>Ga0302347_1002421_pt1 | contig 18997 bp, 13 predicted proteins | sample PhyWR1_FD_202178 | JGI IMG/M metagenome (GOLD analysis project Ga0302347, IMG submission 202178) | Leaf surface microbial communities from wheat plants in UC Gill Tract Community Farm, Albany, California, United States - DLSL W.R1 (v2)... | ecosystem: Host-associated > Plants > Phyllosphere >...
GGAAAAGTATGAGTTCAATATTGCTACAGATTTGCATTATTCTGAGATTCTGAGATTTGGCTTTTCTCCGTCTGTGAATCTTACCACAAGAAATATTTTCGGAGGTGCGGAAAACCTGGTTTCTAGTTTATCTGGAACCATAGGGACCACCAAAGATTCCAAAAACCCAGATGCAGTTTTTAATGCCTATGAATTGTCTGCTCAGACTTCTCTTCAGTTTCCGAGATTATTGGTGCCATTTAGAAAATACTATAAGGTAGTTCCAAAAAAATATTCGCCAGTCACAAGTATCAACCTTGGTGCATCTGTTCAGAATAATATTGGGCTGGGAAGAATCAACTTCAATACAGGACTCACCTATTCTGCCAATGTAGACGATGGGAGAGTACAGCACAAGTTGACCTTGTTCAATACACAATTAAGTTTGACTCAAAACAAAGACAGATATTACGATTATTTCCCGGGAGATAATGATATCAGACAAAATATTTTTAATCTTTATGCTGTCGATCATCCGGAGATTCTTAATCCAGATTTTTCTTTTGATCAAATTTCAGCGATGATTTTGGAAGACACGCCTTTTATTACAAATTTGATCAATTCTGACCGGAATTTGCTGTATAATTTCATGCAGTCTATTTATAATAAAGAACGCCAGACCCAGGATGTGATCATTTCTTCTGTAATTTATAATTTTGCTTATAATGAAATTGGGAAAAAAGGAAATAATAATCCATTTGCATTTACGGCAAAAGTGGAGTTTGCCGGGAATTTCCTTAATCTGATAGCCAAAAAAGAAGAAAACTATTTGATCAATGGCGATACAAAGACCATCTTCAAGATTCCGTTTTCGCAATTCATCAAATTTGATTTCGATTTCAAAAAATATTTTACGTTCTTCAATGACAGGGTAAAGCCTCACACTTTGGCATTCCGCCAGTTTGTTGGAGTGGGGATTCCTTACGGCAATTCATCATCCATGCCTTTCATCAGATCATATTTCAATGGTGGAGCTTATGATATCAGAGCGTGGGTTGCTTTTGGGGGACTGGGTCCCGCAGATTCTCAACTAGATTCCAGAGTTCGTGCTTATGCTATGGATAATGTGAAACTGACCAGCAGTGTAGAATATCGACTTCCAATGACAGATATGTTCGAGGCTGCATTCTTTACAGATGCAGGAAATATTTGGGGACTCAAGGACAATGGTTTTGGTGATCAATTCAAATTCAAAAAATTCATTTCCCAAATGGGTGTTGGAAGTGGCCTCGGAATCAGAATCAATGTGGCTTACGTAACTGCCAGGTTGGATTTTGCCTATAAAGTGTATGACCCGAATCGTCCGGAAGGTGAGAGGTGGGTTGTTGATAAAATAAAACCTTTGCAGCCAACCGTCAATTTCGCGATTGGTTATCCGTTCTAAATTTAAAATTAAAATGCGTCTTTTCAAACTTATCATCATCATCTCTTTTTGCTTGTTTGGGATCTATTCTATTTCCATGAATTTTGTGGATGAGAGCAAAAGTTTTACCCATCAGTCAGAAATAGATTATCCTGTTGATAAGGTTTTTCCACAATTCGATAATCTTCAGAATTTCACTTCATGGAACGATTATTTTTCCGGTAAAAAAGATCTGAATTTTACTTATTTCATGCCATACCACGGAATTGGAAGTGCAATGAAATTCTCCGATAAAAACAATGACGAATTAGGCGATTTATTTATTCGATATTCCAATATGAACCGTACCCTAAGGTATCAACTTTTTGAAGGTGAAAATGACAATCCATATTTGATAGATGTCAAGTTCAAAGCAGTTGGTAATAAGACCAAAATGTTTTGGAATGTGCATACGCCAAAAAGAAGTTTTCTGGAACGGTCTCTTAATCTTGTCGCTGAGGATTTTTTCGTAGAAAATATCGATAAAAGTATGAAGAACCTTTATCAATTGTTAGGCAACAAAGTGGATAAGGATCAACAATTGGCTTCTGTAAAGTATGATAGTCTGATGATTGAAAACAGAGATGGCGGAATCCTTCTTGGGGTGAATGTGAGCACCAGAAATACCAAAGAGATTTTGTTCAAGAATGTTTTGATGAATCATAGTAAGGTGGTAAATTTCATCAAATCCGATCTTGGTAAAAAAGAGGACGAGTTTGGGACACCGGTTTTACTTACCAATCCTGCTAATCTCAAAGATAAGGAAATCTCTTACTTTTACGGCATTCCCTTGTCAAAAAGAGTTGCTGTAAGTGATAACAATTTCAATTTTCAAACGCTCAACGCTTCGAAGGTTTATGTGATCTATTTTCAGGGCAATTATAACAATAGAATTGGTACCATCCAACAGCTTCTGAAACAGGCGAAAAAAGACACCATGAGGAATGGTCAGCTGATGGAAGAGTTTCTGGAAGAACCATCAGATGTTCAGAATGTGAAGTTAAAATTGTCATTGCCTGTTTATCGTTAACAAATCTGATAAATGTCACTTGTCTTTATAGGAAAAAATAACGACTTTGGATGTTGATTGATAAAAATTTAGTAAATTTGTTGGCAATTATTTAAAATTAAAATTTTAACAGATAATCTGTAATAATGGATAAATTTTCATTTCTAAATGCCGTACATGCTCAGTTAATTGATGATATGTATGAGCAATACAAAAAATACCCCGACGCTCTAGAACCTTCTTGGAAAGCTTTTTTCCAAGGTTTCGATTTCGCTTTAGAGAATTATAGCGATGATGTAGAGGTTGCAGCAACACCAGCTGGGTCGGCTCCTGTTCAATATGCTCAACAAGCTGTTGTCAATAATTCAGTTTCTGAGGATATCAGCAAAGAATTCAAAGTAGTGAATCTGATCGAAGCTTACAGGTCAAGAGGTCACCTTTTCACAAAAACAAATCCTGTAAGAGAAAGAAGACATTATTTTCCAACTCTTGATATAGAAAATTTTGGTTTGTCTAAGGAAGATTTGAACAAAAAATTCAATTCTGCAACACAAACCGGGATGCCTGGCCCTGCAACTTTGCAAGAGATCATTACACATTTAGAAAACATTTATTGTGATTCTATCGGTGTAGAATATATGCACATCCAAAATGTAGAAGAGAAGAAATGGATTATGGAATGGGTGAACGTAAATGAAAACCACCCAACATTATCTGCTCAGGAAAAAACAGAAATCCTTTTCAAATTAAACCAAGCGGTGGCTTTTGAAAACTATCTTCATACAAAATTCGTAGGTCAGAAGCGTTTCTCTCTTGAGGGAGGCGAATCTTTGATTCCTGCTTTGGACCAATTGATCACAAGATCTTCACAATTAGGCGTAGATGAGGTTGTTCTTGGAATGGCTCACAGAGGCCGTCTGAATGTTTTGACCAATGTTTTCCAAAAATCATACAAGCAGATTTTCTCAGAATTCGAAGGGAAAGAGTTTGAAGAAGATGTTTTCTCTGGGGATGTTAAATACCACTTGGGGTCTTCTAAAAAAATAACAACTGCAAACGGAGAAGAAGTTAGAATCAACCTGACTCCGAATCCATCTCACTTAGAAACTGTTGCAGCCCTTGTCGAAGGGATTTGCAGAGCAAAAGTAGATAATGTTTACAAAGACGACTATTCTAAGGTTTTACCGATCGTGATCCACGGAGACGGTGCAATTGCTGGTCAGGGTATCGTTTATGAGATCGCCCAGATGATGAATCTGGAAGGTTACAGAACGGGTGGTACAGTTCATATCGTTGTAAATAATCAGGTATCTTTCACAACCAATTTCTTAGATGCGAGATCATCTGTTTATTGTACAGATATTGCAAAAGTGACGGATTCTCCGGTAATGCACATCAATGCTGATGATGTAGAAGCTGTAGTTCATGCCATTAGATTTGCTGCAGATTTCCGTGCTAAGTTTGGTAAAGATGTCTATATCGACCTTTTAGGATACAGAAAATATGGTCATAACGAAGGTGATGAACCAAGATTTACGCAGCCGAATCTTTATAAATTAATTTCAAAACATCAAAATCCGAGAGAGATTTACAAAGAACTTTTAATCAAGGAAAATGTAGTTTCTGACGAGGTTTTGAAAAAAATGGAGCAGGAGTTCAAGGCTTTGCTCGATGAAAACTTCGATGCTTCCAAAGAAATCGAGAGAAATACGATGGACGTCTTTATGAAAGATGACTGGACAGATTTCCCGATTGGAGGAAAGGGCGTTGTTGCCAATTCTACCATTGATACAAAATTCGATTTAGAAAAATTAAAAGAATTAGCAATAAAGATTTCTACACTTCCTGCGGATAAAAAATTCATTAACAAAATTACCCGTCTTTTTGAGAACAGAGTCAAAATGGTGGAAAATGATGCTTTGGATTGGGCAACTGGAGAATTGTTGGCTTATGCAACATTACTTACAGAAGGTTACAACGTTAGACTATCCGGAGAAGATGTAGAAAGAGGAACATTCTCACACCGTCACGCGGTTGTAAAAACAGAAGATACAGAAGAAGAATACATCCCATTAAGACATATCAATGACCAAAGATTTGATGTTTATAACTCACATCTTTCAGAATATGGTGTTTTAGGATTTGATTATGGTTATGCGATGGCTGCACCGAAAACATTGACAATTTGGGAAGCTCAGTTCGGAGATTTTACCAACGGTGCTCAGATTATTGTAGACCAATATTTAGTTGCTGCCGAGGAAAAATGGAAAATCCAAAATGGAATGGTAATGATGTTGCCTCACGGGTCTGAAGGTCAAGGTGCGGAACACTCTTCTGCAAGATTGGAAAGATTCTTGACCCTTTCAGCTAACGAAAATATCATTGTTGCCAATATCACTTCTCCAGCCAACTATTTCCATTTGTTGAGAAGACAAATGAAATTCGGGTTCAGAAAGCCATTGGTTATTATGACGCCGAAATCTTTATTGAGACATCCGAAAGTGGTTTCTCCTTTGGAGGACTTAGCAAACGGAAGTTTCCAGCCGATTTTAGATGACCCGACTGCCGACCCTGCAAAAGTGGAAAGATTGGTTCTTTGTACTGGTAAATTGTATTTCGATTTATTAGCTAAAAAAGAAGAATTAAATGATGATAAAGTCGCTTTGGTAAGATTGGAGCAAATCTATCCTTTGAACTTTGATAAAATTGAAGCCATCTTTGATAAATATAAAAACAGAAAAGACTTGGTCTGGGCTCAGGAAGAACCAGAAAACATGGGTGCTTGGAGTTATATTCTGAGAAATTTCAGGAATACAGATATCCAGTTGATTTCTCCGGTCGCTAGTGGTACACCTGCACCAGGGAGTCATAAAATGTTTGAGAAAAATCAGACCAAAATCATCAATGATGTTTTCCAGACGGATGATGCGCCTGTCAAAAGACCTGTAACAGCTTAATAAAATTAATAAACTATAAAGAATAACGGTCTTCGGATTGTTCTGAAATTAAAAACAAATATTAGTATGTCAATATTAGAAATGAAAGTTCCTTCGCCGGGAGAATCTATCACAGAAGTAGAAATTGCAACGTGGTTAGTACAAGACGGTGATTACGTAGAAAAAGACCAGCCAATTGCAGAAGTAGATTCTGACAAGGCAACTTTGGAACTTCCTGCTGAGCAAAGTGGAATCATTACTTTGAAAGCAGAAGAAGGAGAAGTGGTTCAAGTTGGTCAGGTGGTTTGTCTTATCGATATGGACGCTGCAAAACCAGCAGGAAGCGCTGCTTCGGCTGAAGCTCCTAAAGAAGAGCCAAAAGCAGAAGTTAAAAAAGAAGAACCAGCTCCAGTAAAAACTGAGGCTGCTAAAACTGAAACTTATGCTTCTCAAACACCTTCACCTGCTGCTAAAAAAATCCTTGACGAAAAAGGAATTGCTCCAAGTCAGGTAAGTGGTTCTGGCAGAGATGGCAGAATTACAAAAGATGACGCTGTTACAGCTTCGGTCCCTGCAATGGGAAGCGCAAGTGGTGGAAACAGAGGTCAATCGACTACAAAACTTTCAGTTCTTAGAAGAAAGATCGCTGCAAGATTGGTTTCTGTGAAAAACGAAACTGCAATGTTGACGACTTTCAACGAGGTTGATATGTCAGAAATCTTCAGAATCAGAAAACAATATAAAGAAGAATTTGCTGCAAAACACGGAATTGGACTTGGATTTATGTCTTTCTTCACGAAAGCTGTAACCAGAGCTTTGAAACTTTACCCAGACGTTAACGCTTCTATCGACGGAGATTTCAAAATCAATTATGACTTTGCAGATATTTCTATCGCGGTTTCAGGACCAAAAGGTTTGATGGTTCCAGTGCTTAGAAATGCGGAAAATATGTCTCTAAGAGGTGTTGAAGCCAGCATCAAAGACCTTGCTTTAAAAGTAAGAGACGGTAAAATCACTGTGGACGAAATGACGGGTGGAACCTTCACTATCACCAATGGTGGAACTTTCGGTTCTATGATGTCAACGCCAATCATCAACCCGCCACAATCTGCGATCTTGGGAATGCACAACATCATCCAAAGACCAGTTGCGGTTGACGGACAAGTCGTGATCAGACCAATGATGTACGTTGCAATGTCTTATGACCACAGAATCATCGACGGAAAAGAATCCGTAGGTTTCTTGGTTGCTGTAAAAGAAGCGATTGACAATCCAGTAGAATTCCTAATGGGAGGCGACGAAAGAAAAGCTTTGGAATTGTAAGAGATTTCATCAATATAAAATTAAAAGAGAGCAATTTTTTGCTCTCTTTTTTGTTTCTAACGATAATTATTTGCGCAGCTTTTCCGCCTTCCGCTCCCAATCTTTTTTGCTGAAGATTTCAGTTTAAATAGAACTTACGTAAAAGCAAAAAAGGATTTCCGCTCAAGTCGGGCTGCAATTCGCCAAGTTGAAGATTTGTCTTTTATTTCAAGTTTTGCCATAAAAGACAAACATACTTTTTTTTAATTTTTAATAATAAACTTTACTCTTTGATGAATTTTATGCCTTTGCGAACCTTAAAATATTTTCAATAAGCTCAAAGAAATCTTTGCGGGCTTTGCGTTCAAAAAATATTCCCACAAAACCAAAAACCATTTCCAAAATTCACAATTAATCCTTACTTTTGAGCAATGGAAAATTTCATCGTATCCGCACGCAAGTACCGTCCGCAAGAGTTTGACACTGTTGTTGGGCAATCGCACGTTACCGATACGTTGGAACACGCCATAGACGAAAGTCAATTGGCTCAGGCACTGCTTTTCTGCGGACCAAGAGGTGTTGGTAAAACTACTTGCGCCAGAATTCTTGCCCGTAAAATCAATGAAAAATCAGGTGCAGCAGATGATGACGGTTTTGCATTTAACATTTATGAATTAGATGCTGCTTCCAATAACTCTGTTGACGATATCCGTGAACTGATTGACCAAGTAAGATTTGCACCTCAGGTTGGAAAGTATAAAGTTTATATTATCGATGAGGTTCATATGTTATCTCAGGCTGCTTTCAACGCATTCCTGAAAACTTTGGAAGAACCGCCGGCTCACGCTATTTTCATCTTAGCAACGACTGAGAAGCATAAAATCATTCCAACGATTCTTTCCAGATGTCAAATCTATGATTTCAAAAGAATCACGATTGAGGATATCCAAGAGCATTTGAGAAAGATTGCCGAGAAGGAAAATATCACTTACGAAGACGATGCGCTTTACTTGATTGCCCAAAAAGCCGATGGTGCTTTGAGAGATGCCTTATCTATTTTTGATAGACTGAGTACATTTTCCCAGAAAAATATCACGCTCGAAAAAGCGGCGGAAGTTCTCAATATTCTGGATTACGACCAATATTTGAAAATCGCTGATCTGGCGAAAGAGAATGATATTCCAGGTGTTTTGACAGCGTTTGATGAGATTGTGAAAAAAGGTTTTGACCCACATATTTTCATTGCCGGATTGGGAAATCATTTCCGGGATTTGATGATGGCGCAAAATCCAAAAACTTTGAACTTAATAGAAGTTGGAGAGAAAACAAAATCCAAATTTGCTGAACAATCGCAAAAATGGAAAGCTCAGGAATTGATAGATGGAATCGAGATTTGTAATTTCGCCGACATCAATTATAAAAATTCCAAAAACCCACGTTTGACTGTTGAGATTGCCTTGATGCAATTATCAAGTCTCACTGCAGGTTTGGAAGCTAAAAAAAAAAGTTCTTAATATTAGCACCGCTTCTTGAGGCTAATTTAATTTCCGATACAAAACCAGTTCCTACTGAGTCAAAACCTCAGACAGAAGCAAAAACAGAACCTGTAAAATCGATTTTCGAAGAACCAAAAAAGGTAATTCAGAAAGCATCTGAACCGATTGCCAGAAGTTCTTCCAATTCCAAATTCAGCATCAAAGCGGCATTGGAGAAAAAAGAGGAAATTATAAAGGATGAATTTGCAGAAATTAAAGACGAAAATCTGCCTTCCAATCATTTCTCACAAACCGATGTTGATAACGAATGGACTATATTTCTGAAAGATTTGGCTAGAACAAACACCTTCGTTTACAATGCCATCAGCAGTTTCAAATTAGAAAAAACAGATGAGCATCAAATCACTGTAAAATATTCTTCCGAATTTGCAAAGTCCGAATTTGACAGATTGAGCATTGAATTTTTTAATCATTTCAAACATAAAGTCAGTAATTTCAAAATTGAAATCGAATATCAGACAGACCTGACCATCAAAAAAGAAGTTTTGACCAAGCGTAAGATCTTCGAAAAGTTTGTGGAAATCAATCCGCTTTTGAAAGATTTGGATGATTTGATGAGATTCGATTTGACGTAGTTTTCATCATTTTATTTGATATCATTGGATAAGTTCAGCTTCTTAGAGATCACTGCTTGCATTGGAATTTTCGTCATTCTATTTCTTGCCGTGTTTTTACTGACCGTGAAAACGAAACAGAAGTTAGGAAACCAACTTTTCGCATTTTTTCTGATTGCCAATGCCATAGATGCCAGTAAATATCTGATTCATCATATTCCTGAAAATCTCATCAACCTTGAGGTTTTCCGATGGAGTATTGTCTATTTGGTTCCGGCATCGTTTTATCTTTATGCAATGTCGGTTTGTTATTCTAACTTCCGATTAAAACCGAAACATTTACTGCACGCCATTCCATTTATTGCTTACAATTTGAATTTAGTTTCGGGTGTATATTTCGAGAATACAGCTATGAAATTGCTATTTATAGATAATATGAATCAAATGCCTATCACCCATTTTTTTCAATTTCTTTTCGAGTTGCTGTTCCAAGTTTATTTTATTGCGTCATTTCTGGTCATTAGAAAGTCCCGAACTGTTTATCTTGAGAATTATACCAACCCAAATGTTTCTCTAATTAATGCGCTTTACAAGATAACAATTGTATATTATCTCTTGCATTTTTTGGTGCTTTTAAGATGGCTGGTTACATTTACCATTGGTGTGGGAGATGTAAGAGCCTGGATTGTAACCCTTGATGGGTTTTCGTTTTTATTTTGTACTTGCTGGTATTTATTGACTGCATTAAACAATCCTGAATTTTTCAGAGGCGTGAATTCCCAGCTTAAACCTATTACACAAGTAGTCCCGAAACAAAAATTTTTTCCTTCAATCGATGACGAAAAAAACAAACAGATAGAATCTTTAAAAGATTTTATGATTAAAAATGAACCTTATCTGGATTCGTCTCTCACGATTCAGGATTTGGCAGAGCAGGTGAAAATACCGGTCAAAGATCTATCGGCTTTGATTAATTTATATATGAACAAACATTTTTTTGATTTCATCAATGAATATCGAATCGAAAAAGCGAAGGAAATTTTGAAAGATTCTTCACAAAAAGACCTGACAATTTTGGAAATTCTCTATCAGGTTGGTTTCAATTCCAAATCTTCATTCAGCACTTCTTTTAAAAAACACACGGGGAAAACACCTACGGAATTTCGGAAAAGTTCATTTTAAGTGTCGAATTTATTTAAAAATGAGTTCGACTTTTTTTAATCGGTCGTGTGTTTAAGCATTCTGGCGCATCTTTGCATCAAATTATAAAATCAAAATCGATTATGAAAAATTTTCTGTTTGCATTTTTTGTGCTTTCATCAATTGTTGTTTTTAGTCAAAAAAAAGAAATTCCAAAAACTGAATTAAAGCAAACTATCGATAATTATTTACAACAGACCATTAAGGCAAATGAAATTCCCGGTTTGGCGGTTGGCGTTGTAAAAGATGGGAAAATAATCTTTGAAGCTTATTATGGAAAAGAGAATTTGGAAGGAAATAATCCGGTCAATCAAAACTCGCTTTTCAGAATCTATTCTACCTCAAAACTGATTTCTACTGTCGGCGTTTTTCAGCTTATTGAAAAGAGTCAATTATCATTAGAAGATAAAATTTCAAAGTATCTTGAAAATCTTCCGAAAGAATGGCGGGATGTGAAAATTAAAAATCTCTTATCGCATTCATCAGGAATTCCGAATATTATTCGCTACAACGATATTTCGGTAAATGCTTCTGATAATGAAAAAATGGAAAGATTGTCTAAAGAAAAAATGGAGTTTGAAACCGGAAATCAATTCAGTTATAATCAAACCAATTATTGGTTGTTAACCATGGTTATTGAGAAAATTACGGGACAAAAATTTGAAGATTATATTCTTAAAAATCAATTTAAGAATTCAAAAGACAAAATATTATTTTCATCAAACTCTTCAGAAAATATTCCGAATAGAGTGGTGAAAAATTTCTATAACACAAAAGCAAAACGCTACGAAAAAACATCTGAAAATGATGGACTCAGAGCGCATTCCGGAAATGGCGTGAACATTACATTACCAACTTTTTTGGATTGGAGTAATAATCTTAGCAACAATGTTTTTCTAGATTCCAAGACCAAAAAGTCAATGTGGAAACCATTTGATTTTAATAATAAAAAAGACCGTTTTGCTTACGGCTGGGATATTACGAAAGTGAACAACCACTATTCCTATGGCTTTTCCGGCGGAAATGTAAGTGCGTACAGGAATTTTCCTGACAATAATTTGTCTATCATCGTTTTGTCAAATGGCTACAGATATGCTCCGGTTCAGGACCAAATTATCAATCATATCGCAGGTTTGGTGGATGGAAATCTTGTTGACGAATATTTACTTTCAGAGGAATCAATCATTTCAGAATTTCTAAAAATTGACAATCAAAACGCGGAACAAAACTATCAAACATTAAAAAAGGAACATCCTGAATGGAATTTTGAGAAAACGCTAAATTCCATCGGCTATATTCTGATTGGAAATGACAGGTTAAATGACGCTATAAAAGTTTTTGAACTCAATGTAAAAGAAAATCTGAATTCGGGAGATGCTTTTGATAGTTTGGGCGAAGGTTATTTCATCGCTGGGAAATATGAAATCTCAAAGAAACATTATTTAAAATCTTTGGAATTAAATCCGAAAAATGAAAATGCCCGGAAAATGCTTTTAAACATCGAAAAACAAACAACGAAATAGCATTCTGAAAAATGAAAAAGATAAACTTAATTCTCATCCTGCTTTTATCTCTGAATACATTTGCGCAAAAAGACATATCCAATTCAAACAAAGAAAAAGCTCATAAAATCGACTTGATTATTGGTAAATATCATGATTACAATCTTTTTAACGGAAGTGCGATGGTTGTTCAAAACGGCGAAATTATACTGCAGAAAAATTATGGAAAAGCTGATATGGGCTGGAATATTGAGGCAACTTCTGACACCAAATTCAGAATTGGTTCCGTAACGAAACAATTTACGGGAATGCTGATTATGCAGTTAAAGCAAGAAGGAAAAATCAAGCTTGATGATAAAATCAGTGATTATCTGCCTTGGTTTAGCAAAACGGTTGGTAGCAAAATTACCATTCATCAATTATTGACGCATACTTCCGGTTTACCTAATTATACCGACTTTCCTGATTTTAAAACTAAAATGGTTTTCGAAAATTTGTCTGCGAAAGATTTTGCCATCAAATATTTCAAAGATAATCTGGGATTTGAGCCTGGAACAAAACAGAATTATTGCAACATCGGATATTATTTGCTGGGATTAATTATCGAAGAAATTACCAAAAAGGCTTACGAAGAAGTTCTGAAGGAAAAAATATTTGATGTCATTGGAATGAAAAATACAGGCATTGAAAATCCGAAAGAAATCATTTCGAATCTTGCACAAGGCTATGATTTTGATTACGATGGCTATCAAAAAACAGATTACATCAATATCAAAACTGCCGTATTTTCTGCCGGCGGAATGTACAGCACGGCAAATGATATGCGAAAATGGGACGATGCTTTGTATTAAATGAGGAGAACAAAAAAATATATTTCACGCCAAATTTAGGTAATTACGCATATGGTTTGGTTGTTCAGAAATATCAGAATTTTTTAGGTTCGGGAAAAGATATTACCACGATGGCGCACAGTGGCGGAATCAATGGTTTTTCCTGCAATATTGCGAGAATTCCGGAGGATAAAATTTATGTGATTTTGCTTGATAATACCAGAGCCGGGAAAAGAGGCGGACAATTAGAAGCTATTATTGATGATGTTTTCGGTGTTTTATACAATGCAAAAACTAATTTACCTAAACCACTAATCATCTTCGAAGTTTACAAAAAAATGAAAGCTGAATCTGTAGAAAAAGGTATTGAGTATTTGAAAGACCTAAAGAAAAATAAATTTGATTCTTACAATTTCAATGGTTTTGAAAATGAACTCAATAGATTGGCGTACAAATTTTTAGGCGAAGGAAAAACTGATGACGCTTTGAAAATTATGGATTATGCAATCTCAGAATTTTCAAATTCATCCAACATTTATGATACACGAGGCGAGATTTATTTCATGAAAAAAGATTACAAGGCTTCCAAAAAGGATTATCAGAAAACTTTGGAACTGAATCCAAATAACGATAATGCCAAAGAAATGCTTCTTAAAATCAATCAACTTTTGTCCACGAAAAATTAAATCAAAATGAAAAACCGACTTTTATTACTATTACTAACAGCTTTTTTTACAAGCACTTTTTCCGGACAAGAATTAAATAATTTCTTCTCTAATCTTTGTCAGAAAGATCTTTTTAATGGAAGTGTCGTAATTTCAAAATCAGAGAAAACTGTTTTTTCTGCTCATTATGGTTTTTCTAATATTGAAAAGAAAGAGAAACTGAATGACCGATCTCAATTTCCAATTGCATCCATCACAAAAACATTTACTTCCACAGCAATTTTGCAACTTCAACAGAGAGAAAAACTGAATATCAATGAGCCTGTTCAAAAATATCTGACCGATTTTCCTTATCCGAATATTACAATCAGGCAATTGTTGAACAACACTTCCGGATTGGCGCAGGAATATACTTTGTTTGATACAATCATCAAAGAACAACCCGAAAAAATCATAGCGAATCAGGATATTATTCCGGCTTTTAATCGTTTCAAAACACCACTTTCGTTTCCATCTGGAACCAAATGGGAATACAACAATGTCAATTTTTGCCTTGCCGGATTGATTATCGAAAAAGTTTCTGGAATCAGTTATGCAAAATATTTGGAGAAAAACATCTTCAAACCTGCAAAAATGGAAAATTCATTTGTTCCGGTGGACAGAAAAATTAAAAGTCCCAATCAAGTAGAATTATACGCTTATCCGAACTTTTATTCAACGGGCTTGGTTAACACGAAAACTTTAAAGGACCCATTTTTAATCTCTGAAAAAAGTAATTTTTATGGAAACGGCGGGATTGTAAGTACGGCTTTAGATTTACAAAAATATCAAAAAGCATTATTCAATTATCAGATCTTGGATAAAAAAGAATTGGAAGAAGCTTTGACTGCGACAAAACTAAATGATGGAAAAACTGTTTCTTATACAATTGATGGAAAAGAAATAAGTTATGGTTTAGGTTGGGGAATGTACACCGACGAAAGTGACGGAAAAATTGTCTTTCACGACGGTTTGATTACCGGACTGACGAGTATTTTGTTACATAATATCACTAAAAATCAAAGTGTGATTTTGCTTTCTAATTCCGCCAGCTCCATTTTTCCTATTTCTAATGCTGTGTTGAATTTAATTAATGATAAACCTTATGCAATTCCTGTTCAGAATCTTTCGAGAATCTACGGAAGTTTAATTGAAAAGGGAAATAAGCAAAAAGCAAACGAATTAATCCAGGAATATTTGAGAAATCCGATCAGTTATGAGGTTTCAGAAAGAGATTTCAACAGATTGGGTTATCAATTTCTTCGACTTCAGAAATGTGATAATGCCTTGCAGGTTTTCAATTCTGCTACATTGATTTTCCCAACGAGTTGGAATGCTTTTGACAGTTACGGTGAAGCTTTGCATCAATGTGGCAAAAAAGAAGAAGCGATAAAAATGTATCAAAGATCGATTGAATTAAATCTTGAGAATGAAAACGGAAGACAAATGCTGTTGAAAATTGAAAAAGAAATTGTAAAGTAATCCGTTCCCGGATGTAACAAACAATTTTCTGAGTTGTCTTATTAATTAAAAATCAATATTCCTAAATGAAAAAACTACTTTCCCTCATCATCTTAACATTCGGGTTTTCTGCATTTGCACAAAAAACTGTAACCGAAAAGCAGATTTTTGCAGCAATGGACGCTCAGGCAGAAGCATTTTTGAAAGAGTCAAAAGCCAATTCTTTCTCCATCGGAATAGTCAAAGACGGTAAAACTTACACCAGACATTACGGTGAAATCGACAAAGGGAAAGGAAATCAAGCGAACAACTCTACATTATTTGAAATCGCTTCCGTTACCAAATTATTTACCGGAACATTGGTTGCTAAAGCGGTTTTGGACGGAAAAATCAGTTTGGACGATGACATCAGAAAATACATTACAGGTTCTTATCCGAATCTTCAATTTAATGGAACACCTGTAACGATTAAGGATCTGGTTTCGTTGAAATCCGGTTTCAATAAAGATTTGCCTGACAGAAGTGAATTGTTCAAAGTAAGGAATGACAGCACAGCTTTCAAAGTTGAAAAATTGGAAAAAGCTTATACAAAAGAGCAATTTTTCAAAGACTTGAAATCAGTAAAAGTGGTGACTTTGCCAGGTACTGTTTACAATTATAATAACGGAACTTTACAGCTGACAGCGCATATTCTTGAAAATGTTTATGGCAAAAGCTATGAAACTTTATTGAAGGAAAATATTTTGATTCCTTTAAAATTAAACCATACAAAACTTCACATCAATCAAAATGAAACGATTGCGAATGGTTACGATGGAAAGGGCGTACGGATGCCTTTTTTACCATACTCACTTTGGGGTGCGCAAGGTTATTTGAAATCAACATTGACAGATTTAACTACATTTTTGAAATTTGAATTGGATAAAAAAAATCCATTGGTTCAGGAATCACAAAGAGATTTGCTCAATAATAAAAACTACTGGAACGCTTATTTTTGGGATGAAGTGACCATAAATCACAACGGACGAAATGCCAGAAAACACGGTGGTGCTTTCGGGACACAGAATTTGTTTTGGGTTTTCCCGGATTATAACATCGGAATTTCTGTGATTACCAATCAAGGTGGCGAAAATACTTATGGAAATTTGTACAACGCTGTCCAAAATCTGATAGACGATTTGAAACCTTTTGGTCAGAAATTAATCGGAAGAGAAATTGAGAAGAAATGCTTTGAAAACATCGATTCCGGAATTGCCTATTATAAAGAACTCAAGAAAAGCAAACCTGATTCTTATAACTTTTCAGATGAATCTGAATTGAATAATTTGGGTTACAAACTGATGAGAAACGGAGCAGTAACATCCTCTATCAAACTATTCCAACTCTATGTTTCCGAATTTCCTGACTCCGGAAATCCTTATGATAGTTTGGCTGAAGCTTACTTTAATAACAAAGAATATGCGCTCTCCAAACATAATTATCAGAAATCTCTGGAACTGAATCCTGATAATGATAATGCGAAAGAAATGCTTAAAAAGATTGAGGAAATAAAATATTAATGTCGCCTTTTTATAACGATTTGATGAAATTTTATCCTTACAAAATCAATTTCTGAGAAGTTGGAAAAATCTGACAATCCTATTTGTTTTTGACGGTTTTTAGTCTCTTTTTTATAAAATCTGTAGGTCTGATTCCATTAATTTCCTGAAACAAATTTGAGAAATTGGTTCTGGAAGCAATACCGCATTTTTCTGCCAATGTTTCTATTTTGTAATTGAGATAAATTTTATCATTATATAGTTTGTTGGTTATGTAATTGATTCTCAGCTCACTCAGGTATCTGTTGAAATTTACACCTTTATACTCATTAATAATTTGTGAAAGATAGTTAGAATTTGTATTTAGTTTGTAAGCTAGTTTATTGATGGTCAGTCCGTTTTCTATAAATCCGTATTTTTCTTCAAAACATTTTAGTTTAATTAGGATATTATTGATCATATCTTCATTCAGCGCACATTTGTCATTTTCCTTAGTCTTCAGGACAATTTGTTCACTAGGGGCTAAGTATGAATTTGCTAAGATTTTTTCTTCTAATATTTTGTAATTTATTTTTACAGTCCTTTCATTTTTATCTTTTATCAATAATAAAACAATCAATATGCTGGCGACGATTGCTAAGAAAATAATCAACAAGATCCCCCAATTGGTATTTTTTTCTAGTTTTTCTTTCTCTTCCATAAGTGTTTTTGTATCGTATTCTCTATAAAGGGTAGAGGAGAGATATGTAAAATCTTTGGAGATGAGCTGATCAGCTTTCAAAAGCTGCTTAGTATGATAGAGTTCTTTGGCAATATCATTGTCATCTTTGTATTCGTGGATTAGTAATTCGTAATTCTCCCGCAGGTCTGGAACTATAAAATTATGTTTGATGAAAATAGAATCTACTTTTTCAAAATATTTGATAGCTTCTTTATGATTGTTAATTGCCAAATGTGATTTTCCAATATAAAAATATTCAACAGCTGCCCAACCAAAATCATTGACTTGAAACGTGGGCCTTAATGATTTTTGTAAATATGCCAGTGCTTTTTTGAAATCTTTTTTACGAAACTCCTCAATTCCTTTTTCTTTAAGAAAATATCCGAATTCTTGTTCGTAATTGCTGTCATTTGACGTTTGTGTTAATCCTATTTTCAACAAAGAATCTACAGATTTATAGTTTTTAAGCTGTCTATGGCAAACAATCATTCTGTGCAAACTATTATAATAACCTTTTTTATGATTGAAAATTATATTGGGATGTGCTTTCTGTTTCAATTTTTCACCAAAATATTTATTGGCCTTTTCAAAATGTTGCAATGCAGAATCATAGTATCCCAAATAGCTTTTTACACTGCCGAGATGATAGAGAATCTCATTCTTTAGGTAATCATCTTTTGTTCCTTCAGAATATTCATAAGCTTTTAAATAAAGTTCCAGAGCAGGTTTATATTTTTTGTAATTGAAGTAATAGATAATGCCTTTCCCTAAAAAAGCATCACTTATTATATCATTATCCTGTGTAGAAAAACTTGCCAGGATTGTACTGTCGGCATACTTTAGTTTGGTTCCTTTTGCCGGTGAATAGAAGACGGCATCTTTGTAACCCTGTACCAATTGATTTTGGTTCTTTTCTTTTTTTGCTAAATAGATGTATTTTTTTAAATATTGAAACGCCCTAATATCGTTCTCTGGAAATTTTTCATATTCCTTTTTTATTTTATAATAATCGCTGTGGGAACTGTTTTGAGAATGGAATATCCCCAAAAATAAGAATGTTATAAAAAAACAGACTTTTTTCATGGTATTAAATTTTCTTTGGAGATTAGTTTTGAATTAAAAATAGCAAAAATCTTGCTAAAAAAATTTAGAATTGATTTTTAATTCAATAAAATAAAACCATTTTGTTATCATGTTTATTTGCGTATAAATCAGATGTTTAAGCGTGTTAGGTCATATTAAATGATGTGTGCTTATTTGAAAATAAGCACAACAAGTGCTTTTGTGCTTGTTTTTTGTCTCCTAACTTCGGGTAAGAATTCTAATAAACCGGCCGGGATAACTTTAAATCTAAAAATTATGAATAAGATTATCTCTACAATTTCAATTGTTACAATTATAATTTCCATTGTTTCTTGCAGACAGCAGGACGGAGATTTTGTCACAGAAAACTATACTACAGAAAAAAGCTCTCTGTTTGGGAGAGAAAATGATAGTACAGCCATATCTGATAGTATAAATGCTGTGAACCAGCCAATTCCTGGTGATCCGCCTCCAAAGAATGGACACCAGTGGAGACCATGACCATTATTTGCCTATTGATTAAAACTTTTTCTAACTAATAATATTTTCACAGAAAGTCAAAAACCATTGAATGTTTAAGTCTTAAAACTGATCCGGCTTAATTTAAGTACCGAAGCAAATGCACAAATTTTTTTTTGCTTTTAATATTAACATTTTAATACACTTGACATGGAAAATCGAATTTTTATACTCGTTATTTCATTATTTTCAAATATCATACTTGCACAAGTGGGCATTAACACAACTGATCCAAAAGCTACTCTTGATATCAATGGAGATTTGAAGATAAGAACTTTAAATACTGTAAATACGATACTTACACCTGAGCAAGCAATCTTGTTAAGAGATAAATCTACCGCGGGAGATTTTGTAGTAAAAGAGATAAGCTCAGATATTTTATTAGATTCACACGCTTATTATGCTTCAAAAAAAGGTTCTTGGTCTCTTCTTGCTCTTGCATTGGGTAATTCTTGGTATAAAATAAATCTGACTGGTGCTAATGATACAAAAGTTGGTACAGCATCTCTGTTCACAGAAGGCGTCTACACTGCGCCACAAAAGGGTGTGTACGCCATTAGTTATGAATTTCAATTAGATTCGGGAGTTGATTTGGAACTTCTAGGGGGTAAAAAAGTGGGAATTATAAAAAATAACGCTTT
>Ga0302347_1002426_pt1 | contig 18945 bp, 12 predicted proteins | sample PhyWR1_FD_202178 | JGI IMG/M metagenome (GOLD analysis project Ga0302347, IMG submission 202178) | Leaf surface microbial communities from wheat plants in UC Gill Tract Community Farm, Albany, California, United States - DLSL W.R1 (v2)... | ecosystem: Host-associated > Plants > Phyllosphere >...
TGGAACTCATACACGTAGACTTTTTGTCGCTTGCGGTTAAAGCGGATGGGGGTTGAACGTGGGCTGTACATTACGGCCCGAAATGCGAAGGCTATAAAAGTAGAGATCACGAAGACGCCTATCAGAACCATTAACCAACCCCAGGGGAAAGAATAAAGGCTGATTTTAAAAAAGAGTCCCATAACCATAACCAGGGGAGGGACAAGAATAGCAATCAAAAACCACAGTACACCCCACGATTTATTGGTATAGCAGGGAATTTCCATCCAGGTGCCGTTCATTTTCGTTACCCGAATAAGCTGAGGTTTATAGCTCTGCTTTTCTTCCCGACCCGGCAGATCTTCCTCCCAGTAGTCGGCCTGCGGATACAGTATCGACCGGGCAGGGCGGCTGCGTCTGGCCTGCTCAATATCGGCCAGCTCCTGTGGGGTGACGGGAGGAAGCTTATGATTTTTCGCTTTGCGGTATAGGGTCATCCTGACTCTCTGTATTAATTATTGGGGAGCCGTTGTGGATTCGCGATCCAGATCGTCCGGCCAGCAATACTGATACTCTTCTGGCGTCCAGCTAAACGGCCGGGCAGAGAACATCGGCGTGGCGGGGACGTTGCGGCCCTGCATATACTGACAAATGTGGCTCCACTCGGCCCAAATCATGCGGATATCGCCGACCACCTGCGTGACCGGAAAGCGGTGCAGCACCTGGCGGGTCCCGGGACTGCAGACGGCGCAGACCAGCTGGCTGCCGAAGGTATAGCGGCCTGGCCAGAAATGGCGCTCGCCATACACATCCTCCCAGTCAAAAACCTTCACCACCACGGGCCAGCGGGCCCACGGATTCCATCTGCGCTGGAACTCATACACGTAGACTTTTTGTCGCTTGCGGTTAAAGCGGATGGGGGTTGAGCGTGGGCTAAATACGACTTCTCGCCACGCAAATAACCAAAATGAAGAAAAAATAAAAAGCGCGAAGGAAAGCATTAAAAGAAAGGGTAAACTAAGAAGCATTTCAAAAGAAATTCCTCCACAAATATATATAGCTATGACAGCTGTTAGCATGAATATTAAGAACCACAGTACACCCCATGATTTATTGGTATAGCAGGGAATTTCCATCCAGGTGCCGTTCATTTTCGTGACCCGGATAAGCTGAGGTTTATAGCTCTGCTTTTCTTCCCGACCCGGCAGATCTTCCTCCCAGTAGTCGGCCTGCGGATACAGTATCGACCGGGCAGGGCGGCTGCGTCTGGCCTGCTCAATATCGGCCAGCTCCTGTGCGGTGATCGGAGGAAGCTTATGGTTTTTCATTGTTTTCTGCACGGTTAACCTACCACTCAGCCATAACTATTAAACTTTCCCGATACTGCGCATTTGTGACATCCGGCCAAAAATGCGCGCTCAGCGCAGCGGATGGACATTGCGACTCTCTTATGCTGATACAAATCAGCATAATGACGGCCTCGTCAGTGACGATTCGCTTGCTTTGCGGATTGGTACAGCGGGGATGAATACGGGTAGTGTCTGGCTGTTGGGCAACGTTCAGGGAGACTGACGTCAGTTCCATATCACCGGACGCCAGGGTGTACTGTAAAGCAGATATCCCGTCTTTATAGCCGGGGAGTACCAGCTTAATTTTCACTTCACGATAATATTCGCCGTAAATAATCATCGGCGCACTGAATGCAATTTCTGCCACCGTGCCTGAAATCACGGCGTACCAGGCTTCAAGCATGCGGGGCAAGTCTTCTTTGACGTTGGCATGCCAGACCATATCACTGTCATGGCGATTTTTGCCAAAACAGCTGCAGCGTAGCCAAACTTCCAGCGGCGTGCTGCGATATTGTTCGGCGGCATAGGCAATTCCGGCTCCGACTAATATCAGGAGCGCTCCGAGGCCTGCCATACCGGTAAGGGCAAAAACGCCGTTCCAGGAACTGATAACGCCTAAAGCTCCACCTGCGAGTGTGGTAATTCCACCTAAAAAATATAGGGAGCTGGATAAAAAATCGCCAGTCTTGACTCTATCATAAACCTGAATAAACATCCGTATCCCATCGATAACCGCAGCCGCCCCGGCAATAACCCCGCCCGCTTTTATCAGCGGGTGCACAAATCCCGAATCGTCCAGCGCCTGCCAGCTCATCCGGGTCATCAGCATATGGCTGAATCCACCGATTTCTGACGTCGCGCTCAGCACCATCAAACGATTGATGGCCAGGGTCATTGAGGCATCGGTATGGTTGCCGACGGCCTGAGCGAGATTGTCAGAATTGTGCTGCCAGTCGCTGATTTGCAGGCCCAGCATGACCGCTGAAAGCACCAGTCCCACGCTGTTACCGCTGAGAAAACGACGATTGCGCTCAGTCAGCAGCGTCTCTGGGGGGACAGCGATCGGTGCATTGAGATTGCCTTTTAGCGAGACCGAGGACACGCGCAGGCCATGCATGGCTGATATTTTCTCTGGTAGTGAGGTGTTGTCAGGAAGTGCCTCTAATGCGGCCGATGCCTGAAGATCGGTGGTCGTTATACGAATGGTCAACGGCAGGTTCAGCAACTTTTCGTCAGTGATGTTTATAAGGCCGCCTGTCGCAGCAGCAAATCCTGTCTCTCCCGGCATAAAGTCGCCGCCGAATGCCGCGCTATTGCGGGCAACGGAAAGGGTTGACCAGGAATTGGGGTGGAGATTTACCAGTCGCTGAAAGCGTTTGAGGGTTGTCTCTATCTCCAGAAGATGAACGGTCTCGCCGGTAATGCTATAAGCCGAACCCTGCAATATGCGGCTGTAACCATTCCGCGTGGCAATATCCAGCTTGCTTTGAAGTCGACTGTAAGCGGCGCTCAGTGCTGCGATGCGCCCCGTGACCAGTAACTGAACGTCATCCAGTTTCAGGAAACTGGCAAACTCATCAGATGCGCCCGCTGTTTTCAGATAAGAGTAGCCTGCCGCGCCGTCAAGAATGGCAGCGGTATCGGGAGCCAGTTCCTGCATGGCTTTCGCTGTCTGCAATTCATTTATACCCGCTATGCCGTCAAAAATAGCCGCATTCTGAGTATGATTTAACCCCAGCAAGCCGACATAAGCCGGTGAGTCGGGCTTCTTCATCCACTCTAGCCAGACAATATCGCTGTGCTCGAGAGGGCCCCCCTGCAGGCAAACTGACAGTGTTTTCATGTGCAGAAGCCAGTCGCGATTATTTTTTTGCGGGGCATAGTCATGATTCATCGCGATTTGCCATGCCTGTCCTGAGTAGCATGCGGCCAGATCGCGGTCGATCGCCGAAATTTTTTCCTGCCAGCCACCAACACAGCTCTTATATTTTGTCTCGAATTCGAGGCGAGCCGATTCGTTATAACATGTATTTAGTCGGGCAAATTCAAAGGCGGTATTTCTGGTGGCAACGTCTGCGGCAGTAGTGGTCTGCTGCATCGCCACGGGATAGCCTGAATCCGGACGGCCATACTCAGGCTGGCTATTGTTATTAATAGCCTCCTGCACGATTTTAAAAGTATGAGAAATGGCCTGAGAAGTCATATGCTGATGACGAATATCAGTGCGGGAGGTCCAGGCGTGGCAGTCCTCGATAAGTTGCAGGCGACCATAGTTAAGTTCCTGAATGACCCCAACGGCATCATCCAGAATGACAGCCCCGGCAGTGCCATATTTAGCGATAATCTGCCCAACTTTACTGCGCATGGCATGCATTTTATCCTGATTTATCCGCGGATAAAAACCGTGCATTCCGCCTCGTGCGACGTGCTCGCAGGTACCTACGCCAAACCCCGGCTGTGGGAAGAAACCTGTACGAAATTCGGTTACATTTTCGGTTAATGAGGAGAGGCTGTAATCCAGCGCCATCCCGCGTTTCTGACTCTGCGGTGATTGCTTAAATGCTTTCAGGTCGATATGCGTAAAGCGGCCTTCCGGGCGTTTTTTCAGGTAGGCTGCCAGCACTTCCTTGCTCCACGGATCGCTGCTAAACGCTATCTCGGCATGGTTCCATTCGGGATCAATGTTGATAAAACTTGCCGTAATATCATGGTCGATCTCCCGGCAGGCCCGGCTCAGCAGCTCTACGCGCTCACCTTCCGGTCGGTTCTGGTAACAAAATGCACGCATGTGTCCCTCAGCGGTGACCTGATAAGCCTGCCAGACAATTTCATCAAGCAGCACGTAGAGATACCCTTCACGCAGTGTACGCAATGCATATTTATATTCACCGCCGGTCAACTGACTGGTTTGAGTGGGAACATCAGGTTGCCATGAGGGTGCGGTACGGCGGGTGATCGCAGCAATACGCAGCGGGAAGATAGCCAGCCCTTGACGCTGGCAGGCTTTACAGCCGGAGGGCAGTACGGCTGCCTGTCGAGCGGCGACGCTGATTCGCATCGCCTGGTCACGCATTGAGAGAGTATTCATTCCTTTTTACCTTGCAGGTAGAGTAGCGTCCTTGTGGCACTGCATGGCAGGAATATCGTAGGGTCAGATGATGTCCCGGCCTTTGCGGGAGCAGCTTATAGGGTAATTAAGCAACGGCCAATAACGCCTCGCTGAAATGACTTTTTAGCAAATCTTAAAATGTTCAGGAAAATTAATGAATAGGATGAGAGGTCAGTAAGCCTGCCTGTGGTCAGGCAGGCTTACTAAAGATGAGCTAAACGCTTCCTGCCGGACGCGTTCCTCTCCCCGCTGAGCTTAATGTGCGTCCGGTTTGCCGACCTGCCAGCGTCTCGAGCCGCATCTGGAACGGCGGGAACGGCATATCAATCCCGTGCTCGCGGAAGCCCGCCAGAATCAGCTGGTGGATTTCGTGACGCAGCGGCATCCGGTGGCCCATTTCGGCTGCATAGATACGTAGTTCAAAGATTTGAATACCCTGCTGGAGATCGACCAGAAATACCTCCGGCGGCGGATTATCAATCACCAGCGAGCAGCGCTGGGCAGCGGTCAGCAGAATTTGAGTAACTTCCTCACTGTTCGCCTCCGACGGGGCTGGAATGGTAAGTACCACACGGGTCACCGAGTCCGACAGCGACCAGTTAATAAACTGCTCGGTGATGAACGCTTTATTCGGCACGATGATCTCTTTGCGGTCCCAGTCGCTGATGGTCGTCGCACGGGTATTGATTTTAGTGATGCTGCCGGTCAGATCGCGAATGGTTACCGTGTCGCCAATACGGATCGGCTTCTCAAACAGAATAATCAGGCCGGAGATAAAGTTGGCAAAAATTTCCTGTAAACCAAAGCCCAGCCCCAGACCTAATGCAGCCACCAGCCATTGTAGTTTCGACCACTCAATACCGATCATCGAGAAGCCGACCAGGCCGCCCACCAGCATTAACAAGTATTTTGTGATGGTCGTAATGGCATAGCCGGTGCCGGGCGCAAGTTCCAGATGCTGTAGTAGCGCCAGTTCAAGCAGGGCAGGCAGGTTGCGTACCAGCTGCGTAGTAATAATAAACACCAGAATCGCAATCAGCACCGCGCCGAGGGTTATTGGCTCAATACTTTCCACGCCCTGAAGCGTGGAGGTCGCATCCCACAGGGTGATATTTTCGAGGAAACCAAACGCCGAGTGAATTTCTGACCACAGAACGATCACCGAGAGCAGGGCAATTAACATCAGGATCGAGCGCACCAGCCGCAGCGACTGGGTACTGATCGCATCTAAATCCAGCTCGCTTTCGTCGATTTCGACCGCCCCTTCCAGACTGGTGGCATGAGGCGCATCTTCTTCGCCGCGCGCACGCTGAGCAAGGATCTCCGCCCGGCGATGTCGGGCACGATCAAAGGCCAGACGACGTCGCTGGATCAACATCCAGCGGCGAATGATATGGTAAACCACCAGCAGCAGGAACCAGATAGCGACTGAGGTTTCCAGACGCGCCAGCAGCGCCTGCGCGGTGGCCAGATATCCCACTGCGGCGGCAAGAATAGCTATCAGCGGCGCGCCCATCATCATGTTCCACAACATGCTGTTGACCATATTGTCGCTGTTACCCTCTTTATCGACGTAAAGCGGGATACCGGCGCGTTTCAGACTAAGGGTCACTATCGCCAGCGCGCCGCAAATGAGCATGAAACACAGACGGCCCAGCGAGGCAGAAAATTCCCGATCGTTAAGATTATCAAACATGATCAGCGCCATGATCAGCGGCACTATCAGTCCAATACTCATCAGGTAATAGCGCATGGCGCGGGCAACACGGTTACGCGGCCAGCCAAAGTGGACGACAAACAGGCCGGTTGGACGGGCAAAGGTGGCACAAATCATCACCACCCATAGCAGCGGTACAGTGGCAGTGACACCGTTACCAATGGCCACGGCCAGCGGATAAGGCCACGCTTCGCGCAAACCGTATCCCAGCGTTGCCCACAGTACCGGCAGCGGTGAAGCGACCAGAATCGACCAGAAAACCGTGCGTAACGTCAGCCAAAAGTGATCCTGCGTGACTTTGCCAACGCGAGAGGCAGAGCGTTCCAGAAAGCGGGTAAAATGCCGACGCGAGTAGATACTAAAGCCCACCAGTACCAGCGCGGCAAACAGCGGTAAGAGCGTCTCTTTGCTGGTTAGCATCATAATGCTGGCTTTACCCAGTTGACTAACCGTATCCAGCGAGATCAGACGGCGTAAATCCTGCACAACTTCGAGCGGCCAGGAAATGGTCAGAGGATTGACATCTGCTGTCCAGAACAGATAGCGGTGGGTCGCTTCATTAACCTCTTTCAGCGCATCTTCAAGCTGGCTGTTGGCCACTTTCAATTTGGTCAGCTCAAGGATCAGGGTATCCCCGCCCTGCAGCAGAGACGAGAGCAATTCACGCTGGGTACGCAGTTGCGCCTCAAGTATCCGACGTTGTTCCGCGGTCAGCGGCTGGCCGTCGGCCTGCTGCGTCTGGCGTAGCTGAGCCTGTTTATTCAGTAAATCCTCATAACGCATCCGGTGGACGCGCAACTGGGCCATTTCGGTATCAAGCTGCTGCGGTTTGGGCATTTCCGGCAGGCGTGCCACCTGCGCACGCAAGGCATCACCCAACATATTCGACATACCGAGCCACTGGGCCTGCTCGCGCAGCGTATTGAGCGCCTGGCGAACCTGAAGCGTCTGGTTGGTAGCCTGGCGCTGCTGGGAGGCCACCAAGTCCATACGCTGCGCTTGTTGATTTAGCGCCTGAGACAGATCGCGGTTGACGGCAAATTGCCTGACGATATCCGGCGGCAGGTTACCGCTGTTTTCAGCCAGCAGTTCGGTACTTTCCAGCGCCTTTTCTGCTTCGCGCTGGCGCTGGCTATTAACCTGATTACGCAGGGTTTGTAGCCAGGCATCCAGTTGCTCACTTTGCTTTTGGGCCAGTGCAGAACGCAGACGTGACAGCTCCTGGCGATTATTTGCCGATAACTGTGCCAGCTCCAGCTCATCAATTAGCGCTTTCAGTTTTGCCGATTCCGCCTGCACAGCCAGATTTTGTGCCTGACTTAATGCGGCGTTGCCACTTTGCGTACCTGCCCGGCGCTCGACCTCATTAAGCTGACGGCGAGCATCGGTCTGCTGTTGGGGGAGTTGACTGAGAGAATCGGCAATGTCACGCGCACGTTCCTGCTCCTGCTGCGCCTCGCGGCTTTTATCCAGAAGCTGACTGCTGACCTGAAGAATTTCCTGATTAAGCGCATCGGTCGACATGCCAGCCGGAACGCTACGCGGCTCGTCACGCAGGCTATTAAGCTGAGCGCGCAGGGTCTGCGAAAGTTTGGGGAAGTTATCGATAACCTGCTGATACTGTTGCGCGCGCTCAAGGGAGCCATTTCGCTCCTCAAGCGCGTTAAGTGCAGACTGGAGCGCCTCAATGGCTTCGGGCTGGGCGGGTTTTGCCGCTTTTGCCTGCTCCAGCTCCTGGGTTATCTGTTTGGCATCGGGGGCCGTCGCCGCGTACGCCCCCATACTGAGGCACCAGGCCATCAGAAAAGTGATAATCAGGCGCACAAAAAACCCTTTATGTTGAATTAAATAGTGTCTCGCTTATCGTCAACCAGCGGGCTGGCATCCAGCTCGGCGTTGACGTCTTCTTCCGCCAGCGGCGCGGGTTCCGCATCCGGTTCGACCAGCACTTCCGTTGAAACGGCGAGCGGCTGACCAATTTTTGTGACTGACAGACTGTGTAACGTGTCGACCAGATCCACTTTACCCGGAGCGAATAAGTTAATCACGGTTGAGCCGAGTTTAAAACGGCCCATCTCCTGACCTTTCAGCAGCGCAACCGCGCCTTCACTTTCGCCTTCCGGCCAGGTCCAGCGTTTAATGATCCCTTCACGCGGCGGGGTAATGGTGCCAGCCCAGACGGTTTCAATGCTACCTACAATAGTCGCGCCAACCAGAATTTGCACCATTGGGCCAAATTCCGTGTCGAAAAGACAGATAACGCGCTCATTTCGGGCAAAAAGATTAGGCACATTTTGCGCCGTCAGATGGTTTACCGAAAACAGGTCGCCCGGCACATAAATCATTTCACGCAGGATGCCGTTACATGGCATGTGGACGCGGTGATAATCGCGAGGTGAAAGATAGGTGGTGACAAATGAACCGTTACGGAAACGATCGGCTAACAGATAATTGCCTGCCAGCAGCGCTTCCAGCGAATAGTTATGGCCTTTGGCCTGCAGGATTTTATCGTTTTCGATTTTGCCTAGCTGGCTGATCACCCCGTCAGCCGGCATTACCAGGACGGCGGGATCGGTATTAAGCGGGCGCACTTCGTCGCGCAGCGGACGGACGAAGAAGTCGTTAAATGTGCGATAGCTGGCGGTATCAGGCTTCTGCGCCTCTTTCATATCGACGTTGTAGTATTTGACGAACAGATCGATAACCAGTTTCGTCAGCCAGCCTGCGCGTTTGCTTGCGCCCCAGCCCGCCAGGCGAGTGAGCCACAGTTTCGGCAGGATATATTGCAGCGAAAGTTTAAGATCGTTTAACACGATAGCCTCCAGGCCTTTGTTTTGTCGTTCCTGCCCCCGCCTGGTATGCAGGGACATGAAAAAAGGGGACGATTTTAGCGGTGCTAAGCATAAATGTCAGTTATCGGTTTCAGAAAAGTTTTTACGCGTCTTTACCTGCGACATCGTTTCCAGAATACGGTGATAATTGGCAAAACGGCTCTCGGCGATTTTTCCCTGCTCAACGGCTTCACGGATCGCACAGCCGGGATCGGTATCGTGCTTACAATCACGATATTTGCACAGGCCCAGATAGTCATGAAACTCAACAAAGCCGTGGGTGATCTGATCCGGCTCCAGATGCCAGAGGCCAAATTCACGTACGCCCGGAGAGTCAATGACATCGCCGCCGTGCGGAAAGTGGTACAGGCGCGCGGCTGTCGTGGTGTGCTGACCCAGACCGGAGTTATCAGAGACATCGTTTGTCAGGATCTCAACCGGCAATCCCAGCAGGGCGTTCAGCAGGCTGGATTTACCGACCCCGGACTGACCCGCAAAGATGCTGATACGGTCGGTAAGCGCTTCTTCCAGCGGCTTCAGACCGTCCTGGGTATAACTCGATACCATCAGGACCCGATAGCCAATATTGCGGTAGATATCCATCTGCTCATTCACAAAAGCCAGGCCAGCGTCATCCAGCAAGTCAATTTTATTGAGCACGATGATAGGTTCTACATCCAGCGTTTCGCAGGCGACAAGATAGCGATCGATGATGTTGACGGATAATTCCGGCAGGATGGCCGAGACAATCACGATTTGGTTGATGTTGGCGGCAATCGGTTTCACGCCGTCGTAGAAGTCCGGGCGCGTCAAAACGGAGGTACGCTCGTGGACGGCTTCAACGATACCTTTGACGTTAACGCCTTCGGCCGCGGCTTTGCCGGGACGCCAGACCACGCGGTCGCCCGTTACCAGAGAACGGATCGTGCGGCGGATATTACAGCGGTGCGTTTCACCGTCGGCAGATTCAACATCGACATGCATACCAAAGCGGCTGATAACGATGCCTTCTGACGGTTCGCCAAACAGGTTGTCATCGTAATCGGGTTTCTCTGCCGTCGTCTTAAGTCGGCGCTGATGATTGGCATTAACGCGGCGCTGCTGACCTTTGGAGAGTTTATTTTTACTCAATCGTACTGACTCCTGGTCGCCCGTAAAGGGCAAAACCTCTATGATACATACTATCGATTAGGATTACCGACCCGTCATGCGTCATACCGGTGACGAGTCCTGAATATAAAATTATGGGTGGAAAATAGCATGAGTGCAGATGAAAACAACCTGATTTGGATCGATCTGGAAATGACCGGGCTCGATCCCGAGCGCGATCGCATCATCGAAATTGCCACCCTGGTGACCGATGCGAATTTAAATATCCTTGCAGAAGGCCCGACTATTGCGGTGCATCAGTCGGCAGAACAACTGGCGCTAATGGATGACTGGAACGTGCGTACGCATACCGGCAGCGGGCTGGTTGAGCGGGTGAAAGCCAGCCAGATTGATGACAGAGCGGCCGAACTGGAAACGATCGCCTTCTTGCAGAAGTGGGTGCCGGCAGGTAAATCGCCGATTTGTGGTAACAGTATTGGCCAGGATCGCCGCTTTTTATTTAAATATATGCCGGAACTGGAAGCCTATTTCCATTACCGCTATCTGGATGTCAGCACCCTGAAAGAGCTGGCGCGCCGCTGGAAGCCGGAAATCCTTAAAGGGTTCACCAAACAGGGCACTCATCAGGCAATGGATGATATCCGGGAATCGGTGGCCGAGCTGTCTTACTACCGCGAACATTTTATCCAGTTGTAAACCCCTGTTGGCGCTATGCGGGCAGATTTGCTTGCGAAGCGCCATATCTGACGTTAAATTGTACGCTTTGCTGATAAAAACAGCACTTAATCAAAAAGATTTAAAAATTGCGCTGCGAAGGCTTGCAGCATAAATGATTTCTCGTATAATGCGCCTCCCGTACCGATGCAGAAATTGCAGCGTTACACAGAGCGGGAATAGCTCAGTTGGTAGAGCACGACCTTGCCAAGGTCGGGGTCGCGAGTTCGAGTCTCGTTTCCCGCTCCAAAATTTGATACCATCCTAATCACAGGATTTCAGGCCGCTATAAGATAGCCTGAAAAACCAGATTAAGCGGGAATAGCTCAGTTGGTAGAGCACGACCTTGCCAAGGTCGGGGTCGCGAGTTCGAGTCTCGTTTCCCGCTCCAAATTTGAATGTCATCCTAATCACAGGATTTCAGGTCGCTACAAGATAGCCTGAAAAACCAGATTAAGCGGGAATAGCTCAGTTGGTAGAGCACGACCTTGCCAAGGTCGGGGTCGCGAGTTCGAGTCTCGTTTCCCGCTCCAAATTTCTTACTCACAAAATACTTTATCCACAGCGGCAACGCCCGTTGAATGGGGTATTTGTTATTTCTGACAAACTTCTGTAAACAGACTTATCCACAGGCTGCTATTGCCGCCGCATTGTCACTAAATATTCAACATGTAAATTATTTCGATCTAACTATTTGAAATAGCTGCCAAAAATAATATTTCAAAATGTTAATTAGATCGCTTGACGATTTTTTGCGTGTTGAATATCAATAGGTTTTTAATTTTATTCACAAGCTGTGAATGGATCAGGCGTCGCGCGGTAGTCCTTTTTCAATCACCCGTACCAGACGCTGCTTTTTGGGTAATTGCACTTCAACAACGCAGGCATTTCGCTTCGTAATTTGCTGCGCAATCGCCCAGTCTATGTGTTCGTCAAGAAGTGGGTGCTCACCCCGGCGCGTTTCCAGCGCCTGGATATTCGCTTCATCCCACGGCGCATTTCCCAGCGCTACGGCAATATTACGCAGCCAGCGCAAATGACCAATCCGGCGAATAGCCGATCCCTCGGTCACTTTTAAAAACCACGCTTCGCTCCAGCTAAATAATTCAATCAGCTCCGGCGCGTGCAGAGATTTGCGCGGGCTAAAATCCTCTTCTTCGGTAAGTTGCGAATAACGGTTCCACGGACAGATAAGCTGGCAATCATCGCAGCCATAAATACGGTTACCCATCAGCGGACGGAATTCTTCAGGAATGGCCCCTTCCAGTTCAATCGTCAGGTAAGAAATGCAGCGACGGGCGTCTACCGTGTAAGGTTCGACAATCGCGCCGGTGGGGCAAATCGTCATACAGGCCACGCAGCGGCCGCATCCTTCCTCTACCGGGCTGTCTACGGGCAGCGGCAGGTCGATCAGCAGTTCGCCGAGAAAGAAAAACGACCCGGCATCGCGGCTAAGGATAAGTGAGTGCTTACCTGTCCATCCAAGCCCGGCTTTCTCTGCCAGCGGACGTTCAAGTAGAGGCGCAGAATCGACAAAAGGTCTAAAATTCAGCGACGCGCACTGTTGCTGGATTTTCTCCCCGAGCTTTTTTAAGCGGTTGCGTAACAGCTTGTGATAGTCGCGCCCCAGCGCGTAGCGGCTAACGTAACCCAGAGAGGGATCTTTCAGCGTGCGGGCGAAAGCAGCATTGGCGGGGAGATAGTTCATTCTCACGCTGATCACGCGTAGCGTACCGGGCAAAAGCTCATGCGGACGAGCGCGCATCATACCGTGACGCGCCATCCACTCCATCTCGCCGTGGTATTGCTTATCGAGCCACGCCTGAAGTTTTGGCTCGCTGGCGCGTAAATCGGTGTCGGTAATTCCGACCTGCTGAAACCCGAGTTCAGTGCCCCATTGTTTAATATTTTGCGCTAACTGATTGAGATCGAGGGGCTGAGACATGACGGACCATAAGATGACGGCAAACTCTGCCAGTATACCACACACTGTCTGGCCTGCGCAGGCGCTGCCGCGTCTTGAGCAGGAGGGGGCAGATGCGCTCGGCGTCACATTATATGAGTTAATGCAGCGCGCAGGGCAGGCGGCGTTTACCCTGGCCCGTGAGGCATATCCTCTCTCCCGGCACTGGCTTGTCCTCTGCGGCACCGGTAATAACGGTGGCGATGGCTATGTTGTTGCGAGGCTGGCACAGGCGGCAGGTATTCAGGTCAGCCTGATCGCGCTGGAGAACCACAAGCCGCTGCCGGAAGAGGCAGAAGCGGCGCGCCGCGCCTGGCTACATGCGGGTGGGACAATTCATGCGTCGAATGCGGTATGGCCGGAAAGCATTGATATCATCATTGATGGCCTGTCAGGTACCGGCCTGCGTAGCGCCCCGCGCGACGCGACTGCGACCCTGATCGATCATGCTAACGCGCATCCGGCACCCGTTGTGGCACTGGATATTCCCTCCGGTCTGCTGGCACAGACGGGCGCTACGCCGGGGGCCGTCATTAATGCCGCCATGACGCTCACGTTTATTGCCCTTAAACCGGGTTTGTTGACTGGCAAAGCGCGCGATGTCGTTGGAAAGCTGCATTATCATGCGCTGGGTCTGGAGAAGTGGCTGGCCGGTCAGGAAGCACCCTGGGCTCGTTTTGACGGTATTCAACTGGCTCACTGGCTGAAGCCGCGCCGTCCCACCTCGAATAAGGGCGATCACGGTAAATTGCTGATCGTTGGTGGCGACCACGGGACGGCTGGTGCTATCCGTATGACCGGTGAGGCCGCGTTAAGGGCCGGTGCGGGGCTGGTACGAATACTCACCCGTAAAGAGAATATTGCACCCATCATCACCGCACGCCCGGAGCTGATGGTGCAGGAACTGACGCCAGAGAACCTTGACGATAACCTGCAATGGGCGGACGTTGTTGTGGTAGGTCCCGGCCTCGGTCAACAGAAATGGGGCCAGCAGGCGCTGCATAAAATTGAGAATTTTCGCAAACTCATGCTCTGGGATGCAGATGCGCTGAACCTGCTGGCAATCAATCCGGATACACGTCACAATCGCCTGCTGACCCCGCATCCCGGCGAGGCTGCCCGGTTGTTAAATACCAGCGTGGCAGAAATTGAGAGCGATCGCTTACTTTCTGCCCAGCGTCTGGTAAAACAGTATGGTGGCACGGTAGTGCTGAAGGGCGCAGGCACGGTGATAGCCAGTCATGAAGGCGCACTGGGCATTGTCGATGCGGGCAACGCGGGTATGGCCAGCGGTGGCATGGGCGATGTCCTGTCCGGCATCATTGGCGCACTGCTGGCGCAAAAGCTGTCGCTATATGAGGCTGCCTGCGCGGGATGTGTGGCGCACGGTGTTGCGGCTGATAAACTGGCAGCGCGCTACGGTACGCGTGGCATGCTAGCTACCGATCTTTTTTCCACGCTTGTGCGTGTTGTTAACCCGGATGTGATTGACCCAGACCATGATTAATCAAGTGCTTCCTTTACCCGACGAACAAGCCACCCTCGGTCTTGGCGACCGAATTGCTAAGGCCTGCCAGGGGGCAACCGTCATCTATCTTTATGGCGATCTTGGCGCCGGTAAAACCACGTTCAGCCGCGGTTTTTTACAGGCTCTGGGGCATCGCGGCAATGTCAAAAGCCCAACGTATACGTTAGTTGAGCCTTATACGCTCGACGGCCTGATGGTTTATCACTTTGATTTGTATCGTCTTGCCGACCCGGAAGAGCTGGAGTTTATGGGCATTCGCGATTATTTCACCAGCGATGCAATTTGCCTGGTGGAATGGCCGCAGCAAGGGACGGGCGTACTGCCCGAACCCGATATTGAAATACACCTGGAGTACCAGGCGCAGGGTCGTGAGGCGCGTATTGTTGCTGTCTCTACATCGGGTAATTCGCTGCTGGCGCGTGTAGCCGGTTAACCTTAAGGGTGACGGGATGATTTATCGTATGCATAAGTGGTTAGTATCGCTGTTGGTTCTGCTGTGCACGCAGGCTGGCGCGGCAAACCTGTCTGATATCCAGGTTTCTAATGGCGATCGTCAGGCCCGTATTACCTTTAGTTTTATCGGCGATCCCGAATATGCTTTTTCTCAGGACAACAATCGTACGGTGGCGCTGGATATCAAGCAGACCGGCGTGATCCAGGGATTACCGTTACAGTTCAGCGGTGACAACCTGGTAAAAGCAATTCGATCAGGGACGCCAAAAGATAACCAGTCGCTGCGGCTGGTGGTCGATCTTACGCAAAATGGCAAAACGCGTGCCGTGAAACAGCAAAACGGCGGCAATTATACCGTCGTATTCACCATAAATGCCGATGCGCCACCGCCTCCGCCACCTGCGCCGGTAGTCGTGCAGCCGCGTGTCGTACCGCCTGTTGTGGCACAAAATAGACCGGTACAGCCGGTACAGCCGGTACAGCCAGCGCAACCGGCGAAAAACCCGTTTAAAACAGATAACGATCGTATTACCAGCGTTACCAGCAGTAATACGGTGACGCGGCCTGCGACGCGTGCGCGTACCGCGCCGGGCGAGAAAATTATTATTGCCATTGATGCAGGGCATGGCGGACAGGATCCCGGGGCGATTGGCCCGGGCGGTACGCGTGAGAAAAATGTCACCATCGCTATCGCGCGTAAATTACGTACCTTGCTTAATAACGATCCTGCGTTTAAAGCGGTGCTGACCCGCGATGGCGACTACTTTATTTCGGTGATGGGCCGCTCGGACGTAGCGCGTCAGCAAAATGCCAACTTCCTGGTGTCTATTCATGCTGACGCCGCCCCCAATCGCGACGCGACAGGAGCATCAGTATGGGTGTTGTCAAATCGCAGGGCAAACAGTGAAATGGCAAGCTGGCTTGAGCAGCACGAGAAACAGTCTGAGCTGCTCGGCGGCGCGGGTGATGTGCTTGCCAATAGCCAGTCCGATCCCTATCTGAGCCAGGCGGTACTGGATTTACAATTCGGTCATTCACAGCGCGTCGGGTATGATGTCGCCGTGAATATGCTCGGCCAGCTTCAGCGTATTGGATCGCTGCATAAGCGACGTCCTGAGCATGCCAGCCTGGGCGTTCTGCGCTCGCCGGATATTCCGTCCGTGCTGGTGGAAACCGGATTTATCAGTAATAACGGTGAGGAGCGACTGCTCGGCAGCGATGATTATCAGCAGCAGCTCGCCAACGCGATTTACCAGGGCCTGCGCACTTACTTCCAGACGCATCCGATGCAGCCCGGTCCGCAGAGCGGAGCCGGGCAAGTTGCCAGCGCATCGTCGCCGGGTGGGATGCTACTTAACTAAGGAGATTTCATGCCGATTCAGGTTCTGCCGCCGCAGCTTGCAAACCAGATTGCCGCCGGTGAGGTGGTTGAACGCCCTGCGTCGGTAGTGAAAGAGCTGGTTGAGAACAGCATTGATGCCGGTGCGACCCGTATTGATATTGATATCGAGCGCGGCGGTGCAAAGTTAATTCGCATCCGCGATAACGGCTGCGGTATTAAAAAAGAGGAGCTGGCGCTGGCGCTGGCCCGTCACGCGACCAGTAAAATCACGACGCTTGACGATCTGGAAGCGATTATCAGTCTTGGGTTTCGTGGTGAAGCGCTGGCCAGTATCAGTTCGGTTTCGCGTCTTACTCTGACCTCACGTACCGCTGAGCAGACGGAGGCCTGGCAGGCCTACGCGGAAGGCCGTGATATGGACGTGACGGTCAAACCTGCTGCGCATCCCGTCGGGACAACGCTGGAAGTCCTCGATCTTTTTTACAATACCCCCGCCCGGCGCAAATTCATGCGCACGGAAAAAACGGAATTTAACCATATCGACGAGATCATCCGTCGTATTGCCCTGGCGCGTTTTGACGTCACCATCAACCTGAATCATAACGGTAAAATGGTACGCCAGTATCGGGCAGTACAGCCCAACTCGCCACGAGAACGTCGGATGGGGTCCATTTGTGGAACGGCTTTTCTTGAGCAGGCGCTGACCATTGAGTGGCAGCATGGCGACCTGATGCTGCGCGGCTGGGTGGCTAAACCACAGGGAACGACGGCGGCGCTGGCTGAGATCCAGTACAGCTATGTTAACGGACGCATGATGCGTGACCGCCTGATCAATCACGCTATTCGTCAGGCCTGCGAAGACAAGCTGGGAATCGATCAGCAGCCTGCGTTTGTCCTTTATCTGGACATTGATCCGCATCAGGTTGATGTCAACGTCCATCCTGCCAAGCATGAGGTACGCTTTCATCAGTCACGGCTGGTTCACGATTTCATTTATCAGGGCGTACTGAGCGTTTTCCAGCAGGACAGTGATGCCTCACTTCCGCTGGCCGAAGAGCACGCGCCTGCACCACGGCATATACCGGAGAACCGCGTCGCCGCCGGACGGAATCAATTTGCCGAACCGGCTCCGGCGCGTGAGGCTCCTGCTGCACGCTCTCCCGCACCTGCGGGCGGGGCAGGCTGGCCTGGCGCCCAGCCGGGCTATCAGAAAAAGCAAGGCTCGCTGTATCGCGAACTTCTGCAAACGCCTGCACCTGCGCGTGAAGCACGGGAACCGAAACCCTCAGCCCCGGCACTTGAAGGACACAGCCAGAGTTTTGGCCGGGTGCTTACTATTTTACAGGCCGAATATGCCCTGATGGAGCAGGAAGGCCGGCTCTATTTACTCTCGCTGCGCGTGGCAGAACGCTGGCTGAGACAGGCGCAGCTTACCCCCGGTAAAAACGAGATTTGCGCCCAGCCGCTGCTCATTCCGCTGCGTCTGAAAGTCGCCTCGTCCGAAATGGCCGCGCTCAATGCTGCGCAGGCGTTACTGGCAAAATTGGGGATTGAATTTCAATCAGATGCGCAATATGTGACAATTCGCGCCGTGCCTTTACCCTTACGGCAACAAAATTTACAAAACTTGATTTCTGAACTGATAGGCTACCTGGCGCAGCACACAACACTTCTTGTGGATGACATTGCGTTATGGCTTGCGCGTAATCTGGCAAGTGAACATAGCCAGTGGAATATGGCGCAGGCTATCGCCGTTCTGGCAGACGTAGAGCGTCTTTGCCCCCATTTAGTCGTGTCGCCGCCAGGCGGATTATTACAACCTGTAGAGATACACACGGCGATGAACGCCCTGAAAGATGAGTAACGTGAAACAAGCAGAACAACCCCAGGCAATTTTTTTAATGGGACCTACAGCTTCCGGTAAAACCGCGTTAGCGATTGAGTTACGTAAAGTTTTGCCAGTAGAGTTGATAAGTGTCGACTCCGCCCTTATTTATCGGGGGATGGATATCGGCACTGCTAAGCCGGACGCAGCAGAACGCCGCGCTGCGCCGCACCGCTTATTAGACATTCTCGATCCTGCACAGTCCTATTCCGCGGCCGATTTTCGCCGCGATGCGCTCAACGAGATGGCAGAGATTATCGCAGCGGGCCGTATTCCGCTGCTGGTCGGCGGAACGATGTTGTATTTCAAGGCGTTACTTGAAGGGTTATCGCCACTGCCTTCAGCTGACCCGCAGGTCAGAGCCAACATTGAGCAACAGGCCGCAGAGCAAGGATGGGACGCATTACATCGGCAACTCCAGGAGATAGATCCGGTTTCAGCCGCGCGTATTCATCCAAATGATCCGCAAAGACTTTCCCGGGCACTGGAAGTTTTTTTCATTTCGGGTAAAACTTTAACGGAACTGACGCAAACGTCAGGAGAGGCTCTGCCTTACAAGGTGCATCAGTTTGCCATCGCCCCGGCGAGCCGTGAACTGCTCCATCAACGCATTGAGCAGCGTTTTCATCAGATGTTAGCTTCAGATTTTGAAGCAGAAGTGCGAGCGCTTTTTGCTCGTGGAGATTTGCATACGGACATGCCTTCCATTCGTTGTGTGGGATATCGCCAGATGTGGTCTTATCTTGAAGGTGAGATTTCATACGATGAAATGGTTTATCGAGGTGTTTGCGCCACGAGGCAGTTAGCTAAACGCCAGGTAACCTGGTTGCGAGGGTGGGAAGGGGTTCACTGGCTGGATAGTGAAAAACCGGAACAGGCGCGCGACGCGGTGTTACAGGTTGTTGGTGCTAACGCTCATTGAATGTGTACAATTGAGTCGAATCGTGCGCAATTTGCAGAATCGT
>Ga0302347_1002427_pt1 | contig 18939 bp, 13 predicted proteins | sample PhyWR1_FD_202178 | JGI IMG/M metagenome (GOLD analysis project Ga0302347, IMG submission 202178) | Leaf surface microbial communities from wheat plants in UC Gill Tract Community Farm, Albany, California, United States - DLSL W.R1 (v2)... | ecosystem: Host-associated > Plants > Phyllosphere >...
ACGGCTGAACATGGCGGTCCTCAAGGATCGGGGGCAGAAAAGGAGGGCATTCTAACTCAATGGGTTTTATCTGGCATATGAATGCGATTCACGGTGAGCAACTATGAGCTTCAAGCTTGTAGATCCGAGCTTGCCGCTTGCAGTTGCTCCACCAATTGCCCGGCCGGCATCGGTCGCCCGAACAGATAGCCTTGCACTTCGTCGCAACCGTGTTCACGCAAGAAATCCAGCTGCTCGTGGGTCTCTACGCCTTCGGCGATAACCGCAAGGTTCAGGCTGTGGGCCATGGCGATGATGGCCCGGGCAATTTGCGCGTCCTGCTCGCCCGAGGGCAGGCCGTCGACAAAGGTGCGGTCGATTTTCAGTACGTCGATGGGGAATTGCTTGAGGTAGTTGAGCGACGAATAGCCGGTGCCAAAGTCGTCCACGGCAATGCTCAGGCCGAGATTTTTCAGGCTGGCCAGGATATGCAGCGCCTCACTGACCTCGCGCATGAGGATGCTTTCGGTCAGCTCGAGCTCCAGGCACGCCGGGGACAGGCCGGTTTCCTTGAGGATATTGGCGATGCGCGTCCCCAGCTGGCCGTCGGAGAACTGGCGTGCCGAGATATTGACCGAGACTTTGGGCACGCGCACTTTAGCCTGGTGCCATAGCTTGAGCTGGCGACAGGCCTCGGCCAGCACCCAGTCGCCGACTTCCACCACCAGGCCCAGTTCTTCGAGTACCGGGATAAAGTCGCCGGGCGGAACAAGGCCGCGCCTGGAGTGGTTCCAGCGCAGCAGCGCCTCAACGCCGGTCAGACGTTTGCCGTCGCCGCTGAACTGCGGTTGGTAATACAGGATGAATTCCTGCTGCTCCAGGGCATGGCGCAGGTCGCTTTCCAGTTCAAGACGCTCAAGGGCGCTGGCGTTCATGTCAGCCTGATAGAACTGGAAGTTGTTTTTGCCGCGCTCCTTGGCGTGGTACATGGCCGTGTCGGCGTTTTTCATCAGCTGGCTGAGTTCATTGCCGTCTTGCGGGCTCAGGGCGATACCAATGCTGGCGGTGACAAAGAACTCGCGGCTTTCAAGAACAAAGGGTTTTACCAGGCTGGCGAGGATCTGTTCGGCCACGTTGATGGCGCGGTTCAAGGCCTTCTGGCGGGTGCTGCGGGGTTGCAGAAGCAGGGTGAACTCGTCACCGCCCATGCGCGCCACGGTATCGTCGTCACCCACGCAGGCGAGCAGACGGATGGCCATGTCCTTGAGCATGCGGTCGCCGGCCGCGTGACCCAGGGAGTCGTTGATCGGCTTGAAGCGGTCGAGGTCCAGGAACATCAGAACCACCCACGACTTGTTGCGCTCGGCCTGTTGCAGCGCAGTGTGCAGACGGTCCTGGAACAGGGTGCGGTTGGGCAGGTGGGTCAGGGCGTCGTAATAGGCCAGGCGGTGAATGCGCTGTTCGCTGGCCTTGCGCTCACTGATATCACTGAAGAAGCACACATAGCTGGCCAGATCGCCTTCATCATCGAGCACTGCCGTGATGCCGACCCAGGCCGGGTAGTGTTCGCCGTTCAGGCGCTTGAGCCAGACTTCACCCTCCCATGTGCCGTGCAAATGCAGTTGCTTGAGCACATAGGCGAGGTGTGCGCGTTGTTGATCATCGACAGTGAGCATGCTCGGTAACTGGTCGAGCACTTGTGCGACGGCATAACCGCTGACCCGGCTGAATGCCTCGTTGGCTTGCACGATATAGCCTGCGGGATCGGTAATCAGGATGGCCGAGGTGGAGTGTTCAAATACCGTGGCGGCCATACGCAGGTCTTTTTCGGCCCGGCGTTGCTGACTCATGTCACGGCCAACACCCAGAATGCCTTCAAAACTGTCGTTTTCATCCCACACCAGTACCAGACGCAGCTCGATGGGTACCTTGTGCCCGTCGGCGCGCAGGCAGTCGAACAGAAACAGCTGGGTTTGCACCTGGGCACGCAAGGCGGACAGTTGCTGGGGCTTGTGCAGCGCAGCACGGATGCGCTCGATCAGGCTGTAGATGCCCTCCAGCTGTTGCGGGGTGGCAATAATCGACTGCCAGCCATTGTCGAATACCCATTGTGCGTCATAGCCCAGTACGGTCTGTATGGAGGGGCTGAGGTAGTTCATGCGTAACGAGCTGTCAGTGGAGAAAATCACGTCACTGATGCTTTCGGCCAGCATCCGGTAGCGCTGCTCGCTGTCGCGCAATGACTCGCTGGCTTCGATCTGATCGGTGATGTCTTTGGCCACCCCGACAATTCGCGAGACTTGATCGCCGGTGTCACGGGCAAAGGCCTGTTCGCGGATGTCAAAGCGCCGCCAGGTGCCCTGTTGATGGCGAAACCGCAGTTGGCATTGCATCAACTGCTTGTAGCCATTTTCCCGCTGTTCTTTGCGCAACCGGTGATAGCGCTCGGCGTCTTCAGGATGTAACAGCAACTCCCAGAAGTAAGCGCCCATTTCCTGCAGTTCGACAGCGCTGTAGCCCAGGGTCTGGCCGAGGTGGTGGTTGCTGAAAATGATCCGCTGGCTGATCACATTTTGTACATAAAGATGATCAGGCACGGTACGTACCACATCGGACCAGAAGCTTTCGCGCTCTTGCAGGGACAGCTCGATCAGCTTGCGGCTGGTGATATCGCTGATACTCAAAATGACCGCGTGGTAATCCTGCTGATCCACAGGCAGGCGCAGCACCAGCCATAAATGCTGATCCCGGCCATTGGCATCGGTCAGCTTGATTTCCAGCTCAAGTTGTTGCTTTTGATCGAGTACGGCCTCGATGAGCTGATAACCAATGGCCGAACTGTTCAGCGGGCAGCCGTTGATCAGCTTGTGCCAGGCACCCTCTCCTGAATCGACCTCCAGCAGTTGCATGGCCACCTGGTTGACTTCGGTGATGCGCAGTTGCTCGAATAACTGGCGACGATGTTCCGGGTGATCGCTGAGCCAATGCTTGAGGGCATGAGTGTCATGGAGTTTTTCGCGCTCAAGAAACCCCGGCAGGCTGGAGAGGTCGAGCACGCAGAGCGCGACCCCGGTGCCTTCAAAAATATCGTGGTAACGCCTGCGACCTTCATGCAACTGACGCTGGCGGCGGCGCATGTTCAGCAGCGCCACAATGGGCAGCAATGAAAACAGCAAGCCAAGCAGGCATTTGCCGATCAGGCCGGGCAGCAGTTGCTCGATAGCCTGGCGATCATTGAACAAGCCGCGCAATTGCCAGTCGCTGTGGCTGATAGCTGTGAGCAGTACGGTGTCGTCTTCTTCGTACGGGCTCAAAGCCGAGGGGGGCGAGATGTTTTTATCCGCGCGGCTGAGCACCTTGCGTGTCTGGCTGTTTTCCACCAGCCATTGCGGCCGATGGCTGCTGTTGGCGTTCTGATGCGTGAAGTTTTGCAGCAGATCCGGGCTCATGCGCAGCAGCCAGTAGCCGTTTATGGCGCCGCTGGGCTGACGCAGCAGCAGGTAGATGATGCTGGCATCACTGTTGTTGCTGAAGTAATAACCGTCAGTGCGGTTGCGCGAAGGACTGCGTTTGACCCAGTCGGCCAGATACGCAGCGTCGGGGCTGGTTCCGGTACTGTCGAGCAACACCTCGCCACCGGGGCTGAGCAAGGCCAGGCTTTGCAGGGATGGCAGGGACTGGCTCAGGTGCTTGACCAGTTCCTGTTGCTGGCGCAGGTTCTTGGGCGACTTGTCCACAGGTAGCAGATTGAGCGCGGTTTCGGCGCGCAGGGCCATGCTCAGGCCGATATGATCGGCCAGGTCGGCGCTGTAGTTGATGCTGGTCTGGCGCTCTTGCTGCAGGGTTTCCTGAAACTGCTCGATCAACAACCAGAACAGCATCGCCAGCAGCAGTAAAACCAGGGCCGCCAATGCACTTTTCAACGTTCCGCGCACAGGTGTCCCGAGTAATTGGCTGGACGCTTTGACACGAGTGGGCGCGGTGACATTGGGCAACTTGTGATCCTGCTATTTGGCGGCAATGGCGCGAGGCCCCCTAAAGGCGCCAAGCATGCCTTGGGTTGTGGCAAAGTGCCAGTCCTCTGGTCTGCGCTGGTTTGCCCTGCCTCGCGCATTCAGGTAGATTCTGGGGTCTACATATGTGCTTTTTCTGCGAGCAGGCATTGATCTCGATCAGTCCCTGACTTTCTGCTATGGCCTGATCCGGGCATTGCTCGCGCCTTATTCACCCGTCACTGACCCTAGGTTATCCATGGCTCAATACGTTTTCACCATGCATCGGCTGAGCAAAGTTGTTCCGCCGAAGCGGGAAATCCTGAAAAACATCTCCCTGTCGTTTTTCCCGGGCGCCAAAATCGGCGTGCTCGGCCTGAACGGTTCGGGTAAATCCACCCTGTTGAAAATCATGGCAGGCGTTGACACCGAGTTCGACGGCGAAGCCCGTCCGATGCCGGACCTGAACATCGGTTACCTGCCACAGGAACCGCAACTGGATCCGAGCAAAACCGTACGTGAAGTGGTGGAAGAAGCCGTTAGCGTGATCAAGGACGCCCAGGCGCGTCTGGATCAGGTTTACGCCGAATACGCTGACCCGGATGCCGACTTCGACAAGCTGGCCGCTGAACAGGCCAAGCTCGAAGCCATCCTGCAGGCAAGCGACGGTCACAACCTTGAGCGCCAGCTGGAAGTTGCTGCCGATGCGCTGCGCCTGCCGGCCTGGGATGCCAAGATTGAACACCTGTCGGGTGGCGAGAAGCGCCGTGTGGCCCTGTGCCGCCTGCTGCTGTCGGCTCCGGACATGCTGCTGCTCGATGAACCGACCAACCACCTGGACGCCGACTCGGTCGCCTGGCTGGAGCACTTCCTGCACGACTTCCCGGGTACCGTGGTTGCGATTACGCACGACCGTTACTTCCTGGATAACGTAGCGGGCTGGATCCTGGAGCTTGACCGCGGTGCGGGCATTCCTTACGAGGGCAACTATTCGGGCTGGCTTGAAGCCAAGTCCGATCGTCTGGCTGCCGAATCCAAGCAGCAGTCGGCCCATGAAAAGGCCATGAAAGACGAGCTGGAATGGGTCCGTAAAGGTGCCAAGGCACGTCAGTCCAAGTCCAAGGCTCGTCTGCAACGCTTCGAAGAACTGCAATCGCAGGAATTCCAGAAGCGCAGCGAAACCAACGAAATCTACATCCCGGCCGGTCCGCGCCTGGGTGACAAGGTTATCGAGTTCAAGAACGTATCCAAGGGTTACGGCGATCGCGTGTTGATCGACAACCTGTCGTTCGCCATGCCTAAAGGTGCCATCGTTGGCGTGATCGGCGGTAACGGCGCCGGTAAGTCGACCCTGTTCCGCATGCTGATGGGCAAAGAACAGCCGGATTCGGGCAGCATCGAAATCGGTGAAACCGTGCAACTGGCATGCGTTGACCAGAGCCGTGACGACCTGGATGGCAGCAAGACTGTGTTCCAGGCGATTTCTGACGGTTCCGATGTGATCCGTATCGGCAACTACGAAATCCCGTCGCGTACCTATGTAGGTCGTTTCAACTTCAAAGGTGGCGATCAGCAGAAGTTCGTCAAGGACCTGTCCGGTGGTGAGCGTGGTCGCCTGCACCTGGCACTGACCTTGAAAGAGGGCGCCAACGTGCTGCTGCTCGACGAACCGTCCAACGACCTTGACGTTGAGACATTGCGTTCGCTTGAAGAAGCACTGCTGGACTTCCCTGGCGCCGCCATTGTGATCTCTCACGATCGGTGGTTCCTTGACCGCGTCGCGACTCACATCCTGGCGTACGAAGACGACTCGCAGGCTATCTTCTTCGAAGGTAACTACACCGAGTACGAAGCTGACCGTAAAAAGCGCCTCGGCGAAGCGGCTACCCTGCCGCACCGTGTGCGTCACAAAAAACTGGCCCAGTAAGGGCAGTTTGCATCACAGAACGGCGCCTTCGGGCGCCGTTTTTTTTGCGCATCACAAACCTTGTCCTGTGGGAGCGGGCTTGCTCTCGATGGCATCACCTCGGTTTGCATGGGAGGCCGCGGCGACTGAATCGCGAGCAAGCCCGCTCCCACAATGGGATTTTGGTGTTTATAAGTTGGTGCAAAACTGGGTACAAGAAGTATTTTTTTGGTGCGCAAAAGCCCGGTAAATCGGTGCTATTTATATAAATGCACCATTTAAATTCATAACTGCGACATTTTGCGCTGTCGCGGTGCTACATGAATTGATAAAGTTCCGGTCAATCTCCGTTTAACGACAATAAATTTGCCGAGACTTACCATGATCGAATCCGTCGACCAGTTCCTTGCCCGCCTGAAAAAACGTGACCCGGACCAACCTGAATTCCACCAGGCAGTGGAAGAGGTCCTGCGCAGTCTGTGGCCGTTTCTTGAAGCCAATCCGCATTATCTGACTTCAGGCATTCTTGAACGTATTTGCGAACCAGAGCGTGCGATCGTGTTCCGCGTTTCGTGGGTAGATGACGAGGGCAAAGTGCGGGTCAACCGCGGCTTCCGTATCCAGATGAACAGCGCCATTGGTCCGTACAAAGGCGGCCTGCGTTTCCACCCTTCGGTGAATCTGGGCGTCCTCAAGTTCCTGGCCTTTGAGCAAACCTTCAAGAACTCCCTGACTTCGCTGCCCATGGGTGGCGGCAAGGGCGGTTCGGACTTCAACCCCAAGGGCAAGAGCGACGCCGAAGTCATGCGTTTCTGCCAGGCCTTTATGAGCGAGCTGTATCGCCATATCGGTTCGGATGTTGATGTGCCAGCAGGGGACATCGGTGTCGGCGCCCGTGAAATCGGCTTTATGTTTGGTCAGTACAAGCGCCTGAGCAATCAGTTCACCTCGGTGCTGACCGGCAAGGGCATGAGCTACGGCGGCAGTCTGATCCGCCCTGAAGCCACCGGCTTTGGTTGTGTGTACTTCGCCCAGGAAATGCTCAAGCGCAGCGGCCAGCGCATCGATGGCAAGCGCGTGGCAATTTCCGGTTCGGGTAACGTGGCGCAATACGCGGCGCGCAAGGTCATGGACCTGGGCGGCAAAGTGATCTCGCTGTCGGACTCCGAAGGCACGCTGTACTGCGAAGCCGGTTTGAGCGAGGAGCAATGGGAAGCGTTGATGGACCTGAAGAACGTCAAACGCGGCCGGATCAGTGAGTTGGCTGGGCAGTTTGGCCTGGAGTTCCTGGCGGGTCAGCACCCGTGGAGTCTGGCGTGTGATATCGCGCTGCCATGTGCTACCCAGAATGAACTGGACGCTGAAGCGGCCCGTACGCTGCTGAAAAATGGCTGCGTGTGTGTGGCTGAAGGCGCGAACATGCCGACTACCCTTGAAGCGGTCGATCTGTTTATTGAAGCCGGTATTTTGTTCGCGCCGGGCAAGGCATCCAACGCCGGTGGCGTGGCGGTCAGCGGGCTGGAGATGTCGCAAAATGCCATGCGCCTGTTGTGGACGGCGGGCGAGGTGGACAGCAAGCTGCACAACATCATGCAGTCGATCCACCATGCCTGTGTGCACTACGGCGAAGAAAACGGGCGGATCAACTACGTTAAAGGCGCGAACATTGCCGGTTTCGTCAAAGTTGCCGACGCAATGCTGGCCCAAGGCGTGGTGTAACCCCATCCTGTGGGAGCGGGCTTGCTCGCGATTCAGGCGACGCGGTAAAGCAGGAACACCGCGTCGATACCCTCGCGAGCAAGCCCGCTGCCACATTGGGGCTGTCTATTTTGCCAGCGTCTTGAATTCAGCCAGTTCCTGTTCGATAAAGGCCGCGATCATGGCGCGGTAGACGCTTTCAGTGACGTCCGGGTTGGCGCCCAGCTCATCGGCCAAGGTCCGTACCTTGCTGATCACCTGCTCAACCCGTTGCGGCGCCCTGACCGCATCGCTGTCTTTCTTGAACCGCGCCGCTTGCGATACGCAAGCCCCGCGCTCGGCGATCAAGCCGACAATCTGGCGATCCAGCCCGTCGATTTTCTCGCGCACTTGCTCAAGGGAATCACAGTTAACAGCCATGTCTTGAAAACTCCTTAGTAGTGATACCACTTCAGCTCCAGCATCACTTCGTTGACGGGGGAGGTCAGTTTGCTGAACTCGCGCTGTGCGCTCAGGCGCAGGCCCAGGTTACGCGAAACTTCCCATTGCTGATTCAGGCTCAGGCTACGACGGATTTCACCGTTGGTGAAGTAGTCGCCCTTGGCTTCCAGGCTCAGATTGCCCACCGGGTTGCGCCACAGGACGCCAGTGTTGAAGCCTGCTGCCGGTGACACAAACGCCGCGAAGTCGTTGTTGTGCTCGATGCGTACCGTACCGAGCGCGAAACCGAGCAGGTTGTCGCCCAGCTGCCAGGTGCCGCCCGCACCACCGTTGACGTGGCTGACCAGGTTTTCGTCGCCATGCTTGCCGAGTACCCGCTCCAGCCCGCCCCCCACTTGCCATGACCAGGGTTGCAGCAGGTCGTTGCGCGGGGTCAGGGAACGAATGTTGGCCAGATCCAGTTGCTGCACTTGCCACTTGTTGCCTTCGTACTGACGCAGCTTGAGTTGCAGGATTTCAATTTGCGCGCCCAGGGGGAAGCCCGGTGCATTGTCGTTCAGGTCGTGGTAAGCCATGCGCAGGCCATATTCGGCAAAGGCCTTGTCGTCACGGCTGCCGGCGCCCAGTTGCCAGGTGCGCGACTCATGGCCGTTTTCGGGCAGTTCGGGCTTTTCCACCTGGAGTTCGGGCGCCGGGTTCTGGTTGATCGCCCGCAACAGTTCAAAGCTGCGTTGCGAGCGTGCGGGGTCACGCTCAAGGCCATTGGCCCGGTAGCGTTCAAGACGGTAGGCGGCATCGATAATCAGCGCCTGGCGCGCTTTGGGCAGTGCCTTGAACTTCGGGCTTTGCAATTGGGCCTGATCGGCACTGACCTGCAATACCCATTGTTGTTCTTCGGGGTCGAGGGCCTTGGCCCGATCCAGCAGCTCGCGCTCACGGGACGGGCGGTACTCGATGCTTTCGACCAATCCGGCTTCCTTGACCGCTTTCACGGTATCGGTGGGGATCGCGGTCAGCGGAAACTGGGTGGTCAGTTGCAGGCCGGGACGGGCTACTTGCAACAGTTCCAGCAGGCGGTAGGAACAGTTTTCGTCAAAGAAGAAATAATCGAACTGGATCTGCTTGAGCTCCCACACATGCTCAACCATGCGTTGGGTTTCTTCGGGTGTCAGATTGAGTCGGTATTCCCATAGGTCACGGTTTTCCAGGCTGCGGTATTCCGAGAGTTTCTCCTGATAGGGCACCAGCGCGAACAGGCCGGGATAGCCGCCTGCCAGACCTTTCCAAGCGTACAGAATGCTGTTGTCGGAACCCTCGATATAGGCACCGAAGTTGATCGCGTAGCTGAGCAGGGCGGTCTTGTTGTTTTGCACATCAGCCTGATCGATGCGTAACAGGGTATGGCCGAACATGGATGACGGGCTGTTGAGGTAGGCCGCCGGGAAAATCATCACCGTGCTGTGGGGGGCCACGTCCTTGAACCATTGGCTGAACTCTGCGCATTCGGCCTTGGGCAGGTCGGTCAGGTTCAGTTGGGCCTTGAGCCAGCGGGTACGGGCCGGGTACACGCACTGCGGGTGTTTGTCTCCCAGGCTCAAGGGTTTGTAGAGCGCCTCGACCGTGGCACGCAGTTCGGCATCAGGGTGATGGGCACCATCGGCGGCGAGAAAGAATTTGTCGTCGCTGACATAGCTTCGCCAGCCGCTCAGCTTGCCGGCTTCGTAATGCCCCAGTGAGATCCAGAACGGGTCGTTGGCCAACTGCTGCACACGTTGATCGTCGATATGGGGTGCGGCATACAGCGGGGCGCAGGCACAGAGCGCCAGATAGGCAAGGCGTTTGAGCATGTTCGGCAACTGTTGTCAGACGAAGAGAGGTCAAGCAGGAGAATACCCGCTCCGGAAGGAGCGGGCGGGTCTCATTTACTTACGCCGCTGTGGCGTATTTGGCCAGGCGTGCATCGCCCTTGAGGATGGCCAGAGTATTGCTGTGTACGTCTTCAGCCGTGACATCGGCCTTACTGAAGATCTGCTGGAAGTGCTCGTGGGTGACGGCGGCGAAATGCTCGCGGTCTTCAGGGGCGACGCCCAGTACCACCGCGTAGGTGGTCAGTGCTTCGCCATTGCCTTTGGCCATGTCCTCGGACAGCTCGTTCATCATGCCATTCATGGCAATCCACGATTTGCCGCCGTAGGTCAGGGCGTCCTTGGTGGTACAGCCGTTGGTGCCGGAGGTCATGCCGAAGGTGGCGTTGCCGGACGTGCCGTTGGTGGTGGATGCCAGGAAGTGGGCGGGGGTGCCGCGCTGGCCTTCGAACAGCATGTTGCCCCAACCGCAGTTCGGACCGCCCGGTGCCTGGGCCATGGCATTGAGGGAAACAACTGTAAAGAGAGTACCAAGAAGAATCCGTTTCATAAGCTTTGTTCTCTATAGGTGTGCAACCAATGGACAAGGGTGTCTGGCCCTGAAGCGCCAGTACGGGCCAGTTATGCCTTCCAGCCGCGTAACAACTTGGAGTCTAGGCACGATCGCCAGGTTCCGTGATTTTTTGTAAAACAATCTCTGCTTGAGCACATTTCCACCCCGTAAACACTGGGGAGCGAGCTTTCCCGTGTTGTACGCCTTGCCAGTGATGTACAGCCAGCGCCAGAATGCTGCCATCTGCCCCGCCCGATGTAAGGAAGCCCGATGCCTGATTCTGTTGCCACCAGCTTGCGTCTAGCGCCTGATGCGCTAACCCGTCCTTTTTCTGCTGAACAGTTCAGCTTCTCGAACACCAATGATCTGGAGCCTTTTCGCGGCATTCTCGGCCAGGAGCGTGCGGTCGAAGCCTTGCAGTTCGGCGTGGCAATGCCACGTCCGGGTTACAACGTTTTTGTCATGGGCGAGCCGGGAACGGGTCGCTTCTCGTTCGTCAAACGCTACCTCAAGGCCGAGGGCAAGCGCCTGAAGCCGCCGAGTGACTGGGTCTACGTCAACAACTTCGATGAGCCCCGTGAGCCGCGAGCCCTGGAGCTGCCTTCCAGTAGCGCGGGTGCCTTTATTGGCGATATCAATCACTTGATCGACAATCTGCTGGCGACCTTCCCGGCAGTGTTTGAACACCCGACGTATCAACAGCGCAAAAGCGCGATCGACCGCGGCTTCAATCAGCGTTACGACCGTGCGCTGGATGTGATCGAGCGTCTGGCCCTGGAAAAAGGCGTGGCGCTGTACCGCGACAGCAGCAACGTGGCATTTACGCCGATGAGTGATGGCAAGGCGCTGGATGAGGCCGAGTTTTCGCAATTGCCTGAGGCCGAGCGCGAACGATTCCATGAGGATATTTCCGAGCTGGAAGAACGACTGAACGAAGAGCTGGCCAGCCTGCCGCAGTGGAAGCGTGAGTCGAACAACCAGCTGCGTCAGTTGAACGAAGAAACCATCACCCTGGCCTTGCAGCCGCTGTTGTCGCCGTTATCGCAGAAGTACGCCGAAAACGCCGCAGTTTGCGGCTATCTGCAAGCGATGCAGGTCTACTTGCTGAAAACCGTGGTCGAGCAACTGGTCGACGACAGCAAGACCGATGCCCAGGCGCGCAAGTTACTCGAAGAGCAGTACCTGCCGAGTCTGGTGGTAGGGCAGCCGCTGAGCGGCGGCGCACCGGTGGTGTTCGAGCCGCACCCGACCTACGACAACCTGTTTGGCCGTATCGAATACAGCACCGACCAGGGCGCGCTGTACACCACTTATCGCCAGCTGCGCCCCGGAGCCTTGCACCGCGCCAATGGCGGCTTTTTGATTCTTGAAGCCGAGAAAATGCTCAGCGAGCCTTTTGTGTGGGATGCCCTCAAGCGCGCCCTGCAATCGCGCAAACTGAAAATGGAGTCGCCGCTGGGCGAAATGGGGCGTCTGGCCACCGTGACCCTCAATCCGCAGGTCATTCCCCTGCAGGTCAAAGTCATCATCATCGGTGCCCGCCAGTTGTATTACACGCTGCAGGACCTGGATCCGGATTTCCAGGAGATGTTCCGCGTACTGGTGGACTTCGACGAAGACATCCCGATGGTTGACGAGAGCCTTGAGCAGTTCGCCCAGTTGCTGACCACTCGCACCTCGGAAGAAGGCATGGCGCCGCTGACCGCCGGTGCAGTGGCGCGGCTTGCGACCTACAGCGCGCGTTTGGCCGAGCACCAGGGACGTTTGTCGGCGCGTATTGGCGATCTGTTCCAATTGGTCAGCGAAGCGGATTTCATCCGTCACCTGGCGGGCGATGAAATGACTGACGCGGGCCATATCGAGCGTGCCCTCAAGGCCAAGGCCACCCGTACCGGGCGTGTGTCGGCGCGCATCCTCGATGACATGCTGGCGGGAATCATCCTGATCGACACCGATGGCGCTGCTGTGGGCAAGTGCAACGGCTTGACGGTGCTGGAAGTCGGCGACTCGGCCTTTGGTGTGCCTGCGCGGATTTCCGCCACGGTGTATCCGGGCGGCAGCGGTATTGTCGATATCGAGCGCGAAGTTAACCTGGGGCAGCCGATCCACTCCAAGGGCGTGATGATTCTGACCGGATACCTGGGCAGCCGTTATGCCCAGGAATTCCCGCTGGCGATTTCAGCCAGCATTGCACTGGAGCAGTCCTACGGTTATGTCGACGGCGACAGTGCATCGCTGGGGGAGGCCTGTACGCTTATTTCGGCATTGTCAAAAACCCCGCTCAAGCAGTGTTTTGCTATTACCGGATCGATCAACCAGTTCGGTGAAGTGCAGGCCGTGGGCGGGGTCAATGAGAAAATCGAAGGCTTCTTCCGACTCTGCGAAGCACGCGGGCTGACAGGCGAACAGGGGGCGATCATTCCCCAGGCTAACGTGGCGACCTTGATGCTGGACGAGAAAGTGCTGAAGGCGGTACGTGAGGGCAAGTTTCACGTCTACGCCGTGCGTCAGGCCGATGAAGCCCTGAGTTTGCTGGTGGGCGAGCCTGCGGGTGAGCCGGATGCAGAAGGGCAGTTTCCGGAAGGCAGCGTTAATGCCAGGGTGGTCGAGCGGTTGCGGGTGATTGCTGAAATGATCAACGACGACGACCTCAAGGAAGCCGAAAAGGAGCTGCTGGCGGAAGCCCTGGCAGCGAAAAAACCGGCCTGATCCCTTAAAGCGAAAGCTGTGGGAGCGGGCTTGCTCGCGATGCAAACGACGCGGTGTAAGGGTTACACCGCGGCAATTGAATCGCGAGCAAGCCCGCTCCTGCAAATCCACGGTGAAAATCGACAAAGCCGTTGGTCATCGGCAACTTTTCATACGCTAATTTTCTTCTATTCTCAGGGCATGGACACCACTGTCGTCACTGGATCGATGCAGCCCGTAGTCTGCGGCTGAAGACAGGCTCTACCGAGGGTCGCCGTCATGTCGCGCAACCTTTGCCTTACTCGCCAATGCTTGGGTCTGGTGACCCGTATTGAATGCAGCATTCGACCGCTGGCAGGCAACAACGGGATGTGGACGCTGCTCTTCGCTGCCGGTCTGGCCGGTGAACAACCTTCCACGATCAAGGCGCAGGGCCCTTTTCCCGGGCCGTTCGTGGCCGAAACCATCCTTGAGTCAATCGTTGAAAGCCTGACGCTGCACGGTTACCAGTTGGCTGACGACCCGCAGATCTGGTGCCTGCATGTGCAGGCCCAGTTACGCCAGATCAATGGCGGGCGTTGTCACGGTTAGGCGGCGTTTTATTGTGGTGTGCTGGCTTCCGGGGCTTTTTCGAGTTTGACTTCAAATCCGTACTCGACAGGGTTCAGCGCTGTGCGGGCATAACTTTCCAGCTGTGTCGGCTGGCCATAAAAGTAATGCACGTCGAATGCGGCCGCCCCATCGGGTTCGCTGCTATGACTGACCGCGGCCACTTCCTTCAGATAATTTCCCGTGTCGTCCTTGGCATAAAAGCGCCAGGCATCGGCCGGAAATACTTTTTGATCAACGATCAGGGCATTGCCTTTTAGCTCAAGGCCTTTGGGCAGTCGGGCAACGTCCAGCACCTGTTTGTCGATATCGGCGATAAACAGAGGCATTGAGCCAACCGCATAGGCCGGAGTTTCGGGGAACAGGTTCAGGTCATAGGTGATAACCCCCGCATGGGGGTCAACATCGAAGGCTTCGGCGGGCAATTCCAGCGGTTCGCTGCGATTGCCGTTGTCGTCTTCGGCAAAAAAGGTCACAGGCGCGTCAGACTTGTCCGGGAGTACACCGAGCATTTCGTCGTTGAAAGTGGCAGGGTGGCTGAACTCAATGGACGCAGCGCTGGCATCGTCAACCGACTGGCTGATGACTACGCTCTTTTCCAGTTGTTCGGGTGCCAGCGTGGCGTCTTTCAGATAGCTGGCAGCCTGATCGTCATACACCACGACGTTGAGCGGCAGCGGCTGGATTTCTTTGCCCGCCACGTGCTTGTCGAGCGTGTGCACCGGCAGGTCGAGGGACTTGCGGGTGACATTGGCCGTGGAGAAGTCGAGCACGTTGATATCGACATTTTCCACGGTGCCGTTGAAGTACACCTTGCTGTAGTGATGGGGGTGTTGCTGGTCGAAGGCCTTTTGCTCGTTATCCAGTTGTTGCTCGAAAGCATCACTCCAGGCGGTTTGCTTGAGCATCTCGGCCAGTTGTTGCTGGTAAAACGCCAGTTGTTCGGCGTTTTCGTTGATCGAGCCTGAGCGTGTGAGGAACTGCCCGGTCGCATCGCGGGCCTGGATGATCAGCGGGTTGAGCGGGGTGTCACGCACTTGCTCGGCCAGCGCAGCGCTGTTGACGATATCCACTTCGGCAAAGTTCTTGCCCAGTGCCAGCAGGGTTACGCTGATCGTGCCGTCGGTACGGGTTTTACCCACATCCTTGGCGTTGAGGTTGAAATTGACCACTTTGCCTGGCGCGATGACTTCGACTTTGCCGTGCAGAATCAGGGGTTGAGGTTGTTGGGTATTGGCGGTTTCAATCCCGTCGATATAGGGGTAAGTGACGGTCAGGTCGTCGGGGTTGCTCAGGTTGGCGCTGGAGGGGCTCAGCTGGATGCCAGGGTCGGTTTCTGACCATTCCGGCGCAAAGGGCACCTCCTGTTTGTTGCTCAGGGTTACCGACTGCCATTCCAGCGCATGAGGGAACGGGAACTCGGATGCACTGTCGAGCGGGAACGGGAAGACCGGCTCCAGGTCCGTCAGGTAATCGGAGCTTGAGGTCTTGCGCAGCACAAACAAGCCGTTGATATAGGTATCGGTAAGCGCCTGGCTGCTGGGGTAGTGCTTGAGCAGCGCCAGGTCGTCGCCACCGTATTCGGTTTCGACCGGTTTTTCCTGCAGCTTGAGACGGGCCCGCTCGAGCAGCAGCAAGGAGCCACCGAGATCGGCGACTGCATCCTTGAGCTGCTGATCCTTGATGTGGTCCAGGCTCTGTTCGAACGCTGCGCTGCGCTCCTCCAGGCTGGCCTGCTGATGTTTGTCGTCAGGAGAGCAGCCGCCGATGGCGAGTAACGCCATCGAGAACCCAAAACAAGCCAGGGGAAATCGCAGATCCATGGTTCGGTTTTCCTGTCCGTAAACAATGCTGAGAAGGTGGACACTAGCAGAAAATGTTTTTACAGGCTGTTTCCAAGCCTTTAACACAGCGCTTTTCCCGCTGATATACTCGCGCCCATTTTGTAATAGCCAGTGAGATTCAATGGAACGCTTTATCGAAAACGCAATGTACGCCTCGCGCTGGATTTTGGCGCCTATTTACTTCGGGCTCTCGCTGGGCCTGCTGGCTTTGGCATTGAAGTTCTTTCAGGAAGTGTTTCACGTAATTCCCAACGTGTTTGCGCTAACTGAGTCGGACTTGATCCTGGTCATCCTGTCGCTGATCGACATGGCGCTGGTAGGCGGTTTGTTGGTGATGGTGATGATTTCCGGATACGAGAATTTTGTCTCGCAACTGGATATCGACGAGCACAAGGAAAAGCTCAGCTGGCTGGGCACCATGGACTCCACCTCGTTAAAGATGAAAGTCGCGGCCTCGATCGTGGCGATTTCCTCGATCCACCTGCTGCGGGTATTTATGGACGCGCGCAATATCGAGACCGAGTACCTGATGTGGTACGTGATTATTCACATGACCTTCGTGGTCTCGGCGTTTGCCATGGGCTATCTGGACAAGCTGACCAAACACTGAAACCAACCCCGGGCTGCGAAGGCTTTGGGGGCTGTGGTAGTCTGCTGGCCCTTTTTTGGTTCAGGGTGTTCGGGGCAGCGGTTCACGCGGCTTTTTCCCGGCACCCCCACAGCGGAGCAGTGTTATGTCCGAAGTAAATCTGTCGACCGACGAAACCCGCGTCAGCTACGGCATTGGCCGTCAGCTGGGCGACCAGTTGCGCGACAACCCGCCACCGGGCATCAGCCTGGATGCAATCCTGGCTGGCCTGACTGACGCTTACGCGGGCAAGGAAAGCCGTGTAGGTCAGGAAGAAATGTCGGCAAGCTTCAAAGTGATCCGCGAGATCATGCAAGCTGAAGCAGCTGCCAAGGCAGAAGCTGCAGCAGGCGAAGGCAAGGCTTTCCTGGCTGAAAACGCCAAGAAAGACGGCATCACCACCCTGGCTTCCGGCTTGCAATTCGAAGTTGTGACTGCCGGTGAAGGCGCCAAGCCATCCCGTGAAGACACCGTGCGTGTTCACTACCACGGCACCCTGATCGACGGCACTGTATTCGACAGCTCCTACGATCGTGGTCAGCCAGCCGAGTTTCCGGTTGGCGGCGTGATTGCTGGCTGGACTGAAGCACTGCAACTGATGAACGCCGGCAGCAAATGGCGCATCTACGTGCCGAGCGAACTGGCTTATGGCGCACAAGGCGTTGGCAGCATTGCTCCGCACAGCGTGCTGGTATTCGACGTTGAGCTGCTGGACGTTCTGTAAGAACCCCGCGCCTTGACGTTGGCTGCGGGTTTGCTGGCAAACCCGCAGCTACACCGGCCGCGTCATATCTGTATCTTGGCGTGGTGCGAGTGAGTGTCACTTGTGCCGCAAGGGCGCAATGCCCTGGCATAGCAGAACAGAAACAAATTGCGCACCAGCTCTTTGAGCACTACCGGCTCGCTTGAGTTAAGCCCGCTGAAATCCAGGTCGCCCTGGTCCTGTAGCTCGTTAAGCGCTTCTTCTTCCAGTACCGCACAGACTTCCCCGGTTTCCCGATGCAGGATTCGCAGGTAAGGGTGTGGACGGTCCAGCCAGGCATCAATTAAATAAGTCATGGTCGTCATCTCCTTGATGAATACCAATGAGAATAATTCTTATTCAATTAATAGCAAGTGCCTATTGGCGGATTTCTGATCTTTCTGCGTTAGAACTGCTGCGGATCAAAGTTGATGGCTTTTTGATGTTGCTTGGCGGGGAGGGTGTAGCGCCCTCCTGCGCAGGGCGCAGAAAGGCATGCAGCAGAATCAGACTTTACGCACGAACTCGGATTTGAGTTTCATCGGGCCGATGCCGTCGATCTTGCAGTCGATATCGTGGTCGCCATCGCACAGACGGATGTTCTTGACCTTGGTGCCTACCTTGACCACCAGGGAAGTACCCTTGATTTTCAGGTCCTTGATCACGGTGATGGTGTCGCCGTCGGTCAGTACAGTGCCTGCGGAGTCCTTGTAGACTTTTTCATCGCTAGCTTCTTCAGCTACGCCATTGGCGGACCACTCATGGGCGCATTCCGGGCAGATCAGCTGGGCGCCGTCTTCGTAGGTGTATTCGGAATTGCATTTTGGGCAGGGTGGCAACGTGCTCACTCAAAGCTCCTTAAGAGTCAGGATGGCTAAAAGGCACGCATTATATAGGGTTTTAGTGCGGGGCGGGGAATGGCTGGGCAGATTGAACGTGTGGGAGCGGGCTTGCCCGCGATGCAAGCGCCGCGGTGCATCTGCTACACCGCGGCGATCCAATCGCGGGCAAGCCCGCTCCCACACGCGTTTAGTGTGTACGCGCTACCGCAAATTCGCTCAGCTCAACCAGCGCGTCGCGGTATTCGCTTGGCGGCAGGGCTTCAAGGCAAACAATGGCGCGGGCCACGTAGTCGCGAGCCAGTTGTGCGGTGTACTCCAGCGAGCCGGAGGCCTCGACGGCCACGCGGATGCTCTCCAGATCCTCAATGCCGCCTTTCTGGATCGCTTTGCGCACCAGGGCTGCCTGTTCAGGCGTGCCTTCGCGCATGGTGTAGATCAGCGGCAGGGTCGGCTTGCCTTCGGCCAGATCGTCACCGACGTTCTTGCCCAGGGTTTCGGCGTCGCCGCGGTAGTCGAGCAGATCGTCCACCAGCTGGAAGGCTACACCCAGGTGATCGCCAAAGGTGCGCAGGGCTTCGCTCTGCTCTGGCGTGGCACCGGCCAGCGCTGCAGCGCTGTGGGTCGAAGCCTCGAACAGCATCGCGGTTTTGCCGCGGATGACTTCCATATAGGTTTCTTCGGTGGTGCTGGCGTCGCGCACTTTGGACAGCTGCAGCACTTCGCCTTCAGCAATGATGCGGGTAGCTTGCGACAGGATTTTCATCACCGGCATCGAGCCCAGCTCAACCATCATTTCGAAGGAGCGCGAGTACAGAAAGTCGCCGACCAGTACGCTGGGGGCATTGCCCCACGTGGCATTGGCAGTCTTGCGGCCACGGCGCATGCCTGACATGTCGACCACGTCGTCATGCAGCAGGGTGGCGGTATGCAGGAACTCGATGGTCGCGGCCAGCAGGCGCAAGTCGTCGCCTTCGCGACCCAGGGCCTTGCCACACAGCAACACTAATAAAGGACGCAGGCGTTTACCGCCGGCCGAAGTAATGTAGTCGCCGATTTTTGAGACCAGCGGTACGCGTGAAGTCAGCTGCTTCTTGATGATGCCATCGACGGCGCTAAAATCGTCCGCCACCGCGCGGTAGAAAGCTTGGGGTT
>Ga0302347_1002430_pt1 | contig 18929 bp, 20 predicted proteins | sample PhyWR1_FD_202178 | JGI IMG/M metagenome (GOLD analysis project Ga0302347, IMG submission 202178) | Leaf surface microbial communities from wheat plants in UC Gill Tract Community Farm, Albany, California, United States - DLSL W.R1 (v2)... | ecosystem: Host-associated > Plants > Phyllosphere >...
CCTCTTCTTCAAACTTGGAGAAGGCATCCGCCGACAGCACTTCGGCCCACTTATAGCTGTAGTAACCCGCGGCGTAACCACCGGCGAAGATGTGCGCGAAGCTGTTCGGAAAACGGTTGTAGGCCGGCGGACGCATCACCGACACCTCATCGCGCACGCCTTCCAGCACTTGCGCCACGCTGCGGCCATCACCGTGGGTGGCGTGCAGTTCAAAGTCGAACAGCGAGAACTCCAGCTGACGCACCATCATCAAGCCAGACTGGAAGTTTTTCGCCGCGAGCATTTTTTCCAACAAGTCCTGGGGCAGTGGCTCGCCGGTTTCGTAGTGACCGGAGATCAGCGCCAGGCCTTCCGGCTCCCAGCACCAGTTCTCCATAAACTGGCTCGGCAATTCCACCGCATCCCAGGCCACGCCATTGATGCCCGACACGCCAGCATGTTCAACACGGGTCAACAGGTGGTGCAGGCCGTGGCCGAACTCGTGGAACAGCGTGGTGACTTCATCGTGGGTCAGCAGGGCAGGCTTGCCACTGTCGGCCGGGGTGAAGTTGCACACCAGGTTGGCCACCGGGCTTTGCAGCACGCCATCGATCGTGCGACGACGATCGCGGGCGCCGTCCATCCAGGCACCGCCACGCTTGTTGGCGCGGGCATAGAGGTCGAAGAAGAAGCGGCCGACGTGCTGGCCGTTTTCCTTGATTTCAAACAGGCGGACATCCGGGTGCCAGGTGTCGAAGCCTTTCTGCTCGGCGATTTCGATGCCGTACAGGCGCTGCACGATGGCAAACAGGCCGCCCAATACTTTGTCGATGGGGAAGTAGGCGCGCAGGGCCTCCTGGGAAACGCTGTAGCGTTGCTCACGAAGTTTTTCGCCGTAGAAACCGCTGTCCCAGCTTTGCAGGTCGGCGCAGCCTTGTTCGGCGGCATAGGCCTTGAGCTGTTGCAGGTCCTGGGCGGCAAACGGCTTGCTGCGCTTGGCCAGGTCGCGCAGGAAGTTCAGCACCTGATCGCTGGACTCGGCCATTTTGGTGGCCAGGCTCAGTTCGGAGAACGACGCATACCCCAGCAGCTTGGCCAGTTCCTGACGCAGGTCGAGGATCTGTTCCATGACCGGACCATTATCATTCTGACCGGCATTCGGGCCTTGGTCCGACGCACGGGTACAGTAGGCCGCGTAGACTTCTTCACGCAGGGCGCGATCCTGGGCGTAGGTCATCACCGCGTAGTAGCTGGGGAATTCCAGGGTGATCAGCCAGCCGTCGAGGCCTCTGGCCTGTGCGGCGGCCGCCATTTGCGCCTTGGCCGAATCGGTCAGGCCGGCAAGGGTGGCTTCGTCGGTGACGTGTTTGGTCCAGGCCTGGGTGGCATCCAGCAACTGGTTGGAAAATTTGCTGCCCAACTCGGACAGTTTGCTCTGCACTTCGGCGTAACGCTTTTGCTGCTCCGGCGGCAAATCGATACCCGACAGGCGGAAATCACGCAGGGCGTGTTCCAGGATGGTTTTTTGCGCCACGTCGAAACCGGCGGCTTCCGGGCTGTTGGCCAAGGCTTCGAAAGCCTGGAACAATTCGCGGTTCTGGCCCATCTCGGTGGAGTAAGCACTCAACGCCGGCAGGCAGCCTTCGTAGGCTTCGCGCAGTTCGGCGCTGTTGCACACGGCATTGAGGTGGCTGACCGGGCTCCAGGCGGCACCCAGGCGGTCATTCAGTTCATCCATCGCCAGGACCAGCCCGGCCCACGTCGGATGTTTACCCTGGCTTTGCAGGATGCCTTCGATGGCGACACGGTTGTCGGCGAGGATCTGTTCGATGGCCGGCTGGACGTGCTCGGCACGGATCGCCGAGAACGGCGGCGGGTTGTTCGCGCTCACGGTTGGCACCTTGGCTGAAGAAATAGGTAAGAACAAAGATGGGGCCATCTTAATTACAATCAACGCCCACCGCAGCTATCAGCAGAAGAGAGAGAGGCTATCGTGACCCTTCGCACCTACCAAAACCATACGCCAACCCTGGGCGCCGGGGCTTTTGTCGATATTTCGGCGGTGGTGATCGGCGATGTCGAAATCGGCGCCGACAGCTCGGTCTGGCCGCTGACCGTGATTCGCGGCGACATGCACCGCATCCGCATCGGTGCACGCACCAGCGTGCAGGATGGCTGCGTGCTGCACATCACCCACGCGGGTCCCTTCAATCCGGATGGCTTCCCACTGCTGATCGGCGACGATGTGACCATCGCCCACAAGGTCATGCTGCATGGCTGCACTGTGGGCAATCGCATCCTGATCGGCATGGGCAGCACCGTGATGGACGGGGCGGTGGTGGAAGACGACGTGATCATCGGCGCCGGCAGCCTGGTGCCGCCCGGCAAGAAACTCGAAAGCGGCTTCTTGTATGTAGGCAGCCCGGTTAAACAAATCCGCCCGCTGACTGACAAGGAACGCGCCTTTTTCACCTACAGCGCCGCGAACTACGTGAAGCTCAAAGACCTGCACCTGGCTGAAGGATTCGACCGATGACTCTGCATTACCAAACCGTGCTGTTCGACCTGGACGGTACCCTCACTGACCCGCGCGAGGGCATTACCCGTTCGATCCAATATGCCCTCGGCAAACTGGGGATCGACGAGCCGGACTTGACCCAGCTGGAACATTTCATCGGCCCGCCGTTGCTGCAAGCGTTCATGCAGTTCTACGGTTTTGATGAAGCCAAGGCGTGGGAGGCGGTGAATTTCTACCGCGAGCGTTTCAAAGTGACCGGCCTGTATGAGAACCGCGTGTTCGAGGGCGTGATGCCGTTGCTGGAGGACTTGAGCGGCCAGGGACGCCAGCTCTACGTCGCGACGTCCAAGCCTTGGGTGTTCGCTCGCGAGATCGCCCGGCACTTCGATTTCGCCAAGCACTTCAAGGTCATCTACGGCAGCGAACTGGACGGCACGCGCACCAACAAAGTCGAACTGATCGCCCACCTGATGAGCGAGGAAGGCCTGGACCCGACCACCACCCTGATGATTGGTGACCGCAAGCATGACCTAATCGGTGCGCACAGCAATGGGCTGGATTCGGCAGCGGTGGGGTATGGTTTTGGCAGTTTTGAAGAGTTGAATGCCGAGGCGCCAACCTGGCATTTTGAGACATTGGCCGAAATGCACCAGGCGTTTATGCAGCGTTCTTGAGATAGCTTTCGCAGGCACGCCAGCCCCTACATTTTGACCGGTGTACCCAGGACCAATGTGGGAGCTGGCTTGCCTGCGATGAGGCCCTAAAGCCCGGCACCTTCCAACTGTTTCAACGCCGCCTTGCGCTGCTCCACCGGCAACCCGCCCAGCTTCTCCACCGCCGCATAAAACCGCACCCAATCCCCACCTTCCTGCGCAAACAACGCCGCAAACGCCGGTACCCACTGGTCATACAACCCAAACGGTAACAACCGCGCATTGTTCATGGGCTGGTTTATCCAGGCGTCATAACGCTTATCCCCGCCCCATTGGTTATCACGCAGGTGTCGATAATCGGCGCGCAAACGCTCGAACTGAGCCGCCTTGGCCTGACGCATCGCATCCTTAGCCAACGGCTGGGCGTAGAGCGTTTCCAAGCGTCGACGGGTATCGAGGACCAGTTGGATAAACTGATCACGTTGCTTGGACGTCGACAGGCTATCTGGCGCCAGCCCCCGCGCAGCGCGCCATTGGCGTGTACCTTCCTGCTCAACGAAATTGGCAAACGACTCGTTGAATTCGGTGTCGTCCTTCACATAGAAACGCTGGTGCGCCAGCTCATGGAAGATCAGCGTGGCCAGGCGCTCATCGCCCCAGTTCATCATCGAATTCATGATCGGGTCATTGAACCAGCCCAAGGTGGAGTAAGCCTCGACGCCACCTATCGACACGTCCATACCCCGCTGCTTCAACAACGCTGCCTCGCCACGCGCCGCGCCCTGGTTGTAGTAGCCGCGATAGGCCACACAACCGGCAATGGGGAAGCAATGGGTTTCGGGGGACAGGGAAAACTCCTGCGTGGCGAAGACATTCCAGACCACATAGGGCCGGCCGATATCGGCGTACAACTTGTAACTCTGGTTGTCGGGCAGGTGCAGATGTTCACTGGCGAACGTGCGCGCCCGCTGAGATTGCACCAGGTGCTCGCGCAATAACGCAGGGCGTGTGGGGTCGGCAATCACCTGCGCCACCGGCTCACGAGCCCGCAGCAATTGCCACTGACCGCTGGCCAACTGACCGTAATAACTGACACTGGAGCAGCCGCTGAGCAGCACAACCAACAACCCTGGAAGAAAACGCCTGACCATGCCCCGACCGCTCCTGGGTAATTTGCTCGCCAGACTATCGCGCCTGTGTGGAATTTTTCCATGGCATGACGTGTTTATACTCATAGGGAGTCTGTTGCCGTCGGCGCCAGGCTCAATACTTCCTTCCCATTGAGTGCCTGCCATGCGCCAGCTCTTGCTTCCCGTCGCCGCCCTGTTTCTCGGTGCCTGCACCACAACGCCCGTACCACCGGTGGACCCGCAGCAAGCCTGGGTCGATTTCACCACGCCGACACCGGGCTCCAAGCTGGTCATGGCGCAGCGTCTGGACGGCAAGAACCTGGCTGACGGACGTTTCTTCCAATTCCCGCCCGGCCATCACGAACTGATGGTGCGTTTCGACTTTGAAGTCCCGGCAGGCGGCGGGCTGGGTGGGCTGAGCCAGATGATGTACCGCACTTGCTTCATGACCCTGGAATACGATCACTTCCAGGCCGGCCAGCGCTATGTGCTGGAAGGCCGCTCGCTGGCCTTCACGCCGAATATCCGGCTGTACGACTCGGCGCGTCAGTTGCTCGCGGAAGAACGCAGCGTCAACTGCATCTGATCAGTCGTTGTTCTTCTGGTAGACGATGGCCTTGGTGCCGTTCTCACAGCTGCCGACGACCATGGCGCTGTCGTGTTTGTCGGCTTCTTCCTTGCTGACGATTTCCAGGGTGTACGAAGGAACCGCATTCGCCTGGATCTTGACCTCGATCTCTTTCCTGAGCTCTTCACAATCTTTTGGAGCGGCCACGGCCGAAGTGGCCAATACACCGCAGATGATCGCCAAGGCAAAACGTTTCATGTGTGAAGCTCCCTGAATGCACTGCGCACGGATGTGCGCCTAGACTGCATAGGCTATAGGACCACATCGGTGAAATACGAGCTCTGATTTAACGCATAACTAAATGTCTGAACACACCTCTGTGGGAGCAGGACTTACCCGCGGTGCGTCGCCTCGGTTTCGCAATGACGTCGAGGTGATGCGTTCGCAGGCAAGCCAGCTCCGACAAAAGCCGGCGCCTATCGCTACAGGGGCGTCAGTTTACGAGCGTGGCATCCAGGCTGATTTTCGCATTCAGTACCTTGGACACCGGGCACCCTTCCTTGGCTTTCTTGCTCAACTCGTCGAACTGCGCCTGGCTCGCGCCAGGGATCTTGGCCTTGAGGATCAGGTGCACGGCGGTGATCGCGAAGCCACCGTCGACCTGGTCGAGGGTTACTTCGGCCTGGGTGTCGATGCTGTCAGCCTTGAGCCCGGCATCGCCGAGAATCATGGAAAAGGCCATGGAGAAACAGCCCGCGTGGGCTGCACCGATCAGTTCTTCCGGGTTGGTGCCCTTGCCACCCTCGAAACGTGCCTTGAAGCCGTAAGGCGCTTCACGTAGCACACCGGTTTCCGTGGAAATAGAACCCAGGCCCGTCTTCAGGTCACCTTCCCAATGCGCGGATGCTTTTTTAACGATACTCATAGCGGTCTCCTCGAACGGTGGTTTTGCGTCAGTAAGGGTTCTGAGGATAGACGGCGTGGCAAAGTTCATCTTGTCGGAGAAACCGAGTGATTCAGTAGGAAATTTCCGGTCCCACTATTGAATCTCGGGTATATGCCCTCATTGCATGGGTATGCACATGAAGCGGCAGGTTTTGGTTCGTCTAAAAAGCCTGCGGCCCCCTTGGAGAAGCAGGCTTATGAAATCGCTGTCCGACGTAAAGTTCTCGACCCTCGACCTGGTGCCCGTGCGGGCCAACGGCAGTCCGGCGCAGTCGCTGCGCAATTCCCTGGACCTGGCCCAGCATGTGGAAAAGTTTGGCTACAACCGTTTCTGGGTGGCTGAACACCACAATATGGATGGCATCGCCAGTTCAGCCACCTCGGTGTTGCTCGGTTACCTGGCCGGCGGCACCTCGACGATTCGTGTCGGTTCCGGCGGTGTGATGCTGCCCAACCACGCGCCTCTGGTGATCGCCGAACAGTTCGGCACCCTGGAAAGCCTCTACCCCGGCCGCATCGACCTGGGCCTGGGCCGCGCGCCCGGCTCCGATCAGATGACCGCCCGCGCCCTGCGCCGTGAGCGCTCCGGCAGTGCCGACGATTTCCCGGAAGACGTGGCGGAGCTGATGGCCTACCTGGGCCCGCGCACGCCCGACCAACGGGTGATCGCCGTTCCCGGCACCGGCACCAACGTGCCGGTGTGGCTACTGGGTTCCAGTCTATTCAGCGCACAGTTGGCGGGCGAACGCGGTTTGCCCTACGCCTTTGCCTCGCATTTCGCACCGCGCCTGATGCATGAAGCGATTCGCGTGTACCGCAATCACTTCAAGCCTTCTGCCGTGCTGGACAAACCCTACGTGATGCTCGGTATTCCGTTGGTGGCGGCGGACACCGATGAACAGGCCGACTACCTGGCAACCTCGGTCTACCAGCGCATCCTCGCCCTCATGCGTGGACAAAGCCTGGTGCAGCGCCCGCCCGTGAAAACCATGGACGGCCTGTGGCTGCCCCACGAAAAAGACGCCGTCGGCAGCTTCCTCGGCCTGGCAATGGTGGGCAGCCCTGCGAAGATCCGCGCCAAACTGGAGGTGCTGATCGAGCAAACCGGTGCTGATGAGCTGATTTTTACCTGCGACCTGTACGAGCACGCCGACCGGATTCATTCCTACGAGTTGCTGGCGCAGTTAATGAAGGGCTAAAACCCTCAGGCAAAAAAAACCGACGCATCGCGTCGGTTTTTTATGTCCGCAACACAGGGTTAACCGCGCTTGTAGGCGATTTCCTTGGTGCCAGCTTCGCAGGTGCCGACCACTGTGTGGTCGCTCGGCGCAGCACCTTTATCCACCACTTCCAACGAATAACCCGAAGCGCCCTTGGCGTCGATTTTCGCCGCAATCTCGCTTTTGAGCTCTTCACAAGGCTTGCCCGCCGCCAGGGCCGTGCCTGCAATGCTCAACAAACCTACCGCTAACAGGAACTTCTTCATCCGTTACTTTCCTTGCGCTGATCTAAAAGAGCGTGCCGACGCTTGTGGCATCGGCACCCATTGGTTGTAGCGCAGGTTATGGCAATCGGCCAGTCAGCAAGTTCAACCGGTGCGATCAACTACTGGCAATTCGGAACCCCACCTTGAGGGTGACCTGAAAGTGCGCGGCCTTGCCGTCTTTGATGTGCCCGCGGGTTTCGGTCACCTCGAACCATTCCAAATGCTTGATGCTCTTGTTGGCCTCGGCCAGCGCATTATTGATGGCGTCTTCGATGCTGGAGGTGGACGAGCCCACCAGTTCGACTTTCTTGTAGGTGTGATGATCACTCATGGCAACTCTCCTAGGGGTCGTAAAGCAAGCGTAGCAGTCAATGTGCGTACTGCTTCTGGCGGCCGTTTCTACCTGAAAGTTCATATTTACTGCACTTTCTGAAACGGCCGCAGTCGGTATCTACACACGCCACTCAATCACTTCAGGAGAGTCCACATGGCCAACACTTCTTTACGCAAAGCGTCGCTGGAAAGCATGGAAGCCGAGATTTCGAGCCTGCTCAAGTCTCTGGAAAGTCTCAAGGACGATGCATCCGACGAGTCGCGCAAAACCTTGAAGGCGCTGAAGAGCAATGCGGAGAATGCCCTCAAGCACTCCCGCCACCTGATCAGCGACGCCTACGAAGAAAGCAAAGTCAAAATCCGCGAAACCGGTGTTGCAACCCGGGACTACGCACAAGAGCACCCATGGACAACGGCCGGCGTTGCCGTCGGTGCACTGGGTCTGCTCGCGGCTTATCTGCTGTGCAAGCGCGGCGATTAAATAGGTTCGCGCTGTAGCTCAGCCTTGAGCCACTGCGCCAGTTGCCCGGCGCGCCCATCTGCGGCGCGTTTGGGCAGCCACAGCGCCAGGTGCGCCGGGGTTTCGCTGAAACCCCACGGCGCCACAAGGCGACCCGCCCGCACGTCCTCGGCCACCAGCGGCTGCGGGGCAATCGCCACGCCCAGCCCTGCCACGGCCGCCTCCAGCAAATAATACAAATGCTCAAACCCCTGGCCGTGCTTCAGCGCGCCGGGCTCAATGCCGTGCTGCGCTGCCCAACTGGGCCAGGCTTGCGGCCGTGACGTGGTGTGCAACAGCTTTTCACCACACAAAGCCTCAGCAGGTGCATCGCGCAAGTGTGCATAGCCGGCAAAGCGCGGGCTCATCACCGGGCCGATGCGTTCACTCGCCAGCTCATACACCTGCATGTCCGCCGGCCAAGGCGGTTCAGCGAATACCAGCAGCGCGTCCAGGCCCGGGCGGCGAGGGTCCAGATCACCATCCCCCGCCGACAAATGCAGGCGCAGATCCGGCAGGTCAGCGTTCAAGCGGCCCAGGCGCGGGATCAACCAGCGCGCCAGCAGGCTGCCCGAACACCCGAGCACGAAAGGCGCATCGGCGCTGGCCTGGGTCAACTCGGCGCACACATCGCGCAGCCGCTCAAAGGCTTCGGCGCTGGCATCCCGCAGGCGAACGCCCGCATCTGTGAGTTTAAGGCCGCGCCCATCCTTGACGAACAAGCTGATCCCCAGATGCTCTTCCAGCACCTTCAACTGCCGACTGACAGCGCCGTGGGTAACATGCAATTGCTCGGCGGCCTGGCTGACGCTGTTCAAGCGCGCAGTCGCCTCAAAGGCACGCAAGGCATTGAGGGGCGGAAGGTCTCGGCTCATCTGTGAGTTTTCCTGACAGGTTACGGCGATCTTATCGGTTTTCAGCGCAGAGCGTCAGGGGTAGAGTGGCCCTCATTGCTTCCTACATCCTTTCTTTCCTGGAGCCTCCTATGACTCAGTCCCAGACCGATCTACGCCACGGCCCAGACGCCAACGGCCTCTTTGGCGCGTTCGGCGGCCGTTACGTCGCTGAAACCCTGATGCCGTTGATCCTCGACCTGGCCCGCGAATACGAAGCGGCCAAGGAAGATCCTGCATTCAAGGAAGAATTGGCCTACTTTCAGCGCGACTACGTCGGCCGCCCAAGCCCGCTGTATTTCGCCGAACGCCTGACCGAATTCTGCGGCGGCGCCAAGATCTACCTCAAGCGTGAAGAGCTGAACCATACCGGCGCGCACAAGATTAACAACTGCATCGGCCAGATCCTGCTGGCACGGCGCATGGGCAAGAAACGCATCATCGCCGAAACCGGCGCCGGCATGCACGGCGTGGCCACTGCCACCGTGGCGGCGCGCTTCGGCCTGCAATGCGTGATCTACATGGGCACCACTGACATTGAGCGTCAACAGGCCAACGTGTTCCGCATGAAGCTGCTGGGCGCTGAAGTGATCCCGGTGGTCGCCGGCACCGGCACGCTCAAAGATGCCATGAACGAAGCCCTGCGTGACTGGGTGACCAATGTCGACAGCACCTTCTATCTGATCGGCACTGTGGCCGGTCCGCACCCATACCCGGCGATGGTGCGCGACTTCCAGGCCGTGATCGGCAAGGAAACCCGCGACCAGCTGCAAGCTCAGGAAGGCCGCCTGCCAGACAGCCTGGTAGCGTGCATCGGCGGCGGTTCCAACGCCATGGGCCTGTTCCACCCGTTCCTCGATGACCAGAGCGTGGAAATCATCGGTGTTGAAGCCGCCGGCCACGGTATCGAAACCGGCAAGCACGCCGCCAGCCTCAACGGCGGCGTACCCGGCGTACTGCACGGCAATCGCACCTTCCTGTTGCAGGACGACGACGGCCAGATCATCGACGCCCACTCGATCTCCGCAGGCCTGGATTATCCCGGCATCGGCCCGGAACATGCGTGGTTGCATGATATCGGCCGCGTTCAGTACACCTCGGTGACGGACGACGAAGCCCTCGACGCCTTCCACAAATGCTGCCGCCTGGAAGGGATCATTCCTGCCCTGGAAAGCGCCCACGCCCTGGCCGAAGTGTTCAAACGCGCCCCCACCCTGCCGAAGGATCATCTGATGGTGGTCAACCTGTCGGGCCGTGGCGATAAAGACATGCAAACCGTGATGCACCACATGGAACTCTCTCTACAAGAGAAAACGCAGCAGGAGAAACACTGATGAGCCGCCTGCAAACCCGCTTCGCACAGCTTAAAGAACAAAACCGCGCCGCCCTGGTGACCTTCGTCACCGCTGGCGACCCTGGCTATGACACCTCGCTGGCCATCCTCAAGGGCTTGCCAGCCGCCGGCGCCGATGTGATCGAGTTGGGCATGCCCTTCACCGACCCAATGGCGGACGGCCCGGCGATCCAGCTGGCCAACATCCGCGCGCTGGAAGCCAAGCAGAACCTGGCAAAAACCCTGCAGATGGTCCGCGAGTTCCGCAAAGACAACAACGACACGCCGCTGGTGTTGATGGGCTATTTCAACCCGATCCACAAATACGGCGTGCCGCAGTTCATCGCCGACGCCAAGGAAGCCGGCGTGGACGGCCTGATCGTGGTCGACATGCCGCCCGAACATAACGGCGAACTGTGCGACCCGGCCCAGGCCGCTGGCATTGATTTCATCCGCCTGACCACGCCGACCACCGACGATGTGCGTCTGCCGACCGTGCTCAACGGCAGCTCCGGCTTTGTGTACTACGTGTCGGTGGCCGGCGTGACCGGTGCCGGCGCCGCGACCCTGGAGCACGTCGAAGAAGCCGTGACCCGCCTGCGTCGCCATACCGACCTGCCGATCAGCATCGGTTTTGGTATCCGCACCCCGGAACAAGCGGCGGCCATCGCGCGCTTGGCTGACGGTGTGGTGGTAGGTTCGGCACTGATTGATCACATCGCCAATGCCAAGAATGACCAGCAAGCCATCGATGGCGTGTTGACCCTGTGCGCGGCGCTGTCGGAAGGCGTGCGTAACGCTCGTAAGTAAAGGCCCCGTAAGCAGTGGGTAAAGTTCCTGATACAGAGGAATCAACCCGCCAAGGCACGGCCTAAACAGCAAGACCAAGGGATTTCGAACCTCGTTCGAGATCCCTTTTTTGTTTGCGTGCCCTGAGGAATACCCAATGAAAATGCCCTACTCCGTGATTGCCGGCCTTGGCGTGCTGGTGCTTGGCGCCAGCGCCCTGGTGCAGGCCGCGCCTTTTGACCAAGGCGGTCCTGACCGTGGCGGCCCACAGGGCCAGCACGAACAACATCGCGACGACCCACGCGGCCCGCAGGACAACCGTCGCGGCGGCCCGCCCCAGGACTTCGGCCCGGTACGGCAGATCATCCACGACAACCACGGCCAGTTCGCCCGTGGCGCACCGCCACCACCGAATGTGCGCCTGGTGCGTGGCCAGCCGCTGCCCCGTGGCTACTACGGCGAACGCCTCGACAATCGCGCCCTGGCGCGCCTGCCGGTGTATCCCGGTTATGAATGGCGCCGTTCGGGGCCGGATGTGGTGTTGATCGCCGTGGGTACGGGCATCGTCTACGAGATCCTCGACGGCGTCCTCAACTGAAACCCACCCACTGTAGGAGCCGGCTTGCCGGCGATGGCGGTAAGCCGGCTCCTAAAGGGCTGTGGTTATTTGAGTTCGATGCGTTCGACTTTGCCTACGAGCAATACGTAGGACAGCGCTCCGAGCAACGCCAGCACCGCGATATAGGTAATCGCCGGCGCAAACGAGTCGCCACTGGCCAGAAAGCCAATCACGATTGGCGTGGCAATCGCCGACAGGTTGCCGATGAAGTTGAAGACCCCACCGGTCAGCCCCAAGAGGCGCGCCGGTGCCAGGGTCGACACCAGCGACCAGGTAATCGACGCCAACCCATTACCAAAGAACGCCACCGCCAGGAACGCAATCACCCACGCCGTCGAGTCCACATAGTTGGCGCCAATGATCGCCGTGGAGATCAGCAGCCCGCCAATGATCGGCAACTTGCGCGCAAAGCCCACCGACGCGCCGCGACGAATCAGCCAGTCGGAAAAGATCCCTGAGCACAGCACGCCGACAAACGCTGCAAGGAACGGCAGTGACGCCAGCAGGCCGGACTTGATGAAGTCCATGCCGCGGTATTTCACCAGGTAAGTCGGGAACCACGTCAGGAAGAACCACAGCGTGGAGTTCAGGCAGAACTGCCCCAGGTAGATGCCCCAGAGCTTGCGCTTGCTCAGCACGATGCCCAAATCGACCCAACTGAAGGGTGCCTTGGCGGCTTTTTCCTGCATGTCCACCAACCCGCCACCTTCACGGATCAGGTCGATTTCAGCGGTGTTCGCGCCTTTGAATTCCTTCGGTTCGCGGTACACCGCGTACCAGATCACCGCCCACACAATCCCCACGCCACCGGTCGCGACAAACACCATGTGCCAGCCGAATGCATGCTGCAGCCAGGCCAGTACCGGTGTGAGGAATGCCAGGCCGACAAACTGGCCGGAGGTGTAGACGCCAATCGCTGTGGCGCGCTCGCGTTCGGGAAACCAGGTGGTGACCACGCGGCTGTTGATCGGATACGCCGGGGCTTCAAGCGCACCCACCGCCATGCGCAAAACAAACAGCGCGATAAAGCTGGCGGCAAAGCCGAGCATGACGGTGGCGATGGACCACAGCAGCAACGCAGCGGTGTACAGAATGCGTGGGGGCACACGGTCCACCAGCCAGCCACCAGGGATTTGCATGGCGGCGTAGGTCCAACCGAACGCGGAGAAAATCAGCCCGACGTGCACCGGATCGATGCCCAGTTCGCTGGTCAACGCCGGGGCGGCAATCGACAGGTTGCTGCGGTCGAGGTAGTTGATCACCACGGTGATGAACAGCAGCACCATGATGAAAAAACGCTTTCTGGTAGGCGTGACTAAAGAAGCCTGCCCGGTGAAGGATTCAGGGTGCATGGGGGTGCCTCTTCTTATGCTTATTGAGGTCTGAAATGGATCTGACTGAAGCAACCGGATCAATCATGTGGGAGCGGGCTTGCTCGCGAATGCGCTAGTTCAGCCCCAGATGTGTTGATTGACACACTGCATTCGCGAGCAAGCACGCTCCCACATTTCTGATCGCGCTCCGTCAGTCAGGAATCACCACTCGGCGAAGCTGCCGTCGGCATGCCGCCAGATCGGGTTGCGCCAGCGATGGCCGATGGCCGCGCGTTCGATCACGTATTCCTCATTGATCTCGATGCCCAGGCCCGGCCCGTTGGGGATCTTCACGAAGCCTTGGTCATAGTCGAACACGCCCGGATCGCGCACATAATCGAGCAGGTCATTGCTCTCGTTATAGTGAATGCCCAGGCTTTGCTCCTGGATAAACGCGTTGTAGCAGACCGCGTCCAGTTGCAGGCACGCCGCCAGGGCAATCGGGCCCAGCGGGCAGTGCAGGGCCAGGGCCACGTCGTAGGCTTCGGCCATGTTGGCGATCTTGCGGGTCTCGGTGATGCCGCCGGCGTGGGAGGCGTCCGGCTGGATGATGTCGACGTAGCCTTCGCTGAGCACGCGCTTGAAGTCCCAGCGCGAGAACAGACGCTCGCCCAGGGCAATCGGGGTGCTGGTCAGCGGCGCCAGTTCCTTGAGCGCTTCGTAGTTTTCGCTGAGGACCGGCTCTTCGATAAACATCAGCTTGTACGGGTCCAGCTCTTTCATCAGCACTTTGGCCATGGGCTTGTGCACCCGGCCATGGAAGTCGACGCCGATGCCGACGTTCGGGCCTACCGCATCACGTACGGTGGCGACGTTGGCCAGGGCCAGGTCGACTTTTTCAAAGCTGTCGACGAACTGCAGTTCTTCGGTGCCGTTCATTTTTACGGCGGTAAAACCTCGGGCCACGGCTTCTTTGGCGGCGCGGGCAGTGTCGGCCGGGCGGTCGCCGCCGATCCACGAATACACGCGGATCTTGTCACGCACCTGACCGCCGAGCAGGTCGCTGACCGACACACCCAGGGCCTTGCCCTTGATGTCCCACAGCGCCTGGTCGATACCGGCGAGTGCGCTCATGTGCACGGCGCCGCCCCGGTAGAAGCCACCGCGATAGAGCACGGTCCAGATGTCTTCGATATTGCGTGGGTCTTTGCCGATCAGGTAGTCGGACAATTCTTCGACGGCAGCCGCCACGGTGTGGGCGCGGCCCTCGACCACGGGCTCACCCCAGCCGGTCACGCCCTGGTCAGTCTCGACCTTGAGGAAGCACCAGCGCGGCGGAACGATAAAGGTCGTCAGTTTGGTGATTTTCATCTGTTATGTCTCTTATAGATGCGGCGCCTGGGGGCGCAAGACTTGAAGTCAGTTCAGGGCTTTCCAGGCGGCGACATAAGCCTGGGCGCGGCTCGCTACCTGATCCACTGTCATACCCGGTTTGAACAACCCGGAACCCAGCCCGAAGCCTTTGGCGCCGGCGTCGATGAACACCTGCATATTGTCCGGGGTGATGCCGCCCACCGGCAGCAACAAGGTGCCGGCCGGCAACACCGCCAACCACGCCTTGATCACCGAAGGGCCCATTTGCTCGGCGGGGAACAGCTTCAGCACGTCGGCGCCTTCAGCCAGGGCGGCGAACGCTTCGGTAGGCGTGGCCACACCCGGCGACAGGAACAGGCCTGCGGCTTTCGCGGCACGCAACACCTTGGCATCGCTGTGGGGCATCACGACCACCTGACCACCAGCCGCCTTCACCTGCTCGACCTGCTCAGGCAGCAACACCGTGCCGGCACCGATCAAGCAGTCGGCGGGCAGGCTGTCGCGCAGGGTGCGGATGCTGGTGTAAGGGTCGGGGGAATTCAGCGGGACTTCGATCACACGAAACCCGGCCTGGTACAGCACCTGGCCGACAGCCTCGGCTTCGTCCGGGCGAATGCCTCGCAGGATGGCGATCAAACCGTTTTGCGCGAGTGCTTGCTTGAGCATGTCAGGCCTCCAATACAGGTTGAGTGAGCCCTGCCGCCACGGCCAGTTGCCACAGGCCGCGCTCGGCAGCTTCCTGCGCCAGGCTGACGTGGGCAAAGCCGCAGAGGGCGAGGGCGCGTTGATAACGGGCGCAGAGAGGAGCGGCGCCGACCAGGATGATCGGCTTGTGTTTGGCGCTGTCGGGCAGGCCGGCGAGCTCATGTCCGATGAGCAAGCCGGACAGGTAGTCGGGCTGCTGGTCTGGGGCGAGTTCGCCGGTGAGCCCAAGGGTGCGGGCGCTGAACAAGGTGGACAACACGCCGCGCTGACCGTCATTGGAGCGCGCCACGTGTACGCCGCGGTCGAAGGCTTCGGCCTGGAATCGCTCGCTGGGTTGCTGGGTACGCCCGAGGATGCTGTGCTTGCTCAACACCGCAAACACCTCGCCGGTCATGAAGGTATCGAAGTGCGTGATACGGCCCTCGACCACCTCGACCCACTTGGAATGGCTGCCGGGCAGGCCGATCAACATGTCGGCGCCCAGCCCTTGCAGCACACCCAGCACTTGGGTTTCTTCGCCGCGCATCACGTTGGGCAAGCCGACCTGCTCGATCACGCCCGGCACGATGTGCACGTCCACACCACGCAGGCTGCGCACCTTATGCAGCGCTTGGCCGAGGCTGGCGACATCGACGGGGGTAGGGCGGTAGGCCGCTTCGCTCCAGCCCTGGGCGCTGCCGACCATGCCACAGGCGATCACCGGCAAACCCGGCTCGGCGTCGAGCCAATCTCCGCACGCCGCATCGAACGCCAACTCGAAGCCGTTGCCGCAACGCACACCGGCGATGTCCCGGGGCTCGCTGGGCAAATGCATGATGCCCCACGCCAGCGCGCGCTGTTCCAGCACCACGCCTGCGAGGCCGAGTTTATAAGCACGAAGGGAGCTGGTCCCCCAATCGAGCGCGATCAATTGCGCCTGCATCGCTTCACCTGAGTTCTGAGCGGATGCAGCGAATATAAACCTACGCGAGCGGAAGTCTCAATATATAAATATCAATCCCATATTTAGGGACAATATTTAAGAAAAGGCTGACAGGTTCAGCTCCCGCATCGCCCCCATCCAGACGGCATAGTCAGTGTGGTCCTTTAGGTCATCACCGGTTTCGGGGTGCAAAAAAACCACCAGCCCGTTGCGATGAATCACCAACCACGGCAACACCACACCGATGTATTCAGGATCGAACGCCAGCTGGCAGCTCCAATCCGGGTGCGGTCCCACCGGCCGTTCGTGCACACGGCCCATGCGCAGCGGGAAGAGTTTGGCGGCGTCTTCACACAGGCTGCGCGCTTGGTCGATAGTGCTCGCGTCGAAGTAGATATGGGCGTGATAGCCCTTGATACGTTGCATGACGGACTCCGGATCCCCTATGCGCCAGATGCTAGACCGCAATGGACGGCAGGGCCAGCCCGGTCAGCGACTGTGCGCTGCTGGCTTGTTCCGCCACCAACCATTCGACGAAGCGCTCGACCAACTGCCCCCTGCGTTTGCGCTGGGGTTGCACCACGTAATAGCCGAAGCGCGAGATCACGGTGTCGCTCAGCGGTCGGCACAACCAACCCTGCTCCAGCAGGTTATCCACCAAGTGGCGCCAGCCGATGGCCACGCCCTGGCCGGCAATCGCGGCTTGGATCAGCAGGGTGTAGTTGTCAAAACGCAGTTGGCCCGGCGTCGGCGCACTGGCGATGCCCAGTTCGCGAAACACGCCGCTCCAGTCGAACCACTGGCTGTTGTTTTCCTGGCGCAGGTGCAACAGTGGGAAATCGTGCAAATTTTGCACAGTCAGCGGCGTGGTCTGGTCCTTGAGCCATTGTGGACTGCACACCGGGAACACCTCCTCGTTGAACAGCCACAGGCTGTCGCCCTGCTTGAAACGGCCGTCACCAAACAACACCGCCACGTCAATATCGCTACGCAGGGTGGCGTGGTTGCGCTCGCTGGTCACCAGGCTTACATCGACCTGCGGGTTGGCCTTATGAAAGCGATGCAGGCGCGGCATCAGCCAATAGGCGGCGAAGGCGAAGTCGGTGGCGACTTGCAGCACTTCATGCTGGTCCTGCTGGGTGATGAGGCTCAGGCCCTGGTTGATCCCCTGCAACCCGCCTTGCACGTGCTCGAATAGCAGGGCGCCGGCGTCGGTCAATTCGATGCCTCGGTAGATGCGGTCAAACAGGCGGATCGCCAACTGTTCTTCCAGGCGCTTGATCTGCTGGCTGATGGCCGGTTGGGTGGTGCCCAATTCCATCGCGGCGGCGGTAAAGCTGCGATGACGTGCGGCGGCTTCGAAGGCACGCAGCAAATCGAGGGACAGGTCACCGAGGGCTTCATACATAAGCTGTGCTTATCCTAGACATTGCTTCTCATGGGCTTTACCCCACTTTTCATGGGCTGCATGCTCATTCGCATAAACACCGCCTATGGAATGCCGATAGATCATGAAGCGCAAGAACATTCTTTTCATCATGGCCGATCAAATGGCCGCACCGTTGCTTCCGTTCTACGGTTCTTCGCCTATCAAATTGCCCAACCTGAGTCGCCTCGCCGAGCAAGGCGTGGTGTTCGATGCCGCCTATTGCAACAGCCCGTTGTGTGCGCCGTCGCGCTTCACCCTGGTCAGTGGCCAACTGCCGAGCAAGATCGGCGCCTACGACAATGCCGCCGATTTCCCCGCCGATGTGCCGACCTATGCCCACTACCTGCGCCGCCTGGGCTATCGCACAGCGCTGTCGGGCAAGATGCATTTCTGCGGCCCCGATCAGTTGCATGGCTATGAAGAGCGCCTGACCAGCGACATCTACCCCGCCGACTATGGCTGGGCGGTGAACTGGGATGAGCCGGACGTCCGCCCCACTTGGTATCACAACATGTCGTCGGTGCTGCAAGCCGGGCCGTGCGTGCGCACCAACCAGCTGGATTTCGACGAAGAGGTGGTGTTCAAGGCCCAGCAATACCTGTTCGACCATATCCGTGAGGACGGCGACCAGCCGTTCTGCCTGACGGTGTCGATGACTCATCCCCACGACCCGTACACCATTCCCAAACCGTTCTGGGACCTGTACGACAACGCCGATATACCTTTGCCTACAACACCTGCGCAAGGCGATCTCGATCCGCATTCCCAGCGCCTGCTCAAGGTCTACGGCCTGTGGGACAAGCCGCTGCCTGTGGACAAAATCCGCGATGCACGCCGTGCCTACTTCGGCGCCTGCAGTTACATCGACAGCAACGTCGGCAAGCTGCTGCAAACCCTGGAAGACACCGGCCTGGCCGACGACACCATCATCGTGTTCTCAGGCGACCACGGCGATATGCTCGGCGAGCGCGGCCTCTGGTACAAAATGCACTGGTTTGAAATGGCCGCCCGCGTACCGCTGCTGGTCAGCGCGCCGGGGCAATTCGCAGCAGGCCGCGTGAGCAAAGCCGTGTCCACCGCCGACCTGCTGCCAACGCTGGTGGAACTGGCCGGCGGCGAGTTGGATCCGCGCCTGCCGCTGGACGGCCGTTCACTGGTCCCGCACTTGCAGGGGCAGGGCGGCCATGACGAAGTATTTGGCGAGTACATGGCCGAAGGCACCATCAGCCCGCTGATGATGATTCGCCGGGGCGCCTACAAATTCATCTACAGCGAAGACGACCCTTGCCTACTGTTCGATGTACACAACGACCCACGGGAGCAGGAAGACCTCAGCCAGTCGCCACACCATCAGGCGCTGTTTGCAGCCTTCCTGGACGAGGCGCGGGCCAAATGGGACATCCCGGCGATCCACCAACAGGTGCTCGCCAGCCAACGCCGC
>Ga0302347_1002432_pt1 | contig 18919 bp, 12 predicted proteins | sample PhyWR1_FD_202178 | JGI IMG/M metagenome (GOLD analysis project Ga0302347, IMG submission 202178) | Leaf surface microbial communities from wheat plants in UC Gill Tract Community Farm, Albany, California, United States - DLSL W.R1 (v2)... | ecosystem: Host-associated > Plants > Phyllosphere >...
AGAACGAGGCATAGCGTGCGCCACGGGTGACCGCATTGACCTTGTGCAGGCTGGTACCGGGGTACAGGACCATGTCGCCAGCAGGCAATTTGACCTGCTGCACACCGTAGGTGTCCTGAATCACCAGCTCGCCACCGTCATAGTCATCGGGGTCGCTGAAAAACAGGGTGGCCGACAAGTCAGTCCGCACCCGCTCGGGACTGCCCTTGGGCTGGCGCACGGCGTTGTCGATATGAAAATCGAAACTGCCACCGCCGGTGTAGCAATTGACCAGCGGCGGGAAGACTTTGTGCGGCAAGGCAGCCGACATGAACAACGGGGTTTGCCACAGCCGGTCAATCATTGCCGCGCCAATTTCCTTCGCCAACGGGTGCCCTTCAGGCAACTGCAGGTTGTGCTTGGCCCTGGCGGACTGAAAGCCGGCGGTGATTTTGCCGTCAGCCCACTCGGTCTGCTCCAGCGCCTCACGAATGCGCTGCACCTCTTCACGGGAAAACAAGCCGGGAATATGCAACAGCATGGCGCGATACCAGTTAGCGAAGGGACGGCAATGGTATTGATTCTTATTGTTCGTGTAAAACCCTGTTAGGACACCGGAGACGAATGAGTGTGAAAAAACCGTAAAGGGAAATTGTAAAGATTGTAAATTTAGCGCTAATAGTAATTGATCTCAATTGATACAAGGAATTGTTTGCACTATATTTCGCGGCTCAAATTCTGGGGCAAGGGATCTTCACATGTCGCGCCAACTTATAAAAATACCTGTCAGCTCACCGCGTTTACTGGCTTCGGCTATCGGTGTCGCGATTACCGCGACCTCTGCAGCCCATATGGCTCAGGCTGCCGAAAGCACGGACAGCAAAGCACAGGGCAACAGTATTTCCCTTGGCGCGACCACGGTTTCAGGCGAGCAGAACGAGCAGTCCTACCAGATTGAAAAAGCCGACTCCCCGAAGTACACCGCGCCCCTGATTGATACGCCCCGCTCGATCACCGTGATCCCGCAACAACTGATCAAGGATACGGCCGCAACTTCCCTGCAAGACGCATTGCGCACCGTTCCAGGCATTACCTTCGGCGCAGGTGAAGGCGGTAACCCGCAAGGCGACCGGCCGTTCATTCGCGGCTTTGACGCCCAGGGCGACACCTATCTGGACGGCGTGCGCGATACCGGCGCCCAGACCCGCGAGATTTTCGCCGTTGAATCGATTGAAGTCGCCAAAGGCCCGAACTCGGCATTTGGCGGTCGCGGTGCAGCCGGCGGCACCATCAACATGGTCAGCAAAAAAGCCCATCTGGGTAATTCGTTTGATGGCGGCTACACCTGGGGCTCGGACCAGACCCAACGCTATACCCTGGACGGTAACTATCAGTTCAGCGATACCGTTGCCGGTCGTCTGAACCTGATGAGCCACGAAAGCAATGTGGCCGGTCGCGACAATGTCAATTACGACCGCTGGGGTATTGCTCCTTCCCTGGCGTTTGGCCTGGGCACCGATACCCGGGTCAACGTCGATTACTACCACATGGAAAGTAACGACCTGCCGGATTCGGGTATTCCTTACGGTTTCTCGGTGGGCAAAACCCATACCGCAGACAGCCCGGACAAACCGAACGACGGTGGCGACAGCAGCAATTTCTACGGCCTGAAAGATCGTGACTTCCGCAAAACCCGCGCCGATATCACTACTTTTTCGTTTGAACACGACTTCAGCGAAGACCTGCACGTCAAGAACACCCTGCGCCACGGCAACACCCTGCAGGATTACATCCTGACCCAGCCGGACGACAGTAAAGGCAACGTCAACAACGGCAGCGTCTGGCGCCGGGCCAACACCCGTGTGAGCAACACCGCCACCACCACCAACCAGACCGATCTGTTTGGTGACGTATATATCGCCGGCTTCAAAAACAGCTACTCCACCGGTATCGAACTCAGCCGCGAGACCAGCAGCAAGTCGTCCTATACCGTTAATACCAGCACCACCCCGGGTACCGCTGGCGGCACTAACTGCACTCCGGGCATGATCGGCGCCCCAAGCGACTGGAACTGCACATCCCTGGGCAACCCGAATGCCAATGATCCATGGAACGGCTCGATCGCACGCAACTATGCCGGTACTGACAGCGCCAACACCACACGCGCCATTTATGCGATGGACACGCTGGAACTGTCACCTGAGTGGCTGCTGAACATGGGCCTGCGTTACGACCACTTCGAGACCAAGTACAAATCGTACACGGCCGCCGGAGCGACCACTTACAAGGGATCTGACACCAGTGACTTCTTCTCCGGCCAGCTCGGCCTGGTGTGGAAAGTCCAGCCTAACGGCAGCGTCTACGTGTCTTACGCCACCTCGGCCACCCCGCCGGGCTCGATGCTGGACAGCAATGAAACCAACCCGTTGAGCGGTACTCCGGATCGCACCGGCAAGATTCTGGCCAGCGACATGGAACCGGAAGAAACCACCAACTATGAACTCGGTACCAAGTGGGATGTGTTCAACGACCGCCTGTCTCTGACGGCAGCCATCTTCCGCACCGAAAAAGAGAACACCCGGGTCCAGACAGACGCTGACACCTACGAGAACGCCGGCAAAACCCGCGTCGACGGCATCGAACTGTCTGCCTCCGGTAAAATCACCGAGCAATGGCAAGTGTTTGCGGGCTACACCTATCTTGACGGCAAGCAGCGCGATGGCGGCCCTTTGAACAAGGCTACCGATGGCAACCAGCTGCCCAACACCCCGAAAAACAGCGCCAGCCTGTGGACCACTTATGCGATCACACCCAAGCTGACCATCGGCGGCGGTGCGTTCTACGTGGATGAAGTATTCGGTAACGTCGCCAACTCGACTTACGTTCCGGCTTACACCCGCTACGACGCAATGGCCAGCTACAAGCTGACCAAAAACGTTGATCTGCAACTGAACGTACAGAACCTGACCGACAAGACTTACTACGACAAAGCCTTTTCGACCCACTTCGCCAACCAGGCGGCGGGCCGTACAGCCTTGTTGACCACCAGCGTTCATTTCTGATGCCAACCTGGTAATGATCACTGGTGGGAGCTGGCTTGCCAGCGATGCAAGCGATACGGTTTTACCGTTAAACCGCGCAGCTGCAATCGCTGGCAAGCCAGCCGCCCACACAGAGATGCCACAGCTTTAGCGCAAAGCCCTGTCCAACGATGGTCGGGGCTTTTGTGTGTAAACAACCTGCACGGCAAACTGCGCCGTGAAGCATTCAATTGAGCGAGCAAGGCGGTCGTCGTGTTTAAGAAAACCCTTTTTCAGCTGCACTGGTTTTTCGGGATCACCGCAGGGCTGGTCCTGGCCCTCATGGGGATTACCGGCGCGACGGTGTCGTTCCAGGACGAACTGCTGAACTTGCTCAACCCCTCGGTGCTCAAGGTCGAGAAACTCGACAGCGGCACCCTGGCGCCCGCCGAACTGGTACGCCGGGTCGAGGCCACTGAAGGCAAACAGGTGTCCATGCTCTGGGTCGGGGTGGACAGCGACAGTGCCGCACGGATTTTCTTCACCCCGCCGCCGGGGGAGCGCCGCGGTCAACTGCGCTATGTCGATCCTTACACTGGCACCTATCAGGGCGACGCCAGCGGCCAGGGCTTCTTCGATCTGATGCTGCAACTGCACCGCTTTCTGGCCATGGGCCAAACCGGTCGCCAGATCACCGGTGCCTGCACCCTGATGCTGATTTTCTTCTGCCTCTCGGGCCTCTACCTGCGCTGGCCGCGCCAGGCACTGAACTGGCGTGCCTGGCTGACCCTGGACTGGGCCAAAAAAGGCCGCAGCTTCAACTGGGACCTGCATTCCGTGGCGGGTACCTGGTGCATGATCTTTTACCTGCTGGCCGCCCTGACCGGCTTGTCGTGGTCCTACGAGTGGTACAACAAAGGCCTGCAAAAACTGTTTTCGGACAGCCCCAACAGCCAGCAGCGCAAAGGCGGTCGCGGTCAGCCCAGCCCTGCGGGGGCGGCCCCTGTAGCCGATTACGATGCCATCTGGGCCACTATCCAGCAGGCTGCCGGGCCGCAACTGAGCCTGTACAACGTGCGGATGCCACCGGTGGCCGGGCAGCCGGCCACGGTTTTTTATCTGCGCAGCGACTCGCCCCATGAGCGCGCCTTCAATCAGATCGTGCTCGACCCGGTCACTGGCGTAATCAAACAACACCAGCGCTACGCAGACAAAAGCTACAAGGCGCAATTGCTGACCAGCATTTACGCGCTTCACGTGGGCAGTTACTGGGGCCTCCCCGGGCGCATCCTGGTGACCATCGCCAGCCTCAGCATGCCGTTGTTCTTTATTACCGGCTGGTTGCTGTACCTGGACCGGCGCCGTAAAAAGCGTCAGATCAAACAGGCGCGCCAGGGTTTGTCCACGGCGCACAGCGATGCATCGCCCTGGTTGATCGGCTTTGCCAGCCAGAGCGGTCTGGCCGAACAACTGGCCTGGCAGAGCGCCGGACAATTGCAGGCCGCCGGATTTGCAGTACGGGTGCAACCGCTGGCAGCGCTCAGCGAGCAGGACTTGCAGCAGGCCAGCCATGCACTGTTTGTCGTCAGTACCTTTGGCGATGGTGAAGCCCCCGACAGTGCCCGCGGCTTTGAACGCAAAGTCCTGAACCAGCCTTTGGCCCTGAGCAGTCTCAAGTATTCGTTGCTGGCCCTGGGCGATCGCCAATACCCGCACTTCTGCGGCTTTGCGACCCGGGTTCAGCAATGGCTGAACGAGCGTGGCGCACAATCATTGTTCACTCCGGTCCAGGTCGACAGCGGCGACCCCGAGGCGCTGCAGCACTGGCAGCAACAGCTCGGTCAACTGACCGGTACTGCGCCGGCGGCCAACTGGCAGGCACCGGGTTACAACAACTGGACCCTTGAACAACGCCAATTGCTCAACCCTGGCAGCAGCGGCTCCGGGGTTTACCTGCTGGGGCTCAAGGCCCCCCATGCCAGCGATTCATGGCAGGCAGGTGATCTGGTTGAAGTCATGCCACGGCAGTCCCCGGCAGCGATTGAGCATTTCCTGCAAGGTCTGGGTCTGTCGGCAGACACCCGGGTACAGCTCGATGGTCTGCAAGAAACCCTGGCCCAGGCCCTGGGCGGGCGTCAGCTGCCGGACAATCGCGGGCATCTGGTGGGCATGCATGCACAGGCATTGGTCGACGCCTTGATCCCGCTGCACATGCGTGAATACTCCATTGCCTCGATCCCCGAAGATGGCCTGCTGCAATTGATCGTGCGTCAGGAGCGCCATGCCGATGGCAGCCTGGGCCTGGGTTCGGGCTGGCTGACGGAACACGCAAATGTGGGTTCTGCCATCAGCCTGAGGGTACGGCGCAACAGTGGTTTCCATCTGCCCGCCGAACCTTGTCCGCTTATTTTGCTGGGCAATGGCACCGGACTGGCGGGGCTGCGCAGCCTGCTCAAAGCGCGCATTGCCAAGGGCCAGCAGCGTAACTGGCTGTTCTTTGGTGAACGCAATGCCGCCCATGACTTCCACTGCCGCGAAGAACTGCAGGGCTGGCTGGCCAGTGGTGATCTGGCGCGGCTGGATCTGGCGTTTTCACGGGATCAGGCACAGAAGATTTATGTACAGGATCGCTTGCGCGAGTCAGCTGATGAAATACGCAGATGGCTGGCAGACGGCGCCGCTATTTATATCTGCGGCAGTCTGCAAGGGATGGCGGCGGGTGTGGATCAGGCCTTGACCGACCTGCTGGGCGAGCCAGCGCTGCAAGCACTGATCGAGCAAGGGCGTTATCGGCGGGATGTGTATTGAACCGATGCCCGCCCCCCTGCAGGAGCGGGCTTGCCCGCGAGCGGTTCAAGGGCTCGCGAGCGGTTTGAGTCAAGGCCTCAGGCCTCAGGCCTTGGCAGTCTCCAGCGCCATTTCCGCCGGTTCCGCACGTTTGATCACGGCATACACCACTGCCGTCACCAGGCTACCGGCGACAATCGCCAGCAAGTACAGCAGCGCATGGTTGATCGCATTCGGGATCAGCAGCACGAACAAGCCACCGTGCGGTGCCATCAGCTTGCAGCCGAAGTACATCGACAGTGCACCGGTCAAGGCGCCCCCCAGAATGCTCGCCGGAATCACCCGCAGCGGGTCTTTGGCGGCGAACGGAATCGCACCTTCGGAGATAAAGCACAGTCCCAGCACCAACGCGGCTTTGCCCGCCTCGCGTTCGGTCTGGGCAAATTTGCGCCGGGCAATAAAGGTCGCAATCCCCAGGCCGATCGGCGGCACCATGCCGGCAGCCATGGTGGCGGCCATCGGCGCGTAACTCTGCGAAGCCAGCAGCCCCACCGAAAACGCGTAGGCCGCCTTGTTGATCGGCCCGCCCAAGTCGACACACATCATGCCGCCCAGTAGAACGCCCAACAAAATGGCGTTGGTGGTGCCCATGCTGTCGAGGAAGTGGGTAAGGCCTTCGAGCATGCCGGCCACTGGCTTGCCGACCACATAGATCATCACCAGGCCGGTAAACAGGCTGGCAAACAACGGGATGATCAGAATCGGCTTCAGCGCTTCCAGACTTTGCGGCAATCGCGCATAGCGATTGATCGCCTTGGCGCAGTAACCGGCGATAAACCCGGCAATGATCCCGCCGATAAACCCGGCACCCAGGGTACTGGCCAGCAGCCCGCCAATCATCCCCGGCGCCAGGCCCGGGCGGTCGGCAATCGAGTAGGCGATATAGCCCGCCAGCAATGGCACCATCAGTTTGAACGCCGCATCGCCACCGATCTGCATCAGTGCCGCCGCCAGCGTGCCGGGCTCTTTATAGGCCGTGATCCCGAACACGAAGGACAGGGCAATCAGCAAGCCGCCCGCCACCACCATTGGCAACATGAACGACACGCCGGTCAGCAGATGTTTGTAGACCCCGGTTTTCTCTTGCTTGGCCGGTGCTGAACCATCAGCCGCTGCCGTCTCTTCCCGGCCTTCGCTCAAGGCTTTGTTCAGGGTGGCTTCGGCTTGCTTGAGGGCGATGCCGGTGCCGCAGCGGTAAATCTTCTTGCCGGCAAAACGCTCGGTCGGCACTTCAATATCAGCCGCCAGCAGCACCACATCGGCTTCTCTGATGGCCTGCGGGCTCAGCGGATTGCGCGCACCGACCGAGCCCTGGGTTTCGACCTGCAGCTCGTAGCCCAGACGCTTGGCCGCCTGCTGCAATGCTTCGGCGGCCATAAAGGTGTGCGCCACCCCGGTCGGACAGGCGGTGATGGCGACGATTTTCGGCCCGTGCTGCGGGCTCTCCGCCTCGGTAGTAACTGCTGGAGCGACATACACCCGGGCTTCCTGGGCGCCGCGCTGCAGTATCGCTTCTACATCTTGCAGGGCCTGGGCCGGGGTGCTCTGAAACACGGGTTTGCCAACAAAGCGTTGCATGTCCAGAGGCGTGCTGCTGACCACCAGGACCCATTGCGCTTGATCAATGGTTGCCTGGGACAGCTGGCGTTCCGGATGCTTGGGGTCATGCACTTCGACACTGGTGCTCCACCCCTGACGTTGCGCCGCTGCGTCCAGCAATCGGGCGCACAGCACGCTGGTGACCATGCCGTTGGGGCAGCCCGTGACAATGGCTAATTTCATGTGCAGTCCTCTTATTCTTGTGTCAGGGGGCAAAGGCTGACACCGCTTTCAAGCGTCGCCAGGTGCACCGCATCGCTGATGCCAAAACCGATTTGAGTGACCGCCAGCGCCCCGATGGCGGTGGCGGTGCGCAAGGTCTGCTCGGGGGTGTGGCCGCTGAGCAGGCCATGCAGCATGCCCGCCAGCAGTGAATCACCGGCACCCACGGTGCTGGCGACGCGAACCTTGGGCGGCCGCGCCTGTAAGGCAAATGCCGGGTTGAACCAGTTCACCCCTTCAGCACCGTGGGAAATCACCACATGCTCAACGCCCCGGGCCTGCAATTGCGCGGCAGCCGCGGTCTGCGCCTCAAGGCTGGCAATGTCGTGCCCCAGCGCGGCGCTGAGTTCTTCGGTGTTGGGTTTGATCAACCAGGGGCCCGCACTCAAACCTTGCTTCAAGGCTTCGCCGCTGGTGTCCAGCACCACTTTCAGGCCAAGGGACTTCAGACGTCGCAGCAATTCACACAACCACTGCGCGCTGATGCCTTGGGGCAAGCTGCCAGCCACCACCACCGCGTCATGGCTGGCGGCAATCTGATCGAGCTTGTCGAGCAAGGCCTGTTGCGCCAGCTCACTGACCTGTGGCCCCGGCCCGTTGAGGTCGGTTACGCGGCCATCGTCTTCAGCCAGCTTGATGTTGCTGCGGGTGTCACCGGGCACGCGGATAAAGGCGTCGACAAAACCGCGACTGGCAAACAAGGCGTTGAACGGCGCTTGATTGTTTTCACCGAGAAAACCGCTAACGGTGACGCTGTGACCCAGATCGGCCAGCACCTGTGCGACATTCACCCCCTTGCCCGCGGCATGGCTCAGCAAAGCCTGGCTGCGGTGGACTTGCCCCGGTTGCAGATGGGACAGTCGCACAGTCAGGTCCAGGGCCGGGTTAAGGGTTACGGTCAGGATTCTGGCCATCAGAGCGCCTCCACCAAGGCCCGGACTTCTTCCGGGCTACCGACGCTCAAGGCCTGGGTAGCCAGGGTCTTGAGACGCTCCATGCTCAATTCGCGAACCCGCGCCTTGACCTCGGGAATGCTGCGCGCAGACACACTCAACTCATCCACGCCCAGGCCAACCAGCACCGGCACCGCCAGCGGATCGGCCGCCAGCTCGCCGCATACGCCGACCCATTTGCCATGGGCATGGGCGGCACGCACGGTGATGTCGATCAATTGCAACACCGCCGGATGCAAACCGTCGGCCTGTGCCGACAGGGTCGGGTGGCCCCGGTCGATGGCCAGGGTGTACTGGGTCAGGTCGTTGGTGCCGACGCTGAAAAAATCGACTTCCTTGGCCAGCACCGGGGCCAGCAAGGCGGCGGACGGCACTTCAATCATGATCCCCAGCTGTAAGTCAGCCACCGGGATTTCCAGGCGCAGACGTTCGGTCATGTCACGGGCGGCGCGCCATTCGGCCACGCTGCCAACCATCGGGAACATGATGCGCAGCGGGCGGTTATCCGCTGAGCGCAACAGCGCCCGCAACTGGCTTTCCATGATGTGCGGACGTTGCAAGGTGAGACGAATACCCCGTACTCCAAGAAACGGGTTTTCCTCTTTCTCGATCGGCCAGTACGGCAGCGGCTTGTCGCCGCCCACGTCCAGGGTGCGTACCACCAGAGGCCGCCCGTCCAGGCCATCGAGCACCCGACGGTACTCGGCTTCCTGGGTGGCTTCGTCCGGCGCCTGGCTGTGGGCCATGAAAATCAGCTCGGTGCGCAGCAGGCCTATACCTTCGGCGCCCTGCTCGACCGCGTTGGCCACACCCTTGCTCTCGCCGATATTGGCAAACACTTCGACCCCGTGCCCATCCACAGTAACGGCCGGTTCATGACGTTGCTCGGAGGCAGCCAATAAGCGCTGTTCGCGGCTGTCACGCTCAGAAGTGGCGCGCTGCAGGGCGTCGGCATCCGGTGCGACATGCAGGCGGCCACGCTGGCCATCAATCAATAGTTGAGTGCCGGGCGCCAGCAGCAATACCGCTTCGCCAGCTCCGACCAATGCAGGAATCCCCAAGGCCCGGGCGACAATCGCACTGTGCGCGGTGGCGCCACCACGGGCCGTCAAAATGCCTGCAACCCGTGCCGGATCAAGACGCGCCACGTCGGACGGGCCCACTTCGTCCATCACCAGCACATAGGGTTGATCAGGTTCGGCCGGGGTTTGCACGCCACACAACTGCGCCAGAACACGGCGCCCGATGTCACGTAAATCCGCGGCGCGCTCGGCCAGCAATGCATCCTGCAACGACTCTTGCTGACGTGCAGCCGCCTCGATGACCGACATCCACGCGGCCTCGGCGCTTTCGCCCTGCTTGAGCCGGGTATCGACCTCATCGGTCAGCTCCGGGTCATCGAGCATTTCCTGATGGGTGATAAAAATTTCGCGAATGGCCTTGGACTGGCTGCGCTGAATCAGGCCTTCAATGTCCTGACGTACCTCGGCCAAAGCTTTTTTCAGACGTTCACGCTCAATCGCCGCTGATTCGCCACGCAGCGGGTAATCGATAATTTGCAGCACTTGAATGTGTGCCGGGCCGATGGCAATTCCGGGCGCGGCGGCGATGGCCTGGATCACGCTGCCGTCAGCCGGAGCTATGAGCAGCGTGGCGATGTCGGCCACGGGTGCTGCTGACACGGCCAGCAGCGGCAGCGGCTCGACTTCTTCGCCCAGGCCTTCTTCAATGGCGGCCAGTATCGCCGGCAATGCATCACCGGCAATTGCGGGTTCGGCAACAAACTCCAGCACCTGGCCGCGACGTGCGCCCAGGCTGAGCAGTTTGCTCAGGCTCTTGGCCGATACCGCCGACTCCTGGCCGTCAACAATTCGTACACGGATCTCGCCATCAAAGCTCTTCGCCAGTTGCGCGAGTATTTTCGCCGGACGGGCGTGCAAGCCGTGGGCGTTGGCCAGAGTGATACGGGCACTCGGCCAGTCAGCCGGTAATTCGCCGCCCAGCACTTCAAGTACTGCACGACTGCTGGTGGCGCGTCCCAGTTCATGCCCGCGACCTTCGATCAGCAGCGCACACAAGCGTTCAAGCAATGCCTGGTGGGCTTCCCCCAGGCTAGCCAGGCAGAACAGCCCGCTCAGTGGCTGGCCCAGATAGCGCATCGGCTTGTCCGGGGTCACGAAAGCCAGGCCCGGGCGCTTGACTGTTTGCTCGCTGTGCAGCCACCACAAACCATCGCCCAGGGGCAATGCGTCCACCTGTTGCAACACCGCAGCAAAGCCGTTGCTCACACAATCGGCCTGACGCAGCAGGCGGGCACCGCGCCAGACCAGTTCTTCGAAATCATCGGCGGAGACACCGAGGCCGATCATCTGCGCATCCAGTGCCAGTTCCTGTGGCGCGCCCTGGAGCAATTTGAGCAAGGCTTCGGCGGAACTGGCACGACGCAATGCCTGGCCCAGATCGGTTTCGCCCAAAGCCCGGGTCAGCAGTTGCAGCAGGCGCAAATGCTCGTCGGACTTGGCCGCAATGCCGATCGCCAGATACACGATCTGACCGTCGCCCCAGTCCACTCCATCGGGAAACTGCAATAAACGCACGCCCGTGGCATACACCAGGTCGCGGGTTTCAGGAGTGCCGTGGGGAATGGCAATTCCCTGACCCAAGAAGGTCGAGCCCTGAGCCTCACGCGCTTGCAAGCCTTTCAGATAACCTTCGGCCACCAAACCATCGGCGACCAGCTTATCGGCGAGTAAATGCAGCGCCGCAGACTTATCCACAGCCGTCTGGCCCATGGAAATCTGCTCTATGGTGAGCTCGAGCATGCGTTCTCCTTTTCCGGCGCTCCGTGGCACCAGGTATTGTTTTGAATTAAGTCAGCGTAGATAGCTCCCCCCGAAGGCCTGAGTCATGTGTGGCAAGCACATTGCTCTGCGGGGTAAAGATCCATTAAACACGCCTGCTGAAACGTTTAACCAAGAATGTCCGGCACGTTACTGCATAATTGCCCGCGCTTGAAGCCCAACTTGTCGTATTGATCAATGCAAAACGGCCGGGCTTGCAAAAAAACCAGATGCCGACAAGGCAGACGAAGATCGACTGCCTTTATCGGTTAGGATTGGCCAAAATGTCGACATGTACTACAAAAAATAAGGAATTTCCGGCGTGAAGCTCAGTGATATCGCTCAACTGGCAGGTGTTTCCGTGACCACCGCCAGCTACGTCATCAATGGCAAGGCCGAACAGCAGCGCATTAGCAGCAGCACAGTCGAGCGTGTCCGCGCGGTGGTCGAAGAGCATGGTTTTACCCCCAACCCGCAAGCCGCAGGGCTGCGCAGCCGGCACACGCGCACCCTGGGCTTTATCCTCCCGGACCTCGAAAACCCGAGCTATGCGCGCCTGGCCAAGCAACTGGAACAAGGGGCCCGGGCCCGCGGCTATCAATTGCTTATCGCCAGCTCGGACGATGCGCCGGACAGTGAGCGCCAGTTGCTCAAACTGTTTCGCGCCCGCCGCTGTGACGCCCTGTTCGTCGCCAGTTGCTTGCCTGCGGACGATGACAGCTACCGTCAACTGCAAGACCTGGGCATGCCGATCATTGCGATTGACCGGACCCTGGAGCCTTCGCGCTTTTGCTCGGTCATCAGCGATGACTGCGAAGCCAGTCTGCAATTGACCCGCAGTTTGTTACAACCGATGCCACGGCAAATTGCATTGATCGGCGCGCGCCCCGAGCTGAGTATCAGCCAGGCCCGGGCGGCGGGGTTCAAGCAAGCCCTGGAAAATTTCGAAGGCGAAATCCTGATCGAGCATGGTGCTGCCTTCAGCCGCGAATGCGGACGCCGGATCATCGATGATCTGCTGGCTCGCCAGGGGCACTTCCCCGAGGCGCTGATCACGACCTCATACGTTCTGCTGCAAGGGATGTTTGATGCACTGCTGGAGCACCCGAGCCAGCGTCCGCCGTTGCGTCTTGCCACCTTTGGCGATACTCAACTGCTGGACTTCCTGCCATTGCCGGTCAATGCCATGGGCCAGCAACACAGGCTGATTGCCGAAAAAGCCCTGAGCCTGGCCTTGTCGGCGATTGAAGAGCAGCACTATGAGCCCGGCATTCATGCCATTGCCCGAGTGTTCAAACAGCGCATCCATCAGGCCTGAGCATGCAACTGATCGACAGCCACACCCATCTCGATTTCCCGGACTTTGACGCCGACCGCCTGCCGTTGCTGGCACGCAGCAGAGCACTGGGGGTTGAGCAGATGGTGGTGCTGGGGGTTGAGCAGAATACCTGGCAGCGGTTGTGGGATCTGGTGCAAACAGACAGTCAGCTATATGCCGCCTTGGGTTTGCACCCGGTGTACCTCGTCCGGCATCGACCTGAGCATGTGACTGAACTGGGTCAATGGCTGAACCGTCTGGCCGGGCATCCGCAGCTATGCGCCGTAGGCGAAATCGGCCTCGACTTCTTCCTTCCCGAACTTGACCGCGACGCTCAACAACAGCTGTTTGAAGCGCAGCTGAAGCTGGCGTCGGACTTCCAGCTCCCGGCCCTGCTCCACGTTCGCCGCAGCCATGCGCAAGTGATCGCCACGCTCAAGCGTTTCCGGCTCCAGCGCGGCGGGATCATTCATGCGTTTGCGGGTAGCCGGGAAGAGGCGCGTGAATACCTGAAGCTGGGGTTCAAGCTGGGCCTGGGCGGTGCGGCGACCTGGCCACAGGCATTGCGCCTGCGCAAAGTGCTTGCCGACCTGGCACCGGACACAATAGTGCTGGAAACCGACTCGCCCGACATGGCCCCGGCCATGTACCCCAACCAGCGCAATAGCCCCGAACATTTGCCGGATATTTGCCGGGCACTGGCCGAAGTGATGGGCTTGCACCCGGAGCAACTGGCCAAGGCTTCAACAGCCAATGCCTGTGAAGTGTTTGGCTGGACGCTGCCGGTGTAGGAGCGAGCCTGCTCGCAAGGGTTTTAAATGGCCATCAGAGCAACAATGTCCATACCGCAAAACCTGCATACCACAGCACGGCAGCCCGCAGCAGCAGCGCCCACAGGGTATCAAGGCTGGCGACGCCTTCAGGGCCGGCCTGGGGGGCGGGGATTTCAGCGGCGGCACAGCCAGCCTTGTTGATCAACTGTTCGGCGCTGATGTCCCAGCTCAGCAGTTCATGCAACATCACCCGGCTGACGGCCGCGAAGTTGCCCACCAGCGCAAAACTTGCCCCCAGCAACCGAACCGGCAACCAGTCAAAAGCGTGACGCAGCTGCTGTGCACGCTCGACCAGTTCCGGGTTGTTGCCATGCTCGGCAGCCAGCGCCAGCAGGCGATAGCTCAAGGCGGCGACCGGCCCCAGCAGGAAGTACCAGAAAATCACGGCGAAGAAACTTTGATACGCCTGCCATAACAAATGGCTCTGCACCCTTTCCAGCAATTGCTCGCCACTGTCGGCGGTTTCGCCCAGATCGCGCTCGGCAACATGGGCGCAGGCCTGCAAGTCACCACGGCGCCAGGCATCCCGGAACGGTCCGAGCCCGGCCAGCAAGTCGCCTCGCCCCAAGCTGTAAATCACCACCAGCAAATGCACCGGCAGCACCAGCAAGCCATAGGCCACAGGTTCCAGCACCCATAGCAGCAGCCCCAATACAGCCACCGGGAACAGAATCAGGATAGCCAGTACCCACCATGGCCTGCGCCCGAGCCCGGGGCTGGACTCCAGCTTGTGCAGCTCGCGCAGCCAGCCGCCATCGCACTGAAGACGCTGACGCAAACCCGAGAGTTTCTCGATCAGTATCGCCAGCAGTAACACCACAAAACTCATTGCATCTCTCCTGTGTGCTGCAACGCGCCGCGAAAGCGCGTCCAGTCAAAAGCCGGGCCAGGGTCAGTCTTGCGCCCGGGGGCCACGTCACTGTGGCCACATATCCGGTGCAGGGTAATGGCGGGAAAAGCCGCTTGCAATTGCCGGGTCAACCCGATCAGCGCCTGATACTGCGCATCGCTGAACGGCAGGTCGTCGGTGCCTTCAAGCTCGATCCCCAGCGAAAAGTCATTGCAGGTCTCACGCCCCTCGAAGCTCGAGACACCTGCATGCCAGGCACGATCCAGACAAGACACAAACTGAGTGATTTTGCCGTCACGTTCAATCAGAAAGTGCGCACTGACCCGTAACTCACTGATGCCTTCAAAGTAGGGATGTTCTGTGACATCCAGGCGATTCTGGAAAAATTCCTGAACCTTGCCGGTAGCGAATTGCCCCGGTGGCAGGCTGATGTTGTGGATAACCAGCAAGGAGACTTCACCGTTCGGGCGCGCATTGAAGTTGGGTGACGGACAATGGCATACGCCTTGGCACCAACCGCTCGCGGGGTCCAGCTGCATACAGGCTCCTTCAACGGGAAAAACGAAAGGCCCAGTATGCCGCGATGCGCAGGCCGATGGGGAGCAATCTGTAACGCCGCGTATTACTGCGCGGCGGATTGGCCCAGGCTCTCAATCACCGAGGCCAGTGCCCGGTCGAACAGCAGGCTGTCGTCGAGCAGCAATATCGTGCCGCAACGCAGTTGGCGAATTAATTCGGAACGGTTTTTTTCCAGGGTTTTGATGCCACTGCGATTAACAAAAACATACCTGCCCTCGGGTTCGACTATCGCGATCAGCTTGCAGCGCAGGTGCGAACCCTGATCGTCCTGCTGGTCGATCCAGGTACCGATTCGCAACTGGCTGACCAGCAGCAGCCCTAAATGGTCCTGTTCGTCGAGGACGGGCAGAGGCAATGACGACACCAGCCACGGCCTGATTGCCTGCAGCTGGCGATGTGTCGCCAGTTCGTTGTCGCGGATATGTTGTTCAAGCAATTCAACACGGTCATGTTCGGTCTGGGTAAGCATCAAAAAGTCGTGCAACCAGGACTCGAGCAGACCGGGATCGTGCCCCGAGTAACTCGCCAGTTGCTGAACCACGTGACTGATTTGCCGGTGCAACGGATGGCTACGGCAATCGACACTGGAGTCCCAACCGATGGCAGCACTGGCGATTGCATTGAGCAAACGGCGCGCCGGGTGGCTATCACAGCTGAAAAAGTTCTGATCCATCTGCGCAATTCTGAACATCGGCGCCTGTAACTGGCCGACGATGTTTTGCAACGGCGCCGACAGGTTGCGATCGCCGCGGATGTAATCGAATAACAACTCCACCAGGTTGCCCGCATATTCACCCGTTTCAGGGGATTGCTGCGGGTGCCCGGGCGGTTGTGCGGAGCAGCAGGACGTTGCGGACACCAGGTCGGGCAGCGCGCCAGTGGCGATCAGCAGCTGGTTGGCATCGGCATACAATTGCCCGGTATGGCTGAGCAGATACTTTTCAAACAGTTGCAGCATGATCAACTTGACCTTGATCTCGATGCCCTGATCACGCTCGGCCTGCAAAAAGTATTCGCACAGCATGGCCGGCCCCAGCGGGTTGTTCTGCTCATTGAGCACGACCCGGCTCAACGTATTGAGGCGAGTGCTCAAGTGGCACAGGGCCGACTGATCGCGTACCAGCACCTTCGCCACCATGGCATTGATGACCTGGGCGCGCTCAAGGTCGTTGCCCAACAGCGAAAACACGCCCTGCGCGGGGGTTGCCATCAACAGCGTGGAGTCACTGGCAGCGGGTTGGGTCAACTTGATAAATGCGTAGAGCAACCGCTCGAGAAAACTGCGCTCGATGTTTTTGCGCTTGAGCCGTACATCGCGCATGGCTTCAAAAAACAGGCTCTGTTCTGCGTCGCTGCGGGCCTTGTCGGCCATTTCGAACAGGGTTGCATCGGCGTTATCGAACAGTACTTGCAAGTGGGACTTGAGCTGCTGTGCGGCCTTGTCATGGACCTGCAACAGGATCACAGGCAGGCGGGCGAGAGGCGAGTGAATCGCCAGCTCGATTGAGGACCTGTGGTCAGCCCCCGCTTTCCCGTCAATGTGCATCCCGGCCTCCAGCGCTGGACGTCAAACTCATGACGCCAAATAGAAGGCGGATTATCTTGTAAAAGCTGTCGCTTGTGCCAGCAGACTCTGCATTTCAGTCTGTGCGCCGGCAAATTAATCCCGAAAGTGCCAAAAGCCGCACAGTTGCAGAGAACCGGCAGTTACCCCGCACGCTCCTTGGGTTCACCGCCAGCATGGCCCTATAATCGGCGCACTTTGTTTGTGGAGCCCGTTATGCCGAATTTATGCCTGGCCGACCTCACCGCCGAAATCGAAGCCAACGTACGCCGTGCGTTAGCCGAGGACATTGGCAGTGGCGACATTACTGCACGGCTGATCCCGGCCGAACGTCTGGCCACTGCCTCAATCATTACCCGCGAAGCCGCTGTCATCAGTGGTACGGCCTGGGTCGACTGTGTATTTCGCCAGCTTGATCCACGCGTTGCAGTGCACTGGCAAGTGGTCGACGGCGAGCGCGTGAGCCCCAATCAAGTGCTGTTTCACCTCGAAGGGCCGGCCCGCTCACTGCTCAGTGGTGAACGTAGCGCGCTGAATTTTCTGCAACTGTTATCGGGGGTAGCCACCCACGCCCAGTCATTGGCCGATCAAGTGGCGGATACCGGGGTCAAGTTGCTGGACACACGCAAAACCCTGCCGGGCCTGCGCATGGCGCAAAAATACGCGGTGACCTGCGGTGGTTGCCACAACCACCGCATAGGCCTGTACGACGCATTCCTGATCAAGGAAAACCACATTGCGGCCTGCGGCGGCATTGCCCAGGCGATCAGTGCCGCGCACAAGATCGCTCCGGGAAAACCGGTGGAAATCGAAGTCGAGAGCCTGTCCGAACTCAAGGAAGCGCTGGCAGCCGGGGCCGATATCATCATGCTCGACGAACTGAGCATGGACGACATGCGTGAAGCGGTGCGCCTGAATGCAGGCAAAGCCAAGCTGGAAGCCAGTGGCGGCATCAACCATGCCACCTTGCGCCCGATCGCCGAAACCGGCGTTGACTACATCTCGATCGGCGCCATGACCAAGGATGTCAAAGCGGTGGATCTGTCGATGCGGTTGAGCCTGTAAAAAACCCGCACCTGCAGGAGCGAGCTTGCTCGCGACGGCATCAGCGCAGTCAGCCCGGAACTGCACGTTGCCTGAGTCGCGAGCAAGCTCGCTCCCTCAGGGTTGCAGTCAGGACAATACAAAGCCCTGACACTTCACCTCATGTTCCAGTAGCCATTGCTTGGCCGCCAGGCCGCCGCCAAAGCCGGTCAGCGTGCCATTGCTGCCAATCACGCGATGACACGGAATGATGATCGGGATCGGGTTACGCCCGTTCGCCGCCCCCACCGCCCGCGATGCCTTGGGCCGAAGAATTTGTTGCGAGATCTGCCCGTAGCTGGTGGTGGCCGCGTAGGGAATGGTGGTCAGCGCCCCCCAAACCGACTGTTGAAACGCCGTGCCCACAGGCTTGAGCGACAGATCGAAAACCAGCCGTGTACCCGAAAAATACTCCTCGAGCTGACGCCGCGCTTCAGCCAGTTTTGGCGCTGAATGCACCCAGCCCGCCAGTGGCGTATGGGGCCGACGATCCAGTTCAAAACGCACTTCGCGCAACCCTTCGTCATCGGCCACCAGAAACAGCGGGCCAATGGGTGACGGCATTTGATCGTAGTAAATCCGGGTCATGTTGACTCCTTGCGGGCGGCGGCCGAGTCAGTGGCCGCACGCCATAAATACATTACTGAATAGGCCCGCCACGGACGCCAGCTTTCGGCCAGGGTTTGCAGGGCCCGGGTACTCAACGGCGTATCGTGGGGATTGGCTTCGCGGCGCAGTATCAGGTCCGCCGCCGGGAATGCATCGGGGTGTTTGAGCACCCGCATGGCGATGTAATGTGCGGTCCACTCGCCGATTCCCGGCAGCTGTACCCAGCGCTGGATAAAGCTGTGCAACGGTTGCTCGACGGCAAAATCCACCCGGCCTTCGATCAGGGCGCGGGCGATACCCTTGATTGTGTCTATCCGCGCCTGGGTAATGCCCATCTGACCCAGATCGGCCTCTGCCAGTTGCTCGGGCCCCGGGAATAGACGATCAAGCCCTGCCCCTGGCGGGCTCTCAATCGCAATGCCGTAGCGGTGCACTATGCGGCTGGCCAGGGTCCGTGCAGCTGCCACGCTGACCTGCTGGCCCAGTACCGCCCGCACCGCCACTTCAAATCCATCCCAGCCACCGGGCAACCGCAGGCCCGGATAGCGTTCGACAAGCGGCGCCAGCAGCGCACTGTTACTCAAGGTCTGAGCTATTGCCAGAGGATCGGCATCCAGATCAAA
>Ga0302347_1002436_pt1 | contig 18907 bp, 14 predicted proteins | sample PhyWR1_FD_202178 | JGI IMG/M metagenome (GOLD analysis project Ga0302347, IMG submission 202178) | Leaf surface microbial communities from wheat plants in UC Gill Tract Community Farm, Albany, California, United States - DLSL W.R1 (v2)... | ecosystem: Host-associated > Plants > Phyllosphere >...
TCTGAAACCGACAGACTGCAAATAGAAGTCGGTTATTTGACCACCCCAGAGCAATGCAATCCAGCCGGCAATTGCCAGATAGGGGCCGAACGGCATCGGGGCCGACGCCTGGGTCTTGCGCAGGCGCATCAGGATCAGCCCGCCCATCACCCCGAGTAGCGATGACATCAGCAAGGTCATCGGCAGGATTTGCCAGCCGCCCCAGGCGCCGAGCATGGCCAGCAACTTGAAGTCGCCATGGCCCATGCCGTCCTTGCCCGTGGCCAGCTTGAACAGCCAGAACACCGACCACAGGCTCATATAACCGACTACTGCGCCCCATACGGCATCGGCCAACGTCACCTGCAAGTCGAAGCTGTTGAGGATCAGCCCCAGCCACAACAGCGGCAGCACCAATACATCCGGCAACAGTTGATGATCTGCATCGATCAGGCTCATCGCCAGCAGCCCCCAGCTCAGCAGCATGATCGCCGCCGCTTGCCAGCCAAAGCCGAAATGCCAGGCCACCATGGCCGAGATCAGCCCACAGGCCAGTTCGGTGAAGGGGTAACGCGCACTGATCGGCCCACGGCAATGGGCGCAGCGCCCCCGGAGCATCAGGTAGCTCAGCACGGGGATATTTTCCCAGGGGCGAATCGGCTGGCTGCAATGGGGGCAGCAGGAATTGGGAAACATCAGGTTGTAGGTCGGCCCGGCCGGGTCGCTCGGCAGGCCGAGGACTTCCTGGGCCTGGGCGCGCCATTCACGTTCGAGCATTTTCGGCAGGCGCCATACCAGCACGTTGAGGAAGCTGCCGACGATCAGGCCCAGCACCAATGCCATCCCGACAAAAAGCCACGGTTGTTCACTCAGCAGCAGGCTCAAAATGCGCTCCCCAATTGAAACACCGGCAAATACATCGCAATCACCAGGCCCCCGACAATGCTCCCCAGCACGACCATGATCAGCGGCTCCATCAAGCTTGTGAGTCTATCCACCAGGCTGTCTACGTCAGCCTCATAGTGGCTGGCGACCTTTTCCAGCATGCGGTCCAGCGTACCGGACTCTTCGCCGATGATCGTCATCTGGATCGCCATGCTGGGAAACAGGCCGCTGCTGGCCATCGCTTGATTCAGCTGGATACCGGTGGCGACGTCATGGCGCATGCGCTCGATGGCGTGCCTGAATGGCCCGTTGCCGACGGCGCCGGCCACTGAGTCCAAGGCCTGTACCAGGGGAACGCCTGCGCTAAACGTAGTCGAGAGTGTGCGAGCGTAGCGGGCGACGGCGGATTTTTTCATCAATGCGCCTGCCAGGGGCGCTTTCAATAAACCGGCTTGCAACCCGTGACGAAACCCCGGGGATACGCGATAAGCCTGGCGCAATGCGGCAAACGATACGCCCAGGCAAAGCGCGACTAACCACCACGCGCGTTGCAGGAATTCCGACAGGGCAATAACCCGCAGGGTAAAACCGGGCAGTTCGCCATCGACGCCGGCGAACAGGCTCTGGAATTGCGGCACCACATGCATCAGCAGCAGCGTACAGACCACGCTGGCAACTACCAGCACCGCCGCCGGGTAGGTCATGGCCTTCTTGATCCGCGCCTTGAGTTGCTGGGTTTTTTCCAGGTGTATCGCCACGCGTTCCAGCAGTGCCTCCAAGGCGCCAGCTTGTTCGCCTGCCGCAATCAGGTTGCAGTACAACTCATCGAAATAGCGTGGCTGTTTGCGCAACGCCATTGCCAGGTTGGTGCCGGCGGCGATCTCTTGTTTCAACCCATTGACCAGTGCTTGCATGCGCGGGTTTTCGAAGCCTTCGCTGACAATGCCGAGGGCTTGTAGCAGAGGGATTCCAGCGTTCAGCAGTGTGGCCAGCTGGCGGGTGAAGAGCGAGATATCCGCCGGGTTGATCGGTGATGTGAGGTTTGGCAAAACACGGGTGCGCTTGCGCACACGGTCAGCGCAGATCCCCTGCTGGCGCAGCTGCGCCTTGATCAACGCGAGGTCGTGGCCAGCGGTTTGCCCGCACACCCTGCGCCCTTTGCGGTTGGTGCCTTCCCAGGCGTAGATCGTTGAAACGTTGTCCATGTTTCGGTTCCGCATGCGGGGAGTAGAAGATTTATAGCTTAGTCAGGTGACGAATTCGGACAGGCTGGCCGCGCGGGATAAAATGTCAGAATGTGCGTCTTGCAGGCGCTCGGGCGGTTGCGGATGAGTACACTGGCGCCGTTGCACACTACGGGGCGCAGGACGCGCCTTGTCATAGGTTCTATTCTGGAGAGTGAATGTGATACGTCAGAAAGGCTTTACCTTGATCGAGTTGCTGATCGTCGTGGCAATCATCGGCATTTTGGCCACCATCGGCTTGCCGATGTACACCACCCACCAGGCCAAGGCCAAGTTCACGGCGGGGCTGGCTGAAATCACGGCGTTGAAGGCCGGTTACGAGGACGTTTTCAACCAAGGCACAGTGCCCTCCGTGGCCTTGATCGGTGGCACCAGCCCTACCGCCAACTGCAAGATCGACGTGGCAGGGGATGTGGCCACGGGCGTCGGTTCCATCAGCTGCGAAATTATCGACGCCCCGGCGCCGGTGCTGGGCAAGACCATCACCTTGACCCGCGACGCGACCAAGGGCTGGAAGTGTGTGACCAGCGCCGAAGAAAAATACGTCGCCAAGGGCTGCGGCGCCAACGGGGCGTAACGGCTCACCATCCACACGGACGTAGAGGTGGCTGATGGCGTTTTCCATACAGCAGCGCGGTAATGTGTTCCTGGTGCTGGCAGTGTGCTTGCTGGTGCTGGGGGTCTGTGTCCCTTTCAGTGGGCATGACCTGCAACGCGCGCTGCAGATTGCCCTGGCGCTGGGTGCGCTGTTGTATGGGCTGTCGGCCCCCAACACGGCGTGGGTGGACCGGCCCACCGCGTTCGGCCTGGGGCTGGTGATCGCCCTGGGCCTGCTGTCTTCGGCCCTGGCCCACCGGCCTCTCTGGGCGTTCACCGAGGTGGCGTTGCTGGTCAGTTGCGGCGTGATTGCGCTGGCGTTCGCCACGCTTCGCCGCCATGGCGGCGAGCCGCTGGACCGCGTCCTGCTGCTGGTTGTCGTGCTGTTGTGCCTGATCAAGTCGATCCAATACCTGCATGCGGTGATGCTGGCGTTCAGCAGTGGCCAACGCGTGCTGGACCTCGACCTGTTGCTGTCGGGTTTTTCCAACAAGCGTTTCTACGGTCAATTCCAGACCTTCACCCTGCCATTGCTGGCACTGCCGCTGTTGATGCCCAAGCTCCCTCGTTCCTTGCGCGTTGGTGTGTTTGCCTTGCTGTCGGTGTGGTGGTTGATCGCCATCAGCGGCGGCACGCGGGGCACATGGCTCGGCATGGGCGCGGCGGGTGCCTTGCTGGTGGTGTTGGGGCCGTTCGGGCGACGTTGGTTGGCCTGGCAAGTGGCCGCGGTGAGCGTTGGCCTGTTGCTGTACGGGTTGTTGTTCACGGTGCTGACGGGATATTTGGGCATCGAGACCTCCAGCGATGCCAGCGATCGCCTCACCACTTCACTGTCGGGACGTGCCGAGATCTGGTGGCAGGCCTGGCATATGATCGTCGAACGCCCTTGGTTGGGGTTCGGGCCAATGCAGTTTGCCGACATCCCCAACGACGTGGCGACCCATCCTCATCAGGCGGTCCTGCAATGGGCCAGTGAGTGGGGTGTGCCTTCGACGATTTGCGTCGCTGTATTGGCCTGGCGCGGCGGTTGGGCCACTGTCGGCGTGTTGCGTGAGCGGGCGTTGTCGGCGCAGCGTTCGGATCTGCTGCGCCTGTGCCTGTTTGCCGCATTGGTCGGCGCGCTGACGCAGTCCATGGTTGATGGCGTGATCGTGATGCCCATTTCACAGCTGTGGTTGGCGTTGGTGGTGGGTTGGCTGATGGCGCTGCATATCTGGGCGGTGGCGCCAACGGCACTGCCGGCACCGGTCAGTCACCTGTGGACGCTGATGAGTGTATTGGCCGTTGGTCTGCTGATATTTGTTGCCGTTCGTGATGTGCCTCACATCACACAGGCCCAGCAACGTTATGTCGGCGACACCCACAAGCGCCTCCAGCCGCGCTTCTGGGCCCAGGGGGTGATTGCGCTGCCTGGGTCGTGAGTTGCCGGACACCCGATGCGGTGCTAGCTTTAGCCCACCGCCCGTGTAGCTCAGTTGGTAGAGCAGCGCACTCGTAACGCGAAGGTCGCAGGTTCGATTCCTGTCTCGGGCAAAAAGGCAGCACTGTTTTCAGATGATCCCAGAATGGTTCTGAAGGCCAGACGAGTCGGTATTCACGCCCGCTCTTTTGTATCTGCGCAACCTTGATGACCCAGATGCATCCCCATTCCTCGATCTAAGAGAACGACATGACCACGACTGAAATGACCCAGGAAGTTCGGCACGCAGAAGCCCTCAAGAAATACCTTGAAGGTACGCCGCAGCTTAAAGAAGAGATCAAGGAACTGAGCGCTGATGATCAGCGGGACCAGATCCAGTGGGCATTCGAGGATGAGGCAGAGAGCCAGGGCTTGCAGCCTTGGGAACTGACCCTCAAGTACACCTCGACAGCGGACGAATTCGACACCGCACGGCTGGCCTTGCACAAGGAGGCGGCTGAAGTACTGGGTGTTGAGTGGGAAGAGTATTGCGAGATGAATAATCTGGTGGTTTAAGAGCCGGCACAAGTTTCAAGCTGCAAGTTGTTGCACAGCAGCTTGTAGCTTGTAGCTTGTAGCTTGCCGCTCCTCAGATACTGAGGCGCATCGACAAATCCACCGCCTTCACATCCTTGGTCATCGCGCCAATGGAGATGTAGTCCACGCCGGTTTCCGCGATCGGCAGCAGCGTGCTTTCATTGATCCCGCCGCTGGCTTCCAGCTTGGCCTTGCCGGCATTCAAGCGCACCGCTTCACGCATATCGTCCAGGCTCAGTTCGTCGAGCATGATGATGTCGGCGCCCGCCGCCAGCGCTTCTCGCAATTCTTCCAGGCTTTCCACTTCGATTTCCACCGGTTTGCCCGGCGCGATCTTATGGGCGGCCGTAATGGCCTGGGCAATGCCACCGCAGGCGGCAATATGGTTTTCCTTGATCAGGAAGGCGTCATACAAACCGATGCGGTGGTTGTGACAGCCACCGCAGGTGACCGCATATTTCTGCGCCAGGCGCAGGCCCGGCAATGTCTTGCGGGTGTCCAGCAGCTTGACCTGGGTGCTGGCGACAAAGTCCGCCAGGAACTGGGCACGCGTCGCCACGCCAGAGAGCAGTTGCAGGAAATTCAGCGCGCTGCGCTCGCCACTGAGCAGTGAGCGCGCCGGGCCTTCAAGGTGGAACAGCGCCTGGTTGGGGCTGACGCGCTCACCGTCGGCCACTTGCCAATGCACGGCGACCCGTGGGTCCAGCTGGCGGAAGACCGCATCCACCCAGGCTGTGCCGGCAATCACCGCCGCATCGCGGGTAATGATCGTGGCCTTGGCCAGCCGCTCGGCCGGGATCAATTGCGCGGTGATATCGCCGCTGCCGATGTCTTCGAGCAGCGCGCGGCGCACGTTGGCTTCGATTTCGGCGGTGAGGTCGGCAAGACGGAGATTCGGCATAACAGGCTCCACAAACAAAGTGCCTGGATTATAGGGGCTGTGCGCGTTCGAACCCATAACCCGCCGCTCAATTACAGCCGAATGACAGAGTTTGCTGGCGCAACTACCCCCATTTGCAAGATAATCTCGCGCCTTGCAATTGGCGTCATAGCTTTGACGTCCTGGTGATGACTGGAATCGCGCAGCGCCCGCGCCGTCATTCCCCAACAGACACCGCCGTATCAGGAGGCCAGGATGCACAATGACGGAAAGGTGGTGCCAATCAACAAGGCACAGGCTATGCCATCGCCGCTCGCGCGCTTGCCGGTGGTGTTGCTGCAGGTCCGTGACAAGGCCGCGCAGCAGTTGCAGCAAGGTCTGCAGGAGCTGTTCGACAACGCCGACGACACCCTCTTCGAAATGGCCGACAAGGCGCGCAACAACCTCGATCACCATATTTTCTTTGAAGCCATGCGCGACCTGCGTCTCAAGCGCAAGAATTTCGAGCGCGTGTTCATGGAGCAGCTGTTCGCCGCCTTCGCCAACCTCGGCCTGGCGGGGCAGGGTGAGCGGCAGTTGGTGCCGGTGGTGTCCTACGACGCGGTGCCGGGCACATCCCGCGATGAGTTGGAGAAAGCCGTGGCGCTGGAAGCCATGCTCGGGCGGGTGCGCCACCGTGACGGCCTGGCCCTGGGGCAATTGACGGCGCGCTTGAGTGCCGTGCTGGTCAAGGGCCTGGATGAGCGCGAGAACCCATTGGGGCCGGCCCTGTTGTGTGAATTCTTCCTGCGGGCGGGGCGCAGCCTGGGGGTGGAAATCCGCGTCAAGCTGATCATGCTCAAACTGTTTGAGAAGTACGTGCTCAGCGACGCCGACCAACTGTATGGCGAAGCCAATCAGCTGTTGGTCGCCACCGGCGTGTTGCCTGAGCTCAAGGCGGCGCCTTCGCGGCGCCCCGGCGGGCGGGCGGCCCGTGAACACTTGCGTAAAGACAGCGTGCCGGCTACCGATGCACCGCTGGACGAAAACGGCCAGCAAGCGTTCGCCGCCCTGCAGGAACGGCTCAAGGTTGTGCGTGGCAGCGTGGCGCCGACCCTGGAAGCCAGCGCCGAACTTCAGCCGATCGCGACCCGCGACCTGCTGCGGCTGCTGTCCCATTTGCAGCAGTACGTGCCCACGCCAGACACCGAAGACGATGTCGACTTGCGTAACCAGCTTGGCCAATTGCTGACCAGGGTCAGCGTCAAGAGCGGCAAATCCCGGGTAGTGGAGGTTGCGGACGAAGACGTAATCAACCTGGTGGCCATGCTGTTCGAGTTCATCCGCAAGGACTGCAACCTGCCGGGTGCGCTGCGGGCGTTGATCGCCCGGTTGCAGATCCCGTTGCTGAAAGTCGCGGTGCTGGATAAGAGTTTTTTCAGCCGCCCCGGCCACCCGGTGCGGCGGCTGCTCAATGAAGTCGGTTGTGCTGCCGCGCAGTGGAGCCCACGGGAAGATTTTCAGCGCGACACCCTGTACCTGCGTATCGAGCAAGTCGTGCAGCGTCTGCTGAATGAGTTTGTCGAAGATCCGGCGATTTTTTCCCAGCTGCTCGCAGAGTTCACGGCGTTTATTGCCGATGAGCAGCGCCGCAGCGAACTGGTCGAGCAGCACACCCGTGACGCCGAGCAGGTGCGCGTGCTGAACGACGCGGCCCGCCAACGGGTTGCCCAGGTGCTGAATCACCGGCTGCTGGGCAAGGCATTGCCGCCCGCCGTGGTGCAGTTTGTACAACAGGCGTGGAGCCAGGTGCTGTTGCTGGCCAGCCTCAAGCATGGCGAGCAGTCAGTGCAGTGGCAGTCGGCGCTGCGCACCTTGGATGAGTTGATCTGGAGCGTGGGCCTGCAAAGCGACACCGAGGCCGGGCGGCATCTGCTGGAACGCCTGCCGGGGCTGCTCAAAGCGTTGCGCGACGGCTTGACCAGCGCGGCGTTCGATCCGTTCAGCACCCGTGAATTTTTTGTGCGCTTGCAGGTATTGCACGTGCAGCCCCTGACGGGCGTCGAAGTGTTGAGCGTTGTCCGTGAGCCCTTTACCTTCGGCGCCGAGTTACGCGACGCCGCCGAGGACTTGCCGGGTGATGACCCCGACCTGATCAGTGCCCTGCAGATGCGCATCGGTGACTGGGTCGAGTTCCAGCAAGGCGGCGACGCGGCACTGCGCTGCAAGTTGACGGCGATTGTGGCGCCGGCCAATCGTTACATTTTCATCAACCACACCGGGCTCAAGGTGCTGGAGCAAAACCTCGGCCAATTGGCCCAGGCCTTCAAGCGGGGCACGCTGCGCAGGCTCGATGACGGGCTGCTGTTTGACCGGGCGCTGGCCGCGGTGCTGGGTAACCTGCGTCAACTCAATCGTGGCAAACCATCGCAACCACAGGGCTGAACGCGGCATACTGGTCACACTTTGTCACGCTCAAGGACCCTGTATGCAGTTGGACCCCCTCAGCGGTTGGTGCAAGGGCATCCGTCATTGCCCTTCGCCCAACTTCAACGAGCGCCCCGCCGGCGAAATCTCGCTGTTGGTGGTGCATAACATCAGCCTGCCACCTGCGCAGTTTGCCACCGGCAAGGTGCAGGAGTTTTTCCAGAACCGCCTGGATGTCACGGAACACCCTTACTTTGAAGGGATCGCCGACCTACGGGTGTCCGCGCATTTTCTGATTGAGCGCGACGGCGCCGTGACGCAGTTTGTGGCGTGTACCGACCGGGCCTGGCATGCCGGGGTCTCGTGTTTCGAGGGGCGTGACACGTGCAATGACTTTTCCCTGGGCATCGAGCTGGAAGGCACGGATGATTTGCCGTTCACCGATGCCCAATACACGGCGCTGATCGACCTGACCCGCCAATTGCTGGCGGCGTATCCAGGCATTACCCGCCAGCGCATTTGTGGTCACAGCGATATCGCCCCGGGGCGCAAGACCGACCCCGGCCCGGCTTTTGATTGGGCGCGCTTTCGCGGCGCCCTGCAGGATGGAGGACACGCAAGATGAGTTTCCTGGTGTTGGTGCTGGCGGTGTGGATCGAGAAGTTCTCGGCCTTGCGCCAGCGGTTGCAGCGCGACGGTGGATGGCTGCGCGAGCTGGCCAAGCTGGAATCGAGCCCGCGCATGGGCAAGCAGCCCTGGCTGATCCTGGTGCTGCTGGTGTTGCTGCCCGTGGCGTTGCTGGCGCTGTTGCTGTTGGTGCTGGAACCCGTGGCCTACGGCTTGCTGGCCCTGCCGGTGCACCTGTTGGTGGTGATCTACAGCCTGGGGCGCGGCGATCTACTGGCCGGGCTCGGGCCGTTCCGTGACGCCTGGCGGCGTGGCGACCTGCAAGCCGCCGAGCACGTGGCCGAGCGCGACCTGAAGCTGGGCGCCGACAGTGGCGAGCAATTGCTCGAACGCGTCCAGGGGCACCTGCTGTGGCAGGCGTACCAGAGCTTTTTCGCGGTGATCTTCTGGTACTTCCTGCTGGGCCCGGTTGCTGCGCTGGCCTATCGCCTGCTGGCGTTGGCCAACGAACACAGCCAGAACCCGCTGGTGGCCGAGCGCGCCGGGCAGTTGCGCCATGCGTTTGACTGGCTGCCGGTGCGCTTGCTGGCGGCCAGCTTTGCCCTGGTGGGCAACTTCGTCGCGGTCAGCCGCGTGATGCTCCACGAACTGCTGAGCTGGGACATCAGCGCCGCCCAGTTGGTGGAGAAAGTCGGCCTGGTCGCCGCCGAAATTCCACCGCCAGTGGTGGGCGCCGACGGCATCAACAGCCTCGACCGGCTGTGGGAACTGCTGCTGCGCGCGGCGGTGCTGTGGTATGCCGGTTTCGCGATCTGGACCGTGTTGCCTTAACAAGGCGAACGCGGTCAAAAATGTGGGAGCGGGCTTGTTTTGTGGTGTCTGAACTGTTGTTAACCTTACGTTACAAAACTCCCTTTCAAATTGAGCTATATAGGTAGTGGCGTTCTGCCGCTGCCCTGCGCCTCAATAAAAATAAAAGAAAGGGAGTTCACCTGTGAAGAGCTTGCTCTATCCCGCCGTCGCGCTGATGAATCGCTTGAGCTTCGGCATGAAATTCAGCCTGATCAGCGTGTTGTTCCTGCTGCCGATGCTGGCCACCAACTATTACCTTGTGCGCGACTCCTGGCGCGAATTCCAGGGCACGCGCATCGAATTGCAAAGCCTGGATTTGCTCGGCAGCAGCCTGGCCCTGCGCCGCGACCTCGAAACCTTGAACAACCAAGTGCAGATCAACGCGACCCTCGGCCAGTCCGGCAAGGCCGGTGACCTGGAGGGCAAGATCAGCGCCTTGGAACAGAGTGTGCTGAGCCGCCTGCAAAGCCTCACTGCGATGGCCACCGACCCCGAGCAAATCGCCGCGTTCGACGCCAAGCGCGATGAGTTGATCGCCGCCTTCAAGGCCCAGCAGCAGGAAACCTCGCTGCTGAGCAAAAGCGCGCTGATCGGCAAGTTGCTCAACAAGGCGCAAATGCTCAGCCAGGTGATTGCCAGCCAATCCGGCCTGAGCCGCGACCCCCAGGGCGATTTGCGCCAACTCACCGAGCTGGTCACCAGCATCACCCCGCAAGTCACCCAGACCCTCGGCGAAGGCCGGGCGATGGGCGCGTATTCCCTGGGCCAGGGTTTTCTCAACTCATCCTCCAGCACGCGCTTTGACGAACTCCTGCAGCAGCTGGAAAAACTCCACGGCGAATACGCCCTGAAATTGCAGGATGCCCTGGGCTCCAGCAAGGCCGCCCACGCCGCGCTCGATGGCCTGGCCAAGGCCAGCAATGCCAGCCTCAAGCAAGGCAGCGAGCTGTTTGAAGAACAGGTGGTCATGGCCGAAACCCTCGACGCGCCTTGGCTGGGGTTCTACGACAGCGTCAGCCAACTGATGGCCCAGACCTACCAACTCGATGAGGCGACCCTGACCTTCCTCGAACAGCAGTTGGAGCGGCGGCTGGCGCAAAACCGCACGCACATGATCGGGCTGGTCTGCGCCCTCTCGGCGGTGTTTTTGCTGATCTTCTATCTGTACGCCGGCTTCTACGCGTCCACCCGCACCACCCTGCGCCGCCTGGGCGCGATGATGGACAAGGTCGCGGCGGGCGATATGACCGTCACCTTCGTCGCCCATAGCCGCGATGAGCTGGGCGAGTTGGGCGAGGTGTTCAACGGCACCGTGGCGAAAATCCATGACTTGATCGAGCGCGTCGGCCACACCGTCAGCCAGGTCGAAGTCCAGGCCGGCCAGGTGGAAACGGTATCGGCCCAGAGCAATCACGCGGTGTCTGGCCAGCGCAGCCAGATCGAACAGGTGGCGACGGCGATGAACCAGATGTCGTCCACCGCCCAGGAAGTGGCGCGCAGCGCGGCGGCGGCGGTCAGCAGTGCTCACAGCGTCAACGATGAAACCGTCAGCGGGCGCAGCCTGGTGCAATCCCAGCAGGGCAGCATTGCGCGGCTCGCCTCGGAGATCGACCAGTCGGTGCGGGTGATCAACCAATTGGCCACCGACAGCCAGTCCATCAGCAGCGTGCTGGAAGTGATCAAAAGCATTGCCGAGCAAACCAACCTCTTGGCGCTCAATGCCGCCATCGAGGCTGCGCGCGCCGGCGAGCAGGGGCGTGGTTTTGCCGTAGTGGCCGACGAAGTGCGCACCCTGGCCCGGCGCACGCAACATTCCACCGAAGAAATCGAGCAGATGATCAGCCGTCTGCATAACGGTGTGGCCGCAGCGGTGAAGGCCATGGGCAGCAGCCATGAAATGGCGAATGGCACGGTGGGGCAGTCAGAAAAAGTCCAGCAGGCCCTGGAAAACATCCTTGGTGCTGTAGGCATGATCGTCGATCAGAACCAGCAGATTGCCGCCGCCGTCGAGCAGCAAACGGCGGTCGCCCATGACATCGACCAGAACATCGTTGAAATCAATCGCGCCGGCGAGCACGCGGCCCACGGCGCCCACCAGACCGAAGCGGCCAGCCGGCAGCTGTCGATGCAGGTGATTGAGTTGAAGCAACTGATCGGCGCCTTTCGGGTGTAGGAGTTGTGGGTAGGATTAAGCCTCTAATGCTGTGGCACTTGTCTTGATTTGCCTGCGGATCTTTTATTGCGCCCTGTATCGGTGAGAGTTTGTTTCCTCTAATCACGGTCTCGGGGAGAGTCGGCGATGACCGCAGCCATTGGCATTCGGGGGCATTGTGCCCAATGTGACATGACGTTCGAGCTCAAGCCTTGGCAATTGAATTCCATCGCCATCGACGAACCCTTTGAATGCACGTATTGCCAGTCGTGTCTGAAGCTCGGTAGCCATAAACAGCTGTGTCAGTTTCGCGCCTTGAACCAGTGGGCGTTGGTGCGCCCGAGCATGATCATCCTGACCTGCGCGACCTTGATGGTGGCGTTGGTGGCGGAGTGGGTGGGGCTGCTCAGCGTGATTGGGCAGTTCAATATTTCGCTGGTGACGGTGCTGGTTCATTTCCTCGTATTACGTTATGCCCGCTATCGGCAACGCATGACCCTCGACCTGCACGGGGTCAGCCGGCTACCAATCGAACAGCTCGCACGCATTGCGTGTACTCGCCTGCGCGAGCAGTGATGGCTCGATGCCCATGCGCTCGGCCAGGGCGCGGCAAATATCCGGCAGGTGCTGCGGGCTATTGCGCTGGCCGGGGTACATGGCGGGGGCCATGTCCGGGGCGTCCGTCTCCAGCACCACGCTGTCCAGCGGCAACTGCGCCAGCACCTTGTGCATGCGCAACGCCTGGGGCCAGGTGGCCGCGCCGCCCAGGCCGAGCTTGAAGCCCAGCTTGATGTATTCGCGGGCTTCCTCCGTGCTGCCGGCGAAGGCATGGATGATCCCGCCTCGTGGCAGGCGGATGCGCTTGAGGGTGGCGATCACGGCCGCGTGGCTGCGGCGGACGTGCAGCAGCGCCGGCAGGTGGAAGTCCACGGCCAGTTTCAGCTGCGCGTCGAACAGGCGTTGCTGGCGTTCGCGGTCCAGGTGTTCGAGAAAGTAATCCAGGCCGATCTCGCCCACCGCACACAGTTGCCGGTGGCCGTGCAGGCGAGTCAGCCAATCCCCCAGTTCCACCAGGTCGGCGGGGCAATGGTCATCGAGATACACCGGGTGCAGGCCAAAGGCGGCGAACAAACCTTCATCCGCTTGCACCAGATCCCACAGGCGCTGCCAATTCTGCTGATACACCCCCAGCACCACCATGCGCCGCACGCCGAGTGCACGGCTGTGGGCGAGGACTTCGCGGCGGTCGCTGTCGAAGTCCGCGAAGTCAAGGTGGGTGTGGGTGTCGATCAGCTCCACGTTCAGGCCTCGCGGATACGCTGCTTGAAGGTCCGGCCGATGGCATGTACGCCTGGCTGGTAGTGCTGTTCTTCGATGGCCGCCAGGGCCAGTTTCAGCGCGGTATCGGCGATCAGCTGATGTTGCTGGGCCATGGCGTTGACCGGCAGCGGCAGGAAGTCCAGCAATTGGGTGTCACCAAACGTGCCCAGGCGCAGGGGGCGCGACTTCAGCGGGAAGTCATGCAGTGCATCAAACACACCTTGCAGCAGCACGTAGGACGTGGTCACCAGCGCGTCAGGCAAATGCCCCAGGCGTTGCAGCAGTTGCTCCATCAGTTGTCGGCCACAATCACGGCTGAAGGCTTCGCCCTGTTCGACGATCACCTCGCCGCTGAACCCTTGCAGCGCGTCACGAAAACCCGCCGCGCGCTCCTGGCTGATGCTCAGCTCTGGCCGTGCGCCGATCAGTACGATCTGCTTGGGCAGTGGTTGCAACAGGCTGGCGGTCAGTTGTTGGCAGGCCTGGCGGTCGTCGCTGACCACCGAGCAGAACTGCGCGGTTTCCATCACCCGGTCGATGGCGATGACCGGCAGGCCCTTGGCTTGCAGTTCGCGGTAGCTGTCATCGCTGGCCGGCAGGCAACTGGCGACAAACAGCGCATCGCAACGTCGGGCACGAAACAGTTGCAGCAACTGGCGCTCGCTGGTGGCGTCATCGTCGGAGCTGGCGATCAGCAACTGATAGCCGCGTGCCCGTGCGCCTTGCTCCAGCAGCTTGGCGATGCGTGCGTAACTGGGGTTTTCCAGGTCGGGCAGGATAAAACCCAAGGTGCGCGTGTGCCGACTGCGCAGCCCGGCGGCTTGGGGGTTGGGTGTAAACCCATGGGCTTCAACCACGGCACGCACCCGTTCGACGGTGGCGTTGCTGATCCGTTGTTGTTCGGCCTTGCCATTGATGACGTAGCTGGCGGTGGTCACGGACACACCGGCCAAGCGTGCAATATCACTGAGTTTCAAACCGGGATTTCCTTGTTTTTTAGAGCTTGCCCCGACATTTTGTCCAATCGTAACCGATTACTGCACACGACCAATGTCCAAGCTCAAGTGCCGAGTGGTCCTTCAAGGATGCTCAATTAACGCGTAATCTGCCATAAATTCTAGATTAAACGTTTCAGCAAGCGTATTTTTACGATCTTCGCTACTGAGTGGCCACTGCCAATTGACTACTCAGTCAGCTATTACGCAACGCCATTACACTGTTTATTCAAAACAATACCTAGTGCGCCCATCGCACTAACTAGGAGAACGGCATGCTTGAGCTCACCCACGAGCAGATTTCCATGGGCCAGGTGGCTGTGGATAAGTCTGCTGCCTTGCACCTGCTCGCTGAAAAACTGGTGGCCGATGGCCTGGTCGCCGAGGGGTACCTCAGCGGTTTGCAAGCCCGTGAAGCCCAAGGCTCGACCTTTCTCGGCCAAGGTATTGCGATCCCCCACGGCACCCCCGAAACCCGCGACCAGGTGTTTGCCACCGGCGTGCGCCTGCTGCAGTTCCCCGAAGGGGTGGACTGGGGCGACGGCCAGATCGTCTACCTGGCGATTGGCATTGCCGCCAAATCCGATGAACACCTGCGCCTGCTGCAACTGCTGACCCGCGCCCTCGGTGAAACCGACCTCGGCCAGGCACTGCGCCGCGCCGGCAGCGCCGAAGCCTTGCTCAAACTGCTGCAAGGCGCGCCGCAGGAACTGGCGCTGGACGCACAGATGATCAGCCTGGGCGTGTCGGCCGATGATTTCGAAGAACTGGTGTGGCGCGGTGCACGTCTGTTGCGCCAGGCCGATTGTGTGAGCAACGGTTTCGCCGCCGTGTTGCAGCAGGTCGATGCGCTGCCCCTGGGCGATGGCCTGTGGTGGCTGCACAGCGAGCAAACGGTAAAACGCCCGGGCCTGGCGTTTGTCACCCCGGACAAACCCATGCGCTACCTCGGCCAGCCGCTTAATGGCCGTGGCCAGGAACTGGGCCGCGCCACCAGCAGCCGCGCGGTACTCGAAGTGCTCGGCGGCGAACTGCCGCCCGACTGGCCCAGCGCGCGCATTACCCTGGCCAACGCCCACGGCCTGCACGCGCGGCCGGCGAAGATCCTCGCGCAATTGGCAAAAAGTTTTGACGGCGACTTGCGCGTGCGCATCGTCGATGGCCCGGTGGGCGCCGTCTCGGTCAAGAGCCTGAGCAAACTGCTGAGCCTTGGCGCGCGCCGTGGCCAGGTGCTGGAATTTGTCGCCGAACCGACGATTGCCGGCGATGCGCTGCCAGCGCTGTTGGCCGCCGTGGCCGAAGGCCTGGGTGAAGAGATCGAGCCGCTGCCCACCGTCAGCGCGCAACCGACCAGCGTCGATATCGAGCCGCAGATCAGCGCGCCGCTCAGTGGCAGCCAACTCCAGGCCATCGCCGCCGCGCCGGGCATCGCCATCGGCCCGGCGCATATCCAGATTCAACAGGTGTTCGACTACCCGCTGCGCGGCGAGTCCTCGGCCATCGAGCGCCAACGCCTGCAAGCCGCCCTGGCCGATGTGCGCCGTGATATCCAAGGCCTGATCGAACGCAGCCAGGCCAAGGCGATCCGCGAGATTTTCATCACCCACCAGGAAATGCTCGACGACCCGGAGCTCAGCGACGAAGTCGACACCCGCCTCAAGCAGGGCGAAAGCGCCGAAGCCGCGTGGATGAGCGTGATCGAAGCCGCCGCCAAGCAGCAGGAATCGTTGCAGGACGCCTTGCTCGCCGAGCGCGCCGCCGACCTGCGGGACATTGGTCGCCGTGTGCTAGCGCAACTGTGCGGCGTCGAAACCGCCCGCGAGCCCAGCGAGCCGTACATCCTGGTGATGGACGAAGTCGGCCCGTCCGACGTGGCGCGCCTTGATCCGACCCGCGTCGCCGGCATCCTCACCGCCCGTGGCGGCGCCACGGCCCACAGCGCCATCGTCGCCCGTGCCCTGGGCATTCCGGCGCTGGTGGGCGCCGGCCCTGCCGTCTTGCTGCTGGCCTCCGGCACGCCCTTGCTGTTGGACGGTCAGCGCGGCCGCCTGCATGTGGACGCCGATGCCGCCACCCTGCAAAGGGCCACCGTCGAGCGCGACACCCGCGAACAACGCCTGCAAGCCGCCTCGGCCCAGCGCCATGAACCGGCGCTGACCCGTGACGGTCACGCCGTGGAAGTGTTCGCCAATATCGGCGAAAGCGCCGGTGTGGCCAGTGCGGTGGAGCAGGGTGCCGAAGGCATTGGTTTGCTGCGCACCGAACTGATTTTCATGGCCCACCCGCAAGCGCCGGACGAAGCCACCCAGGAAGCCGAATACCGCCGCGTCCTCGATGGCCTCGGCGGGCGTCCGCTGGTGGTGCGCACCCTGGATGTGGGCGGCGACAAACCGCTGCCGTATTGGCCGATTGCCCAGGAAGAAAACCCCTTCCTCGGCGTGCGTGGCATTCGCCTGACCTTGCAACGCCCGCAGATCATGGAAGCGCAGTTGCGCGCGCTGCTGCGCTCGGCGGACAACCGCCCGCTGCGCATCATGTTCCCCATGGTCGGCAGCGTCGATGAATGGCGCGCCGCCCGCGACATGACCGAGCGCCTGCGCCTGGAAATCCCGGTGGCCGACCTGCAACTGGGGATCATGATCGAAGTGCCATCGGCGGCGTTGCTCGCCCCGGTGCTGGCCAAGGAAGTGGACTTCTTCAGCGTCGGCACCAACGACCTGACCCAATACACCCTGGCCATCGACCGTGGCCATCCGACCTTGTCCGCCCAGGCCGATGGCCTGCACCCGGCGGTGTTGCAACTGATCGACATCACCGTGCGCGCGGCCCATGCCCATGGCAAATGGGTTGGCGTGTGCGGCGAGCTGGCGGCGGATCCGCTGGCCGTGCCGGTGCTGATCGGCCTGGGGGTGGACGAGTTGAGCGTGTCGGCCCGCAGCATTCCCGAAGTGAAGGCACGGGTGCGTGAATTCAGTCTGAGCGAGGCCCAGGGCCTGGCGCAACAAGCACTCGCGGTGGGTTCGCCTGCCGAAGTGCGTGCCCTTGTGGAGGCCGTGTAAATGGCAAGGATTCTGACCCTGACGCTGAACCCGGCGTTGGACCTGACCATTCGCCTGGCGCGCCTGGAGGCGGGTGAGGTCAACCGCAGCGAAACCATGCTCACCCATGCCGCCGGCAAAGGCGTGAATGTGGCGCAGGTGTTGGCCGACCTCGGCCATCAAGTGAGCGTGGGTGGCTTCCTGGGTGAAGACAATCCACAGGCGTTTGACGCGCTGATCGCCCGCCGTGGGTTTGCCGACGCGTTTATCCGCGTGCCCGGCGAAACCCGCAGCAATATCAAGATCGCCGAACAGGATGGCCGGGTCACCGACATCAACGCGCCGGGGCCGCAAGTCAGTGAGCAGGCGCAGCGCGCCCTGCTCGAAAAACTGGTGCAGATGGCTCCCGGTTTTGATGCGGTCGTCGTTGCGGGCAGCTTGCCGCGCGGCGTCAGCCCACAGTGGTTTCAGCACTTGCTGGCGCAACTGAAGGACCTCGGCTTGAAAGTCGCTCTCGACACCAGCGGCGAAGCATTGCGCGCCGGTTTGCAGGCGGGCCCGTGGTTGGTCAAACCCAACACCGAGGAACTGGCCGAGGCGCTGGGCAATGCCCCCGATGCCGTCAGCCAATTGCACCGCTTGGGCGTGGAGCATGTGGTGGTGTCCGACGGCGCCGCCGGCGTGAACTGGTACCGCCCCGACGCCGCGTTGCATGCCACGCCGCCCAAGGTCACGGTCGCCAGCACGGTGGGCGCGGGCGACTCGCTGCTCGCCGGCATGCTCCACGGTTTGCTCAGTGGCGACACAGCGGAGCAGACCCTGCGCCGTGCCACGGCGATTGCCGCCATGGCGGTGACGCAGATCGGTTTTGGTATCAGCGATGACGCGCAGTTGGCGCGCCTCGAAAGCGGCGTCGATGTACGCACGCTGACCGAACAATAAGAGGGTTTGTGATGAAGTTAGCCATTGTTACTGCCTGCCCGAACGGCATGGTCACCAGTGTGCTGTGCGCCCGCTTGCTGGACGCCGCCGCGCAACGCCAGGGCTGGAGCACCAGCGTCGAAGTGGTCGACGTGCAGCGCCCGGAGCGTCAGTTGTCCCAAGCGGTCATCGACGATGCCGAGTGGGTGTTGCTGGTCAGCAGCACGCCGGTGGACATGCAGCGGTTTGTCGGCAAACGCGTGTTCCAGAGCACGCCGGCCCAGGCGCTGGCGGATGTCGAGGCGGTGCTGCGCCGTGGTGCCGAAGAGGCGGCGGTGTATGTCGCCGCTGAAGGCGCTGCCAAGCACGCGCCGCGTATCGTTGCCGTCACCGCTTGCCCGACCGGCGTGGCCCACACCTTCATGGCCGCCGAAGCCTTGCAGCAGACCGCCAAGCGCCTGGGCTATGACTTGCAGGTCGAGACCCAAGGCTCGGTCGGCGCGCGTACGCCGCTGAGCCCGCAAGCCATCGCCGATGCCGATGTGGTGTTGTTGGCGGCGGATATCGAAGTCGCCACCGAGCGCTTCGCTGGCAAGAGGATCTACCGTTGCGGCACCGGCATTGCCCTCAAGCAATCCGAGGCGACCCTCAACAAGGCCCTGGCCGAAGGCGCGGTGGAAAGCAGCGGCAGCGCGGCGGTGGCCAAGGCGGAAAAGACCGGCGTGTACAAGCACTTGCTCACGGGTGTGTCGTTCATGCTGCCGATGGTGGTGGCGGGCGGGTTGTTGATTGCGTTGTCATTTATGTTTGGCATCACCGCGTTTGAACAGGAAGGCACGCTGGCCGCCGCGCTGAAAACCGTCGGCGACCGCGCCTTTATGTTGATGGTGCCGCTGCTGGCGGGTTACATCGCCTACTCGATTGCCGACCGTCCTGGCATCGCGCCCGGCATGATCGGTGGCTTGTTGGCAGGTACGCTGGGTGCAGGCTTTATTGGCGGGATCTTCGCCGGCTT
>Ga0302347_1002437_pt1 | contig 18907 bp, 14 predicted proteins | sample PhyWR1_FD_202178 | JGI IMG/M metagenome (GOLD analysis project Ga0302347, IMG submission 202178) | Leaf surface microbial communities from wheat plants in UC Gill Tract Community Farm, Albany, California, United States - DLSL W.R1 (v2)... | ecosystem: Host-associated > Plants > Phyllosphere >...
GGCTGCATTTTTGAGTGCGGCGCCCGGGTCAGGAGGAAAGTTCTCCGGCAGCCGGGCCGAAAGCCTGCGGCGGAGCACGTCAGGTGCGCAATTTTATCAGCGCCCTGGCCGACACCGGCCGCGCGCGCCCGGCGCCTGCGGGGGCCGCGCAAAAACCCCTGCAAGACCTGGTGCCATGCGGCCGCCAAACTCCGGTGGGATAATTCCAGGATGAGTATTACCTACAAAAGTGCGGAAGAAATCGAGGGTCTGCGCGTGGCGGGCAGGCTGGCCGGCGAGCTGCTGGACTACCTCACGCCCTTCGTCAAACCCGGCGTGACCACCAATGAAATCAACCAGCTGACCCATGACTACATGGTCAACGTGCAAGGCACCATCCCGGCCACGCTGGGCTACGGCCCGCCGAGCTACCCGCCCTACCCCAAGTCGCTGTGCACCTCGGTCAACCACCAGGTCTGCCACGGCGTGCCCAACGACAAGCCGCTCAAAAAAGGCGACATCGTCAACCTGGACGTGACCGGCATCAAGGACGGCTGGCACGGCGACAGCAGCCGCATGTTCCTGGTGGGCGAATGCTCGATTGCCGCCAAGCGGCTGTGCCAGGTCACCTACGAGGCGATGTGGCAGGGCATCATGCGCGTCAAGCCGGGCATGCGCCTGGGCGACATCGGCTTTGCCATCCAGACCTACGCGGAAAAGCACGGCTACTCCGTCGTGCGCGAGTTCTGCGGCCACGGCATCGGCCGCAAGTTCCACGAGGAGCCGCAGGTGATGCATTACGGCCGCCCCGGCACCCTTGAGGAGCTCAAGCCCGGCATGGTGTTCACCATCGAGCCGATGATCAACATCGGCAAGCGCGACATCAAGGACGGCCCGGAAAAGGACGGCTGGAGCATCGTCACGCGCGACCATTCGCTCTCGGCGCAGTGGGAGCACATGGTGGCCGTGACCGAGACCGGCTACGAAGTGCTGAGCCTGTCGGCCGGCAGCCCGCCGATTCCGGACTTCGTGCCGCAAGCCACGCCGGCGTCCCTCAGCGCCTGATTGCAGCCCCGGGACGGGGACTGCCTTTTTTTGTACTTTTCAAGGTCAGGCTCTCCCCTCATGACTGAACTGCTTCCCTTTCGCGACCAGTACCGCGCCGGCAAGGCCGCCGTGCTGGCGTCGCTGGCGCGCAGCGGCGCTTCCACGCGCGGCATTCACGGCCTGCTGAAAAAGCTCAGCCGCGTCACCGACACCACGCTGCAGCAGCTCTGGCAGCGCAGCGCGCTGCCGCCGCTGGCCTGCCTGATCGCCGTGGGCGGCTTCGGCCGGGGCGAGCTGTTTCCGCATTCCGATGTCGATGTGCTGCTGCTGCTGCCCGACGACGCCGACGCCGACAACGACCCGGTGCTCAAGGCCAAGCTGGAAACCTTCATCAGCGATTGCTGGGACTGCGGGCTGCAGATTGGCTCCAGCGTGCGCACCGTCGCCCAGTGCGCCGAGGAAGCGGCCAAGGACGTGACGGTGCAGACCTCGCTGCTGGAGATGCGCCTGGTGACCGGCTCGATCACCGCCTTCGTGCGGCTGCAGGCGCAGCTCGAATCGGTGCTCAACCCGAAGGCGTTTTTTGTCGCCAAGACGCTGGAGATGCGCCAGCGGCACAACAAGTTCGAAAACACGCCCTACGCGCTGGAGCCCAACTGCAAGGAGTCGCCCGGCGGGCTGCGCGACCTGCAGGTGGTGCTGTGGGTGGCGCGCGCCGCCGGCCTGGGCAAGTCCTGGGACGAGATGGCCCGAAACGGCCTGGTGACGGAGTTCGAGGTGCGCCAGATCAAGGCCAACGAGGCGCTGCTGAGCCTGATCCGCGCGCGGCTGCACCTGATTTCGGGGCGGCGCGAGGACCGGCTGATCTTTGACCTGCAGACGGCGGTGGCCGAATCCTTCGGCTATGCGGCGCAGGAGGAGGAAGGCGGCAAGGTGCCGCGCCGCGCCAGCGAGGCGCTGATGCGCCGCTACTACTGGACCGCCAAGGCCGTCACCCAGCTCAACCAGATCCTGCTTCTCAACATCGAGGAGCAGCTCAGCCCGTGCAACTACCCGATGCGGCCCATCAACGAGCGGTTTTTCGACAAGGCCGGCATGCTGGAGGTGGTGAGCGAGGAGGTTTACCTGCAAAACCCGCACGCCATCCTGGAGACCTTCCTGCTCTACGAAACCAGCGTTGGCATCAAGGGCCTGTCGGCGCGCACCTTGCGGGCGCTGTACAACGCGCGCCATGTGATGAATGCCAAGTTTCGCCGCGACCCGGTCAACCGCCGCACCTTCCTGCAAATTTTGCAGCAGCCCGAAGGCATCACGCACGCGCTGCGGCAGATGAACCAGACCTCGGTGCTGGGGCGCTATCTGTGGGTGTTTCGCGGCATCGTCGGGCAGATGCAGCACGATTTGTTCCATGTGTACACGGTGGACCAGCACATCCTGATGGTGGTGCGCAACATGCGGCGTTTCTTCATCGCCGAGCATTCGCACGAATACCCCATGTGCTCGCAGCTGGCCGCCGGCTGGGACAAGCCCTGGGTGCTCTACATTGCCGCGCTGTTCCACGACATCGCCAAGGGACGCGGGGGCGACCACTCCGACCTGGGCCGCGAGGAAGCGCGCAAGTTCTGCCGCCAGCACGGCATCGGCCGGGAGGACGCCGAGCTGATCGAGTTCCTGGTCGGCGGGCACCTGTCCATGAGCCACGTGGCGCAGAAGGAAGACCTGAGCGACCCGGCGGTGATTGCCGCCTTTGCCCGGCAGGTGGGAAACGAGCGCCGCCTGACGGCGCTTTACCTGCTCACCGTGGCCGACATCCGGGGCACCAGCCCCAAGGTCTGGAACGGCTGGAAAGGCAAGCTGCTCGAAGACCTGTACCGCTACACGCTGCGCGTGCTGGGCGGCCGGGCGCCGGACGCCGCCGCCGAGGTCGAGTCGCGCAAGCGCGAAGCCCTCACGCTGCTGGCGCTGCATGCCGAGCCGTTCGAGGGCTACAAGGCGCTGTGGAAAACGCTGGACGTGAGCTACTTCATGCGCCACGAGGCGGCCGACATCGCCTGGCATGCGCGCCACCTCTCGCGCCATGTCGGCAAGGGCGGCGTGATCGTGCGGGCGCGCCGCTCGTCGGCCGGCGAAGGCATGCAGGTGCTGGTGTACACGCCCGATGCGCCGGATCTCTTCGTGCGCATCTGCGGCTACTTCGACCAGGCCGGCTTCAGCATCCTGGATGCCAAGGTGCACACGGCCAACAACGGCTATGCGCTGGACACCTTCCAGGTGGCCAGCCCGCAGCTCGAAGACCACTACCGCGAACTGGCCGCCATGGTCGAGGCCGACCTGGACCGCACGCTGCAGGAGCAAGGCGCGCTGCCGATGCCGGGCAAGGGCCGCGTGTCGCGGCGCGTCAGGAGCTTTCCGGTCACGCCGCGCGTGGACCTGCACCCGGATGAAAAGGCCCAGCGCTGGCTGCTCAGCGTCTCGGCCAGCGACCGCGTCGGCCTGCTCTACCTGATCGCGCGCGTGCTGGCCCAGCACCACATCAATGTCAAGCTGGCCAAGGTCACTACGCTGGGCGAGCGCGTCGAGGACACTTTCCTCATCGACGGGCCGGAGCTGCAGCACAACAAGGCGCAGATCGCCATCGAGACCGAGCTCTTGCAGGCGCTGAACGACTGAGGCGGCTTGCGCCTGCGATGCTGCCCGCTGTCCACCGGCGGGCGGCGGGCGGCTCAGTCGTCGCTGGAGGCGTCCAGGCCGGGAAACAGCACTTCGGTGTAGCCGAACTGGCCGAAGTCGCGGATGCGCATCGGGTAGAGCTTGCCAATCAGGTGGTCGCACTCGTGCTGCACCACGCGCGCATGAAAGCCCTCCACCGTGCGGTCGATGGCGTCGCCATACTGGTCAAAGCCCGTGTAGCGGATGCGCGAGAAGCGCGGCACCATGCCGCGCAGCCCCGGCACCGACAGGCACCCTTCCCAGTCGCTTTCCTCGTCAAGCCCCAGCGGCGTGATGACCGGGTTGACCAGCACGGTGCGCGGCACCACCGGCGCCTCGGGGTAGCGCGGGTTGCGCTGGTCGCTGCCGAAGATCACCACCTGCAGGTCCACGCCGATCTGCGGCGCGGCCAGGCCGGCGCCGTTGACCGACTGCATGGTGTAGAACATGTCCGAGACGAGGACATGCAGCGCGTCGGTGTCGAAGGCCGTCACCGGCTGGGCAATGCGCAGCAGGCGCGCGTCGCCCATCTTGAGAATTTCACGAATGGTCATGGCCGCAAGCATAGCGGCTGGCGGCACAATTGCCAGCATGCCCCCTGAACATCCCCGCCCGCTTGCCACCGTCCCTGTCCCACGCGCCAGGCCGCTGACCGGGCTGGCGCGCTGGTGCCTGCTGGCGCTGGCGGTCATCAGCCTCGCGCTGGGCATCCTCGGCATTTTTCTGCCCGTGCTGCCGACGGTGCCTTTCGTGCTGCTGGCCGCCTGGGCGGCCGGGCACAGCTCGCCGCACCTGTCGCGCTGGCTGGAAAACCATCCGCGCCTGGGGCCGCCGATTGCCGACTGGCGGCGCGGCGGCGTGGTCAGCCGGCGCGCCAAGTGGCTGGCCACGGTGTGCATGGCCGGGGGCGGCGCGGTGTCCGTGGTCCTGCTACGCGGCCACTGGGCGGCGCTGGCATCGGTGGCCGTGATGGCCTGCGTGCTGGCCTGGCTCTGGCGGCGGCCTGAACGCGCCGCGTCCCCTGGTGCCGAACTGCCCTGACCCGCCAGCGAATTTTCAGCATCGAACAGGCCGCCTGCGCAGGCTCTGCGTGCACAGTTCGCTATTAATTCAATAGCAAAGCAACAGGCTTTCCTGCGCTCCACGATGGCCGGTCCGACCGATTGCGCGCCAGCGCCGCGCGGCGGCCGGCCCGGCGCGCTTCAAGACGCCGGCGCCTGCAGCAGCGCCAACAGCGCCGCCTCGTCGATGACCGCCACGCTCAGCGACTCGGCCTTGACCAGCTTGCTGCCGGCCTCCACCCCGGCCACCAGGTAGTCGGTCTTCTTGCTGACCGAGCCGGCCACCTTGCCCCCGGCCGCCTCGATCCGGTCCTTGGCCTCGTCGCGGGTCAGGTTGGGCAGCGTGCCGGTGATGACGAAGGTCTTGCCCGAGAGCGGCCGAGGCGCGACCGGCGCGGGCTCGCTCTCGGGCCAGGTGACGCCGCAGGCGCGCAACTGCAAGGCCACCTCGCGGTTGTGCGCCTGCTCGAAGAACGTGCGGATGCTTTTGGCCACCACCGGGCCGACATCGGCCACTTCCAGCAGCTGCTCCTCGCTGGCCTCCATGACCGCGTCGAGCTTGCCGAAATGCAGCGCCAGCGCCTTGGCCGTGGCCTCGCCCACATGCCGGATGCCCAGGCCGAACAAAAAGCGCGGCAGCGTCGTGTGCTTGGACTTTTCCAGCGCGGCCACCAGGTTGTTGGCCGACTTCTCGGCCATGCGGTCCAGGCTGGCCAGCGCCGTGAAGCCCAGCTTGTACAGGTCGGGCAGCGTGCGGATCACGCCCGTCTCGACCAGCTGCTCGACCAGCTTGTCGCCCAGCCCTTCGATCTCGACCGCCCGCTTGTGCGCGTAGTGCAGGATGGCTTCCTTGCGCTGCGCGGCGCAAAAGAGGCCGCCGCTGCAGCGGTGGTCGGCCTCGCCCTCTTCCCGCACCGCGTCCGAGCCGCAGACCGGGCAGTGGGCCGGCATGGTGAAGGGCGGCGCGTCCTGCACGCGGCGCTCGGCCAGCACGCTGACGACCTCGGGAATCACGTCGCCGGCGCGGCGCACCACCACCGTGTCGCCCACGCGCACGTCCTTGCGCCGGGCCTCGTCCTCGTTGTGCAGCGTGGCGTTGGTCACGGTCACGCCGCCGACGAACACCGGCGCGAGTTTTGCCACCGGCGTGAGCTTGCCGGTGCGCCCGACCTGGATGTCGATGGCCAGCACCGTGGTCAGCTGCTCCTGCGCCGGGTACTTGTGCGCCACCGCCCAGCGCGGCTCGCGGCTGACAAAGCCCATCCGGCGCTGCAGCGCCAGGCTGTTGACCTTGTAGACCACGCCGTCGATGTCGTAGGGCAACCGGTCGCGCTGCTGGCCGATTTCCTCATGGAACGCTATCAATTCAGGAGCGCCTTGCGCAATCCGGGTCTGGGCTGCGACCGGAAAACCCCATGATTTCAAGGTTTGCAGCAGCTCGAAGTGCGTCTCGAACGCCGGCCCGCCCTCTGCGGGCGGCGTCATCTCGCCCACGCCGTAGGCGAAAAAGCTCAGGCGGCGCTCGGCCGAGAGCGCCGGGTCAAGCTGGCGCACGCCGCCGGCAGCGGCATTGCGCGGGTTGACGAAGGTGCGCTCGCCCTTGGCGCCCTTGGCGATCTTCTCGCGCTGGCGCGCGTTGAGCGCCTCGAACTCGTCGCGGCGCATGTAGACCTCGCCGCGTACCTCCATCACGGCGGGCGCGCCGGCGGGCAGCCTGAGCGGAATCTGCCGGATGGTGCGGATGTTTTGCGTCACGTCCTCGCCGACCGCGCCGTCGCCGCGCGTGGCGGCCTGCACGAGCACGCCGTGCTCGTAGCGCAGGCTCATCGCCAGGCCGTCGAACTTGAGCTCGGCCACGTACTCGACCGGCGCGTCGCCCTCCTTCAGACCCAGCTCCTTGCGCACGCGGGTGTCGAAATTTTCCGCGCCGCTGGCCTCGGTGTCGGTCTCGGTGCGGATGCTGAGCATCGGCACGCGGTGGCGCACGGTGGCAAACGACGCCAGCGGCCGCCCGCCCACGCGCTGGGTGGGCGAGTCGGGCGTGAGCAGCTCGGGGTGCTGCGCTTCCAGCGCCTGCAGTTCGCGAAACAGCCGGTCGTACTCGGCATCGGGAAGGGTGGGCGCGTCCAGCACGTAGTAGCGGTGGGCGTTGAGTTCGAGCTCGGCGCGCAGCGCCCGGACGCGCTCGGGCGCCGGCAGCGACTCCAGAGCCGGCGAAGGCAGGGGCGAAGGCTCGGCGGACGGGTCAAACAGATCGGATGTGGCCATGGGAAAAAAGGAAATTCGGAACGCGTGAAAGGAAAGGAAAACCGGCCGCCGCAGAAAGCCTGGGCGGCCGGAAACAAGCCAGAAACGGGACGCGGCGGCGCGCGGCGCGCTCAGGAAAACAGCCGCCGCCCGAGCGCCGAGCCGGCCGACAGCTCGCGCGCGTCCATGCGGTCGTACAGCGCCTCCAAGTCGGCATGGATGGCCTCCATCGCCTCGGGCCGCACCAGGATGGCGTTGTCGTCGATGATCACGCCGTCCATGCTGCCGGCCAGCGCGATGGCGATCTCGCACATGCGGGCAAACGGCGTCTCGGTGCGCAGCACCTGCGGCACGTCCAGCGACAGCGCCAGCTCGTAGAGCGCGGTCTGCTCGGGCTCCTCGGCCTGCACGGCCTGCGGATCGAAGGCCAGCCCCAGAATGGGGCCGTGCTGGCCCGGCTGGGTGCCCGGCAGCAGCATGCGCCCCGGCGTGGCCGAGGGCACAAAACCCTGGCCGGCCGCGCTTTGCTGCACGTAGCCCGGACTCCAGGCGGTCTTGACGGCGCGCAGCTTGAAGCTGATCTGCGCGTCGTGCGCGCTGGCGAACTGGTCGAGCTCCTTGGCCCGGGCGACCTCGCCCTGCATCTCGGCAAACTCCACCTCGCCGCCGATGGCGTCGGCGAAGGTCTGCGTCTTCATGACGAACTCGGAGTATTCGATGGCGTTGAGCGCGCCGGTGCGGTTGGCCAGCTGCACGCCGCACTGAAAGGCGCTGTAGCGGTAGCCAGCGGCCGGGATTTCCCATTCGCGGCTGTCCTCGCGCAGCCCTTCGATGGCAAAGGGCTTGCTGCCGACCCGGCGCGTGGCCGGCATGGCCGCCAGCGCGGCATCGCCAGACACCGGCGCGGCCAGCTGAACCGGCGCGATGGCGTCGATCAGGATGTCGAGCACCGCCTTTCGCTCGGGCGTGGTGAGCTGCGCGAGCGCCGCCAGGGCGGGATCGGGCTCGGGCGGCGCGTCAAAGCGCGGTTCGAGCCGCTCGGGCAGGCCGTCGAAACCGCTCATCTGGAAGTAGGTTTCAGGCGCCGGCTCGGCCTGCGCCGGTTCGGGCTCGGCGACCGGCTTGGGCGTGGCCTGCTTGGGCAGGTTCCTGCGTGCCGACCAGGCGCCATGGGCGACGATGCCCGCCAGGATCACGCCCCCTCCGACTGCCAGACTGATTTGTAATGTGCTCATGATGTGTGATGGATTCAGGCCGCTTCGGCAAAACTCAGGGCGGCCTGCATGTCAACGGCGACGATGCGCGAGACGCCCTGCTCCTGCATGGTCACGCCAATCAGCTGCTTGGCCATTTCCATGGCGATCTTGTTGTGGCTGATGAATAAAAACTGCGTATCAGTGCTCATGCTGGACACAAGTTTGGCATACCGCTCGGTGTTCGCATCGTCCAGCGGCGCATCGACCTCGTCCAGCAGGCAAAAAGGCGCCGGATTGAGCTGAAAAATCGCAAACACCAGCGCAATGGCCGTCAGCGCCTTCTCGCCGCCCGAGAGCAGGTGGATGGTCTGGTTTTTCTTGCCCGGCGGCTGCGCCATCACCTGCACGCCGGCGTCCAGGATCTCGTCGCCGGTCATCACCAGGCGCGCGTTGCCGCCGCCGAACAGCTCGGGGAACATGCGGCCGAAGTGGCCATTGACCGCCTCGAAGGTGGACGAGAGCAGCTCGCGCGTTTCCATGTCGATCTTGCGGATCGCGTCCTCCAGCGTCGCCATGGCCTCGTTCAGGTCGGCCGATTGCGCGTCCAGGAACTGCTTGCGCTCGCGCGCCGCGCCCAGCTCGTCCAGCGCGGCCAGGTTGACCGCGCCCAGCGCGTGGATGTCCCGCTGGATTCGGTCGATCTCGCCCTGCAGCCCGTTCAGCCGCACCGGGCCGGCCTGGATCGACGCCTCCACGGCCGGCAGGTCGGCCTGCGCATCCTCCAGCAGCTGCGCGTACTGCTCGAAGCCCAGCCGCGCGGCCTGCTCCTTGAGCTGCAGCTCGGTGATGCGCTGGCGCAGCGGCTCCAGGGCGCGCTCCAGCTGCACGCGCTGCTCGTCCAGGGCGCGCAGCTGCTGCGTCAGGCCGTCGTACTGGCTGCGCCGGGCGGAGAGGTCGGCCTCGCGCGCCAGCTTGGCGTCCAGCGCTTCCTGCAGGCCGCCCTGCGCGGCCGCGTCGCTCAGGCGCGACAGCTCGTCATGGGCGCGGCCTTCCTCGGCCTGGATCGAAGCGGCTTGGCTGCTGGCAATGGCCATGGAGCGCGCCAGCTCCTCGCGGCGCGCGGCCAGCGTGCGCAGCGCGAACTGCGCCTCCTGCAGCTGGCGCTCCAGCGTGCGCTGCTGCTCGCGCGACTCGCTGCGCCTGCGCTCGGCGGCGATCACCCGATCCTCGAACTGCACCTGGCGCTCCTGGCTGTCGGCCAGCTGCATGTCCAGCTCCTCGAAGCGCCCCTCGGCGGTGACCCGGCGCTCCTGCAGGTCGTCCAGCTGTCCCTCGATCTCGGCCATGTCGGCCTGCAGCTGCGCGCCGCGCGCGCGCGCCTGCTCGGCCAGCTGGCTCAGGCGCAGCACCTGCACCTGCAGCGCATGGCTCTGGTTCTGGCCTTCGGCGGCTTCGCGCCGGGCGGCGGCCAGGCGGGCGCTGGCGTCCATGTAGGCGGCCTCGGCGCGGGCCAGCGCGGCCCGGGCTTCCTCGCTGATCAGCTGCTGGGCGCGCAGGGCTTTTTCAAAGTTCTCAATCTCCTGCGCCCGCGCCAGCAGGCCGGCCTGTTCGGAGTCAGGCGCATAAAAGCTCACGCCGTGCCGGGTCACGGCATGGCCGCCGCTGACATAGACCGTCTGGCCCGGCGCCAGCTGCGCGCGCGCGGCCAGCGCGTCGTCCAGCGTGGGCGCGGTGTAGCTGCCGTGCAGCCAGTCGTCCAGCAGCGCCGCCAGCCCCGCATCGTTCAGCCGCAGCCAGTCGGCCAGCGGCTTGAGGCCGGGCGCCGGCTGGACGCTGCCCGCCGCAGCCGCCAGCGCCGGCGCGTAGAACGACAGCTTGGCCGGCGGCCCGTCGGACTTGCCGCGCGCGTCGCTGCCGACGAAGCCGCGCACCGCCTCCAGCCGGCCGACTTCGAGCGCCCCCAGGCGCTCGCGCAAGGCCGCCTCCAGGGCGTTTTCCCAGCCGGGTTCGATGTGCAGCCGGCTCCACAGGCCCTGCAGATGGTCCAGGCCATGCCGGGCCAGCCACGGCTTGAGCTTGCCGTCGGTGCGCACTTTTTCCTGCAGCGCCTTCAGGGCTTCGAGCCGCGCCGACAGGTCCGCGCGGCGTGCCGATTCGGCATTGGCCGCCTGCTGCAGGCCGCGCCGCGCCTCGTCGAGCTGGGGCACCTGCTCGGTCAGCGCCTGCACCCGGGCCTGGGCGTCGGCCTGAGTGTCCTTGGCATCGGCCAGCTGCGCAGCCAGGCTGTCCAGCCGCGCCGGGTCCGGCGCATCGAGGTTTTTCTGGTCCGCCAACAGCCGCTCGCGGCGCAGGCCCAGCGTGCGCAGCTGCTCCTGGACGTGGCGCTGCTCGGCGGCCAGCAGCTGCAGCTGCTGCTGCACCTGGGCGACGCCGGCGCGCTGCTCGCCGGCCTTGGCCTGGGCCTGGCGCAGGGCTTCTTCCAGGGCCGGCAGCTGCTCCTGCTGCTCGTCGAGCTGCGCGGCCAGCAGCTCGGCCTGTTCCTCAGCGCCGAATGTCTTTTCGGCCAGGCCTTCGGACTCGATGCCGGCCTCCTCGCCGCGCGCGGCCCACTGCACGGCCTGCTCCCTGAGCTGCGCCAGCCGCTGCTCGACGCGCCGCCGACCATCGACCACAAAGCGGATTTCCGCCTCCAGCCGGCCGACCTCGGCGCTGGCTTGATAGAGCTTTCCCTGCGCCTGGTTCACCTCGTCGCCGGCCGCGTAGTGCGCCTGGCGGACAGTTTCCAGCTCGGCTTCGGTGCGGCGCAGGTCGGCCAGCCGGCTTTCCAGGTCGTTCACGGATTTTTCCGCGTCGGCGTGGATGCGCGCCTGCTCGGCCTGGCTCTCGGCGCGCTTCAGAAACCACAGCTGGTGCTGCTTGAGCGTGCCGGTGGCCTGCAGCGCGTTGTAGCGCAGCGCGACCTCGGCCTGCTTTTCCAGCCGCTCCAGGTTGGCGCCCAGCTCGCGCAGGATGTCCTCGACGCGTGTCAGGTTCTCGCGCGTGTCGCCCAGGCGGTTGGCCGTTTCGCGGCGGCGCTCTTTGTACTTGGAGACGCCCGCCGCTTCTTCGAGAAACAGGCGCAACTCCTCGGGCTTGGACTCGATGATGCGGCTGATGGTGCCCTGGCCGATGATGGCGTAGGCGCGCGGGCCCAGCCCGGTGCCCAGGAACACGTCCTGCACGTCGCGCCGGCGCACCGGCTGGTTGTTCAGGTAGTAGCTTGAATTGCCGTCCCGGCTCAGGACGCGCTTGACGGCGATCTCGGCGAACTGGCCCCACTGGCCGCCGGCGCGCTGGTCGGCGTTGTCGAACACCAGCTCGACGCTGGCGCGGCTGGCGGGCTTGCGGGTGGTGGTGCCGCTGAAGATCACGTCCTGCATCGACTCGCCGCGCAGCTCGGACGCTTTGCTTTCGCCCAGCACCCAGCGCACCGCGTCCATGATGTTGGACTTGCCGCAGCCGTTGGGGCCGACGACGCCGACCAGCTGGCCCGGCAGCTGGAAATGGGTCGGATCGGCGAACGACTTGAACCCGGCTAACTTGATCGAATTGAGACGCACGGCTGACCTGTGGTGTGTTGAGCCTGGGGCTAACGCGTTGGGGGTTGGGAGGAAAATGCAAAGCCGCGCGCCACCGGCAGCGGCGCGCGGCTTGCCATGTTACCCGAGCGCAAGGGCATTTTTTGCGCCTTGGCCGCCCTCTGCCCGCGCCCTGTCGGCGCTGTTGGCAGCAGCGATCCAGCGGCCATGCCGCGCTGGCTGTGCGGGTCCATCGGCCGGGGCAAGCGCTGCCGACGGCGGCGGCAAGCAGCAGCATGCGCCACCTGGGCAGGCGCAAGCCCATGCCTTCGGTCAGCGCACAAGCCGCCCGGCTGGCACGCCCTAAATGGAGAAGGTCTGGCAGGATTTGCTATTCAATTAATAGCTGCCTGCGCAAGCTGCGCATGCGCCAGAGGCCTTTTTGGTGCCAAAAAATCGTTTTTCGGCCAGAACGGATGCGCTCAAAAACTTTTGCGGCGCGCGTGGCCGGCTTGAGGCGTCGGAGCCGCGTTCACGGGGCCGGCTGGATGTCCGTGACCACCATCCTGCCGCCCTCGCTGACCACCATGAAGCGGATCTTCTGGCCCACTTCCACGCTCTCCAGCAAGGCCTTGTCCCTGACGGGGAACGCCATGGTCATGCCCGGCATGTCCAGATGCGTGATCTCGCCATGCCGGATGGTGAGCTTGCCGGCTTCCTTGTCGATCTTGCGGACTTCGCCGTCGGTCAGCGCGGCGGCCTGCGGGGCTTGCGTGCTGGCGGTCTCCGCCTGCGGCTGGGCCCGTGCGCCCAGGGGCGCCAGAACGCTTGCAGCAAGGACTGCGCCGGCCAGGCATTGGAAAGTGGGCTTCATCATCGTGCGTGCTCTTTCAGAAATAGCTTTTGAAAACCTGGCTGCTGCCGTCCTTGAGGACCAGCAAGACGTCATGGCGGTCGCGGCGCCCGCCGTAGACCGCGCCATCCATGCCGGGCGCGCCCACCGGCATGCCGGGCACGGCCAGGCCCAGCGCCTGGGGCTTGTCTTTCAGGAGGCGCCGGATGTCGCTGGCCGGCACATGGCCTTCGATCACATAGCCCCGGACCAGGGCGGTGTGGCAGGAGCCGAGCTTGGCGCGCACGGCGTTGTTGCCGGTGTCATGGACCGTGACCTGGAAACCCTTGCTTTCCAGGTGCGCCACCCAGTCCTTGCAGCAGCCGCATTCCGGGTCTTTCCACACTTCGACCTCGACGGCCGATGGGCTTTTGGCTAGGGCCGGGCCGATGGCGGCCAGGCCCCAGGCGGCGGCAGCGGCGCCCAGAAAAGTGCGCCGTGGGAGCTTGAAACTGTTCATGGTGATGGATTCCAAGGTTGATTGAATGGCGTCAATTCTTGCCCACCTGAACCTGACCCTTCATGCCGGCGTCGTAGTGGCCCGGGTAAAGGCAGGCGAAATCGACAGCGCCGGCCCGGGTGAACTGCCAGATCAGCTCGCCCTGCTGGCCGGGCGCCACCGAGACCTTGCCGGGCTCGTCATGCGCCATGCCTGGGAATCTTTTCATCAGCGCATCGTGCGCCATCAGCTCTTGCTGCGTGCCCAGGCTGAATTCATGCGTGAGCTGGCCCGTGTTCCTGACGACAAAGCGCACGGTTTCGCCCTGCCCGACCGCAATGGCCTCGGGCGTGAAGCGCATGCTGTCGTGCATCTCGACGGCGATGGTGCGCCTGACGCTGGCGGGCTGGCCGGGCTGGCCGATGGCGGTCTCCTCGGTGCCATGGGGCGCGCTGCCGCCATGGCCGCCGGCGTGGTTGCCAATGGCGAAGGCGGCGGTGGAAATGCCCAGCGCGGCGATGCCGCACAGCGCCCGGGTTTTAACAAGGTTCAATGTCATCAGGTACTCAAAGAAGTGAATGCGGCGATGCAAGCGAGTCGGCCACAGGCTCAGTGACCGGCGTGGCCCGAAGGCTTGCGTGCCCGCACCTCGGTGTCGGTCTGGTTTTTTGGCGCGCCCGGCAGCGACTGGCCGCCTTCGGCCTTGAAGCGCGACGGCTCGGCCAGCGGCCCGGTGTATTCATGCGCCACCGTGCCCTCGGGGTGGCTGAACCAGCCGGGGTTCTTGTAGTCCCCGGGTGCCTGGCCCTTGCGCACTTTGAGCACGCTGAACATGCCGCCCATCTCGACGCCGCCGAACGGTCCCTGGCCGCCCATCATCGGCGCGGTGTTGTCGGGCAGGGGCATTTCCATCTCGGCCATGTCGGCCATGCCGCGCTCGCCCATCACCATGTAGTCGGGGATCAGGCTGTTGATCTGCCTGCCCACGCCCCGGTGATCGACGCCGATCATGGTCGGCACGTTGTGGCCCATGGCGTTCATGGTGTGGTGGCTCTTGTGGCAATGGATGGCCCAGTCGCCCTCCTCGTCAGCGACGAACTCGATCTGGCGCATCTGGCCGACGGCGATGTCGGTGGTGACCTCGGGCCAGCGCGCCGCCTTGGGCACCGGGCCGCCGTCGGTGCCGGTGACGGTGAACTCGTGGCCGTGCAGGTGGATCGGGTGGTTGGTCATCGTCAGGTTGCCGATGCGGATGCGCACCTTGTCGTTCTGGCGCACATTGAGCGTGTCGATGCCGGGGAAAATCCGGCTGTTCCAGGCCCATAAATTGAAATCGAGCATGGTCATGGTCTTGGGCGTGTAGCTGCCCGGCTCGATGTCGAAGGCGCCCAGCAGAAAGCAGAAATCGCGCTGCACCTCGTCGATCAGCGGATGCCGGGCCTTCGGATGGGTGACCCACAACCCCATCATGCCCATGGCCATCTGGGTCATCTCATCGGCATGCGGGTGGTACATGAAGGTGCCGGGCCGGCGTGCGGTGAATTCGTAGACGAAGGTCTTGCCGGGCTGGATGGCGGGCTGCGTCAGCCCCGCGATGCCGTCCATGCCGCTGGGCAGGCGCTGGCCGTGCCAGTGCACGGTCGTGTGCTCGGGCAGCTTGTTGGTGACAAAGATGCGCACCCGGTCGCCTTCGACGACCTCAATGGTCGGGCCGGGCGACTGGCCGTTGTAGCCCCACAGGTGCGCCTTGAAGCCCGGCGCCATCTCGCGCACCACCGGCTCGGCCACCAGATGGAATTCCTTCACGCCCTGCTTCATGCGCCAGGGCAGCGTCCAGCCGTTGAGCGTGACCACCGGGTGGTAGGGACGGCCGGTGGACGGCACCAGGGGCGCCATGGTGTCGGGCCGGCCCTGCAGCACCGGCTCGGGCAGCGCGGCCATCGCCACGCGGCTGACGCCGGCCGCCGCGACGGCGCCGCCCGCGATGCCGGCCATTTTGAAGAAGTCTCGTCGTGAATTCATGTTTTTTCCTTGAAGCCTTGCGCGGGCCTTGCCAGCCTTGGCGGTGGCGCTTCGTCGCCCTTAATGGCCACCGTCGCCACCGCTGGGGGCTTGCGCGCTGCGCCCGTCCGAAATGGCGGCCGCCGTGGGCCGGCCGATGAGCGAGGCCTGCAGCGCCGCGTCGGCCAGCCAGAACTGCTGCTCGGCGGCAATCGCCGCCATCACGCTGCCCACCTGCTCGCGCGCGTCGCCCAGCAGCTCGAACACGCCGATCAGCATGGCGTTGTAGCGCAGCTGGTTTTCCTCGGCAATCGCCCGGCGCAGCGGCAGCACCTCGTCGCGGTGGTGGCGGCTGATGTCGTAGGCCGTGCGGTAGGCCGAATAGCTCTCGCGCAGGTTCGAGCCCGCCGCGCGCAGCACGGCCTCCAACTGGTTCATGGCCGCCAGCGTGCGCGCATTCATCGCGTCGCGCTGCAGGCCGCCAGTGTCGAAGATCGGCAGGCGCAGGCTGATCTCGTAACCCTTCTTGCTCTCGCGGGTGCCGGCGGCGTTGTCGAACACCGTGTCGTGCCGGATGCCCAGCTCGATGTCGGTCAGGCTGCTGATCCGCTCCAGGCCTTGGGATTGGGCCGCCGCGTCCAGCCCGGCCTGGGCCAGCCGGATGTCGAGCCGGGCGCTTTGGGCCTGCTGGCCGATGGCTTCGGGCGCCAGCGGCGCCTTGGGCAGCGCGGGCAGGCGCTCCGGCAATTTGAGCGCGCTGGCCTGCGCATCATCCAGGCCCAGCAGGCGCGCCAGCTCTTCGCGCCGGACGGTGGTCTCGTGCTGGGCGGCGGCAAGCTGCGTGGCCGCATCGGCATAAAACAGCTGCTGGCGGGCGCGGCTGAGCTTGTTGAAATTGCCGACCGCCTCCATGCGCCGCGCCAGTTCGGCGCCGGCCTCGGCGCTGGCATGGACCTGGCGGGCGTAGCCGAGGCTTTGCGCGGCGGCGACGGCGCGCACCCAGGCCTGTCGCACCTGCGTGAGCTGATCGACGACCTCGCCGGTCAGGCGCAGTTGCGCCTGCCTGATGCGCTGCTCGGCGATGCCCTGGCGGTGCGGCAGGCTCAGCAGATCGAGCAGGCCGAAGGACAGCAGCCGGCCGATTTCCAGCCCGTCGCCGGCGTGCAGGCGCTCGAAGGTGAAGACCGGGTTGGCGATGCGGCCGGACTGGGCGGCGCGGCTGGATTCGGCCCAGTGCTGCGCCAGCAGGGCCTGCAGCGCCGGGCTGTTGAGCAGCGCCAGCTGCACCGCGTCCTGTTGCGCCAGCGGCTGGGCCAGCAGCGCGGCGGCCGAGCGGCGCCGGCTTTCGCGCTCCTCGCCGGTGCGAGCCAGCGCGAGCCGCCCGTCAGTGAAGCTTGCGGCGTCTTCATTGGTGCGCGCCAAACTCTGCTCCAGGCTGACGCTGGCGCAGCCCGACAGCCAGGCCAGTGCCATGGCGCACAAGGCCCGCTTGACGCCCTGGCGCTGGCGGCCGTTGCCAGCGGGAAATGCAGGGGTGGCGCTCATGGTTTGGCGCCGTGATGGCCGGCATGCGAATCCGGGCCGGGCGGCGCTGTGGCGCCAGACGCCGTCTTGTCCCGCACAGGCGACATGCCCGCCGCTTCGCGCGCATAGGCGCGCCAGCCGCCGATGCGGCCCACGGTGTCGTTGGCCGCGCGCCAGGGCTGCACCGGCTGCACCTGGTAAGGCTGGTGGTTTTCCAGTGCCGAGCGATAGGTCAATGCCTTCTCGGAGGGGCCGCTTGCGCCGTTGCCGGTGTCGCTCCAGGCATGAAGGGAACCCGCCGTCAGCAGCACTGCCAGCGGCAGGCGCCAAGGCTTCGTTCGGTCGGCCAAAGGTGGAATCATGGTGATTTTGGAAGGTGTCTCGGGGCTTTTCTGTGCGCAAGTGTGTACGAACGAGCCCGACAGAAAGCTGACCGGAAGATTACAAATTTGTCATCTGCGCATGAACTGCCCGCAACCTTGGCACACTGGCGCCTATTGACCGTTTCAGGAGCCAGGCCAGTGAAGATATTGATCGTCGAGGACGAGGTGAAGACCGGGGACTACCTGCGCCAGGGGTTGCGCGAAGCCGGGTTCAACGTCGAGCTGGCGCACACCGGGCCGGAAGGGCTGCACCTGGCGCTGGAGGGCGACCACGACCTCCTGATCCTCGATGTGATGCTGCCGGGCCTGGACGGCTGGCAGGTGCTCAAAAGCCTGCGGCGCCAGGGCAAGCAAATGCCCGTCCTCTTTCTGAGCGCCCGCGACCAGGTGGAAGACCGGGTCAAGGGGCTGGAGCTGGGCGCCGACGACTACCTGGTCAAGCCGTTTTCCTTTGCCGAGCTGCTGGCGCGGGTGCGCACCATCCTGCGGCGCGGGCGCAGCGGCACCGAGGCGACCACGCTGCAGGTGGCCGATCTGGAGCTGGACCTGCTGCGCCGGCGCGTCACGCGGGGCGGGCGGCGCATCGACCTGACGGTCAAGGAGTTCGGCCTGGTGGAGCTGCTGATGCGCCGCCAGGGCGAGGTGCTGCCGCGCTCGCTGATCGCCTCGCAGGTCTGGGACATGAACTTTGACAGCGACACCAACGTGATCGAGGTCGCCGTGCGCCGCCTGCGCGCCAAGATCGACGACGGCTTCGAGCCCAAGCTCATCCAGACGGTGCGCGGCATGGGCTACGTGCTCGAAGTCGGCGCCGAGCGCTAAGGCATGGGCGTGCGCTTTTCGCTGACCACGCGGCTGACGGCTTTTTTCACGCTGGCTTCGGTGCTCGTGCTGCTCGGGCTGGGCTGGCTGACGACGGCGGCGGTTCACCGGCATTTCATCGAGCTGGACAGCCACACCCTTCAGGACAAGCTGCACCTGACCGGCGAGATCATCAAGCGCTCCGGCTCGGCCACGGAACTGCGGCAGCGGCTCGATGAAGCGCTGAGCAGCCATTCGGGCCTGTATATGCTGGTGCGGGATGCGCAAGGGCGGCGGCTGTATGCCACGCCCGGCTTTGCGTTTCCGCACGACGCCCTGGCGGCGGCCCCCGGCGCCCCCCCTGCCCGGCCGCTGGTCTGGCGCAACGACCAGCAGGAATTCCATGCGCTGCAGGCCGTGGCCAGCCTGCCCGGCCAGGCCGGCCAGCCGCTTCGGATTCTCGCGGCGGTGGACACCCAGCACCATGCGCAGTTCATCGCGGACTTTCAAAAGACGCTGATCCTCTACATCGTGCTGGCCACGCTGGCCAGCGGCCTGCTGGGCTGGATGGCCGCGCGCAGCGGGCTGGCGCCCCTGCGCGCCATGCGGGCTCGCGCGGCGGCCGTGACCGCCCACAAGCTCGACCAGCGCATGCCGGTTGAGGCGGTTCCGGTGGAAATGGCCGACCTGGCCGCCTCGCTCAACGAGATGCTGGGCCGGCTGGAGCTCGATTTCAACCGCCTTCTGGAATTTTCCTCCGACCTGGCCCACGAGCTGCGCACCCCGATCAGCAACCTGATGACGCAGACGCAGGTCGCGCTGTCCCGGCGCCGCCCGGCCGAGGAATACCGCGACATCCTGGCCTCCAACGCCGAGGAGCTTCAGCGCATGGCGCGCATGGTCTCGGACATGCTGTTTCTGGCCAAGGCCGAGCATGGGCTGGCACTGGCCTCGCGCGAAACCTTTGCCGTGCGGGACGAGGTGCAGGCGCTGTTTGATTTCTATGAAGCGCTGGCCGAGGAAAAGCAGGTCCGGCTCCAACTGCAGGGCGCGGGCTGGATCACCGGCGAC
>Ga0302347_1002438_pt1 | contig 18901 bp, 19 predicted proteins | sample PhyWR1_FD_202178 | JGI IMG/M metagenome (GOLD analysis project Ga0302347, IMG submission 202178) | Leaf surface microbial communities from wheat plants in UC Gill Tract Community Farm, Albany, California, United States - DLSL W.R1 (v2)... | ecosystem: Host-associated > Plants > Phyllosphere >...
CGAGCATACGTCGCAGGGTACGATTATCGCCGCGCTCCTGGCTTATCGTATGCTGTACTACATCGCCCCGCTTCTGCTGGCGCTGGTGTGTTATTTGCTTCTGGAAAGCCGGGCGAAAAAGCTCAGGGCAAAAAATGAGCAGGACATGGCGAAGTCGTGAGACGTGAATGCCCGACGGCGCTGCGCTTGCACGGGCCTGGGGTAATCGGCAAGTATAGGGTTATTGTCTGAAGTACAGGCCGGGTGGCGCTGCGCCACCCGGCCTGTTGACCGAAATGCACCTTGAAAGAGGTTGATATCAACCTCTTAACCACTAACGGCGATTGCCGAAGATCCGCAGCAGCATCAGGAACAGATTAATAAAGTCGAGATACAGCGTCAGCGCCCCGAGAATAGAGTACTTACGCAGCATACTGCTGTCACGGGTATCGATCTGCTCGCCAATACGCTTGAGCTTTTGCGTATCGTAGGCCGTCAGGCCAACGAAAATGACCACGCCGATATAGGTCACTGCCCACATCAATGCCTCACTCTTCAGCCAGAAATTTACCAGCGACGCGAGAATAATGCCGATCAGGCCCATAAACAGCATATTGCCGAGGCCGCTGAGATCGCGTTTAGTGGTATAGCCATAAAGACTCATGACACCAAACATCCCGGCCGTCACGACAAAGGTGCTGGCGATAGACGAATAGGTATACACCACAAAAATGCTGGAAAGCGTCAGCCCGGTGAGCGCCGAATAGAGCATAAACAGCGTGGTTGCCATCGCGGCGCTAAGTTTGTGCACCAGTCCGGAGAGCACAAAAACCAGCGCCAGCTGGGCGATAATCAGGCCAAAAAAAGTAATCTTGCTGGAGAAAACGAACATCAGCACGGCGGGGGTATTCGCAGAATACCAGGCGACAAACGCCGTCAGCAGCAGGCCGCAGGTCATCCAGCCGTAGACCTGCGCCATGTAGGTTTGCAGGCCGGTACGGGATCGTTGAACCAGTGAATCTGAACGCGGATATCGTTCCATGAAAAACTCCTTATAAGTTGAGTACTCAAGTAAGACTACTACATCTTAAGAAAGTCGCCTTACCAGCGTTGCGCCGCCTGCTTGTCACTGTCCCGGGCATCAACCCAACGCTCGCCTTCCGGCGTGGCTTCACGCTTCCAGAAGGGAGCACGGGTTTTCAGGTAGTCCATAATAAATTCCCCGGCGTCAAAGGCGCTACCGCGATGGGCGCTGGTCACGCCGACAAAGACGATTTCCTCGCCCGGCCACATCTCGCCGATGCGGTGGATCACCGTAACGCGCCCTAACGGCCAGCGTGCACGGGCTTCATCGACAATCTCCGCCAGCGCTTTTTCGGTCATGCCCGGATAATGTTCGAGCGTCAGCGCTTTTACGCTGTCGCCCAGATTATGATTGCGGACTTTACCGGTAAACGTCACTACGGCACCGTCTTCATCTCGCTCTGCCAGCCACGGATATTCGTCAGCCACGCGAAACGGCGCATGGCCAACACAAATACGGGTTTCCATCTCAGCCTCCGGTTACCGGTGGGAAAAATGCCACTTCATCGCCATCGATCAGCGGCTGGTCGAATGCCACCAGCGTCTGATTGACCGCAGCCAGCAGCTTGCCTTCTTCCAGCGCCAGTGCCCAGCGATCGCTTTGGGCGGCGAGATGCTGGCGCAACGCGCCAACCGTGGTAAATTCAGCGGCCACCGTCAGCTGGTCGGTGCCGACCAGTTCACGAACCTGGGCGAAAAAGAGAATATTAATCATGTGAGTTCACCGTAAAATCACCCGACTTGCCGCCGCTTTTTGCCAGCAGGCGCACCGGACCAATTACCATGTCTTTCTGCACTGCTTTACACATATCGTAGATAGTCAGTGCAGCCACCGAGGCCGCGGTCAGGGCCTCCATCTCAACGCCGGTTTTGCCGGTCAGCCTACAGCGCGTTTCAATACGCACCCGGCTGTGCCCGGTTTGGGCCTCAAGCTGGACGTCAACTTTACTCAGCAGCAGCGGATGGCACAGCGGAATGAGTTCCCAGGTCCGTTTCGCAGCCTGAATACCGGCAATTCGCGCAGTAGCAAATACATCACCTTTGTGATGGCTACCGTCAACAATCATCGCCAGCGTCTCCGGCAGCATAGTTACAAAGGCTTCTGCGCGGGCTTCGCGCACCGTCTCGGCTTTCGCCGAGACATCCACCATATGCGCTTCGCCTGCGGCGTTGAGATGGGTCAGCTGTGACATAATTTATTTCTTCAAGTGAGGATGAAAGTTGCAGGGACGGGTACGGGTATCAAGCTGTGGAGCAATGATATTTTCCCATGCCGTACGGCAGGCTTTAGTTGAGCCGGGCATTGCAAAAATCAGGGTGTTATTAGCCATGCCTGCGACCGCACGTGATTGCAGCGTCGCGGTGCCAATCTCTTCGAACGAGAGCATACGAAATACCTCGCCGAACCCTTCAATCTCGCGGTCAAACAGCGGCAATAGCGCTTCAGGCACCTGATCGCCTGCGGTAAACCCGGTGCCGCCGTTTATCAGGATCGCCTGCACTTCATCATCGGCGATCCATGCAGAAACCTGAGCGCGGATCGCATAGCGGTTTTCTTTTACGATAGCCTTATCAACCACCTGATGACCGGCTTCACTGGCCGCATCGCGCAGATAATGCCCGGAAGTGTCGTCTTCTTCGCTACGGCGACTGGATACGGTAAGGACCGCGATATGCACTGGCGCAAATTCAGCACTGACCTGACTCATTAAAATCTCCTGAGCGGGCTATCCGCCAATATAAGAAAGGTTCTGAGTAATGCCCGTATTTCCTTCATGCAGGAAGTGGGTCTGTTTTTTATGGGCAAGGGCCGCCGCAATACGTGACTCCAGCGCCGCCTGCTGATCATCGTCCGCCAGCAAATCGCGCAGATCGACGCCGCCGTCACCAAACAGGCATAAATGTAACTTGCCGATCGAGGAGACACGCAGGCGGTTGCAGCTGGCGCAAAAATCTTTTTCATACGGCATGATGAGGCCGATTTCGCCGTCATAGTCGGGATGGCAGAATACCTGAGCCGGGCCGTCGCTACGCTGACGGATCTGGTGAAGCCAGCCGCGTCTGAGCAGTTCATCGCGCAGCACCATGCCAGAAATATGATGTTTACGGAACAGCTCGCTGCCCTCCCCGGTTTCCATCAGTTCGATAAAACGCAGCTGAATGCGCCGGGGTTTAATCCAGGCGAGGAACGTATCAAGCTGATGATGATTGACGTCGCGCATCAGCACAGTATTAACCTTTACGCGCTCGAATCCGGCGTCAAAGGCAGCATCAATACCCGCCATGACCTGATGAAACTTGTCCTGGCCTGTAATTGCATGAAACTGGCGGGCGTCGAGGCTATCGACGCTGACGTTAACATTGGTTAACCCGGCATCGCGCCAGCTGGCAATATCACGTGCCATCCGATAACCATTAGTGGTGACCGCAATCTGACGGATCGACGGGTTTTCGCGCACGGTGGCGATAATATCGGTAAAGTCGCGACGCAGAGAGGGTTCTCCGCCGGTGAGGCGCACTTTTTCAGTGCCGAGCGCCGTAAAAGCACGCGTGATGCGGCGAACTTCATCAATGCTCAGGAAGCCTTTATTGGAAACGCCGCTGGGGCGGTAGCCGTCCGGCAGACAGTACGTGCAACGGAAGTTACACACATCGGTGATCGACAAACGCAGATAGTAAAACCTGCGGGCGAACGCATCGGTAAGTTGTGAAGCCATATACACCTTTCCAGTTCGGGAGGCACAGTCATTTCTTCCTGTACCCTGGTGGCTTATGCCACGGCTACTGCACCATATCCTGAGACACAGGCACAGAAGCTAGAGTGATTATGCCGATAGTAGCGCGTCAAACCCATTTTCGCCACTCGCGCAAAACGCTGTATAATTTTGTATATAGCGTTAAGATCGTGCAATTTCGCTACAGAATACGCCTAAATCACGCTTTTGCATTGATATGCATCAGTTTAGCGCAGTGAGCCCATCGTCTTTTAGGGGTAGTTACGTTACTGTTACGCGGAATGATTAAATAAGGGAAAGCTATGCGTAATCGCACGTTTGCGGATCTGGACAGAGTAGTGGCATTAGGCGGCGGGCACGGACTGGGACGCGTCATGTCTTCGCTATCATCCGTTGGCTCACGGCTAACCGGCATTGTGACCACCACCGACAACGGCGGTTCAACCGGGCGTATTCGCCGCGCTGAAGGCGGAATTGCGTGGGGTGATATGCGCAACTGTCTCAATCAACTGATCGCGGAACCCAGCGTGGCCTCCGCCATGTTTGAGTATCGTTTCGGCGGCAACGGCGAACTTTCCGGGCATAATCTCGGCAACTTGATGTTAAAAGCGCTGGATCACCTGAGCGTGCGGCCGCTTGAGGCCATTAATTTAATTCGCAATCTGTTAAAAGTAGATGCGCTGCTGATCCCGATGTCCGAAGTGCCGGTAGATTTAATGGCGGTGGACAGCGAAGGTCATGAAGTTTACGGCGAAGTGAACATTGACCAGCTTAAGCAGCCTCCGGCTGAGCTATTGCTTTCCCCCAATGTCCCCGCCACGCGGGAAGCGGTACAGGCCATTGCCGAAGCCGATCTCATTCTGATTGGCCCCGGCAGCTTTTATACTAGCCTGATGCCTATTTTGCTGCTGTCGGATATCGCTCAGGCGCTGCGACGCTCGCCGGCGCCAATGATTTATATTGGTAATTTGGGGCGCGAAGTGAGCCTGCCGGCGGCAGAGCTTGAGGTAACGGATAAGCTCGGTCTGATGGAGCGCGCGATTGGCAAACGCGTGATTGATGCAGTAGTTATCGGCCCCGATACCGCCATCCACGGTTTAGAGGACCGGGCTGTGGTGCAGCAGCCCCTTGCCGCCGATGACGTTCCTTACCGACACGATCGGCATTTATTACGTAATGCGCTGGAGCGGGCAGTTCAGGCTCTGGGGTAATATTTTTAAGCCATTTCAATCTTAAGGTTGGCTTAATCCTTCTCTGCGAGGATGGCGTTCTCTTTTCTAATGAGAACACATTATGCGGGCATTACTTTTGCGCAGACCGACCATCGGTCTGCTGGCTTATCTGCTTCTCTTTGCACTCTACATTGCCCTTTTTTTAAACATTGCCTTCTGGCATCAGGCCTTCAAATTACTCCCGGTCAACTCGTTGCATTCGGCATGGGTATTTGCTTCGATGCCGGTGGTCGGTTTTGCGGTAATCAATATTCTGTTAACCCTGGCGTCTTTTCTGCGCCTGCATCGCCTGGCCGTCGCTATTTTTGTGCTACCGGGCGCAGCGGTACAATATTTTATTCTTAATTTTGGCATCGTGATGGATCGCTCAATGATCGATAACATTCTCGATACCACTCCGGCAGAGAGTTTTGCCCTGCTCTCCGTACGTCTGGTGCTGTCGATACTGTTTTCCGGTGTACTCATGGCGGCGCTGGCCTGGTGGGTTAAAATCCGCTATCCCGCCACGCTGAGCCGCGGCGTGCTGCTGCGAACGGTTAATATCACGCTTTCGGTACTGGCTATTCTGCTGGTGGCCCTCCTGTTCTATAAAGATTACGCTTCCCTTTTTCGCAATAATAAACAGCTGGTCAAATCGCTTAGCCCATCCAATAGCCTTGTAGCAAGCTGGTCCTGGTACACTCATAACCGGATGGATAATTTACCGCTGGTGAGGATTGGCGAAGATGCCCAACGCGATCCGCGCATGACGCAGGGTGCACATAAAAATCTGACCATCCTGATTGTGGGTGAAACGTCGCGCGCCGCCAACTTCTCACTGGGCGGCTACGCTCGTGAGACCAACCCGCGCCTGAAACACGATAACGTTGTTTACTTCCCGCAAACGACCTCCTGCGGCACCGCAACGGCCGTATCCGTACCGTGCATGTTTTCCGGGATGCCGCGTGCGCATTATGATGCCCAGCTGGCACACCATCAGGAGGGGTTGCTGGATGTCATCCAGCGTGCCGGTATCCAGGTCCTGTGGAATGAAAACGACGGAGGCTGCAAAGGCGTCTGCACACGCGTACCAACTCAGGATAAGACCGCGCAAAAACTGCCCGGTCAGTGTATTAATGGCGAATGCTACGATGAGGTTTTATTCGATGGTCTGGAACGATATATCGACACGCTTCAGGGCGATGGGGTGATTGTTTTACATACTATTGGTAGCCACGGCCCGACCTATTATCGTCGCTATCCGCCGCAGTTCCGTAAATTCACTCCCACCTGCGATACCAACGAGATCCAAACTTGTAGTCAGGCGCAACTGATGAATACCTATGATAATACGGTTCTGTACGTGGATTATATTGTCGATAAAGCGATCAAGCTGCTGCAACGTAAACAGGACAAATTTACCACCAGCCTGGTCTATCTTTCCGATCACGGTGAATCTCTGGGTGAAGATGGCATTTATCTCCACGGCTTGCCGTGGTCGGTGGCCCCGCAGATGCAAAAACATATTCCGATGCTGATTTGGCTTTCAGCGGATTATCAGAAGCGTTATCACATTAATCAGCAGTGTCTGGAAAAAAACGCTGACACACAATCCTACTCACAGGATAATCTTTTCTCGACGATGCTGGGATTAGTCGGTGTTAATACGCACGTTTATCAGCAAAAAGACGATATTTTACTGCCGTGCAGAGGAGCTAACTAAGTGAAAATATTAGTTATAGAGGATGACGCTTTATTATTGCAGGGGTTAATGCTTGCAATGCAAAACGAGGGATATGTCTGCGACGGCGTAACAACGGCCCGGGATGCCAAAATTTGCCTGGCCAACGCGTATTACAGCTTAGTGGTACTGGATCTGGGCTTGCCGGACCAGGATGGTTTACAGCTGCTGGCTAATCTGCGCCGGGAGAAATTTACCCAGCCGGTTCTGATCCTGACCGCACGCGATACCGTTAACGATCGCATCTCAGGCCTGGATACCGGCGCGGATGATTATCTTATTAAGCCTTTCGCCCTCGACGAGCTGAATGCGCGTATTCGCGCCCTGCTGCGCCGTCATCATAATCAGGGTGATAACGAAATAACTATTGAGGATCTCACGCTGAATGTCACGCGTCGTCAGGTCCTGCTTGCCGGTGAACAACTGGATTTAACGCCAAAAGAGTATGCGCTACTGTCCCGACTGATGTTAAAGGCGGGCAGCCCGGTTCACCGTGAAATTTTATATAACGATATCTACAGCTGGGAAAACGAACCGTCCACCAATACTCTTGAGGTGCACATGCATAATCTGCGGGAAAAAATTGGCAAAACGCGGATACGCACGGTGCGCGGTTTCGGCTATACAATGCCAGTGCAGGGTAAATAATGGCGCTATTGCGTAAACGGAAAACCACCATGCGCTTTCAGCTGCTGCTGACCATCGGTGCCATTCTGGTGGTATGCCAGATATTCAGCGTGTTATGGCTGTGGCATGAGAGTAAAGAGCAGATCCAGCTGCTGGTTGAGAGTGCCATCCACAATCATAATAACAGCAAACACGTTGAGCATGAAGTTCACGAGGCGGTAGCCAGCCTGCTGGTCCCGAGCATGTTAATTATTGGCCTGGCGTTAATTATTAGCTTTCACGCGGTGAAAAAGATCACTCGTCCACTGGCTGAACTGCAGCGTGAGCTGGGTACCCGCACGCCGGATAATCTTCAGCCTATCAATATTGCTGCCCCGGTGAGCGAAGTGGAAGCGGTAACCTCGGCCATTAATCAGCTGGTGTCGCGGCTGACCGTCACGCTTGAGCGCGAGCGGCTTTTTACCGCCGATGTGGCGCACGAATTGCGTACGCCGCTGGCCGGGCTGCGTTTGCACCTGGAGTTGATTGGCCGGGCCGGCACGGCCAACGTGGAGCCGCTGCTACAGCGTCTCGATCAGATGACAAACAGTATTGCTCAGCTTCTCCAGCTTGCACGCGTCGGGCAATCCTTTTCCGCCGGGAGTTACCAGCGGGTTGAGCTATATTCGGACGTGATCCTGCCGCTACAGGAGGAGCTTGAAACCATGCTGGCACCGCGCCAGCAGCGGCTGGTGCTGCCTGCTGAAGGTCAGGCTGCGGTGTCAGGAGATGCCACGTTATTACGCGTCCTCCTGCGAAATCTGGTGGAGAATGCCTATCGCTACAGCCCGGTCGGTTCGGCTATCAGCATTTATCTTAAGTCAGAAAACGGGCCGCTGCTGGTGGTCGAAGATGAGGGTCCGGGTATTGATGAGTCAAAAAGCGGCGAGTTGAGTAAGGCATTTGTGCGTATGGACAGCCGATACGGGGGAATTGGTCTCGGATTAAGCATTGTAACGCGAATTGCGCAGTTACATGACGCACAGTTCTTCTTGCATAACCGACAAGCACAGTCAGGCGCACGGGCGTGGGTAAAATTCAAAGCCTTGCACAGCCCGCACGTATAAGCGTACTAACGGTTATGGCGGCTGCGCCTTATCCGCCCTGCCAGAACTAAGCGTTATCAGGCCGGTCTTCCCACAGGCCTGATAAGCCCGGCGCCACCGGGCATGGAGCCCGCCGTCCCGGTCGTTATTTCACTACGATGCCGCAATGAACAGATCGCGTAACTGGTGAAGCTGATCGCGCGTTTGTGCGGCTTCCTCAAATTCAAGATCCCGGGCGTGCTGCATCATCTTCGCTTCCAGCTCGTGAATTTTCTGCTGTAGCGCTTTCGGCGTCAGCGGCAGTGCGGCATCGTCCTCAACCGGATGACGCGCTTTACCACGGCCTTTGGCTTTGGTCTTCGCAATGTTCTCACCCAGCGCCAGGATGTCGACGACTTTCTTATTCAGGCCCTGCGGCACAATGCCATGTTCTTCGTTGTACTGCTGCTGCTTCTCGCGTCGACGCTCAGTTTCACCGATCGCTTTTTCCATCGACGCCGTGATCTTATCGCCGTACAGAATTGCTTTACCGTTGATGTTACGTGCCGCACGACCAATGGTCTGGATAAGTGAACGCTCGGAACGCAGGAAGCCTTCTTTGTCGGCATCAAGGATAGCGACCAGCGAAACTTCCGGCATATCCAGCCCCTCTCGCAGCAGGTTGATACCGACCAGCACGTCAAACTCACCGAGGCGCAGGTCGCGAATGATCTCCATACGCTCAACGGTGTCGATGTCCGAGTGGAGATAGCGAACCTTCTCGCCGTGTTCGGTCAGATATTCGGTTAAGTCTTCCGCCATACGTTTGGTCAGGGTGGTTACCAGAACGCGCTCATTTATGGCTACCCGCGCGCGGATTTCCGAGAGCAAATCGTCCACCTGGGTGCCGACCGGACGCACTTCAATAATGGGGTCCAGAAGGCCGGTAGGACGAACAACCTGATCGACAATGTCGTCACCCGACTTTTCCAGCTCATACTTGCCCGGCGTCGCGGAAACATAAATGGTTTGCGGCGCCAGGCCTTCAAACTCTTCAAACTTCATCGGACGGTTATCCAGCGCCGACGGCAGGCGAAAACCATACTCCACCAGGGTCTCTTTACGCGCCCGGTCGCCACGATACATGCCACCAATTTGTGGAATAGTCACGTGCGACTCATCAATAACCAGCAGGCCGTCGGCGGGCAAATAGTCGAACAGCGTCGGCGGCGCTTCACCCGGCCCACGCGCGGAAAGATAGCGCGAGTAGTTTTCGATACCGGAGCAGTAGCCCAGTTCGTTCATCATTTCGAGATCGAACTGAGTACGCTGGGTAATACGCTGTTCTTCAAGTAGCTTGTTGTTCGCCATCAGCGTTTTGCGCCGGTCAGCCAGCTCAACTTTGATGTCTTCCATCGCCTGCACAATACGTTCGCGCGGCGTGACGTAGTGCGTTTTGGGATAGACGGTAAAACGCTGAATGGTGGATTCAATGTGTCCGGTAAGCGGATCGAATAACGACAGGCGTTCGACTTCTTCGTCAAATAACTCAACGCGCAGCGCCGTATCGTCAGATTCTGCCGGGAAAATATCAATCACCTCTCCGCGCACGCGAAACGTTCCGCGCTGAAACGCCTGATCGTTGCGGGCGTATTGCAGCTCTGCCAGGCGACGCAGGATATCGCGCTGATTAATGATCATCCCGATGGACAAGTGCAGCATCATTTTCAGGTACAGATCGGGGTCGCCCAGGCCATAAATCGCCGAAACGGACGCCACCACGACGACATCCCGACGCTCCAGCAGCGCTTTGGTAGCCGACAGACGCATTTGCTCGATATGTTCGTTGACCGACGCGTCTTTCTCTATGAAGGTGTCGGAACTGGGGACATACGCTTCCGGCTGGTAATAGTCGTAGTAGGAGACGAAATACTCGACGGCGTTGTCCGGGAAGAACTCTTTCATTTCGCCGTACAGCTGCGCTGCCAGCGTTTTGTTAGGCGCCAGCACCATGGTTGGCCGCTGGAGATCGGCAATAACATTCGCGACGGTAAACGTCTTTCCTGACCCGGTTACGCCAAGCAGCGTCTGATGGGCCAGGCCATCTTCAAGACCTATTTTAAGACGACGAATCGCCTCAGGCTGATCGCCAGATGGACGAAATGCGGAATTCAGTTTGAACGGTTTACTCATTAATGGCTACCTGAAAGGAATGAAGCGGGCAGGAGCATAATTTTACGCGCCGCTGGTGATTTTGCCAACAGCTAATACTGGATAAAAAAACAGTAAGCGTAAAATTCTCCCCGTTATTGATGTAAACATCAGCAAAAGCGTAGCGCCAGGCCGGGAAAATGCCACCTGAAACGGGTTATCCCCAGAAAAATTCGTTTATTAACTTTGTCAAGTAACGTCATGACGGTTTAATGGCAACAGATGACACTTTTCTTGCACCGCTTGCTTTTATTTAACTGTTTGTATTTTATGTAAATATTATAAAAGCCGCGTTTGCCGCCAATTCAGGCGCAGGCCGCGTATTTACTCGTTTACCGCATCTTTTCTAACTCTAATACACAAGGTTATCCACAGGAATAGTGGATAACTCACGCCAGCCCTTTGCCGCCGCTCCCTGGCAAAAAACGAAGCGGCGGGTAAGTTGCGTGAATAAAAAATATTTACTGCTTTTTTTTACCGATTCGCGATTAAAGAGCGCTGATAAAACGCACTTTACCGCCTGGCTTTTGCACTACATCTTACTGCGCTGGCACCGACAACGTGCAGTGGGCAATAGCAGGATGCACCATTTGCGTATTAATCTCAGGCGCTATCTGAAATAAGCATCTTTTTTACCGATTCTACTGTCTCTGGCAAGCCTTTTGCAGCATCAGCCTGTCGAACTGCAGGTGCTGAATTGAGGAGATACCGATGTTGAGTCTGCGCGCTGTGAATCACTTTTATGGCAGTCAGCATACGCTGTGGAATATCACGCTTGAGCTACAGGCGGGAAAATGTACCAGCGTAGTGGGGCTACCTGGTATGGGAAAGTCTACGCTGTTCAATTGTATCACCGGCTTTTTACCGGTCGAGAGCGGGAGTATTGTCTGGCACGGTAATAATGCGCCGCCCTGCGATCTGCTGCCGCTTTCGGCGCTGAATCGTAGCGCACTGGGGATTGGCTATGTCCCTCAGGACCGGCGAATTTTCTCACAGCTGACCGTGGAGGAGAATCTGCATATTGCCCACGCTGCCAGCGGCGATGGCGCGGTCAAAAGCACAATATATGAGTTATTCCCGGAGCTGTGCACGCTGCGTCAGGCGAAGGCCGCCACCTTGTCAGACGATAACCAGTATCAGCTGGCACTGGCAAATGCGCTGATCGCCCGGCCCCGGCTGTTGATCCTTGATGAACCTACGCGCGGCGCGGGCCTGGCATTTTTGCATAAGCTGGGCGAGATTATCCTGCGCCTGAAACGCGAACTGGGGTTAACGATCCTGCTGGCAGAACAGCATTTGTCGTTTATCCATCACGTTTCAGATCGTTTTTTTCTGCTGCACCAGGGCCGTAACGTTGCGCAGGGGCAAGTTAATCAGCTTGACCAGCAACTTTTTACGCAGTGGATGACGCCGGCCCCAGAACGCTAAGATCAAGATACTGTCCGAGATCGCATGCTTGCGGGGGAGCATCAAGAAAAGGGATCTCGCCCAACATTGGCGCAGGTAATACGCGCCTGAGAGTGGCGAGATACTCCTGATGGCGACGACCCGGCGGGATAATATCGTTGGCGATCCAGCCTGCGAACGTCAATCCGGCCTGTTGAATAGCCAGCGCGGTCAGCATGGCGTGGTTAATACACCCCAGTTTTACGCCGACCACCAGGATAACCGGCAATTTCTCCGTTTTTACCCAGTCGGCAAAGGTGAGTGTCGGTGACAGCGGCGTAAACCAGCCCCCCGCCCCTTCAACCAGTACCCATTCAGCCAGCGTTTCAAGCTGCCGGAGTCCGGCAGAGAGGACCGCAGCTTCAACAGGGCGTCTCTCATCGGCGCTGACAATGTGCGGCGACGTCGGTTCGGCAAAGGTATAGGGATTCACCTGATGATAGCCCAGCGGCAGGCTGCTGTTGCGCTGAAGCGCCAGCGCATCGCTGTTACGTAAACCGTCAGCGGTGGTATCGCTGCCGGATGCAACAGGTTTATACCCGGCGACAATCGTGCCCTGCCGTCGCGCGGCCTGAAGCAGCGCACAACTGGCCACGGTTTTACCGACTTCAGTGTCGGTGCCGGTGACGAAAAATCGGTTAGTCACGTTGAATAATTCCTGCAAAAAGATGATAGGTCAGTGGACAACGCCCCTGGTGTTGCGGCCACGCCAGTTGAAGCTCGCGCAGCTGGCTGCGGGTCAGCGGTCGATGCGTCCGCCCGTCATGCAGATGGCTTGCACCAGTGCCTTTGAGCGAGCGCATGGCGCTAAGCGCATCCGGGAACGTCAGGCTGATTGACGGCTCATGAGCACGATAGCGCCAGCCGGATAAGGCCTCGTGAATAGCCTCGCGGGTCAGAAAGCGATTTACGTGCCTGCCGCCGTCAACCGCCTGCCAGGCCTGAGTCACTTCAGGCAGCGAACCGCTCACCAGCGTGGTAAAAGCCAGATAGCCACCGGGACGCGTGACGCGATACAGCTCTGCAATAGCCGTCGGCAAGTGCTCACACCACTGTACGGCGAGATTACTCCACGTAAGATCAAATTGTGCCTGCGTCAGCGGGATCGCCTCAATATCGGCCAGCACATAGTGATGGGCAGTTTCCTGCTGTTGCGCTTCAGTCAGCATCTGCGCGGAGAGATCCAGCGCGGTAACCTGACTGCCGCGCCCGCGCCAGTAGCGGCTCATCGCGCCCGGTCCGCATCCGGCATCAAGCACGTGTGGAAACGGCTGTTCAGGTAAGGCAGATAACAGCGCGGCGGCGCTTTTTCGCTGGAGTTCATCATGCTGCTGGTAGACGGCAGCGGCACGGCCAAAGGTGGCGGCAATCGCCTGTTTATTCACCGATGGCATGCAACACCTCCAGTAATTGTGTAATGTCTTCCGCGCTGTGCGCCGCCGTCAGGGTTAACCGCAATCGCGCCGTACCTTCAGGCACCGTGGGGGGGCGGATGGCTGTTACCCAGCATCCCTGCTCGCGAAGTGCGCCAGCCATGCGTAATGCCCGCGCATTATCACCGACAATCAGCGGCTGGATGGCACTGGCAGAGTCAGTCATAACGACGCTTAGCGCATCCGCGCCACGGCGAAAAAGCGCGATATGCTGCTGTAGCTTTTCACGCTGCTGCTGGCCTTCGTCGCTGCGGATAACCTCTAACGCCGACTGAAGCGCCATCGCCTGCGCAGGAGGCATCGAGGTGCTGTAAATCAGATGGCGGGCAAATTGCAGCAGATACTCAGCCACCATGTCGCTGCATAAGACCGCGGCACCACTGATGCCAACGCCTTTGCCGAAGGTCACAATCAGCAGATCCGGCTGCACCTGTTGCACATCGCAACTGCCGCGCCCCTCATGGCCGCTGACCGCGATACCGTGGGCATCATCCACCATCAGCCACGCCCCGGCCTCATGCGCGACGCGGTGGATATCGGCAAGCGGAGCGCTGTCGCCATCCATACTGAAAATACCTTCCGTCACTACCAGCTGTTGACCGCGCAGAGGCTTCGCCAGTAGCGTGCGTACATGAAGCGGATCGTTATGATGAAAGCGGCGCAATTGTGCCGGGCTAAGGCTTGCCGCTTCCAGCAGTGAGGCATGACTCAGCCGATCGGCGATAATGCGATCGTCTTTACCGGCCAGCGCCGCAATGACCGCCTGATTCGCGGCAAAGCCGGAGATGAACAGCAGCGCGCGTGAATATCCCAGCCACCCGGCCAGCATCTCCTCAAGCTGCTGATGCGCACAGGTATAACCGCTGACGTGACCCGAGCCGCCGCTGCCAACGCCGAAACGGGCTGCGCCCTTCTGCCAGGCGGCAATAACCGCCGGATGCTGGCTTAGCCCAAGATAGTCATTGCTGGAAAAATTCAGGTAGCGCTTACCATCAGCGCTCAGCCAGCGTCCGGCCCCCTGCCCGACAACCTGACGGCTGCGCAGGGCGCTGGCCGCCCGGCGGTCGTCCAGTTCGCGTGCGATCCGCTGCTCCCAGCTCATACTGTCGCCGCGTTGTAATACACGTCGGTGTCCGGGGTACGCAGCACCTGCTCCAGACGCTGCTGCTGTTCGTTATCCCCTTCCAGCACCTGAGTCTGCTGCGGGTTCAACCCCAGTTTGCGAAAGAGCTGGAGATCCTTATCTTCTTCCGGATTTGCGGTCGTCAGCAGTTTGCAGCCGTAGAAAATCGAGTTTGCCCCGGCCATAAAGCACATCGCCTGCGTCTGCTCATTCATCTGTTCGCGACCTGCGGAGAGGCGAACGTGCGAGGTCGGCATCATGATCCGCGCTACGGCGATGGTGCGGATAAAATCAAACGCATCGACATCGTCGTTATCCGCCAGCGGCGTGCCTTTGACCTTCACCAGCATGTTGATAGGCACGCTTTCCGGCGGCGTCGGCAAATTCGCCAGTTGCAGCAGTAATCCGGCGCGGTCGTTGACCGTTTCACCCAGCCCGACAATCCCGCCAGAGCACACTTTGATCCCGGCATCGCGAACTTTTCCCAGCGTATCAAGACGCTCCTGATAGGTGCGCGTGGTGATGATGTTGCCGTAGAATTCCGGGGAGGTATCAAGGTTATGGTTATAGTAATCCAGCCCGGCCGAGGCCAGCCGCTGCGCCTGGGTTTCATCGAGCGTGCCGAGGGTCATGCAGGCTTCAAGCCCCATCTCTTTAACACCCTGCACCATCTGCTCCAGGTAAGGCATGTCACGCTCATGCGGATTTTTCCACGCCGCGCCCATACAAAAACGGGTAGAGCCTGCCCGTTTGGCCTTGCGCGCAGACTCCAGCACCTGCTCCACTTCCATGAGCCGTTCAGATTCGAGACCCGTTTTATAGCGCGAGCTCTGCGGACAATATTTACAGTCCTCCGGGCAGGCTCCCGTTTTGATCGACAGCAGCGTACTGACCTGCACCTGCTGTGGGTCAAAATGCTGACGATGGATTTGTTGTGCCTCGAACAGCAGATCAAGCAGCGGTTTATTAAATAGTTCAGTAACTTGCGACATTTTCCAGCGCGAATGGTGAGCCATCTGGCCTCTCCAAAAAGGTTTAGTTAATTATGACTTCGGTGTAGACTCGTAAACCTAAAACTTTTTCAAATGGTTTACAAGTCGATTATGACCCCGGACGATCTCGCCTTCGATAAACGCCATATCTGGCATCCCTACACCTCCATGACCGCGCCGCTGCCGGTCTACCCAATTGTCAGCGCCGGGGGCTGTGAATTACAGCTTGCCAGCGGCGAGCGCCTGGTTGACGGGATGTCATCCTGGTGGGCTGCAATCCACGGCTATAACCATCCGCGCCTCAACGCGGCGCTGCATACCCAGATTGACCAGATGTCTCATGTGATGTTTGGCGGCATTACCCATCCTTCGGCAGTGGCGCTGTGCCAGAAGCTGGTGGCGATGACGCCCGAACCGCTGGAGTGCGTGTTCCTCGCGGATTCTGGCTCGGTCGCCGTCGAAGTGGCCATGAAAATGGCGCTACAGTACTGGCACGCCAAAGGCCAACCGCGTCAGCGCTTTCTGACCTTTCGTAACGGCTACCACGGCGATACCTTCGGGGCGATGTCAGTTTGCGATCCGCAGAATTCGATGCACAGCCTGTGGCAGGGCTATTTGCCGCAGCATCTGTTTGCCCCGGCGCCGCAAAGCCGCTTTGACGGTGACTGGGACGAGCGGGATATGGTGGCGTTTGCTCGTCTGATGGCCGCACACCGCGATGAAATCGCAGCGGTGATCCTCGAACCCGTGGTGCAGGGCGCGGGCGGAATGCGGATGTATCATCCTGAATGGCTGCGCCGTATCCGCAAAATGTGTGACCGTGAAGGGATTTTGCTGATCGCAGATGAAATTGCCACCGGCTTCGGCCGGACCGGTAAACTGTTCGCCTGTGAACATGCGGGCATTACCGCTGATATTCTCTGCCTCGGGAAAGCACTTACCGGCGGCACGATGACCCTGTCGGCTACGCTGACGACTCGCCCGGTGGCGGAAACCATTAGCAACGGCGAGGCAGGCTGTTTTATGCATGGCCCGACGTTTATGGGCAATCCACTGGCCTGCGCGGTGGCAGCAGAAAGTCTTGCGCTGCTGGAGGAAAACGACTGGCAGGCGCAGGTGGCGCGCATTGAGGCCCAGTTGAAAGAGGAGCTGGCGCCCGCCCGCACGTCTGCACAAGTGGCCGATGTCCGGGTGCTCGGCGCAATCGGCGTCGTTGAGACCACGCGGCCGGTGAATATGGCGGCGTTACAGCGCTTCTTCGTGGAACAGAAGGTGTGGATCCGTCCTTTCGGCAAGCTGATTTATCTGATGCCCCCTTATCCCATCAGCCGGGAACAGCTGACACGGTTAACCCGGGCGGTGAATCTGGCGGTGCAGGACGATAGTCTTTTCAACCACTGATAACCGATCGTCTGCGGGTAAACATGCCCGGCGGCTGAGTTTGCCCTGTGAAACGGTTTTAGCGTTGACTGGCGCAGTGCTACACTTTCACACAGAATATCAGCGCAGGCCAGAAGGAGCCCCCATGAAATTATTGAGTAAAGATTTTCAGGATGGTGACAAATTACATAACCGCTATGTTTTTAACGGCATGGGTTATGAAGGCGATAATATATCTCCTCATCTTGCCTGGGATGACGTCCCGGCGGGAACGAAAAGCTTTGTTGTCACCTGCTACGATCCCGATGCGCCGACCGGCTCCGGCTGGTGGCACTGGGTGGTGGCCAATCTGCCGGCAGACACCCGCGTGCTGCCGCAAGGCTCCGGCTCCGGCCTGGCCTCTCTGCCGGATGGCGCAATCCAGACCCGTACCGATTTCGGTAAAACCGGCTACAACGGCGCAGCGCCGCCAAAAGGTGAATCTCATCGCTATATTTTTACTGTCCACGCCTTAAATGTGGATCATATTGAGGTCGATGAAGGTGCCAGCGGCGCAATGGTCGGTTTCAACGTCCACTTTCATACGCTCGGCAGTGCATCGCTCACGACCTGGTATATCTGAGGCGATTAACGGGCAACGATGAGCGACATTAAAGGCCGCGACTGGCTCGATTTTCGCCGTGAAAGTGAAAGCGGTATTGAAAGCGTTAGCGCCCATTTTAGTGGCCATGCTTATGACCCACACGATCATGATGAAGTTCTGGTGGGTTTTACCCATCAGGGCGTGCAGCGTTTTCGTTGTCATCGCGCGCTGCACACCAGCCATCCGGGAGGCGCTATCCTGATTGAGCCTGGCGCAGTTCACGACGGACACGCGCCGCAGGCGGAAGGGTTCACCTACTCCATGCTGTACCTGCCGCAGGCGTGGGTTTCCGCCAGGCTGGCGCTGCGCGGAATGGCGAATATCTCGCTGATTGAAACCGCATTTAGCACTACGCTAAGTAACGATGAAGCGCTGTTACAGGCTATCCAGCAGGCTTTTTTTGCGTATCATCATCGCGAAGGCAAGCTCGCGCAGGATCAAAGTATGGATCGTCTTCTGAGTTTGCTTACCCGCCATGTTAAAACCGCAGCGCCCTCACTAAAGCGCGACACGCCACTGCAAATGCAGCGCGTGCGTGACGTTCTGCATGCGCGAATGGCGGACGATATTGGCCTTGATGAGTTATCCCGGCTGGCCGGTATCGATCGTTTTCGTCTCAGCAGACAATTCAATAAAGCGTTTGGTCAGACGCCCCATGCTTATCTGGTCAGATTACGTTTGCGCAGCGCCAGAGCATTATTAGCACACGGCCAACAGCCTGCCCAGGTGGCGATTCAGGTTGGATTTGCCGATCAAAGCCACCTGGGACGCTGGTTCCAGCGTGCCTACCGGATGTCTCCCGCCGCTTTTCAGCAACATTGCACAAACGTTCTATCCCGCTAAAGCGCGTTCTCCGATGATGGATGTTCAACGCCGCACTGGAGAAATGAAACCGATGTTTGATACAAAAATTACGCTGATTGTCCGCGACGACCTGGAAAGCTGGCAACGACTGAATGTGGTGGCGTTCCTGGCAACCGGAATCGCTTCCGCTGCCCCGGAGATACTTGGTGAACCGTATGTCGATGCGCTCGGTCGGCATTATCCGCGAATTTCAGGTCAGCCTATGTTGATTTTTGCCGGCGGACTGGAGGCGCTTCAGCGTACTCACCGTAAGGCGCTGGAACGTGAACTTGTCATCGTGCCATATGTGCAGGCAATGTTTGCCACCGGTAACGATGTTGACAATCGTGCGGTTTTCCAGCAGGAAGACGTTAATGCAATCAATCTGGT
>Ga0302347_1002441_pt1 | contig 18832 bp, 18 predicted proteins | sample PhyWR1_FD_202178 | JGI IMG/M metagenome (GOLD analysis project Ga0302347, IMG submission 202178) | Leaf surface microbial communities from wheat plants in UC Gill Tract Community Farm, Albany, California, United States - DLSL W.R1 (v2)... | ecosystem: Host-associated > Plants > Phyllosphere >...
CCGGACTGGTATCTGAAAGATGAAGACGGCAGCTTCCACAAAGCCAGCGGAATGGATGATATCATAGAACTGGACTACTCCAACAAGGAAATGCGCCTGGCTATGATAGAAGCGATGAAATACTGGGTGAAAGAAACCAATATCGACGGCTACCGCTGCGATCTTGCGAGCTGGGTAGAAGTAGACTTCTGGCAGCAGGCAAGACCTGAAGTAGAGAAAGTAAAACCGCTGTTCTTCATTGGCGAGTTCGACGAGTTGGAGGCGCCGGAGTACGGAAAAGTATTTGATGCCAGTTACAGCTGGAAATGGATGCATCTTTCTCAGGATTTTTATCAGAAGCATCTGCCACTTTCCGATCTCAAGAATTTACTGGAACAGTATTCCAAAATTGGAGATAACTCTATGAGAGCCTGGTTCACAAGCAATCACGACGAGAATTCCTGGAACGGAACAGAGTATGAAAAATATGGCGATTTCGCTCCTGCATTAGCCGTATTCTCTGCTACCTGGAATGGTATTCCACTCTTATATAACGGTCAGGAACTGCCGATGAAAACCAAAAGGCTGGAATTCTTTGAGAAAGATCCGATCCCTTGGTCCGGCAAGTTTGAGCTTGAGGAATTTTACCGTACGTTATTCACTTTGAAGTCCGAAAATCCGGCACTGCGAGGCGGCGATCCTGCTGTTACGACGTTCTGGATCAACACAACAGAGAATGATAAAATATTGGCTTACCTTAGAAAAAACGGCGACCGTGAAGTTTTGGTTTTAATTAATACGACGAAAGATGCAGTTAATTTTAAACTGGAAGACGATAATTCTGTCGGCGGCTACAAAAATGTGTTTACGAAATTAAAAAACGAATTCATCAAAGGTTCTGATGTGAGCCTGGATGCTTTTGGCTACTTGGTTTTTGAGAAATAATCTCGTAGACTTGAAGATGATAGATGAATAGATGAGAGATTTTGTATCTGTTCTGCATCTCTAATTGATAAACAAAAAACCCTTTCGAAATTGAAAGGGTTTTTGTCTTTATTTAGGTGTGGAAACTTGTTTTGATCTGGACACTGCAGCCCGGCTTGAACGGAGCTCTTTTTCTTTTTTTGGCTAAAAAAAGAAAAAAGCGGGAGTGGAAGACGGAAAAGCTGCCCCAGCAATTCGTCAATTAATAAGCTGCGGTGAAGCGCTGTCTCACGAAGTTGTTCTGCTCCAACTCGTCTACCAGGGCGACAGCGACGTCTTCTACGGACAGGATACTTCTGCCCTCCTCGTTGAAAACGGGATTTTCCAGCGCCGTTCTGTAAGTTCCTTTGCGGACGCCCGCCGTTCCCTGATGCATCTCTATTGCAGGCGAAAAAAACGTCCAGTCGAGTGTTTCATTTTGTTTGATTTCGTTCAGATAATCTCTTGCGGCAGTGGCGCCGGGTTTGATGTCTGCAGGAAAATCTGGTCCGTCTACGAGTTGATTGCCGTCTATAAACAAGCTGCCGGCACCGCCAACAGTGATAAACCTCTTGACACCGGACTGCTCTACTGCTTTTTCGATATTTCTGGAACCGTTTAGAAAGTCGTCATAAAGGTTTGGGTTGGTCCATCCTGCATTGAAAGTGTTGATTACCGCATCATTCCCCTCGAGGACTTTTGCCAGGTCTTCTACGTTGTTGACATCTGCACTTACGGCGGTTACACTGTCTTTTTCTTCAACTTTTGAGCTGTCTCTTGCGATGGCGTTTACGGCGTAACCACGGATTGATAACTCGTTTACGACTTGTTTTCCTACGAAGCCTGTGGCTCCGATTACTGCTACTTTTTTCATTTTTCTAAAGTTTATTGATAATTAATTGTAATATAATTTGTTACATTTTATACTAAATTTTTTTAATCGAACTGGCTGGTAAAATCAGATAACTTTTTGCCGCTCAGAAACTGTTGCACAAGACCGTCTGTTTCTGAAAATAAGGTATTCAGATTCTTGTTGATGTCTTTCCCTACGGTACAAAGTGGATTTGGATGCTGATTTTTTTTACCCAGAATCTCAGAATTTCTTACCGCTTCATAGATTTCGGCAACGTTTATTTCTTCTGGATTTTTAGCGATTCTCACGCCGCCATCTTTCCCTTGTCGGCTTTCTACCAGAGCTGCTTTTTTAAGATTGCCCAATTCCTTCCGCACTATTACAGGATTTACGTTGATACTGCCTGCAATCCAGTCAGAGGTAAGCCACTCCTGCGGATCTCTCGCCAAGAGTGTCATAATGTGGATAGCGGTTGCAAATCTTGTGTTGCTCATAATGCTGCAAATGTATTACAAATTCTAATTGTAACAAAAATAATTACAGTTAAATTTTTATTAACTGTAATTATTTTAAAACTATTATTTGGTTTCTATTTCCACTATTTTTTTGCCCTGCTCTCCGAAATACAGATTCATCAGTGGCTCGTAAATTTTGAAGCCGTCATCAACGTTTGTAAAAATTACGAGACCTTGTTTTGTCTTTGGTAAAATGAATGCAATCGTATTGGTACCTTTGTCGGAACCGCCGTGTGAAAGGGCTATTTCATCATTCCCGAGATCGTAAATTTCAAATCCGAGTCCGAAATATTTATTCTTTTTGGTCTGGACCTGATTGGTTTTCATTGCTTTAAAGACCTCGGGTGAAAGCAAATCATTATTCATGACCGCTATCAAAAATTTGCTGTAATCTTCCACAGAAGTTACCAAGTCATCTGCAGCATTCACTGTTTTATTTTTTACAATATCGTAGGGCTTTCCAGCCTGGTCATAGCCTGTTACGATTCTGTCTGCCTCCTTTTTCTCATTCCAGATATAACTGGTATCTACCATTCCAAGAGGATTAAAAATATATTCTTTGGCTAATTGCTCCAGACTTTTACGGAATTTCGTTTCAATTGCTTTGCGCAGATATTCAAAGCCCTCGCCTGAATACTGGTATTTTGTTCCCGGCTCAAAATCGAAAGTCAGTTTATTATCCTTGTTCATCCTTCTCCAATTAGGAAAACCTGACTGATGGCTTAGTATCAATCTCGTTGTTAATTTCTTATTTCTGGGATCATCGGCAATATCCGGATCTGTATAATATTTGTATAACGGCTCATCCAGATTCCATTTTCCGAGGCTAACCAGTCTCAGAACTGTCATTGCTGTCACCGGTTTTGTGAGTGATGCGACATTGAACAGGGAATTATAAGCGGCAGATGTTTTTTCATTTAGTTTACCATAAACTTTTATCTCTGTCAGTTTCCCATTTTCTATGATACCTAATCCAACAGTTGGAATATGGTTTTCCTGCATCAGTTTTTTCAGATTATCATCGATTTTTGGAGCGGAAGGCGCGCCGTGATCGTAGCTGAGAATATCCCTCATCATCCAGCTGCTGCCTTCTTTGGTCCAGACTGTAGTAAACCTGGCCTGACCACCCAGCACATCACTTTTATTTTTTTCTCTGATGTAAAATTGATGATCACCACTTTGAATGGCGCCGTACAGCACACCGTTATTGTATAGAGGAAAGACTTCCAGAGTATTTTCTAAGACCTTTCTGATCGGCTTTTGGTTTGGATTGGAACAGATATTTTCCTTCATTCTTTCTAGGAAGATTTTCTTATCCTGGAAACCGCCTTTGTCGTGGTAGAATTTGAGATCACTGCTGACTGTTTTCTCCATATACGCCATATCGCAGCCATTAAAACCGCGTTCAAAAAAAAGGCTGTCCTGTTTCTTTAATTCTAAAAATAAGGGTGAATTTTTATCGATTTGGGATTTTACATTTCCGAAGAAAATAAAGAGGATAAAAATGCTGAATCTTAGTTTTTTTGTCATTTTATTATTTTTGACAAAGATTCTGAATTAATCAAAATAATTTCATAAAACAAGCCCGACAAAAACACGACAATTAATTCCGTGAATTATATTATGCTGAAATTCAGCTTATAACGAAGACATTTGGCGCGATCTATCTCGTAGGCATTTCTGAGAATAATGAAGACATTAATTAAAACTAAAAGCACAATTGTTGCTATCACAGAGCTATGACCCAATTTTAGCAAAACGATAATCATAAATACAATTGGTAATATAATAGCCAAAATAATCTGGAGCGAAATGATTTGTTTGACGATAGACGACTTTTCCTTTGTGAACAGCATTATCAGCAGTGGTGGCATAAAATTAACGACCGGAAACCACGCCAAAGGAATGGACGACAGGTTGATAATTTTGATTAAGCCGTAATCAGGTTCTTCTTTTTCAGTTTCGACAAAAATTGGTTTCTCAGTTTCTGTTTCCAGTGGTGTATTGATTGGAGTCAGCAGATCTTTTTCAGATACAGAGAGACTTCTTGCAAGGGTTTTCAGAGTATAACCTTTCGGTTCTGTTCCGGCTTCGATCCGTTGAATGGTTCTCACGGAAAGGCCGGATTTCTCAGCTAATTCTTCCTGTGTAAGATGCTGTTCTTCTCTGATTTTCTTTAATTCTGACATGGATCCGATAAACTTAATTTATTCTTAATTCTGTATAACTGAGCAAATTTAAAGGATAAATATTTTAAACTGAAAGTAAAAAGATGAAAGCAGCAAAACTATGTGGCACATCAAAAAGTAAGATATTTTTTCTAAAGATAAATTACTGTAAGACAATCGGGTATGCAGACAAGCGATCAAAATAAAAATGCTGATTCCGACATAGCCTGCCCCAAACATAGCCACATAACCCCACGGATATCCCAAAGCAACCCTGGTTCACATAAAATAATTCAAAAACGGAATCCCGCCGGCGCACATTAATCCAAAAAGCAATGGAAAGATAATCATTGAAGTAAATTTGAGTGTTCTCTTATCTTTTATCATAGGAGAAAAAGGCTGCTGTATGAATTGGAGCAGATTGTCTGCAGTCCTGCTCTTTTTTCCTTTGAGGACCAGCCAGCAGCTCTCGATTTCCAATATCAGGAAAGCCTGCAGCAGTATACAAAGCAGGTTGAGCGCGATTTTGGTGATATAAAAACTGGTCATTTATTTAGAATAATGATTTGAGTGATCTTTTTAAAATGTTGGTTTGGAGATTTTAAAACTCAAAATTAGAAAAAAGTAACCGTAATGTTATATTTTGAGAAATAACTGAATAATAAAATCTTTCATAATAGGACACAAAAAAAACCTTTCAGACGTGAAAGGTTTTTATTAATTATCTTAAATTATTTCTTAGCTATAGATCTGGAAATCACTATTTTCTGAATCTCTGACGTACCTTCATAAATCTGGGTGATTTTCGCATCGCGCATCATTCTTTCCACGTGATATTCTTTCACATAACCGTAGCCACCGTGGATCTGAACTGCTTCTATCGTTGTATCCATCGCTACCTGTGACGCGTAAAGTTTGGCCATTGCTCCGCTTTCCGAGATATCTTTGCCTTCGTCTTTCTCCGTTGCCGCTTTATAAATCAGCATTCTTGCAGCCATAATACTGACGTGCATATCTGCCAGTTTGAACGCAATTGCCTGGTGATTGATAATCTCGGTACCAAAAGATTTTCTTTCTTTGGCATATTTCAAAGACAATTCATAAGCGCCGGAAGCAATCCCCAAAGCTTGTGATGCAATACCAATTCTACCACCGTTGAGGACGGCCATTGCAAACGCAAACCCAAAACCATCGGCTCCAATTCTATTTTCTTTAGGAACTTTCACGTCTGTAAACATCAACGAATGTGTATCACTTCCTCTGATTCCTAACTTATCTTCTTTTTTTCCTACCTGAAAACCTTCCCAGCCACGCTCTACGATAAAAGCATTGATTCCTTTGTGTTTTTTCTCAGGATAGGTCTGCGCGATCACCACATAATAAGTAGCATTTCCACCGTTTGTAATCCAGTTCTTGGTACCGTTCAGAAGGTAATGATCGCCCTTATCTTCGGCAGTAGTAGATTGCGAGGTCGCATCTGATCCTGCTTCCGGCTCAGACAAGGCAAAAGCGCCTATTACTTCGCCACTTGCTAGCGGCTTCAAGTATTTATTTTTCTGATCTTCGCTAGCAAATTTTTCAATACCTGCGCAAACCAAAGAATTGTTTACAGACATCACCACCGCTGCAGAAGCATCTACCTTGGCAATCTCCTCCATGGCAAGGACGTAAGAAATACTGTCCAGGCCTGCACCACCATATTTCGGGTCTACCATCATCCCCAAAAATCCCATCTCTCCCATCTTTTTAACTGCATCATAAGGAAATTTTTGTTCGTTATCCCTTTCTATGACGCCCTGCAAAAGTTCTGCATTTGCAAAGTCTCTAGCTGCCTGCTGGATCATCTGCTGCTCTTCTGTTAAATTGAAGTTCATATATTTTTATTATTTTTTTTCTGTCGTAAATATAAACTTTTTAGCAAAAAATCAAAGTAAAATGCGGCATTTTGTTATCTGCGAAAAAAAAATTATATTTACGAGAATGTAAATTATATTTTAACCATATATTAACAACCCTATTTTTATGAACGTTAAAAGAATATTTGATTTTTCTGCGCTTGCATTAGAAAAATTCCCAAAAGAAGACTGTCTGGTTACCAAAAAAAATGGGAAATGGGTCAAAACTTCTACTTTGGAATTTGTGAATCAGGGCAACAAGATATCTCGCGGTCTTCTGAAACTGGGCATAAAACCTGGAGACAAAATAGGACTTGTAACATCCAACAACAGGACAGAATGGGCCATTATGGATCTCGGTATTTCGCAGATCGGAGTGGTGACAGTGCCTGTATACCCTACTATTTCTGAGGAAGATTACGTTTACATTTTCAACAATTCTGAGATCAAATACTGTTTTGTTTCTGATAAAGAGCTTTATAAAAAACTGACCAATGCCAAAGGACAAATACCTTCTCTTGTAGGCATATTCACCTTTGATGATATAGATGGCGCTCCCAACTGGAAAGAGATTCTGGATCTGGGCGAGAATGACCTCACTCAGGACGAAGTCGAAGATCTTGCAAGAGCCATCAATCCGGAAGATGTTGCAACAATTATCTATACCTCCGGCACAACGGGCAAGCCGAAAGGCGTTCCGCTTACACACGAAAATTTGGTTTCCAACGTCACACTGAGTAATCCAAGGGTGCCAAAAGACAAAAGCCTGGATTATAAAGAACTGAAGGCACTTAGCTTTCTTCCGATCTGTCACGTATTTGAAAGGATGATTTTCTATATTTATATGAGCAACGGCATCGCCCTTTATTTTGCAGAAAGTATCGAAAAAATTGGTGAAAATGTGAAAGAGGTAAAGCCACATTATATGACGGTAGTTCCCCGATTGGTAGAAAAAGTGTATGATTCTATCTACAACAAAGGAACTGCTGCAGGCGGCCTGAAATCAAAAATATTCCTGTGGTCGCTTGGACTTGCCGAGAAATACGAAATCGAAAAACCAAAAACTTTCCTTCATACGATTGCAGACAAACTGGTTTTTAAAAAATGGAGAGAAGGCCTGGGCGGGAATCTGATAACACTTGTTTCCGGCTCGGCGGCTTTGTCAAAAAGGCTGAACGTCATGTTTCACGCCGCCGGCATTCCGATTCTGGAAGGTTATGGTCTTACGGAAACTTCTCCGGTAATATCCGTCAACAGCTTTGGAAAGGTGAAAGCCGGATCTGTGGGCATACCGCTAGAAAACTTAAAAGTAAGAATAGAGTCTGACGGTGAAATAGTCGTAAAAGGACCATCAGTCTTCGGCGGATATTATAAAGACGAGGAAAAAACCAAAGAAGCTTTTACGGATGACGGCTACTTCAAAACAGGCGATATCGGAATTTTGGATGAGGACAACTTCCTCTTTATCACAGACAGAAAAAAAGAAATGTTCAAGACTTCCGGTGGAAAATTTATCGCTCCTCAAGTCATAGAAAATCTGGCTAAAGCTTCAAAATTCATAGAGCAGATTATGGTCGTTGGTGATGGCGAAAGAATGCCTTGCGCATTGGTGCAGCCAGACTTCAACTACGCTAAAAACTGGGCGGAAATGCATAATGTCAAAATCTCGGACTCACACAAAGAGATTGCGGCAAATCCTGCAGTAAAATCGAGAATCGAAAAAGAAATCGAGAATATGAACCAACATCTTGGTAAGTGGGAACAAATCAAAAAGATAGAACTGACACCAAAAATCTGGACCATAGATGACGGCCTTTTGACGCCAACGCTGAAATTGAAAAGAAAAGCGATCAAGGCAGAATTCCAGGATCTGTATGACAGAATGTACCAATAATTGAAAGCTATCCAACGGATAGCTTTTTTTATGTAATTATTAACAGCAGCAAACTGAGGATTTATTTATATTTGCTTACAGCACTGGTGGAAATGCTGCCAATCGGCAACAGTTTTACTTAGCCAAGTAAACTGCAATGGTAGATTGGTTTCCAATTTTGCCGAGCAAACTATGAAAAACACAAATTTAAAACAGATCAAAATGGAAGTAAAAAGAATCTTCGACATTCCTTATTATTCGAAAAGCAAATTCGTCAAAGATGATTATTTGTGTGACAAAAGAAATGGGAAATGGGAAAAAATATCAACCGACGAATTTATTAAAATAGCAAATCAATTATCCAGAGCTCTTCTCAAATATGGACTGAAAAAAGGTGATAAGATAGCTATCAGTACTTCTACAAACCGTGTAGAATGGTGCTTTTTTGACCAGGCTGCTCTACAGATCGGGCTGGTGACGGTTCCTATTTACCCCTCAATATCAAGAGAGGATTTTGCCTATAATCTTGAGAATTCTGATTCCAAAGTCTGTATCGTTTCTGATGAAAAACTATTTGAGAAAATAACATCTATAAAGGATCAGCTGCCTCATCTGCAGGATATTTTTACATTTGATGACATTGCGAACGCCCAAAGCTGGAAAGAACTTTTTGAAACCGGAGAGGCAGACGACAATCAAAATGAGGTAGATGCACTCCGTAACTCCATTTCTGATGAGGAGCTGGCTTCGATTATTTATACTTCCGGAACGACCGGCAGACCAAAAGGTGTGATGCTGACTCACAAAAATATCGTTTCTGATGTGATTGGATGCGAAGACCGCGTGCCGCATAAAGATCCTAAAAACCGTGCGTTGAGCTTTCTTCCGCTCTGCCACGTCTATGAAAGAATGATTCTTTACCTTTTCACCACCAACGGAATTTCTATTTATTTTGCAGAAAGCAATGATAAGCTGAGTGAGAACCTCAAGGAAGTAAAGCCACAATACCTAACCGTAGTTCCCAGAATGATAGAAAAAGTTTTTGACGCTATCAATACCCGAGGCACGGAATCCGGAGGTCTGAAATCAAAAATTTTCCTCTGGTCACTGAAAGTAGCCGAGAATTATAAAATGGGAAGTTCAAAATCTCTTTCCCATATCATTGCGGACAAATTGGTTTTCAGTAAATGGCGAGAAGGTCTGGGAGGCAATCTTATCACGTTGGTTTCAGGCTCTGCAGCGCTTTCTAAAAGACTGAATACGATGTTTCACGCCGCCGGAATTCCAATTCTGGAAGGTTACGGCCTTACAGAAACGTCTCCTGTGATTGCCGTCAATAGTTTTGGCCATACCAAAATAGGCTCTGTTGGAAGGCCTATCAAGAATATCGACATCAAGATCCGTGAAGATGGTGAAATTACAGTTAAAGGCCCCACTGTGACGCAGGGATATTATAAGGACGAGGAAAAAACCAAAGAAGCATTTACAGAGGACGGCTATTTCCGGACTGGCGATATCGGAATGCTGGACGGGGATAATTTCCTCTTCATCACAGACAGAAAGAAGGAAATGTTCAAAACGTCGGGCGGCAAGTATGTTGCGCCTCAAGTAATTGAAAATCTGGCTAAATCTTCGCAATTCATTGAGCAGATTATGGTTGTAGGTGACGGCGAAAAGATGCCGACTGCCCTGGTACAGCCAAATTTCGAGTATGCGAAAACCTGGGCTGGTAAACAAAAGATCAATATTGGGAATTCGCCGGAAGAGATTGCCAATTCTAAGGAACTGAATGATGAAATTCAAAAAGAAATTGAAAAAATAAATGCCCACCTCGGAAAGTGGGAACAAGTGAAGAAAATTGAACTCACACCAGAAGTCTGGACAGAAAACAACGGACTGCTGACGCCAACCCTGAAGCTGAAAAGAAAAGTGGTAAAAGAGCGTTTCAGTGATTTATACGAGAAGCTTTATGGCAGATAGCGAGCTGAAGATCTGCAAAAGATCTGCTAAAAATTAAAAAGAGAGAATGAATATAACGCGAAAAGAATTAGTAAAGATCTGCGACAGATTTCTTGAAGACAAAATCAGCAAAGATGAGATGATTCATTTTGCAACATCCGTCATGTTTGATGATGAAAATCTATACGAATGCGAAGACGAGATCGTAGAAGAAATACTGTCACAATGGGACAATGTCCATACGCAATACAAAATAACCAAACCAAGCATTCTGGTTTTGAGAAACAGACTTGAAGAAATTGATGCTTAAAAAAAAAGTCCCAAAATAGATTGGGACTTTTTTTATTTTCTCTCTGAAAGCTTGCTCCAGGTATGGAGAATATAGACGACGATAATTCCCAAAATCCCAGCTGATATAGAAAATATGAATTTGGTATTTTCCTCATCCATAAATCCTGCCTGCCAATCTATCGCATAAAGGCTGACCGCGATAGAGATTATAAAAACTACTAAGAATATTTTATAAAACGTACCCATTTTTGATTGTATTTAGAAGTGAATGTAATTCTGAAACAGTTGTGCAAAGTTAGCGGTAAATAATTTAATAGAGATCGCTAAAAGGATAATTCCGAAAACTTTTTGCAGTACCTGAAGAGATCCTTCGCCCAATTTTCGCTCTATCCAAGGTGCTAATCTCAAAACGATATAAACCAGAATGGTATTGAGCACGATTCCGCAAATGATATTGATATCGTGATATTCAGCTCTTAAAGATAAGGTGGTTGTCAAGGTTCCTGCTCCCGCAATCAGTGGAAAAGCGATGGGAACGATGGAGGCAGCCTGCGGTTGGTTGGTCTTATGGATTTCTATCCCGAGAATCATTTCTATAGCGATGATGAAGATCACAAAAGCTCCTGCAATAGCAAAGGAATTGACATCGACACCAATAAACTTAAGGATATTATTTCCGATAAAAAGGAAGGAAATCATCAAAAGTCCTGCAACAATGGCTGCTTTTTCGGATTCAATTTTACCGAATTTCTGCCTTAGCGAAACAATAATGGGAACGGATCCCAGAATATCTATAACGGCAAACAGGACCATAAAAGCGGTGACAGTTTCCTTGATCGAGAACTCTTCTAAAAATTCCATAACTTTGATTTTAAAGATTTCGCAAAAATATGAAATATTTTTGATAATTTCTTAAATTTTATTATAGACTTCTTTTATTTCAGTTAAAATTTCGGATCTCTTGGTTACTGACGAATAAGGCGAATACTTCTCCACCGCCACCTGCGTCATAAGATGCTTGTACTTTTCGTCATCTGACATGCCAAAATTCGTTTTCAGATATTGTGAGAAATCTGAATTGAATCTGGCTCTGCAATACTCGTCTGCATCCGCTCTAAGTTTTTCGACACCGTCAAAGAATTTGGTTTTTTCTTCGTCCACTGTTCTATTCAGATAATCAAGATGAGACTGCAGATCAAATGTGCTTTTGCTACGAAGAATCGCCTCTGTTTCTGCAATGTTGACGATGGGCTGCGAGGCTTTATTTCTCTTCTCCAGATCTATTTTTTTCTTCTCCTTCATCTTCCGGTTGAAATACATAAAGGCCAAAGCTCCAACTCCGATGATAAACAAGTTGCCGAAAATAACCATCCAGCTCATCTTTTTATGTTCCTTTACCTTCAGTTTCTGCGTACTGAGAACCGGAGAATCTACTTTCTCAAGCACATTGTTGGTATATTCATTTACCTTTTGAAGTGTCGTTTTGGCATTTGCAATATCCTGCGCATTCACCGTATTCAATGCCAGAAACTTGGATCCTACTTCCACATATTTTTCCTGTCTGGGATCGAAGTACGAGAAATCTTCTGTAACAATTCTCAAATCACCTCTTTTCTTTGGAATGATCACATATTGCGCTTCCACCTCACCTTCAATCCCTTTTACAGTGGCCACGGAGTTATTGATAATCTTCGGTTCGAAAACTTCATAATCTGGAGAGGGCAAAATCTTGGGAACGATGGCCGGTGAAAGATTCCCGTTACCGGACACTTTAACTGAGATATTAAATGCTTTGTTGATTTCAAAATTCTCCTTGCCTTTATCGACCATTTCTATCTTGACATCATACTTTCCAACGGCATTATTAAAATTGACAGGCGCACCGTCCGGCAGTTTTTTAACATTGATTTTCACCTTGTTTGAAACGAGCACATTTTTATGATTGGTAAAGGGAACTTCCACAGAAGGAATATCCATAAGTCCTGCAACTTTGGGAACAATGACAAAAACACCGACAACCTGCGCCGAATAGTCATTTTCAGAATCCTCTATAGACTCATCAAAGTTGGCAATAGAGCGGATTGCCAGATTTCTAACCGGTTCGAACTTCGCAGGTTCCAGATGGCGGAAATTGGAAATATTACGGGAAAATGCTTTCAGGACAGCTACGACAGGTTCATTCTTATAAACTTCACGATCGTCGATCTGCATATTGAGATACATCGATCTCGCAGGATTGTTGGTAGCCAAAGGTTTTTTCTCTGCTTCTTTTACGACGATATCTATGGGTTCCGTTTTATACATTTTCCCATTAATCCGTACCAACGCAGAGCCGATTTTAAGATTTCCGGTCTGTTTCGGATCCAGTGCAAACTGATAAACCATCTGGTTGATCCTGATCTTTTTGACAGGATCGATAAAGGTATTCTGCTCGGAGGAGATAGCGTAATCAAATTTTGTAAGATCCGGCAGTTTTACAGGGGTCTCCTGCACCAGATCTTCACCGAAAATCTCCAGAACTACAGTAAAAAGAATTGGGGCATTCACCCGCGCCTCTCTGGAACTGACTTCTGAGTAAAGGTTGACCTGAGCAAAGGTACATGCCGATGCTAAGAGGAATAATATGTATAAATTTTTCTTTATCATTTACCAATCCTTCTCTTTGCTTTGCGGCATCGTATTGGATTTTTTGTTTAAAATTCTTCTTGCAGTTTCCTTCTCCCTATTTTCTATATCCTTCAGGATTTGCTTTTCTGCTTCTTCCGGTATTTTATTTTCCTGCTTTTTTGGCTGGTTGGGTTTCCACTCGCCCTGGCCTTTTTGGCTGTCACCCTGGCCATTTTGTTGATTCTTTTTCTGATTGCCTTTATCAGAATCTTCTTTGCCTTTGTCGTCCTTTCCGCCGCCTTTTCCTTTGCCCTGTTTTTGCTGATCTTTTTTCTCCTTATCCTTCAGCATTGCAATCTCGTAGTTTTTTCGGATGGCTTCATTGTAAGGGTCCTGTTTCAGTGCCTGCTTGTAATATTCTGCTGCTTTTTCGGGATTATTTGCCTGTATAGAGACATTTCCCATATTGTAGAGCGCAGCGGCCTTTTCGTATTTGCTCTTGGTATATTTTGCTGCTTTTTCATATTCAGCAGAGGCTTCTTCGTATTTTTTTCCTTTGTAAAGTGCATTGCCTAAATTGTAATGCGCAGTATAATTACTATTTTTCTGAGCAATTGCTTCCAGATATTTGCTGGATGAAGCATCATAATCCTTAGCATCAAACTTTTTATTACCTTCATACACCAAAGCATTATAACTCTTCTGCGCAAAGAGAAACTGCGAGGCAATGAAGACAAAAATAAGTGATAAAGGAGATCTAAAATTCATTGATACAAAATTATCCGTTTTAATGTTAAAATCAACACTTTAAAAGTTAAAGTTGGGTTAAAAATAAGGAGACAAAAACACCTTTAAACAGAGGATTTTTTAACATTTCGCCGGTCTATTTAACATAATAAAACCACTGAAAATTCAATCAGTGGTTAGGAAAATATAAATACTAGCGCATTTTTATATTATAATTAACTTTATATCAAATAATGTAAATAATTGAATTATAATTATTTTAAGTAAGGTTAAATAAAGCTTTTTCTACCAGTCTTTTTTCTTTAGGATATAATAACTTCCCGCGACAAATATGATAGACCAAACTATACAGGCAATCACACTGTAAAATGGATATTCGAATTTGAATTCCATCCCAAACATCTTTGCCATATTCGTCCGGATCGCCGGATTAGGAATTAAATTCGACATACTTCCCAGTGGTAGAAAATCTGTGAGGTAAGTGTGATTTATCTGTTCGGCCGGTTGTTTCGGATCGAATTTCTGAACAATAGAAAACTTCTCCACACCAGACAAAATGAGTTCTGCAAACCAGATCATAAAGAAACCTAGAAATACAAAAATCGATTTTCTGAAGAGTACCGATAAAAACATAAGGAAAGAAAAGAATGTAAACAGCTTCAGGAAGTAATTGAAGATGAAATAGATTTCCTTAAAAATAAGATCACTCTCCTGAGTCGCAGAATAACTTTTACCCAGAATAAACGTTACTACAAATACAAAAAGCGTAGAAAATGCTGTAAAAACAGTAATCGTCAAAAGCTTGGAAGCAATAAACTCTTCTCTGCTGAGACCGTCTATCAGATTCTGTTTAAACATCCTGTTGCTAAACTCCTGACAAATCGAAAACACGATAATACAGCCCAAAAATATCTTTAGCAATCCGACAATATACGTGGTAAAGTTCCAGATACTTGGAAAATTGTACATTCCCTGTTCTTTCAGATTGACCTTGGCGCCCAGAATATCAAAGTCTACAAGTCCGACAAAAAGCAAAGCAATTAAAATCAGGAAATAGATGCCCGCAAAAATCTTGAAAGGCCTGTAATTGAGGTTTTTAAGGTATTCTAATTTTAATAATCTGATCATGAGTTGGATTGTTTTACGAGTTCTAGGAATTGGGTTTCGAGGCTTTCTTTTTTCTTCATCAGATGCGACAGGAATATGCCTTTTTCAAACAGTTTTTTATTGAGGTCAGAAGCAGACATATCTTCGGAGATTTGTGCCACTACCAGCTTGTCTGTTTCTTTTACGCTGGCAAAGATATTCAGACTGTTAAGTGCCGAGATCAGCGCAATGTTATCATCCCCTTTCAGCTCAAAAAAGCCTTTCGTATTGCTCATTGCGTCTACAGAACCTGAGTAGATTGCGGAGCCATGCTTCAACACAATTACGTGGCTGCAGATTTTTTCGATCTCATCGAGAAGGTGACTCGCGACAATAATAGTAGTTCCGGATTTCGCAATAGAATTGATGATATCACGGATCTGAATGATACCTTCCGGATCCAATCCGTTGGTAGGCTCGTCCAAAATCAGCACTTCAGGATTGGCGAGCAATGCAGACGCAATAGCAAGACGTTGCTTCATCCCCAACGAATAACTTGAAAAGACGTCTTTTTTTCTCGTCAAAAGATTTACAGTTTCCAACACCTGGTCTATCCGCTGCTTTGGCGCACCTTTGATGGTCGCAACGATTTCCAGATTCTTCTCCGCACTCAGATAAGGATAGAAATTAGGCTGCTCGATAATCGCACCTATTTTCTTCAGCGTTTCAGTATCCGTTCCTTCTTTTCCAAACCATTTCCAGTGGCCGGAAGTTGGATTGATAGTTGAAAGTAACATCCCGAATGTGGTAGATTTTCCGCTGCCATTGGGTCCCAAAAGACCGTAGACATTCCCTTTTTCTACGTCGAAGGAAATATTGTTGACCGCAATTTGTTTAAATTTTTTGGTCAGATTTCTGACTTCCAGAATTTTCTCCATTTATTATTTTTTTAAATAGTCTATGAAATTGATTTATAGTTACAGCCGGAAAATTAAAAAAGCCCGAATTATCGGACTTTTTTAATTGATTGCAATCTTGTATTAATTAGTTTCTTCTATTTTCTTCGAAACAGCCATAGAAGTCACAAGATCATTCAGGAGTGAACTTGCAGCAGTCGGCGAGTTGGGCAGCAACACAAGATTTGATCTGTTATTGGCGCCAATAGAATGCAAAGTGTCGTAATGCTGTGTAACGACAATCAGAGCCGAAGCTTCGTGAGCACTGATGCCTGCTGCGTTCAGCATTTTCACAGATTCTTCGAGACCTTTGGCAATTTCTCTTCTTTGATCTGCAATACCTTGTCCCTGCAGTTTTTTAGATTCTGCTTCTGCTTTCGCAACGGCTACAATTCTAATTCTCTGCGCTTCGGATTCATACTCTGCGGCGGTTTTCTCACGTTCCGCAGCGTTGATTCTGTTCATGGCATGTTTTACCTGATCATCGGGATCAATATCTGTCACCAGAGCTTTGATGATATCATAACCGTAACTTTGCATGGCTTCCTGAAGTTCGGCTTTTACAGCTACTGCAATATCATCTTTTTTAAGGAAAACATCATCCAGCTTCAGTTTCGGAACTTCTGCCCGTACCACATCAAAAACGTATGAAGTAATCTGATCGTGCGGACTTTCCAACCTGTAAAAGGCATCTGCAACCTGAGTCCTGATCACTTGGAACTGGACGGATATCTTCATTTTAACAAAAACATTATCAAGCGTTTTGGTATCAATCATCACGTCCAGCTGCTGAATACGAAGATTCATACGCTTTGAAATCTGATCGATAAATGGAATCTTAAGATGCAGACCAGCGTGCCTTGCCGACTGAAATTTGCCTAAACGCTCCACCAACGCCGCTGTCTCCTGCTTTACGGTGAAAAACGAACCAAAAAGTGTAATAAGGCCGAAGAATATTATAATTCCTAAATATATCATGATTTATAAATTTTCTTAAAGATAAGTGTTTTAGGAAACATTTCCAAAAAGTTTGTCGATTTACTTAATTAATAATTTTAAACGCAAATCGATATAAAAACCTCAAGAAAACAGATAATTTGATAAAAATTAGCTAAATTTGAGATTAATAAAAATCTAATATGAAGATAAAACTACTTTTTGCAATGGCCGGATTCTGCAGCAGCTCATTATTGATGGCTCAGAATATCTCGGTTTTCAACGATGTCCCTTTTTACAGTATGTACCATTATCTTGGCGAAGGACAGACTATGCCGCCAGAAGCCTTTTCTCAGATTCCTGCCGGCGCAATCAGGCTTCACGCTTATGAGCAGGATATCATTTCACGAAAACTTACAGCTACAGAGATTGCGTCTCTAGGGAGCAGCGTTACAATGAATATCACCCTGAAAGCGGCTTGTGACAACTACGATAGGATTGCAGGAGTCAATCTTGTTCTGGCTCCAAAAGGAATCACTTCATACACCTTCAGTCAGGCAGATATCAAGCGGATCGAAATTGGCCGCTTTATAACGCCGTTTATGAACAAAAATGCGGCTATTAAAGAAGTGCCTTACAGCTATAAAGTGGACAATATTTCCAGTATTCTCCACGACAGCAATTTGTCTGCACTCTATGATTTTTGGATTGAGTTCCGTGCAGACGGCTATTCTGCAGCAGCTAATACAGAAGTAGCCGGCTGTGCAGACAGAACCGATGTGTTCCGCGGCAATCTGGAATTCGTTTCCAGCGGTACGGCGGCACCTTCTCAGAATTTCTTCCTGCCGATCTCTTACCGCAAAGATCTTAATAATTACAATGCGACAGATGTCATCGGCCAGACAACCAGAATTGTGACTTTCACACTGGATCAGGCGGTAGACAACGCCGTTTTACATCTTACTACATCCAACCATGGCTCCAACAGTGGCGGCGAAGAATATGTAAAAAGGGTTCACAATGTGTACCTGGACAATACATTAGTTCATCAGTATATGCCAGGCGGGAAAAACTGTGAAGATTTCCGGCAATACAATACGCAGGGAAATGGAATCTATGGTGCCTCACCCAAGACATTAAGAGGCTGGATCTCCTGGAACAACTGGTGTCCGGGCGATGTTATTCCTAACCGGGATGTAAATCTTGGTAATCTTTCGGCTGGCACTCATACTATAAAACTGGACGTGCCCGATGCCAAATTTGTTGGCGCGCAGGGCTACTTCCCTATTTCAATGTACATCCAGAATCAAAAAAGCGGTGAAGTAATCTGCGCCGCACCTTTTGATTTCAAAATTACAAAACAGGCCAATACAAGCGTAGATCTTGAATGGAAAGAAAAAGAAAATGCTACCGAATGGCAGACGTTATGGGGTAGAAAAGGTATTTTCAGTGCGTCTGGTGGCGAGGTGTATAGAGATATTAGCGGCACTCCTAAAGATTCACGCAATGATCTGACACTCAACTGGCTTTACGAAACTTATGTGAAGTCAAAATGTTCCAACGATCAGAGCAGCACTTGGTTTGGCCCTTTATATTCTACACAGATCAGATTGGGGACAGAAGATCTGGAGGGTAAAAAAGCAGCTGTCTATCCCAATCCTACCAAAGATTTTGTTAATATCAACAGCACTTCAAAAGTTTCCAAAGTGACGGTTTTTGCGACAGACGGAAAACAATTGATGGAAGATTCTTCGGCAAAAATCAACGTTTCTAAATTGCCTGCAGGAATGTATCTGATGAAAATAGATTTTGCGGACGGTAAATCATCGACACAGAAAATCGTAAAACAATAGCTTTATCATTATTAATAACTAAATTCCTGCTTAGAAATAAGCGGGATTTTTTTCGTCCCTCAATATGATCAATAAATAAACGTTTTGATGCCATGAAGTATTTTGGATTTATAATAATTAGCATTTCCTTAATGTCCTGTAAAAGTCACAT
>Ga0302347_1002442_pt1 | contig 18828 bp, 17 predicted proteins | sample PhyWR1_FD_202178 | JGI IMG/M metagenome (GOLD analysis project Ga0302347, IMG submission 202178) | Leaf surface microbial communities from wheat plants in UC Gill Tract Community Farm, Albany, California, United States - DLSL W.R1 (v2)... | ecosystem: Host-associated > Plants > Phyllosphere >...
TCGCCTTCGCCCTCAAGGAACCGTTAAGGGCTTCTTCACGCTGTCACTCAGGACTACCGACAAGGCCACCGCAATGACCATCTCAGACGACATCCTCTCGACCCTCAAGGCTTACCACTTGGACAACCCAGAGGCGTCATGGGATGAACTGCGTGAGCGCCTGACTGACTTCGCTGAGTACAACCTGACGATGGCACACGGTGATAGCTCGCTGGTCGCTTACGAGATGATCAACGATGAGCATCACTTGGCGTTGCGTAAGGCGTCCGCAACGTTGCCTCTGAGTGTGAATCAGCAGCGGGCAGTCAGTAAGGCCCTTGAGATCCTTGAGGCCTCTCAGGAGCGTATGCGGGGTCGTTCAGGGAAGCTGGTCGAGATCGTTAAGGACCTCAATGGTGAATCTTGTGGCACGTCTGAAGCCCTCTTTCTCTCCCAATCTGTAAATGCTTCTCCGGGTCTGAGCTTCAAGTCCCTCTCTGCGCTGTACATGGAGGAACGCAAGGACAGCATTCAGGCCAGCACTATGCGGGACGTTAAGTCATCGTGTGAGGCTATCGGTGTAATCCTTGGCGACTTGGACATGAAGCGCCACACGCGGGAGGACATGAAGGGCCTGAGGGACAAGCTCCTTGAGGACCGTAAGCCTTCGACGGTAAAGAAGCTGCTGACCCGGCTATCAACGGTCATGGATTGGGCTGTGAACAACGGCTATTTGGACAAGAGTTTCGACAAGGGTCTGAAGCCAACGAAGGGCGCTGACAGTTCCCGTGAGGCGCTCTCTCAGGATCAGGTAAAGGCCCTGATGACCCATGCTAATTCACTACCAGTGGACGCATGGCAGCGCTGGGCGTTGTCCCTTGGGGTGATCACAGGGACCCGTATCGAGGAACTGAGGCAGTTGACCAAGGCTGACGTTAAGCAGGTCGGGGCCGTGTGGGTCATCGACATCAATAGGAACGATGGTAAGACAGCCAAGACCAAGAATGCTCTGCGTGTCGTACCGTTGACTGACGGTGCCTACGGCTTCGATCTTCAGGCGTTCCTTGAGTTTGTCAGGAAGGCCGACTCTCGGCTGTTCACCTTGGGCGCTGGTCAGTTCTCGAACGTGCTCAATGGGGCGCTACGGGATGTCCTGAGCTTGAGCGCTGATCGGACCCAGACCTTCCATTCGTTGCGTCACTCGCTGGCCGGTGCCTTGAAGGCCGCTGAGGTCCCTGTAGGGACCGCTGAGTCCATCTTGGGGCACGCCTCGGGGTCGATCAGCTATGACCTGTACGGGGCCGGGAGTGCCGTTGAGGTTGGGCGTATGGCTGAAGCGCTCAGTAGGGCATTCATGGCCGCTTAATATCATTGCGGCTGGTCGTGTCGTTGTGATGGCTATATGATTCCGCCAAGAGATGGCGAACGCTAAGTCGTTATGAAGGAGTCAGATGAAAGCCTTACATGGAATTAAGCGACACCCGATTCAGTGGGTTTTGTTCAGCGGAATATCCTACCTTCTCTTGGGCGGTTTTGTTGGTCTCTTCTTCCATAAAGGCCCGCTGATCCATCAGGCTGATCAATTTTCTGACATTCCGATTTGGATGAATCTGATACTGATAGGTGCTTCGTTCAGCATCGGTGCTCACCTCGCTTACAAGGAAACCAAAGCTCGGCACTGAAGCTATCTCATGGGCATCTATCTGGATGCCTTGGTAGGGCTGGACCGTATAACGCTGCTGAAAAATGAGCGTGAAGGCTGGTGTCGTTAAAAACCCTCACTGAAACAGGATGACCACAACGGTCGCCATGATTTCAAGTGAGGACCATATGACCCAGTTAAACGAGCCCGGCTCGTATCACCGCCACGTTGACTACGAGACCGGCCAGATCCTGCATGCCGATCCGATTACGGGCGAGGTCGTTGCCCAAAGCGCGATGGTTCGGGCGAAGAACCCTGAAGAGAAATATCAAGCATGGGCTGCTGAGCGACGGGTCGATGACCTGCTCGCCTCGGACCACTCCAGTGCCACCACGCTTTCGACTTTTCCGGAAGCGGTTGTGGCTGCTGAGCCTACCAAGGCCGGACGGGGGAGACCCAAGACCTGTTACGCGAATCCGGTAGCCGCCTACATGTATCTCCTTGCGGTGCCTGACCTGCTGCCATGGGTTGATTACATCATTACCGGGTCGATCATCACCAGTGCCGGAGTCACGAACGGCAAGGTAAACGTAAAGGCCCGTTCAGTCATCGGTGCGTTGTTTGCTACGGAGATCACGGCGGAGGCCTGCAAGACCCGCGAGATCAGCTTGAGGACGGCCCAACGCATCGCCAAGGCTGCCCGACATGCTGCTCATGGGATTGCCTCGTACGTTGAGCGGCACCCTACAATCAAGGCTGAAATAGACGTGGAGGCTCTATTCCGGGCCTTTCCGATTTAACGCCGGATAATATAAAAGAAAAACTTTATGACCTCAGGTCTTTACGGGTCTTGGGGTAAAACTCACTGGGTTACGCATTGTGGACCCCAAGGGCGTTAGGTGGACCCAGTGTGAAGGGATTTGCTATTGCAAAATAATCCCCTTCCTCAAAGTCAACTTTAAGTACTCCATGAGCAGCACGCCAAGGGTCTATTGAGTCTAAGGCCTAACAGGTTCTGCATGGTCACGTCAAGGGTGACGCAAAAACCCTCACTACAACAGGGTAGGCCCAAAGTCCTTTCGTAAAGGGCGCTCAGTGGGTCTGCCCCGTGCATCTACGCCCGTCGCTGGGCGCAAACACAACTAATCCAGTCTTTCTGATAGTGCCTTTCATGCCACGCCGGGTCCCTTTGTCGGGGTCTGGATGCTCGGCTGTGGGTGCGACCTGAAGGGCACTACCAAAAAGGATACGACAAGCATGCTGACCAACAACCAAGAAATCACAATGACCACCGTCGAGATTGCCGCAATGACTGGCAAGCGTCACGACAACGTTCTACGAGATGCTGACCGGGTAGTGACGCAAGTAGGAGCCCTCAAATCTGAGGCCACCGAATCAAGCTATACCACTGCTCAAGGTAAAGCGCTCCGAATGCTGGTTCTGAATAAGCACATGGTATTCACCCTTATCACCGGTTACGACACTGGTCTACGTCACACGGTGGTCGGTCGATGGATCGAACTTGAGCAGGCAGCCAACCCGGCGTTCGCCTCACAGGCAATCACAGACACACTTAATGACCTGCAAACCCGAGTCGATGCAATGGCACCAGCCTACGACGAACATGTCCGTAAAGGGACCACCACGGGCTATACGTGGCGTGAAGCCTGCCGTCTGGCTGGCGTAGCGAACCCAGATAAGGTGATGGAAATGTTCATCGCCACGGGGCGCGCTGCTAAGCGCAAGGATCTGACCCGGATGCACCCTAAGTACGCCAAGAGCGGCTGGGTCCGTGAAGTCTCATCGTCCAACAAGGCTATTCAACTGACAGGCCACCTCTTCAAGGTCACGCTCAAGGGTATCAACGATTGGCTTCGACCGAACGCTGAAAACATCGCCAAGGGTCTGATCGAACACCGCAAGCCTCGTCCTGTGGTTGACACTGACGGCTATGTGATCGACATCAAGGGCGATGGCGCTGCACGTATGACGATTGCCGACCTGCCGAAGGGGATACGCCAATGAGTATCCCTCAGGTCAACACCCTGTCGCTGAAGCCAATGCCCATGCCGAGCGCTGCAAGTCCTATGAAGGTGGCTCTGCCCTTGAGGTGGCCCGTCGTCGTGCCGCTCGTGAGACCCGTGAGGACAAGTACCGAGCCATGGGCGTAGCTATTCGGTCCGCTAATGGCCGTAGCAGCTTCTCATCGGATGCCAACTGGCTCGACAACCACTAAGACCGACCTTTCTCAACCAATTTCAGGAGACCACTATTATGTCCAACGCATTCAAAACTACCGATCACCGTGACCAGCGCGACCGCTACAAAGCACCTACTGCCTATGAGTCTGCCGTGTGGGGCAATGGCGGCAACCTTCAGTTCAGCTCGCAAGCCTCTACGGGCACCCAAGCGACTGACTCCAGTGTCTTGGCTCAAGCCATTACCCAAGGCATGGACGAATTCTTCAATGGCGGCGAATGGGAGCAGAACGCTGTCGATGCGATCCCCTGTGAATTCCGTCCGAAAGGCACCGAGCCGACCCCGGTTCAACTGGTCAACATGGTCAATCGCAATGTCGAATTTGACCCTCGCCAGTCGATTTACGATCACTCCAAGATCACCAACGGGGAGGCTGTAGCGGGCGATTTCATTTTCACTGAGCCGACCAATACCGCAGCGTTCTTCTCGCATCGCTTCACCCTTTTGGATGCTCACGTTGTTGCTGGCTTCACTGGCAATAGCATTGGTCAGATGATGGACAAGATGCTGGCTGACTTTGAGAAGTCCTGTGGGTCCACCGTAGTAGACATTCTCATCAAGTCCCCGAGCGTCGAAGCCAAGGAGGTCACCATTGCAGGCACCACGCCGCGAGACCGTGCCGAAGACTGGATTGACGCCCTGACCCTGAGCATTAACCAGTCGGTCGGTAACTCTCTGAGCGACTTCGTGTTGCTGATACACATGACCGAGCAGGCAATGCTTGAGCGTGCTGCCCAGCGTGCCGGTGTCGAATCCATTGAGGACCTATTGGGCTGCCGTACGCAGTTCTACTCCGGGTCTGACCGTGGCGTCTTCATGCTGCCCAAGGGCTTCGCCTCTCTGTCGTTCCGCCATGACCAAGAAGGCGACGTATGGAAGATCCTTGCGAGCCGTAATGCTGGCGTACAGGGCTGGGACTTTGAGGTGAGCGGTGTGGCTGACGTAATGGCTCAGGCCAAGGTCAAGATCAAGCTGGCAAACCCAGCGGACCCTACTGAGAAACTTCAGGTCGAGACCGTAGACTTTCCGCTGATCACCCGTGTGGTCGTCAAGCCGTAACACCCGCTGTATCCATGAGGTCCGTAATGGGCCTCATGGGCGAGCTGTTTAGTTGCTATGCTTGGGCATCGACCATGTTACGGCAAGGCCAGCCATGAGTTTTACTCTCTGTTATACCTACAAGGACAAACGGGTGGTTACGAAGATACAAGTCGATCACCTGACCCCATATGCAGCCGTTTGCTTTGCCCTGCTCCAGTCAGGGGCCACCAACGACTCAAGTGGTGGAGGCTGGCCTAAATCCTATGAGGGCATCCTTGAGATTGCCACTCAATACGGTCTCACAAACCTGACGGTTCACCGATCCCTTAACTCTTAGGACAACTTCATGGACACGTTTAGCGCGGCCTACGGGCCTGCGTTGGTGTTCATGTGGCCTTCTGGCTGTATGGGTGCCTCAAGGGCACCTCATGAGGATCTGGCACAAAAATCTGAGTGACCACCTGTAACTACTAACCTGCGCGCTTACCCCCCATAGGCCCTCGCATGCTCGCTCAGGCCCACGATAAGGACCCTTGCGGGCAGGTGATAAGGACCTCAGCGTTGGGACAAATGTGCGCCAAAGCTGTTACAAACTGGGGCCCCATGGTGCTACGCTATGGGCTCCTAACGTGCCTCATTTGTCGGGTGTAAGGATCGTATCCTTCGCCTCTGGCAGTAGCTCTGGATAGTCCAGCGTGTAGTGCAGACCCCGAGATTCCTTACGTTCCATGGCAGACCTGATCATCAGTTCCGCTACTTGAGCAAGGTTCCTCAATTCAATCAGGTCTCTGCTTACTCGGTAGTTGCTGTAGAACTCGTCAATTTCATCCAGCAGCAGGCGCACCCGGTGCTGGGCCCGCTGCAGGCGCTTGTTGGTGCGCACGATGCCCACGTAGTCCCACATAAAGCGCCGTAGCTCATCCCAGTTGTGGGCGATGATTACGTCTTCATCGGAGTCGGTCACCTGGCTGGCATCCCAGCTCGGCAGTGCGACGGGGGCGGCGATTTCGGGCGACTGGGCGAGGATGTCTGCCGCTGCCGACTTGGCGTACACAAAGCACTCGAGCAGCGAGTTGCTGGCCATGCGGTTGGCACCATGCAGGCCGGTGAAGCTGGTTTCGCCGATGGCGTACAGGCCCGGCACATCGGTGTGGCCATGTTCGTCGACCATCACGCCGCCGCAGGTGTAATGCGCCGCAGGTACTACCGGGATGGCCTGTCGAGTGATGTCGATACCAAATGCCAGGCAGCGCTCATATACAGTCGGGAAGTGGGCCTTGATAAAGCTATCGGGCTCATGGCTGATATCCAGGTACACACAATCGATGCCCAGACGCTTCATTTCATGGTCGATGGCCCGGGCGACGATATCCCGCGGGGCCAGTTCGCCCCGCGGGTCGAAGCGATGCATGAAACGCTCGCCGTTGGGCAGCTTGAGGTGCGCGCCTTCGCCCCGCAGGGCTTCAGTGATCAAAAAGCTCTTGGCTTGCGGGTGATACAGGCAGGTGGGGTGGAACTGGTTGAACTCCAGGTTGGCCACCCGGCAACCCGAGCGCCAGGCCATGGCGATGCCATCACCGCAGGCACCGTCCGGGTTGCTGGTATAGAGGTACACCTTGGCTGCGCCACCGGTTGCCAGAATGGTGAAGCGCGAGCCAAAGGTGTCGACTTCACCCGTGGCACGATCCAGCACATAGGCACCGAGGCAGCGATCACCTTCCAGGCCCAGGCGGCGTTCGGTAATCAGATCGACGGCAACGCGCTGTTCGAGCAGTTCGATATTGGGGCGCTGGCGGGCCTGTTCGAGCAATGTCTTGAAAATCGCCGCGCCGGTGGCGTCGGCCGCATGGATGATGCGCCGGTGGCTGTGCCCGCCTTCTCGGGTGAGGTGGAACTCAAAGCCCTGTTGCTCGGGGTCGATGCTGTCATCGCGGGTGAAGGGTACGCCCTGATCGATCAGCCACTGGATGGCTTCGCGGCTGTGCTCGACGGTAAAGCGTACCGCGTCTTCGTGGCACAGCCCGCCACCGGCATTGAGGGTGTCTTCGACGTGGGACTGCACCGTGTCGGTGTCATCCAGGACAGCGGCGACACCGCCCTGGGCCCAGAACGTCGAACCATTGGCCAGATCGCCTTTGCTCAGCACTGCAATACGCATATGGCTGGGTAACGTGAGCGCAAGGCTCAAGCCGGCAGCGCCGCTGCCAATCACCAGCACATCATGTTGAAAATGTTGGCTCATTCTTCTCACATCCGCAAAAAAACGCCCTCTGGTATCTCTAGTATATAGAGGGGGGGATCGGCACAATGGCCGGGCCTTTATGGCATTGTGAAATTACAGCGGGCGCAAAGTGTGCCTCAGACACGAAGGGTCTGCATGTTGATTTGCACAATTAATCTGCATGCTGGGGCAGTGCTCTGGAATGGCGCGGGTTCTGATACGCTTCCAAGGTACTGCAGGGCTTGTTTTATACGAAGTTTTTGAACTTTTCGTATAGCCAGGGGTTCCATAGTGGGCTGCCCTTGATGCAGGGGAACGGCGTCCAGATTGATGCGGGGTTTGTTTTTTCGACTCGACAGCTGAATTTGACGACAAGATTATTGACGCAGCCGGCCAGGCCCGAGCTGCGTTTTCGTGTGTGCCAAATCCGGGCACGCAGGAAACTTGCCAGGGGGGAGAGAACTTTTGCGAAAAGCCCGAGTCTATGTTTGCAAGCCTGATCAATTAGCACAGCAATCTTCCTCCCGGTCTTATGAGGAGTATTCATGCTAGCCCAGGAAGAGGATCAGCAGCTGGTCGAGCGCGTACAGCGTGGCGACAAGCGCGCGTTCGATCTGCTGGTGTTGAAGTATCAACACAAAATTCTCGGGTTGATCGTGCGTTTCGTGCACGACACCCATGAAGCCCAGGACGTTGCCCAGGAGGCCTTTATCAAGGCGTACCGGGCACTTGGTAATTTTCGCGGCGACAGTGCCTTTTACACATGGCTGTATCGCATCGCCATTAACACGGCGAAAAACTATCTGGTGTCACGCGGTCGACGTCCGCCTGACAGCGATGTGAGTTCGGAAGATGCCGAGTTTTATGATGGTGATCACGGTCTCAAGGACCTCGAGTCGCCGGAGCGCGCTTTGCTCCGAGACGAGATCGAAGGCACCGTTCATCGCACTATTCAGCTACTGCCAGAAGATTTGCGTACGGCTTTAACTTTACGTGAATTTGATGGTCTGAGTTACGAGGACATTGCGAGCGTCATGCAATGCCCGGTGGGTACCGTGCGCTCCCGGATTTTCCGCGCCCGGGAAGCCATAGATAAAGCCCTGCAGCCGTTGTTGCAGGAAAACTGAGACAGCGGCGACAGCCAAGAGAGGAACCGCCATGAGTCGTGAAGCCCTGCAGGAATCGCTGTCCGCAGTGATGGATAACGAAGCGGACGAACTGGAACTACGTCGGGTATTGAATGCCTTCGACGACACACAAACCCGTGACACCTGGTCCCGTTATCAGGTGGCCCGTGCTGTGATGCACAAGGACCTGTTGATTCCGCGCCTGGACATCGCATCTGCCGTTTCGGCCGCGCTGGCTGAAGAGCAAACCCCGGCCAAGGTTGTCCGCGGGCCGTGGCGCAGCATTGGTCGCCTGGCCGTAGCCGCGTCGGTTACCGTCGCTGTTCTGGCGGGTGTGCGGCTGTACAACCAGGATGACATCGTTGGCAACCAGCTCGCCCAGCAGAACCCTGCGCAGAGCCTGAGTGCACCGATGGCCAAAGGTCCGGCAGTACTGGCCAACTACAGCGAGAGTGCCGATCAGGCCACCGGCCCGATGGCCAACGGTGTCCTGCAAGGTCAGCCGGGCTGGCAAGATCAGCGTTTGCCTGGCTACCTGCGCCAGCACGCAGAGCAAGCAGCGCTGAAAGGGGCTGAAAGCCCTCTGCCTTATGCTCGTGCTGCGAGCCTCGAAAACCGTTAAGGACCATCATGCGCGTCCTACCTTTGCTACCTCTTCTGCTCAGTGGCTGGTTTGCAGTACCGGCCCACGCCGATGAAGCCCAGGACTGGTTAAAACGTCTTGGGCAGGCCGAGCAACAGCATAGCTATCAGGGTACTTTCGTTTACGAGCGTAACGGTAGTTTTTCTACCCACAGCATCTGGCACCGCGTGCAGGATGGCAAGGTTCGTGAGCGGTTGATGCAGCTTGATGGCACTGCGCAAGAGGTGATCCGCTCGGATGGGCGCACTGAATGTGTCACTGGCAAACAGGCCTCCGGGTTGGGCGATGTCACGGCTGTCGCGGCGCGTCAATTCGATGTCCAGAAGTTCAATGACCTGTATGCCGTGGCAATCGAGGGCAACTCCAGGGTTGCCGGTCGCCCGGTAGTGGTCATATCGTTTGCTCCGCGTGATCAGCATCGCTACGGTTTTGAGCTGTATCTGGACCGTGAAACCGGTTTGCCTCTCAAGTCCTTGTTGCTAAATGACAAGGGGCAGTTGCTTGAGCGCTACCAGTTTACGACCTTTGCCACCACGCCTCCTGATGACAGCCAGCTCACGCCTGCGGGGCAGTGCCGTGCTGTTGCCCCTGCCGACAAAGGGGCCGGGCAGGTCAATTCGGTTCAGGCCTGGCACTCTGACTGGCTGCCCTCCGGTTTTGAGCAGGTCAGCAGTACGGTGCGCCGTGATCCGCGGAGCAAATCCGAAGTCACCAGCCTTCTGTATGACGATGGCCTTGCCCGTTTTTCGGTGTTTATCGAGCCGGTCAAGGGCGCTGCTGTTCCAGATGCCCGCGTCCAGCTCGGGCCCACAGCTGCGGTCACGCGCCACCTGAGCACGCCTCAGGGAGACATGATGGCCACGGTGGTGGGTGAAATTCCCATGGGCACTGCTGAACGAATTGCCCTGTCGATGCGTGTCGGTGAAAACGATGCTCAGGCCAAACCATAGGGTTGCATCGACATGGCGGGTGACAATTTTCGATTTGCCATTTTTATCTCTTTTTATAAAGGTCAGAGCCCCAAAGGGCTTTGGCCTTGTTTGTTTTCCGGGGTCTGAAAAACGGTCTATGCTTTTGACTTGTTTTTAGGTGCCTGTCGCTTAACTCTGCTGTTATTAACGGGAGCTGTATGTCGATGCCGCGATTGAAATCTTATCTACCCATTTTTGCAGCCGTGCTGATGCTCGGGCAGGCAGTGCCGGTGATGGCTGAAGCGCAGTTGCCTGATTTCACCCAACTGGTTGAACAGGCTTCGCCAGCCGTAGTGAATATCAGTACCACGCAAAAGCTGCCTGAGCGTCGGGTTTCCAGCATGGGCCAAATGCCCGACCTGGAAGGCCTGCCGCCTGGCCTGCGCGACTTTTTTGAGCGCAGCCTGCCACCTGCACCCGGTGGCAAAGGCGGGCGTCAGCGCGAGGCCCAGTCCCTGGGCTCGGGCTTTATCATCTCGCCCGATGGCTACATCCTGACCAACAACCACGTGGTTGCAGATGCCGATGAAATCATTGTGCGGCTGTCCGATCGCAGTGAAATGAAAGCCAAGCTGGTGGGCACTGACCCGCGCTCTGACGTGGCCTTGCTGAAAATCGATGGCAAGAACCTGCCGGTGCTCAAACTGGGCAAGTCCCAGGACCTCAAGGCCGGCCAGTGGGTGGTTGCGATCGGTTCGCCATTTGGTTTCGACCACACCGTGACCCAGGGCATCATCAGCGCTATGGGCCGCAGCCTGCCGAATGAAAGCTATGTGCCATTTATCCAGACTGACGTGCCGATCAACCCGGGCAACTCGGGTGGTCCGCTGTTCAACCTGGCGGGCGAAGTCGTGGGCATCAACTCGCAAATCTATACCCGTTCGGGCGGTTTCATGGGCGTGTCCTTTGCAATCCCGATCGATGTGGCGATGGACGTTGCCAATCAGCTCAAGGCTGGCGGCAAGGTCAGCCGTGGCTGGTTGGGTGTGGTGATCCAGGAGGTCAACAAGGACCTGGCCGAGTCTTTCGGTCTGGAAAAACCTGCCGGTGCACTGGTGGCGCAGGTACTTGATGACGGCCCGGCTGCCAAAGGCGGTCTGCAAGTGGGCGACGTGATTCTGAGCATGAATGGTCAGCCGATCGTCATGTCGGCAGACTTGCCGCACCTGGTTGGCGCACTCAAGGCCGGCAGCAAGGCCAACCTTGAAGTTATTCGTAACGGCAAGCGCCAGAATCTGGAGCTGACCGTGGGCGCTATCCCTGATGATGCAAAAGACATCGCTTCGGGTGGCGGCGCTGAACAAAGCAGCAACCGCCTGGGCGTGTCCGTAGCGGACTTGAGTGAAGAGCAGAAGAAAGCCAACGACATCAAGGGCGGTGTGATCATTACTGACGTTCAGGACGGTCCTGCGGCCTTGATCGGCCTGCAGCCTGGCGACGTGATTACGCACTTGAACAATCAGGCCATCACCAATGGCAAGGAGTTCACCGAGATCGCCAAGGCATTGCCGAAGAACCGTTCGGTGTCGATGCGGGTTCTGCGTCAGGGGCGTGCCAGCTTTATCACGTTCAAGCTGGCGGAGTAAGCCGCACAGCCGTGAGGGAGCGGCTTGCTTGCGATAGCATCGGCGCGGTTCAACGGCGAAACCGCGTTGCCTTCATCGAGAGCAAGCCCGCTCCCACAAGGGCAATAAAAAAGCCCGTATCGCGAGATACGGGCTTTTTTTATTTCTTCTGCTTGGGGACGCGTACCAACTGCGTATTGGAATACATGTCATGCCAGGTGCGTTTTTGCTTGTCGAAGATCGACCAGACAAACCCCAGCCCCAGGCACAACCACGAGCCTATGGACACGATAAAACGCAGAAGGGCCTGCCACAGGCTGATTGCCGTGCCGTCGGCGTTCTGTACGCGAACTCCCCAGACCTGCATGCCCAGGGTTTGCCCGGAGTGGGTCCAGAACTTGGCAAAGAAACCGAACAGGACGAAAAACAGGAGGGTCGACAGCAGCGGGTCACCATCCAGGGCGCCTGCTTCTGACAGTTCGCGCATTTTGGCTTCGCCGATAAAGCCCATCATGATCAGCTTGTAGATAAAGGTCGTGACGATCAGCAGGGCGGTACACAGCAGAAAGTCGTAGAACATGGCTGCCAGGCGGCGCCCCAGGCCAACGGCGGGAAAGTCGCCTTGAGGGCTAAGCGGTTGTTTCGACATGGCAGGGTCTCGTGAAGGAAAACAGCCATCTTACGGAATAACGGCCATAAAAAAGCCTCTGATGTCACCATCAGAGGCTTTTGTGCACGAGATTTAAGCTTCTGCTTGAACTTCGTCAGCCTGCAGGCCTTTTTGGCCCTGTACCGAGATGAAGGTCACTTTCTGGCCTTCCTTCAGGCTTTTGAAGCCGTTGCCCTGGATGGCACGGAAGTGCACAAACAGGTCCGGGCCGCTTTCAGGGGTGATGAAACCAAACCCCTTCTCGTCGTTGAACCACTTGACCGTACCGCTCTGACGTTGAGACATTTCTTAATTCCTTGACGCTAACAATTAATGACAGCCTCTTTCACATGAAAGAGTACTGGTGCTGGGTTGCAGGAAAGTAAGAGACGCAGAACGGGATGTAGCAAGCATTGAGCTACTGCCCAGGTCACGATTCCAGCGACCCATGCAAACACAGTGGGCAAACTCTACGAAACTGTAATTGAAAAAACAAGCCCCTTTAAATACGCCGCAGGGCCGCTGTTTTTAATACTCTAAACGCAGAGTCAAAGAGCGGATCGTTATAGAGGTGTTCAATTATTTTCGTGTAATAAAGACTGTTTTCGCTATCGAAAGTTTGCACTGTTATGTAGCAGTTGCATGACACGTACGCACCGTGAACATGCAACTGTATAACTTACTGTTTAACCCCTGTAATAACGTTGCGCTACAAACGGCATTTTCGACACTTTCAGCGGCACGCGCTTGCCCCGCACGATGGCCCAGACTTCAGTGTCCACAGGCGTGAATGCGATATCCAGATAACCCATTGCCAAGGGTGCGCCCAACGTTGGTCCAAAGCCGCCGCTGCATACGGTGCCGATCTCGGTGCCGTCGGCATCGACGATTTGTGCGCCTTCACGCACCGGGGTACGTTCCTGGGGCAGCAAGCCCACTCGTTTACGCGCTACGCCGTTTTGCTGCTGGGCAAAGATGCTCTCGGCACCCGGGAAACCACCGGCCCGCGGGCCGTCAGCGCGACGGGCCTTGGAGATGGCCCAGAGCAGGCTGGCTTCGATTGGCGTCGTGGTGTCGTTCATATCGTGGCCGTACAGGCACAGGCCCGCTTCCAGGCGCAGCGAATCCCGTGCGCCCAGGCCGATGGCCTGAACCTCTGGCTCGGCCAGCAGGCGGCGGGCCAGTGCTTCGGCGTGCTCGGCCGGCACTGAAATCTCAAAACCGTCTTCGCCGGTATAACCCGAGCGGCTGACGTAGCAATCCGCGCCCAGTAAGGTCACCGGGGCAAATTGCATAAAGGTCATGTTCGCCACTTGCGGTGCCAGGCGTTGCAGTACGCTGACTGCAGCCGGGCCTTGCAGGGCAAGCAGGGCGCGCTCTTCAAACAGCGGCTGGATCTGGCAGTGGGCCCTCAAATGCTTGCGCAGGTGGGCCAGGTCCTGATCCTTGCAGGCGGCGTTGACCACCAGGAACAGCTCGTCATTGCCCAGGTTGGCGACCATCAGGTCATCGAGGATGCCGCCCTGTTCGTTGGTGAACATGGCATAGCGCTGCATACCCACCGGCAGGTCGATGATATCCACCGGCACCAGTGCTTCCAGGGCCTTGGCCGCGTCAGCACCGGTCAGACGGATCTGGCCCATGTGCGATACATCGAATAACCCGGCCTGTTCACGGGTGTGCTGGTGCTCTTTCATCACCCCTAGCGGGTACTGCACGGGCATGTCGTAGCCGGCAAACGGCACCATGCGGGCGCCGAGTTCAAGGTGCAGTGCATGCAGCGGGGTTTTAAGCAGTTGTTCGGTGGACATTCGAGACTCCTTGAAAATCAGCACTCAATAATGTTGACGGCGAGACCGCCGCGGGCGGTCTCCTTGTATTTGCTTTTCATGTCGGCGCCGGTCTGGCGCATGGTGCGGATCACCTTGTCGAGCGAGACAAAGTGCTGACCATCACCTCGCAGGGCCATGCGCACTGCGTTGATGGCCTTGACCGAGCCCATCGCGTTACGTTCGATGCACGGCACTTGCACCAGCCCGCCAATCGGATCGCAGGTCAGGCCGAGGTTGTGCTCCATGCCGATCTCGGCGGCGTTCTCGACTTGCTGCACGCTGCCGCCCAGCACTTCACACAACGCGCCGGCCGCCATTGAACAGGCCACGCCGACTTCACCCTGGCAGCCGACTTCGGCCCCCGAAATCGAAGCGTTTTCCTTGTAAAGAATGCCGATGGCGGCGGCAGTGAGCAGAAAACGCACCACGCCGTCTTCATTGGCGCCGCCGATAAAGCGCATGTAGTAATGCAAAACGGCCGGGATAATTCCCGCCGCACCGTTGGTAGGCGCTGTGACCACGCGCCCGCCGTTGGCGTTTTCTTCATTGACGGCCAGGGCGTACAGGTTCACCCAGTCCAGTACTGACAAGGCATCGCGCAGCGCGGCTTCCGGGTTGGCACAGAGCTGACGGTGCAAGGCCGGGGCACGGCGCTTGACCTTCAAACCGCCGGGTAAAATCCCTTCATTGCGACAGCCGGCACTTACGCAGTCCTGCATGACCTGCCAGATTTTCAACAGGCCGCTGCGGGTCTCGGCTTCCGGGCGCCAGGCGCTTTCATTGGCCATCATCACTTCACTGATCGACAGGTGATGGGTTACGCATTGGCGCAACAGGTCCTTGGCGGTTTTGAAGGGGTATTGCAGCACAGTACTGTCTTCGACAATTCGGTCGGCACCTGCCGCGCCTTCGTCCACCACAAAACCACCGCCGATCGAGTAATACTCGCGGCTGCGGATCTGAATGCCGGCGGCATCCAGTGCCCGAAAAATCATGCCGTTGGGGTGATAGGGCAGGGGTTTGCGAATCATCGCCAGGTGTGATTTTTCGATGAATTCGATGGGGTGTTCGCCCAGCAGGTTCAGGCGCCCGCTGCTGCGAATCGCGGCCAGTCGTTCGGCCACGGTTTCGGTGTTGACGGTATCCGGATGTGCACCTTCCAGCCCCAGCAGCACGGCTTTGTCGCTGCCGTGGCCTTTGCCGGTGGCGCCGAGGGAACCGTAGAGTTCAACTTTTACGCAGGCTGTTTGTTGCAACAGCTCATCACGGCGCAGACCTTCGACAAAACGCGCAGCAGCACGCATGGGGCCGACGGTATGGGAACTGGAGGGGCCGATGCCAATCTTGAACAGGTCGAACACGCTTAACGACATGGGGTTCTCCGGTTTCTTATTGTGTGGGTAGGCAAATCATCTGTAGCCGCTGCCGCAGGCTGCGATAAAGCCCGCAGGGCCTTCGCCGTTGTGCCCGAAAGCGGGGCCGCCTCGCAGCCCATCGCAGCCTTCGGCAGCGGCTACAGTTTTTGACTTATGCCTCCTGATAGTTCTCGATCGACGGGCACGCACACACCAGGTTGCGGTCGCCAAATACGTTGTCGACACGACCGACCGGTGGCCAGTACTTGCCTTCGATCAAGGACGCCACCGGGTACACCGCCTGTTCGCGGCTGTAGGGGTGAGTCCATTCGCCGACCATTTCAGCGGCGGTGTGCGGGGCGTTTTTCAGCGGGTTGTCTTCCTTGTCCAGGCCACCGCTCTCGACTTCGCGGATTTCTTCGCGGATGCAGATCATCGCTTCACAGAAGCGATCCAGCTCTTCCTTGGACTCGCTTTCGGTCGGTTCGATCATCAACGTGCCGGCCACCGGGAACGACATGGTCGGGGCGTGGAAGCCAAAATCGATCAGGCGCTTGGCCACGTCATCGACGCTGATACCGCTGGTTTCCTTGAGCGGGCGCAGGTCGAGGATGCATTCGTGGGCGACCAGGCCGTTGCTGCCCGAGTACAGCACCGGGTAGTGCTCTTCGAGACGGCGGGCGATGTAGTTGGCGTTGAGGATGGCCAGTTGCGATGCACGCTTGAGGCCTTCACCGCCCATCATGCGGATGTACATCCAGGTGATCGGCAGGATGCTGGCGCTGCCAAACGGCGCCGCGCAGACTGCGCCTTCCTTGCGTTCCATGGCCGCGTGACCCGGCAGGAACGGCGTCAGGTGCGATTTGACGCCAATCGGGCCTACACCCGGGCCGCCACCGCCGTGAGGGATGCAGAAGGTTTTGTGCAGGTTGAGGTGGGACACGTCGCCGCCGAACTTGCCCGGAGCGCACAGGCCCACCATCGCGTTCATGTTGGCGCCGTCGATGTACACCTGGCCGCCGTTGTCATGAATGATGCCGCAGATTTCGCGGATGCCTTCTTCGAACACGCCGTGGGTGGAGGGGTAGGTGATCATCAGCGCGGCGAGGTGGTCGCGGTGCTCGATGGCCTTGGCACGCAGGTCTTCGATATCAACGTTGCCGCGGGCGTCACAGGCGGTGACCACCACGCGCATGCCGGCCATGTTGGCGGTGGCCGGGTTGGTGCCGTGGGCCGAGGACGGGATCAGGCAGATATCGCGGCGCTCGTCGCCACGGCTCTGGTGGTAGGCACGAATGGCCAGCAAGCCGGCGTATTCGCCCTGGGAACCGGCGTTTGGTTGAAGGGAAATAGCATCGTAGCCGGTAGCCGCGCAGAGCATGGCTTCCAGTTCGGTGGTCAATTGCTGGTAGCCCAGGCTTTGTTCGGCAGGCGCAAACGGGTGCAGGTTGCCGAACTCGGCCCAGGTAACCGGGATCATTTCGCTGGCGGCGTTGAGCTTCATGGTGCACGAGCCCAGCGGGATCATGGTGCGGTCCAGCGCCAGGTCCTTGTCGGCCAGGCGACGCAGGTAGCGCATCAGCTCGGTTTCAGAGTGGTAGCGGTTGAACACCGGGTGGCTGAGGATCGGCGACTGGCGCAGCAGGGCGGCGGGCAGGGTGCCCGTTACGCTGGTGGCCAGTGCGTCGAAGTCAGGCAGGGCCTGGCCGTCTGTGGCGAGCAATGCCCACAGTGCAGTAACGTCGGACTGGCTGCTGGTTTCATCCAGCGACAGGCCCAGGCGCTGGTCGTCGATCACGCGCAGATTGATGTTCTGCGCATGGGCCTTGGCGTGCAGCGCAGCGGTGTGGGTGCCGGTGTTGAGGGTCAGGGTGTCGAAGAACTGTTCCTGCTCGACCTTCAGCCCCAGATCGCTGAGGCCACGGGCCAGGATCGCGGTCAACTGGTGAGTGCGTTGGGCGATTTGCGTCAGGCCTTTAGGGCCGTGGTAAACGGCATACATGCTGGCGATGTTGGCCAGCAGCACCTGAGCGGTACAGATGTTGCTCGTGGCCTTCTCGCGGCGGATATGCTGCTCGCGGGTTTGCATGGCCAGGCGCAGCGCCGGTTTACCGTGACGGTCAACCGAAACACCGACCAAGCGGCCCGGCATGTCGCGCTTGAACGCATCGCGGGTGGCGAAGTAGGCCGCGTGCGGGCCACCGAAGCCCAGTGGTACGCCAAAGCGCTGGGCGCTGCCGATGGCGACGTCCGCGCCGAACTCGCCCGGCGGGGTCAGCAGGGTCAGCGCCAGCAGGTCGGCGGCAACAGCCACCAGGGCGTTGGCGGCGTGGAAACGCTCGACCAGTTCGCGATAGTCGAATACATCGCCGTTGCTGGCCGGGTATTGCAGCAACGCGCCGAAGAAGGCTGTCACGTCAGTCAGTTCGCGCTCGTCGGCCACAAACACTTCAATGCCCAGCGGCTCGGCACGGGTGCGCAGCACGTCGAGGGTTTGCGGGTGGCAGTGGCTGGAGGCGAAAAAGCGGTGGCTGGTTTTGTTCTTGCTCAGGCGTTTGCAGAAGGTCATGGCTTCTGCAGCAGCGGTGGCTTCGTCGAGCAGCGAAGCGTTGGCAATCGGCAGGCCGCTAAGGTCGCTGATCAGGGTCTGGAAGTTGAGCAGCGCTTCGAGACGGCCCTGGGAAATTTCTGGCTGGTACGGTGTGTAGGCGGTGTACCAGGCCGGGTTTTCCAGCAGATTGCGCAGGATCGGCGAAGGCGTGTGGCAGTTGTAATAGCCTTGGCCGATATAGGTTTTGCATAGTTGGTTTTTGGTCGCAATGGCCTTGATAGAGGCCAGGGCGTCGGCTTCACTTTGCCCGGCCGGCAAGTTGAGCACGCTGGTGCCCTTGATGCTTTCCGGGATCACGCTGGCGCTGAGACCTTCAAGGGAATCAAAGCCCAGGGTGGCGAGCATGGCCTGTTCATCGGCCTGACGCGGGCCGATATGGCGCGCGATAAATTCATTGGCGGTGCTGAGATTGATGGTCATGGCTGGGCTCTCAGTTGTCGTCTTGGGCTTTGATCAGGCGGTCATAGGCGTCCTGATCGAGCAGTTGGCCAACAGCGTTGGCGTCGGCGGGCTTGAAGCGGAAGAACCAGCCTTCGCCCAGCGGGTCTTCGTTGACCAGTTCCGGGCTGCTGTCGAGCGCCGGGTTGACTGCGATCACTTCGCCGTCCAGGGGCATATACACGCCGCTGGCCGCCTTGACCGACTCGACAGTCGCGGCTTCGGCGCCCTTGTCGTAGGCCTGCAGCTCGGGCAATTGCACAAACACCACGTCACCCAGAGCGTTTTGCGCAAACGCGGTAATCCCCACGGTTACGCTGCCGTCAGCTTCGGCGCGCAGCCATTCGTGGTCTTCAGTAAAACGCAATTCGCTCATGGAAACTCCTCAAGGCCAGACAGGTCTGGTGGTCACAGGTAAATGCTCGTGCAGGTCGAGCTTATGAGGAGTTCTCTGCAAGATGGTTGCCAGTTTAAAAATATCCTTATTTATCAATG
>Ga0302347_1002443_pt1 | contig 18825 bp, 15 predicted proteins | sample PhyWR1_FD_202178 | JGI IMG/M metagenome (GOLD analysis project Ga0302347, IMG submission 202178) | Leaf surface microbial communities from wheat plants in UC Gill Tract Community Farm, Albany, California, United States - DLSL W.R1 (v2)... | ecosystem: Host-associated > Plants > Phyllosphere >...
GCGTCACGCGCTGGGGAAGCCGCTCTTGGGGAGTTATCGGCTAACGCGTCCATCCTCCTGGATGCACCGAGGTCCGTGCCGTGGGGCGTTGGACCGCAGGGCGCCGTGGGGCGTCCTGCCCGGCAAGGCCATCATGAGCTGAATGCGTCAGCTGGACTATCAGGATGTTCCCCTCAATGACTCAGACTTTTCTGACATTTGTCCCAAAGGCAGCCCTAAAGGACGTATCGGATGCTGAATTTGTTCACTCCATGACCCGTCTGGACAACTTCACTGGCCGCAAAGGCCACCGGGCGCAGTGTCGAGATTCCGTCCCCCGGTTCGTCGTATGTCTTGAAGACGCCCATCCCGGCGCGTCATCTGGAGCTCTGCCATGGCCTACATCGATGGTTTTGTACTTGCCGTGCCGACCGCGAACAAAGCGAAATTCCTGGAACACGCGCACATGGGCGATGCGATCTGCATCGAGCATGGCGCGCTGCGCGTGGTGGAGTGCTGGGGCGACGATGTCCCGCATGGCAAGCAGACCGACTTCCATCGCGCGGTGGCGGCCAAGGACGATGAAACCGTGCTGTTCTCGTGGATCGAATGGCCGGACAAAGCCACCCGCGATGCCGGCATGCAGAAGATGATGGAGGACCCGCGGATGAACCCGGAGAACAATCCGATGCCGTTCGACGGCAAGCGGATGATCTACGGTGGCTTCGTGCCGGTGGTGGAGCTGACACAGTAAGCGGGGGCCCCGAGGGTCGCACCCGCTGCCGCAGCGCCGCTTGAGTGCGCGCTGGAGCACCGGCATGCTCGGTGCTCCAGGCTGGCAGGAGCGCGCGCCATGATGACGATGCCGCCTGCCGGGCGACCGTCATCAGGGAGCGATACGCATGGCCGCACCACGTTCGGGGATGTTTCACTGTCTGCTCTTTCTCGGCGTGGCGGTCACCGCGATCACCAGCCCACCGGCCGGGGCCGAGGCGCCGGGCCTGGTGCAGTACCAGCGCGCCGAGCGCGTGCTCGACCAGCAGCTGCGCGGCAAGGTCCGCAATGCCAGCGTCGCGCCGCGCTGGCTGCAGGACGGCCGCTTCTGGTATGCCCGCCAGGAGGACGATGGCCGCACCGGCTACGTGTTGGTCGATCCGGTGGGCTCCACGCGCGCGGCGCTGTTTGACGACGACGTGATGCGTACGGCGCTGCAGGCTGCCGGGGTCGCTGATCCGGGCAACGTCATGCAGCAGGTGGACCGCGTCGCCAGCGGCGACGATGGACTACGGATTACCTTGCGCGTGGACGCACAGCGGGTGGCGGCATGCACGCTGCCGATGCCGTGCAAGGTGCAGTCATCGCCTGCCGTCGATCCGCGCGACCTGCCTGCGCCTGACGGTCGGCACAGCGTGCGGGTCGAGCAGGACAATCTGTGGCTGCGGCGCGGCGCCGACGGCGAACGACGGGCGCTCACTCTTGATGGTGAGCCTTCGTACGGTTATGGGGTACTGCCCGATTTTGCATTGCGCGGCATTCCGCGCCGGGAAGGCCGGATGCAGATACCACCGTTCGCGGTGACCTGGTCTCCGGACAGCCAGCGCCTGTTCGGCGTGCGCTACGACGAACGCCGCGTCCTGCCCTATCCCTACCTGGCCACCGCGCCGGCCACCGGCTTCCGCCCGGTCGTGCACGAAGTACGGCTGGGCCTGCTGGGCGACGTCGAGCAGGTCCGCGATGCGTGGTTCGTCAGCGAGGTGGATGGCGCCACACGCAGCATCCCCGTTCCCGAGGGCTGGCATGCATTGACCGAAGCCGGCGTGCTGGGCTGGTCGGCCGATGCCGGCAAGGTCTATACGGCGATCGCGCGCTATGACCACCCAGCACGGCTGCGTCTGGTCGAGGTGGATGTCAGTACCGGCAGCGTGCGCACCGTGCAGGAGGAGCGCAGCGATACCCGCGTGCAGCTCAACAGCTATCCCTACAACCGGCCGGCGGTGCACGTGCTGCAGCACGACGACGGCATCGTCTGGTTCTCGCAGCGCGATGGGTGGGGCCATCTGTACCTGGTCGATCGACGCGATGGACGTGTGGTCCGCCAGCTCACCGAGGGCGCATGGCTGGTGCGCGATGTGGTCGGCGTCGATGAGGTGCGTCGGCAGGTGCTGTTCACTGCGGGCGGGCGCGAGCCGGGTGATCCGTATCAACGACGCCTGTACCGCGTGTCGCTGGATGGTGGCGCGCCGGTCCTCCTCACACCTGAAGCGGCCGATCATGCGATCGACGGCGGAACCGGTGTGCTCATGGGCGGGCGTCCCTCCCACCTGTTGTCGCCCTCGGCGGCGTACGTGGTCGATGGCTACTCGCGGGTGGACCAGCCGCCAGTCAGCGTGCTGCGCTCAACGGCCGATGGCCGGGTCGTGCTGGAACTGGAGCGCGGCGACGACCGCGCCGTGCGCGCCGCCGGCTGGACGCCACCGCAGCGGGTGAGTGTCCTGGCCGACGATGGACGCACCGAACTGCAGGCAACGGTCTATCTGCCGCCTGGCTACCGCGAGGATGGACGGCATCCGGTCATCGATGCCATGTACGGCGGACCGCACATCACCAATACCCCGGTGGGCTTCGTCGACGCCACCGCGACGATGAACCCCGTCGCGCGCTCCAGCCTGGCCCAGCTCGGCTTCGTGGTGGTGAGCATCGATGCGCGCGGCACACCCGGACGTTCAAAGGCTTTCCACGATGCCAGCTTCCTGAGCGCGGCCGATCTGCAGCTGGACGATCACGTCGCGGCGATCGGCGCGCTTGCCGTACGTTATCCGGGCATGGACCTGACGCGGGTCGGCATCTATGGGCATTCCTTCGGCGGCTACAGTGCGGCGCGTGCGCTGCTGCGTCATCCGACCTTCTACAAATTCGGCGTGGCTTCGGCCGGCAGCCACAGCTTCCAGGGCATGTACGGCGGCGCGATCCACGGCATGGACCGCCTGGTCGGCGGCCAGCCGGTCTATGCAGACGGCACCGCCGTGCGCCCAGCAGCGGATGCAGTGCCAGCGCTGTTCCAGCCGCTGGCCAACGATGCACTGGCCGATCGCCTGCAGGGTCGGCTGATGCTGGTCTACGGCGACCTGGATGAGAACGCGATGCCGGCGTTGACCCTGCAGTTGGCGCGCGCCCTCACGCTGGCCAACAAGGACTACGACCTGCTCTACCTGCCCAACCAGGACCACGAACTGTTCCGCAACGACGATTACTACATGCGCCGGATGTGGGATTACTTCGTCACGCATCTGATGGGCGCGACGCCGCCGCCCTACCGGATCGGGGCGGCCACCCCGCCGTGAGGTGACGCGCCTCGCTCAGCGATGGGTATCGGCGGCATCCTCCGTTCCGCCCCCCATGCCAGCACCGCCCATCCCCCCCATGCCACCCCCGCCTCCACCGCCCATCCCTCCGCCTCCGCCGCCTTTGCCGCCGCCCTTGTCACCCGCATCGCCCTTGCCCTTCGCACCGGCCGAGGGCCGTGCGGGACCCTGGCGCGGGATGGTGACCGAGGCCGGGATCGGATCCAGATCCAGCGCCTGACGAATGAAGTCGCGCAGCGACACCACCAGCTCGGCCGTGGGAACGAGGCGACCCTGGGCCATCTCGTTGGCGGCGTGGGCGGCCAGGCGCACCTGGTCGTCGGTGCCCAGCAGGACGATGTCCGACAGGGCCGCTTCCACCGCATCACGGATCCGCCGCGCACGCTCGCCACCGTTCTCGGCCTCCGCCGGCAGGTGCAGCGCATCGCCGGCTTCGCTGCCGTCGGGCAGCGCGCGGAAATCCCGGCGATGGCGAGGATCGACATCGAGCGTGCCGGTGAACGAACCGCCCAGGACCTTGTAAGCCGCGATCAACGTGCGCAGTCGCTCGTTGATCTGCCGGTTCTCACGCTCGCGGCGCTGCTGCATGGTCTGCATGACCAGCAGCCGTATGCCGACACCGATCAGGGTGATGATCGCCAGCCCAGCCAGGGTGGAGAGCATGGCCTGCCAGGAGGTGAAGTCGAGACCGCGCATGGAATGCCTCCAGAAGCCGGCGTCCAGACTAGCAGGACGATACGCCCGCAATCGTCAAGGCTGCGCCGTGCTCAACCCGTGCAGTACTGCTCCAGTTGTGCGATCCGGGCCTGATAGGCGTCTTCCAGACAGGAGGCGTCGCTGCACTGGTTGCGCTGATGTTGCAGCCACTGCCGCTGATCGGCGCGCAATGTAGCCCGGTCCGTCCCACATGCAGGTGCATCGGCATAGGCCCGAGCCATGCGAACGTCCATGGCTGCCAGGCTGGCGTCACTGCATAGCAGGTGTTCGGCAGGATGGCTCGCCCGGGCGCAGTCGAAACTCGGTCGGGCCGTCGCTTGCTCAGCCTCACGCGCCATGCGCGCCATCATGCCGGCATAGCCGGTTTCATCTGCAGGCGCGGCCTGCACTGCGATTCGCTCAATGGCTTCCGGCCCGGCTGGCGCATCACGGGGATCGGCGGATTCCGAGTCCAGGTCAAACCCCTCTGTGGTCGCCGCCGCATCGGTGTGGAGGGTGACGTCGCTCACCTCTGGCGCGGCTGCTTCCACGGGAAGGCTATCGGTCGCAGCCACTTTGCGCCGTCGCTTTTCGTTCTCGGCAGCCACGGCCGCAAGTTCCGAAAGCTCGTTGGGCGTCACCAGGAACTGACCCGCCGCCAGACCGTAGGTCACTTCGATGTTGTTCATCAGGATACGCCGCCACCACCCGGGACGATCCTGTTCGTTGCGATCGATCACCCGCTGAAGTGCCTGCCTGGCAGCAGCATAGGCCTGGGGGTCCGGATCGGGAATCTTTGCGAACTCGTCTTCCAGCCGATCAAGCATCAACTGTGTTGCAGCGACGTTGTACTTGACGCGCATGGCAACGCACTTTGTCGTCGCGCCTGCACCGAAACACTCGGAGCGGAACTCCATCGCCATCAGGTCGAGGCGGATCGCCCGACCCTGCTGGCAGCCGGCAAGCATGACCAACAGTACACCCCACAGAATTTTCTTCACTGCGTATCCCCTGATGCGTCCAATGCGTGATGCCCTGCGACAGCTGCCTTTCTGCAGGCATATTCCCTCATGCGCGGGCGATAATGCGGCTTGGAGCCAAATGCGTCACGTCAGGAGTTTCCCTACAGGCACCATTCGCATGCGTTTGTTCCATGCCGTTGACTTTAGGATATCCTTGCCCGCGAAAGGATACAGGGGGACGGCGTGACCGCCGGAGCAGAGCGAGGTGTCCGTTGGCACCTGGATAATGAGTCGTGGGTGCAGAATGGAACCGGATTTTCTCTGGTCGCCATCGACGCTGCCGTGCCTCCAACATCACTGAGCGATCTGGACTATCTGTCTGGCGCGTATCGCGTGCCCGAGGGGGGTTATCTCCCGGGCAGCTTCCGGTTTTCTCCCTTTACCGGCCAGCCGCTTGAGCGGCGCCCGGTTGAGCAGTGGCGAACACCGTTTGGCGGGGATGATGGGGGGCGCAGCTGCAGCGCCGCCGCGGCGGAACCGATCCCCTCGACGCTTCAGGCGCTGTTCGATCAATGGCAGCGAAGTGGCCAGTCCATGCAGGACGCCGCCGAGGTGATCAAGTCACCGCAGCCGAGTGGCCTGTTCTTTTTCAGCAGCCGCGCCGGTGGCCATCGCAATGGATTGTTCGCGGCGAGCCGCTCTGGCCAGCTGTCGCTTTGGCAGCACGGTCACCGCCATTGGGTGCCGCTGACACCGCGCGGGGCCTCACTCGGCCGCAGCCATCTTGAAACATGGGCGAATGCCACACTGACGTTGCCGCACGACGATGGCCATGAGGTGATCATGGCGACTGATGCAGGTGCCGATTGCGTCAGCGTCGACGCAATGACATTGAGCTATCAGATTGATCGCGCGGTGGGTCGGTCCCTGGGTGCACCCGGCCTGCTGGACGATGCCGCCTTCGTGCCACAGGAACATGAGGGCCAATGGTGCCTTGCGATCCGCCGCACCGGTGAGGCGTGGCAGCAGTTGGTGCTGACGCTTGACGCGCCCCTGCAACTGCTTGCTGCGCCGATCAGCGATCCAGCGCACCGCAGCCTGTTCTGGATCGGCACGCAGGGCGTGCTGAGCGTGCGCCTGGACGGCCAGGGGGACGTTTCCGCCCGGTGGCAGAGCTGGCCCGAGGGCTATCAGGCCAACCCGGTTCTGGGTCCACCGTATCGCGACGGCGAAGGCTTCTGGCAGCTGCTGTATGACACCCGGGACAAAAAGTGGCTGCTCACCCGGCTGGACACCGTGCTGCCCGAGCAACGCCCCGCGCCACGCGGATCCACCAGCACCGGCCGAACCAGCTTTCAGTTCAACGTCCGCCTGGAGCGCCCGTGGGACGAGTTCGACCATGACCTGTATTCGGTGACCCATGTGGTCTATCCGTTCCTGGAAGTCGTCGAACCGCAGTTGATGCTGTCGCTCCACGCGCCGCTGCCGCAGCAGCGCAGCCTGCTGTCATTCTTCGAGAGTCAGGCGACCGTGCATGCCACGTTCTGCCTGGAGCGGATCGGCGGTCATGCCTACACCTATGCCATGGACACACCCTCGCCCTGGAACGCGCAGTGGTTCGTCCACGATGAGGCACTGTGGCTCTGGGTAGACGCGCGCGGCACCCTGCTGCGTTGGAGCCTGCCGCAATGACCAGCGTCGTCCTGAATCGCCTGCTGGGCGTCGCGGTGCTGCTGGCGAGCAGCATGGGCATGAGCGTCGGAGCCGCCGAGCTGCGGCAGGCAGTACTGGTGCAGAACTCTGGCTGGATGGAGCCGTTCTACGTCGATGCCGAGTCGCCTTTCAAGCCGCTTGTCGCGCAGCTGGCGCAGGCTGCGGCTGGCCACGGAGAGGTCGTGGTGGGCGCGTTCAACCAGTCCGATGCCACCCACCCCTCGCCGGAGTGGGTGTATCGCGGACCGGGCAACCACCCGGGGCTCGCCCAGGCGATGACGCGCCTGCAGATGGCGCATAAAGGTAGTGGCGCACTGGCCGACACCGACTTCAAGGAAGCGCTGCTCGGTGCGATCGAGGTGGGCCTGGAAGGCCGCCCGGGCATCATCTGGATCGTCACCAACAACAAGAACAGCCCCAACAACAGTACCGAGGTCGTGGCTCGCAATCGCGAGTTCTACGAGCTGCTGCATGGTGAGGATGTCATCAGCCGGATCGCTGCGTTTCCGCTGAAGATGCCGGTACAGGGCAAGCATTACCGCGCCAACGGTTTGATGCTGTACGCGTTGGCCTACGGCGAACCGGCCTCGGCCGCGCTGGACGCGATACTCGCGCAACCGGCCCTGACCGCACTGCTTCCCGAGGGACATGTGCGCCTGAAGCCACTGACCGAAGCGGCCGTGCGCTTCAGCCCGACGGGCGTGAAGGATTCGCCGGGCATCGCCGCTGGCCTCGCCCCGGACGGCCACACCCTCGTGCTGTCGTTCGACGCCAGCACGCAGGTGCGCACTGCACAGGTGCAGGGCCGGTTCGAGAATCTGTTCAATCCCTACCGCATCGTCAGCGCTGACACGTCATTGGTGACGCCGCCGGCCATCGGCCTGCAGGGCGAGATGTCCACGCACTCGCTGCAGGCGCTTGATCCGGGCAAACAGAGTGACCCGCTGACCCTGCGCCTGTCGCTGCCCCCCCTGCCGTCGCAGTGGTCGCGTGAGGTGTTGCTGCGCAGCGGCTATGAACGGCGCGGGGCGATCGATATCCACCTGGATAACCAGCAGCTGGAAGTATCGCCGCAGTTCCGCGCGCACATGGCCGACCTCTTCCCGGGGGATGCGCTGCCGGAGGTCTTCCTTCCTCCGGTCACGGCCAATGCCTCGGTCACACGGGTCCCGCTGCTGCTTCGGGTGCAGTACCCGGTCTGGCCTGCCGTGGTGGTCTATGGCGGCGGCCTGCTCGCCCTGATCGGGGCGTTGCTGTTTCTCGTGCTGGTGACCGGCGCGCGCAAAGCAACGGTCTGGATCGACGATCAACCCCAGCACCTGCGGCTCAAACCGTTCACCACTACCGAGGTGCGCGATGCCAACGGCACGCATGTTGCCACGGTCCGTCGCGGCGCGTTCAAGCCTCGCGTGAGCTGGGCCCAACCTGATACATCCATCCGCATCAACTAAACGATTCACCGCCAAGGACAGAGCATGAGCCAGAAGAGTTCCCTCCCCGCGCCAGTGACCGACCAGCCGGCCACCGCTACGCCGTCCGAACAGACCGCACCGGCGACGACCGCGGGGACGCAGCAGCCGACTGCGACCTTCACCGGCGACTGGGACATCCAGGTCGGCGAGCAGACCAGCAGCCGCGATGCGCTGATTGGTGGTGTGGTGCTGCTGGTGCTGGCCGTGGTGTTCTTCGTGGTGAAGAACGCGTATGCCAACTGGCGGGTCAAGGAGCGCGTCGCGCCGAGTCGTGCCAATGCGTCGGGCTGGTTCCTGTTCATCGGTCTGATGGCGGTCGCCACGGTGACCGTGCTGGCCTTCGTCAACGCCGGGCGGTTCCTGGCGCCGTTGTATCTGGTGCCGATGAGCGCCTTGGCCGGCGTGTCGTTGATCGCCTGGCTCGCCACCTTCTCCGCCAAGCGTTGATCCAGGGGTCCGCCGCATGAACGATGCCACCGAAAGTACCTCCCTGCCCGGTCAGCCGCCGCAGGTAACCGAGAAGATCCGTCCGACGCTGTTCATCGCCCTCGGCGGCACCGGCATGAAGGTCAACATCCGTCTGCGCCGCCGCATCCTCAATGCGATCTGGGGCGGCAACGCGAAGGTCGAGAACGTCGCTGACTTCCCGGTGGCACAGTTCATCAACTTCGATCTGGATGCCGGTGAGGTCACCCAGGACGGCAAGTCGGTCAAGACCGACGTACTGGCCGAGCAGGTCGCCTTCACTCCAGAAGAGAAGATCATCGAGCGGCTGGACCTCAACAAGTACACCCAGTCCGACGACGAGCTGCGGCGTCATCGGGAAGTAGCTGAATGGTTCCCGCTCACGCCCGAGCGCATCCGCCTGCTGGGCGTGGATCCAAGCAAAGGCGCAGGCCAGATCCGTGCGCTGTCGCGCCTGTACTTCTTCGACAAGTATCCGGTGATCCGGGACAAGCTGCGCGACAAGATCGAGACGCTGCTGAGCAACATCGGCGCGCGTGCGGACAAGCTCAAGAAGCTGGGACTGGAAGTGGAGCCGGGCAAGGTGCGGGTGGTCATCACCGGTTCGGCGGCCGGCGGCACGGGCTCCGGGTCATTCCTGGACATGGGCTATCTGGCCAAGGCGATCCTCAAGGAGAAGAATGTCGAGGGCAAGGTCGACCTGTACATGGTCCTTCCCGGCGGCTTCATCACCACCACCAACCCCGACCGCATCCAGGCCAACGGCTACGCCGCGTTGATGGAGCTTGAGACTGCACTGCGCGGCAATGTCCTGGTCAAGCATTGGGATGCCTCGGACAACCTGCACATCGACAGCCGCCCGTACGACGATGTGTACATCGTCGACAACACCAACGTGGCGATGGCCAAGACCAGTGAACAGGAAGACATCTACGAGATGCTCTCGGATGTCTTCTTCACCGACTTCACCTCCCAGGACTTCGCCAACCGCAAGCGCTCGGTGGCCGTCAACCAGAACCAGCACAAGATCCGCGCCTATTCGGTTCCGCTGCCGCAGGACTATGGTGACGATACGGAACTGCGTTTCACCGCCAGCTACTCCGGCGTCGGCCAGGCCGTGCTTGATACCCAGGTGGAAGCGCGCCAGAACGTACGCATGAACCGCCAGGTGCAGGCGATGCTCAAGGCGTTCTTCGGCATCGCCAATATCCAGGCCCCGGGCAACCGCCCCACTGATAAAGAACGCGATGATTTCCTGCGTGAGCAGCTGGCGATCGTGCCACGCACCTTTACGGATATTCCGCAGTTCCTCTCCCGCGGCGATCTTGCCACGCTCAACGGTGAGTTCACGCACTACCAGGTCGCTGATGATCTGTTGAAGGTGACCGGCGACGCCAGCATCGGTGCGCAGATCGAACAGAAAGTCGAGAATGCCTTCCAGCAGCTGATGCACGGCAGCGCTGACCGCGACCAATGGCCGCTGCACGTCCAGGATGTGATCAAGCAGCTTGAGCGCGATACCAAGGGCAACCGGGTGGACAGCGCCGACCGCAACCACGAAGTCCGCATCAAGGAGAATCGCCAGCGGGTGTTGCTGTCGATTACCGATGAGGCTGAACTGCCGGCGCAGATCTTCCGGCGCCTGGACGATGACGAGCGCGGTGGCCTGGACTACACGCTGGCCTTGGTGGAAATGATCAAGGACCGGCTCGAGAACGAAGGTACCGGCATCGTTCCTGCGCTGGAACGCAATGCGCAGCGATTCGCCGAGATTTCCGAGAGGCTGCAGAACGCCGAGCTTGCGCGCGAGTTCGAACGCCTCAAGGAGACCACCGGCAAGGGTCTGCTTGCGCGGATCAGCGGCAAGGACAAGCAGGCCGAGACCGTACTGGCGCAGATCAAGGAAACGATCCGCGACAGCCTGCTGTTCTACGTTCGCTCGGTCGCTTCGCGCGAAGCGGCCAACCTGCTGCGCGACGTCTCGGGCTGGCTCGGCGTCAAGGAAGCTGTCGATGCCTACGGCCGCCCGCTGTGGAGTGGTTTCGTCGGGCGCCTGCAGGACGGTCGCCAGTCGGTTGAGTCCCTGCTGCTGCACGTCGAGCGTGACATCGGCAAGATCGAGGCGGCCATCGCCGAGAAGCATGCGACCCTGATCGCGCTCAAGGCACCGCAGGACGAAGAGCAGCCGGCAATCGATCCGGCCGAGTTCAGGCAATGGGCCAAGGAAGCATTCAAGGACTTCGGCGGCTCCCAGACGCTGTTCCAGAAGCTGCTCAGCGACGACGGCGCGCAGGAAGTGTTGGGCAAGCTGCGCAACAAGGCCGTGGCACAGCTGCCCCAGGTCGATGCCCGAACCCAGACCGATCCGCTGATGCAGGCGCTGGCCGCGCTTACGCCCGAGCAGCTGCGCGAGACGTTCCGCCTGCTGCTTCAGCGTGCGATGCCATGGGTGCCGCTGAACCTCAACGGTGGATTTGATATCTCCAAGGACCGCTACACCTGCCTGGTCGGCGTAAAGGATGCGCGCCTGTTCCGGCGCCAGTATGGCGCGATGCTGGAGCAGGCCGTACCGCAGGGCACCGGCATGACCGCCAGCCAGATCGACTTCGTCGAATCCGGCATTCCGGGCAAGCTGATCTGCTTCACCGAGTTGTCTGGCTTCCCGGTTCCGGCACTCACGCCACTGCCGACCTATCAGGCGGCTTACCGCAAAGAGGCGGCCCGTATTCCGCTGCACATCCACAAGCGGGTCAGCCAGTTCGTGCAGCCCATCCAGTTCACTCAGGGCCAGTACCGGCAGTTCGCTGAGGATTTCAGGATATACCTGCATGCCCTCGGCCTGGGGGTGCTCAAGCGCCGTGCCGATGGCAAGTATGAGATCACGCTGGAAGGCGACGGGTTCAGCATCGGCGATGAATTCTCCGTGCGGCAGAGTGGCCTGGACGGGAATGACAAACGCAACATCGAAGAACAGCTGCGCCAGCGCTCGGCCAACGTGCGCGACCCGCTGCAGCTGGCTGTGCTGGCCCAGCTGTTCCGGCATTACGCCACCGTGGCATACAAGCCGATCAAGCAGGAGGACCAGCAGGGTCGCGAAAGCTTGAAGAAGCGCTTCCCCTACAAGCTGAGTGAGATGTTGGCCACCGACTATCGGCAGAAGCTGGTGCAGGCCGCCGGTGACGAAGCCGACCGGATCGAAGAGCGCGCCCGTGCATTGTTCGACGCCTGGACGCAGCCGGTTTCCGGCTCTTCGGCCGATGTCTATGCTGACGAGGTCGCCACCGACCGGGGCGAGAAGCGACAGGTAAATGATGCCTTCGCCCAGATGCTGGGCGTTACGTCCATTGCGGGCGCGAGCGCGGCGAGGCTTGCCCCGGGCGCGGTACCACCGCCTCCACCGCAGGGCAGCCTGCCCGGGGCACCCCCGCCACCGCCGCCGATGGTCGATTACAGCTACTACGTCGGCTACAACAACCAGTCGCTGGGACCGTATACGGTCCAGCAGCTGCAGCAGTTCGTGGGCACCGGCAACATCAACCGCAACAGCCTGCTCTGGCGCGAAGGCATCGAGTGGAGCGCGGCCGGTGCACTGCCGGAACTGGGCCATCTGTTCACCGCTCCATCGGCCCCGCAACCGCCGGCTCCCCCGCCGCCGCCCACCGGGTACTGAGGCTGTATCGCCGTAATGACTGACGCCAGCGCCACCGCCTCGATCTGTGTCAATGACCAGTGCATGAAGCCCCTGCCCGGGCAGGTACGCTTCTGCCCGTTCTGTGGGGTGTCCGCGCCAGCGGTTGTGGCGCCGCCGGTCATAGCCCCGGCGGCGGTCATGCCGCCGCCCCCGATTCCTGCGACACCCTCGCCAGCGGCGCCGACAGTGGTGGAATCCGTGCCTCCACCGGCCCCTGCAGCGCCTCCGCCTTCCGCTGTGCAACCGGCATCCGCGCCGGGACCCAAGCGCTCGACCAGGCCACCTGCGCCTCCCGCGCCGATCGCGCCTGCGCCGATTGCTCCCGGGCCGAGCCCACGACCACGCTCACGCGTGCCGCTGGTCCTGGTCTGCCTGGTTCTGGGTGGGCTTTTCTGGGCGATCTTCCTGCGCGATCGAGGTACGTCGCCAACGGTGTCTGCCGGCCGCATCGACGCGCATCGTGCGGCTGTGGAGTCATGCCTCGCGCGGGCAGACCTGGCCTGTGCACGCGTCGCCTTGCTGGGCATGCAGCACGATCTGCCGGGTGAAGAGAACTGGCGCGATCTGCAGGTCCGGGTGACTGCATTGGAAGCCGACCTTGCCAAGCAGGCCGAGCCCGCGCGCCCCACCCGCGCAGCGACACCGGCACCGGCTCCAGCGCCAACCGCCGCACAAGCACCCCTCCACACTGAGGTTGCCCAGGCGCCCCCCCCACCTGCGTCGATCCCGGACCGGTCTGCACAGGTGGATGCCGCATCGCGCGAGCGCGCTCCCGTGCGCTATCCGCCGGATGCAGTGCGTACCGGGGCACGCGGAACCGTTCTGCTCAGCATCGATGTTGCCGAAGATGGCACTGCGACGGCCATTTCGGTGATGCGCACCAGTCGGGTGCGGTCGCTGGACCGTGCTGCGCTGGAAGCAGCGCGTCGCTGGCGTTACCTACCTGCCATCCGGGACGGACAGGCGAATGCAAGCACGATGCAGCTGGAGGTGAGCTTCAGCCCAGACGCGGGCACCGCCTCAGACATGGCCGACCTGCGCCAACCTGACAACAGCTACCCGCCCAAAGCGCCGACGATCTCGCTGCCACCGGCAGCGGCGCCGGAAGCAGGCCTGCTGAGCAAGGCGCGGGTTGAACTGCAGCAAGGCCGCTACGACGTCGCCGTAGCCCTGGGCGAATCGGCCCTGCAGGTCAATCCCGACTCAGCGGCTGCCCGGTCGCTCATCCGCCAAGCAAAGGCGGAGCGCGACCGTGTCATGCGCGAAACCACCATCGAATGATGCCCGCCCCACTTCACACCAGGTGTTGACCATGAAAAAGGACTATTTCGCCCCCGCCTCGCTCGGCAAGGTGCTGTTGATCGGCCTCGCTACCGCCGGCACGCTTACCGGCTGCACCACGGGCAATCAGATGACCCGATCGGACTGGGGCAAGTGCCTGGGCGCGATCGCGCTGGGCACCGGCGCCGGCGCGCTGGTCAATGGTGAGAAAGGTGCCTACGTCGGCGCTGCGGCCGGCATCGCCGCCTGCTTCGTGATCAACGCACAAAGCCGCCGCACCCGTAGCGCGGCCCAGGTGGAGTCGGATTACCGGTCGCGCTACTCGCAGCTGCCGGAGTCTGCCGAGGTCGTGCATTACCAGACCAGCCTCCCCGGCAACAGCGTACGGCGTGGTGAACCGCTGAAGATCGTCTCCAACATCGAAGCGGTCAGCGGCCGCCAGCAGCCGATCCGCGAGGTCAAGGAACAGATCCGGATTTACGAACCCGGCCAGTCCGAACCCTTCAAAACCGCCGAGAAAGTCGCCAGCGAGAGTGCAGGCAGCGGTGCGTACGAGAACACCTTCACCGTGACCTTCCCGTCCAACATGCCGCAGGGGCGCTATAGCATCCAGACCGACGTATTCGTCAATGGCGAGCGGTTGGACAAGGGCAGCAACCAGATCCAGGTGGTCTATGACGGCGAGCACCTGATGCGCGAGTTCGCCGCGATCGCGGCGCGCTGATGTTGCCGGGGTGCCCTTCGGGGCGCCCTGTCTCCCCATGAGGGGACGATTACCCCGCCCACGTATCTGGGTTGGGGATGAGCCCAGTGCATGGCTCCCACCATGCCGCTCCCGCCCTCAGGCAGGAGCAGCACGTTACGACGACTTACTTGCGCGCGCGCTTGGCCGGCGCCTTGCGTGCAACCGGCTTGGCGGCAGCACGCTTGGCCGGGGCGGCCTTGCGGGCCGGAGCCTTCTTCGCCGGAGCCTTCTTGGCCACCGCCTTCTTGGCGGTCGCGACCTTCTTGCCGACGGTCTTCCTGGCCGCTGCGGTCTTCTTCGTCACGGCCTTCTTGGCGGTGGCGACCTTCTTGCCGACCGACTTGCGGGCGACGGCGGTCTTCTTGCCGGCCACCTTCTTGGCGGTCGCGGTCTTCCGGGTCACGGCCTTCTTGGCGGTCGCCGACTTCTTGGCAACGGCCTTCTTGGCGGTGGCGACCTTCTTGCCGACGGTCTTCTTGGCGACGGCGGTCTTCTTGCCAGCCACCTTCTTGGCCGCTGCGGTCTTCCTGGTCACGGCCTTCTTGGCGGTCGCCGACTTCTTGGCAACAGCGGTCCGGGCAGCGGCGACCTTCTTGCCGACGGTCTTCTTGGCGGCGGCGGTCTTCTTGGTCACGGCCTTCTTGGCGGTCGCGGTCTTCTTGGCGACAGCCTTCTTGGCGGTGGCGACCTTCTTGGTCACGGTCTTCTTGGCAGCAGCCGCCTTCTTGGTCACGGCCTTCTTGGCGGTGGTGGCCTTCTTGCCGGCAGCCTTGGTGGTCTTGGTCACGGCCTTTTCAGCGGTGGCCTTCTTCTTGGCGACCTGCTTCTTGATCGCAGTGGCTTCGGCCTTGGCGTTCTTCTTGGCCGCTTCCAGCTTCTGCTTGGCGGTGGCCAGGGTCTTGCCGACCGACTTGGCCGCCTTGTCAGCCTTCTTGGCGACGGTCTTCTCGACCTTGGTCACGGCCTTCTTGACCTTGGCGACCTGGGTGGTGGCAGCCTTGCGTGCGCGCTTGGCGGTCTTCTTGACCGAAGCCACTGCATCTTCCGCTACGTGTGCGATGGTCTCGCCGACGTTGGTGGCGGTTTCTTTTGCATCTTCGACGGTCTGCGAGAGAACCGTGGTCACACCATTACCGTTGCTCATTGAGTGCCTCCTAAGGGGCCTGGTTAGTCAAATCGCTGGCGATGCTATACCGGCGCGGTCCATCGTGGAACGGTCTTGATGCGATGCTCGTGCCAAGCCGACAGTAGCACTGTCATCGTCGGCAGCAAGCAATGCACCGGCCGCGTGCACGAAACCCCTTGAAAACAGCATCGGCGTTCCCGCAGAAGATGCATGCGATCTGTCTCGATGCGCATCTCCGCCGCGCCCGGCGATGCAATGATGGATCGTCGTTGTTGATCCATTCCGTGCCCTGGTACTGCGTATTTGCGCTGGTTTGGATGGCGCGGGCGCGGCCGACGGACGCGCCTGCCGGTACGCTCTTCCCCTGCCGCGGGTATGGTGCCGCACCCGCTCTGCAGGTGGCCAGCGGCACACATTGCCCTGGCTGCCGGCGCCCATCCGTCGTGCGGCGCGACGTCGCCGGCAATGAATTTCATCCAGGGTTTAGCCGGTAGCGGACACACTCATTCAGGTTGAATTACCGTATACGTGTTCTCACCTGACCCGTCCCCTCCGACACGGAACCGCCGGACCATGCGACCGCTCCCGACCCTGCTCACGCTCGCCCTCGCCGCTGCCTTCGGCGGGTTCACTGCCACGGCCATCAATGCGCACCTGGACAACCGTGCCGAGGCGGCGCCGGCCGCGTATACGATCCCGACCACGGCCGCGCTGCCCGCAGCGGTCGCCGGCCAGGCGGTGCCGTCGCTGGCACCGATGCTGGAACGGGTGATGCCGGCCGTGGTCAGCGTCAACACCAAGCAGGTGGTACGGGTGCGCAACCCCTACTTCAACGATCCCTTCTTCCGCCGGCTGTTCCCCGAGGTGCCGCAGGAGCGCATCAACGAATCGCTGGGCTCGGGTGTGATCATCGATGCCGCCGAGGGGCTGGTCCTGACCAACCACCACGTCATCGACAACGCCGACGACGTGCAGGTGACCCTGGCCGACGGGCGCACGGTCAAGGCGGAATTCATCGGCTCCGATGCCGATACCGATGTCGCATTGATCCGGATTCCGACCGGCAACCTGACCGAGATCAAGCTCGGCGACAGCGCGCAGCTGCGCGTCGGCGACTTCGTGGTGGCGATCGGCAATCCGTTCGGTTTCAGCCAGACGGTCACCTCCGGCATCGTTTCGGCCGTGGGGCGCAGCGGCATCCGCGGGCTGGGCTACCAGAACTTCATCCAGACCGATGCCTCGATCAACCCGGGCAACTCCGGCGGTGCGCTGGTCAATCTGCAGGGGCAGCTGGTCGGCATCAATACCGCCAGCTTCAACCCGCAGGGCAGCATGGCCGGCAATATCGGCCTGGGCCTGGCGATCCCCTCCAACCTGGCGCGCGACGTGGTGGACCAGCTGGTCAAGCACGGCGTGGTGGTGCGTGGCACGCTCGGCATCGAGGCGCAGAACCTGACCCAGCAGATCGCGCAGGGCCTGGGCCTGACCGAGACGCGCGGCGCGCTGGTCACCCGCGTGCTGGCCGGCTCCGGTGCCGCCGCCGCCGGCCTCAAGCCGGGCGATGTGGTGGTGTCGGCCAACGGCCAGCGCGTGGACAGCGCGCAGGCGCTGCACAACGTGGAAGGCCTGCAGCCGGTCGGCAGCACGCTGACCCTGGACGTGCGCCGCGAGGGCAAGCCGCTGCAGATCAAGGCCACGCTCAAGGAGCAGGCGCGCGCAGTCACCGGGGAATCGCTCGACCCGCGCCTGAGCGGTGCCACCTTCGTCGATCTGCCCGAGTCGCTGCGCCAGGCCGGCGTGAGTGGCGTGCTGGTCAGCGAGGTCAAACGCGGCAGCCGCGCCGCCAACTCCGGGCTGGCGCAGGGCGATGTGATCACCGCGGCAACGGCAGGTGAGTTTGCCGATCTCGCCAGCTGGCGTGCAAACTTCCAGCAGCGTCCGGCCCAGCTGGTGCTGCGGATCATCCGTGGAAACGGCGGTGGCCAGCTGGTGATGCGCTGAACGCGGCGGCAGCCGTAACGTGGCTTACACCCGTCCGGTGCTATTACCTTGTGTTCGTTGCCGTCGGATCGTCCGCGGTCACCTTCCCCATCGCATAGCAGGAGAAACACGATGAGCCCCACCAATACCGAGAACCTGAAGGAACACCTGGGCGAAGCCGGCTCGCACCTGAAGTCGGCCGCCACCGCTGCCGGCGGTGCCATCAAGGGCGCGACCGGTGCTGCCGGTGACGAGCTGCGCATCGGCAAGGCCAACGTCAAGGCCGAGCTGTCCGATACCGCGCTGTCCGGCCTGGCCGCTGCCGAATTCGGTGGTGCCGCCGCCAAGGAACAGGTCGATGCACTGATGGACAAGGGCAAGGACCTGGTCGACAGCGCCGCTGAACTGATCCGCGAGCGCCCGCTGGCCTCCTTCGGCGTCGCCTTCGCGGCCGGCTGGATCATCGCCAAGCTGGCCCGTAGCGGCGGCGACAAGTAAGCAGCGGCGTGAGCGATCAAGCCCAGTCGACCGCTCCCGGTGGCGCGGATACCCCGCCACCGGACAGCGGTGAAAAAGCACCACGCCTGGACGAGAGCATCCGCCAGGTCGGTGAGGCCGGCCGTGAGACAGTCGATTCGGCCAAGCACACGCTGCGCTCCCTGCGACGGTTGGCTTCGGCCGATTTCGCACTGGCGCGCAGCGCGTTCGGCCGGGCACTGGCCTGGGCCGGCGTGGCGATCGTGTTCGGTGCATCGGCCTGGTTGTTGCTGGCCGGTACGCTGATCGCCCTGATGCAGCGCTGGGGCCTGTCCTGGTTCCATTCGCTGCTGATCACGTCGATCGTCAGCCTGCTGGTCACCGGCTACGCGATGTGGCGGGTGTCGTTCTTCTTCCGCCATACCGGCATGCATGCCACGCGTCGCCAGTTGTCGCGGCTGGGTCTGTATGACGAACCCAGCGATGAAGATCCCGATGCCGACGTGGATACCACGGGGGTGAAGCGATGAATTTCGAAGCGTTGCGGCAACGTGTCCAGCGCGCCGAGCTGGTGGTGGCGGTGCGGGTCGAAAAAACCCGCAGCAGCTGGTTCACCCTCAGCAGCGTCTGGCGGGCCGGATGGACGCCGTTGCGGATCATCACCGTCGGTCTCGCCGGCGGCTTCCTGGCCGGCAAGCTGGAGCCCACCGGTCTCGGTGCGAAAGTGCAGGGCGCGCGATGGCTGCAGATGATCGGCTCGGTCTCCAATCTGGTCGCCAGCACCCAGGCCGCGTTCGCCTCGATGCAGGCCAGCGAAGCGGCCGATACCGCCGAGCAGGCCGCAGACAAGGTGGATGACGCGGCCGATCAGTCCCC
>Ga0302347_1002446_pt1 | contig 18801 bp, 16 predicted proteins | sample PhyWR1_FD_202178 | JGI IMG/M metagenome (GOLD analysis project Ga0302347, IMG submission 202178) | Leaf surface microbial communities from wheat plants in UC Gill Tract Community Farm, Albany, California, United States - DLSL W.R1 (v2)... | ecosystem: Host-associated > Plants > Phyllosphere >...
CAAACATCACCAGCGTTGCGCCTCCGAGTACCGGTTCCGGAATATGTTGCACAAAACCGCTTACCGCCGGGAACAGGCCGAGCACGATCAGCATCAGTGCGACCACAAAGCCAACATAGCGACTTGCCACGCCGGTTAGCTGGATCACACCGTTATTTTGCCCGAAACAGGAGTTCGGAAAGGTGTTAAATACCGCAGAAACGCAGGAATTCAGCCCGTTGGCCAGCACGCCGCCTTTCAGACGCTTCATGTATAGCGGGCCGGAGACGGGTTGTTCAGAGACGTCAGAGGTGGCTGTGATATCGCCAATCGTTTCCAGCGAGGTGATCATAAATACCAGCATCAGCGGCAGCAGCAGGCTCCAGTCAATTCCCAGACCATAATAGAGTGGCGTGGGCACCATAATTAATGGGCTGTCTGTCGGCGCATTATTCTGCGGAAGCATGTCCATAAACCAGGCCATCGCATACCCTGCGGCCATGGCGATCACCAGTGACGCCACACGCAGATACGGATTGCGCTGGCGGTTCAGCAGAATAATAACTGCCAGCACAACACCGGCCAGCAGCAGGTTTTTCGGAGCTCCGAACGTGTGATCGTTCATCGCGGCGAATCCGCCGCCAATAGAGGTCAGCCCTACCTGGATAAGCGACAGGCCGATAATCATAACTACCACGCCGGAGACCAGCGGGGTAATGATCCGGCGCGCGAGGTGCAGGACCCGGGAGATCAGCATTTCCGTGCAGCTTGCCAGCATCAAGGTGCCGAACAGCGCGGCCATCATCGTTGGAACATCTGCGCCACCGGTTTTAAGCGCCGTACCGCCCATGATAAGCGGGGCGACAAAATTGAAGCTGGTGCCCTGAATGGACAGCAGGCCAGAGCCAACCGGCCCCCAGGCTTTAATCTGAATGATAGAGGCCACGCCGGAGGCGAACAGTGACATGCTAATGATGTGCTGGGTATCCGCCGCCGGAAGTCCGAGTGCCTGACAAATCAGCAGGGCAGGGGTGATCACTGCCACGAACATTGCCAGCAGATGCTGGCTGGCCGCAAACAGGGTCTGGGCCAGGGGAGGGCGATCTTCGAGGCGGTAAATCAGTTCGCTATTCTGTATGGGCGCAATCGGTTGCGCATCTTCAGATTCCAGGGTGTTAGCAGACATCAAAGGTATTCCCGCGGTGGAAAAGCGGGCATTTTATCCGACTCCCGGTTAAAAGCAATCGTTTGCCATGCTCCGGGTAAAAATTTTACGTTGCTGAAAAGAGTGACGGGTAGCGCCAGGGCTACCCGTCAGGAAGATTACTCGTCGTGTTCTTCCCACGCCATGGCGCGTTTCACCGCTTTTTTCCAGCCGCTGTAACGGTAGTTGCGTTCGGTGGTTTCGATACCCGGACGGAACTCGCGTTCAATGACCGCTTTTTCCTGTAGCTCATCCAGATTCTGCCAGAAGCCCACCGCCAGACCGGCCAGATACGCTGCGCCCAGGGCAGTCACTTCACGGACCTCCGGGCGTTCCACGCGGGTGCCGAGAATGTCAGACTGGAACTGCATCAGGAAATTGTTGGCCACTGCGCCGCCGTCTACGCGCAGGGCGTGCAGGCGAATGCCCGAATCTGCCTGCATGGCTTCCAGAACGTCACGTGTCTGATAGGCGATGGATTCCAGCGTGGCGCGAATAATATGATTCGAATTGACGCCGCGCGTCAGGCCAAAGATCGCACCGCGCGCATACGGGTCCCAGTAAGGTGCACCGAGGCCGGTAAAGGCAGGCACGACATACACTCCGTTGGTATCTTTCACTTTGGTGGCGAAATATTCAGAGTCAAAGGCGTCGCTGATGAGCTTCATTTCATCACGCAACCACTGGATAGAAGCGCCCGCCATAAATACCGCGCCTTCCAGCGCATAATTTACTTCGCCGCGTGGACCGCAGGCGATGGTGGTCAGCAGACCATGATCCGACGCCACCGCTTTTTCGCCGGTATTCATCAGCATAAAGCAGCCGGTACCGTAGGTATTTTTCGCCATTCCTTCTTTGACGCAAAGCTGGCCGAACAGCGCTGCCTGCTGATCGCCAGCAATCCCGGCAATCGGAATACGCGTGCCGCCTTTACCGCCGATATTGGTCTGGCCGTACACTTCGGAGGATTTGTGCACCTGCGGCAGCATGGCGCGCGGAATATCCAGCACCTCCAGCATTTTGTCGTCCCATTCCAGCTCGTGGATATTGAACATCATGGTACGCGAGGCGTTGGTGTAGTCGGTAACGTGAACGCGTCCCTGAGTCATTTTCCAGATAAGCCAGGTATCGACCGTACCAAACAACAACTCACCCCGGCGGGCGCGTTCGCGTGAACCCTCGACGTGATCGAGGATCCATTTTACTTTGGTGCCAGAAAAGTACGGGTCAATGACCAGACCGGTGGTTTTACGAATGTAATCTTCCATGCCGTCGCGCTTCAGCTTTTCGCAGATTTCAGCGGTACGACGACATTGCCAGACGATAGCGTTATAAATCGGTTTACCGGTTTCCCGATCCCAGACGATAGCGGTTTCACGCTGGTTGGTAATACCAATAGCGGCAATCTGATCGGAATTAATGTCGGCTTTGGCCAGCACTTCAACCAGCGTAGAGCTTTGAGTCGCCCAGATTTCCATTGGATCGTGTTCAACCCAGCCTGGCTTCGGATAAATTTGTTCAAATTCGCGCTGCGACACGCTGATGATATTAGCATCGTGATCCATCACGACGGCACGAGAACTGGTCGTACCCTGATCAAGCGCAACGATATATTTTTTGTCAGTCATAGTGATAAGTCCCATAGTCGTATTACAGCGAAACTTTTTGTGTAGCGGCAGCAGCGTCTTTCTCATCTTTGGCGACCGGAATGTCGCACGGCAGATGGAAGCCGATCAGCTTGCGATAGCCAAACGCGCCCAGGGCAGCGCCAACGATTGGTCCGAATAGCGGTACCAGGAAGTAAGGAATATCTTTCGCACCGGTAAAGGCAACGTTGCCCCACCCGGCAAACCAGGCGAACGTTTTCGGACCTAAATCACGCGCCGGATTCATGGCAAAGCCGGTCAGCGGCCCCATCGATGCACCGATAACGGCAATCAGCAGACCGATAAGCAACGGGGCCAGCGGTCCACGCGGAATGCCGTTACCATCATCACCCAGCGCCATAATCACGGCCATCAGAATAGCGGTAATCACCATTTCAACTGCGAAGGCCTGCACAAAATTAAGATGTGGATTGGGATACGTCGAGAAAATGCCGGCCAGATCGAGGCTCTCCACGCTGCCGCGTACCATATGGTGCGTCAGTTCGTAGTCAGCGAACAAATTGTAATAGAGGCCATAGACCAGCGCTGCCGAGCAGAAGGCTCCGGCGAACTGGGCGACGATAAACGGTGCCACCTTACGGCCGTCAAAACAGGCAAAAAGCCAGAGGGCGATGGTGACCGCCGGGTTGAGATGCGCGCCAGAGACACCGGCGGTTAAGTAAATCGCCATCGCGACCCCTAACCCCCAGATGATGCTGATTTCCCACTGTCCGAAGCTGGCACCCGCCACTTTTAATGCGGCAACGCAGCCCACGCCAAAGAAAATCAGCAATCCGGTGCCCAAAAATTCTGCGATACACTGACCTTTCAGGGAAGTTGTTTGGCTCATAATCCGATCCTAAAGCAAGGTAAGAAGCAATATGTGCATAATGGTCAAATACGACCATACAGCATTGTATGTTTAATGTTAATTTATCGTTAACGAGCATAAACGAGAAATATCGAAATCAAAATGTGTGTGCTGCGTCAACAAAATGAGCGTTTTCGCGCTATGTAGTGTATTTTTACGCCAGAAAAATAATGAGAGCTGAATCATTTCATTAACCCATGGGTTAACAATTAAGGGGTATTTGCGACGAACGCATCAGGTTTTGCCTGAAAATGGCGACAATCCGCAAACAGCATGGGTTGTTGCTGGACAGTAGGGGCGGCGCTTCATACAATCGGAGCTAAGGTTACGGGCTAATTCATTAAGGCGTCGCCGGTGTTCGGGACGAGGATTTATATCCATCAGCGCCTTGCAATTCAGGAGAGGTAGGACGATGTCATTAGAAGTGTTTGAGAAACTGGAAGCAAAAGTACAGCAGGCGATTGATACCATCACTTTATTACAGATGGAAATCGAAGAGCTGAAAGAGAAGAACAATAGCCTGTCTCAGGATGTTCACTCCGCGCAGCAGAGCCGGGAAGATCTGGAGCGTGAGAATCATCATCTGCGCGAGCAGCAGCAGGGCTGGCAGGATCGTCTGCAGTCTCTGTTGGGGCGCATGGAAGAAGTTTGATTTAAGGCCCTCTCTCTGCGGAGAGAGGGTTTATCCTCTTATATTCCCCTTCGTTATAGCCAATCTTTTTTTATTCTTTAATCATTGGTTCGCTTTCTGGCACGCTGACGTCATCAAAACACAACATACTGAGAGTGGGCGATGAATAAGTGGAGCGTAGGATTAACTCTGTTGCTGGCGTCAACCAGCATTCTGGCTAAAGATGTCCAGTTATTAAATGTGTCTTATGATCCAACGCGCGAGCTGTACGAAGAGTACAACAAAGCTTTCAGCGCCCACTGGAAAAAAGAGACCGGCGATAATGTCGTCATTCGGCAGTCGCACGGTGGCTCTGGCAAACAGGCGACTTCCGTTATCAATGGTATTGAGGCTGATGTGGTCACTCTGGCGCTGGCCTACGATGTGGATGCTATTGCCGCACGTGGACGCATTGATAAGAACTGGATCAAACGCCTGCCGGATAACTCCGCGCCATATACCTCGACCATCGTTTTCCTGGTGCGTAAAGGCAACCCGAAACAAATTCATGACTGGAACGATCTGGTCAAACCTGGCGTTTCGGTGATCACGCCGAATCCTAAAAGCTCCGGCGGCGCGCGCTGGAACTATCTGGCGGCCTGGGGCTACGCGCTGCATCATAACAATGGCGATCAGGCTAAAGCTCAGGATTTCGTAAAATCACTGTTCAAAAATGTCGAGGTGCTGGATTCCGGCGCGCGTGGCTCAACCAATACCTTTGTTGAGCGTGGGATTGGCGATGTGCTGATTGCATGGGAAAACGAAGCGCTGCTGGCCACCAAGGCGCTGGGCAAAGACAAATTTGAAATTGTGACCCCGAGCGAGTCTATTCTGGCAGAACCGACTGTATCCGTGGTCGATAAAGTCGTCGACAAGAAAGGCACTCAGGCGGTGGCAGAAGCCTATCTGAAGTACCTGTACTCGCCGGAAGGTCAGGAAATTGCCGCGAAAAACTTCTACCGTCCTCGCGATGCTGAAGTGGCAAAAAAATATGACAGTGAATTCCCGAAATTGAAGCTGTTCACGATTGATGAAGAGTTCGGTGGCTGGGCGAAAGCGCAGAAAGAACACTTTTCTAACGGCGGCACGTTCGATCAGATCAGCAAACGTTAAGCGTTACCCTGAAATAGGGCGCTGACCGGCACTATCGCCACCGATTTTAACGGCCCTCCGGGGCCGTTTTTATTTGGTCATCAATTTGCGATACCCTTTAGCAAAAGCCCGATCCGGTATCCAATAATGAAAAACGTTATGCGCTTTATCGTCGTGCTGCTGGCAGGAGCGCTTCTCGCCGCCGGTGGTTTTTACTGGCATCATACGCGCCATTCCGATGCGCTCCGCCATATTACACTCGACCAGTGTATTCCCGGACAGCGCCTGCACCACGCTCCTGCTCCCTGTAAAGAGGTCGATCTCCGGGCGGGTTATGTGCTGCTCAAAGATAAGAATGGCCCGCTTCAGTATTTGCTGATGCCCACGCAACGGATAAACGGTATTGAAAGCCCGCTGTTGCTCACCGCGCAAACGCCCGATTATTTCTGGCTTGCGTGGCTAAAGCGTGGCGTGCTGAGTGAAAAAAACGGTGCGCCGCTGCCGGACCCGGCCGTTTCATTAACCATCAATTCTCGTCTCGGGCGAACGCAAAACCATCTCCATATTCATATTTCCTGCCTGCGCCGCGATGTTCGCTCTCATCTTGATGACAATCTGACAAAAATTAGCGCCCGCTGGCTTCCGCTTGAGGGTAGATTACGCGGCCACGACTATCTGGCCCGGCGGGTGACAGAGCGTGAACTAATGCAGCGCAGTCCATTTATCATGCTGGCGGAGGAGGTGCCAGACGCGCGGGCGCATATGGGGCGCTATTCGCTGGCTCTGGCGCAGCAGCGCGACGGTTCGCTGGTGCTACTGGCAACAAAGCGTAATGTGTGGATGTTAAATCTGGCCTCGGCGGAAGAACTTCAGGATCACCAGTGTGCGATCCTGAAGTAAACGCGGATCAGAGCCCCGGTGCTTTCCACAGCGATGTGGTTAAGCCATTATCCACCAGACCGCGCTGATCCTGATACACGGCCAGCCATTTCTCCCGCGCTCGCTGATAAGTATCATGATTTTTCGGGTCGGGCTTATGCTCACGATCCCAGCGTACCAGGCTTTCGCCGGTGAGTGCCAGCGAAGGCCAGATATCGGCTCCGACGCCGGCGGCTATCGCGCAGCCGAGCGCCGTTGCCTCTTTCACTACCGGCACCCGCACGGTCAGACCGGTGACGTCAGCCAGGATCTGACTCCATAATTTGCCTTTTGCGCCGCCGCCGGCAAACACCAGCGTATCGGCCTGCACGCCAGAAAAATCGGCGATCTGCTGTAAATTGCAGGCCGAGACAATCGCTGCATTTTCTTCCAGCGCACGAAACAGCGTGGCTTTATTGCACTTTTCAGGATCGATGGAGAGATTGATAAACGACGGCGCGGCGTGATACCAGCGTTTAAACCGCATGACATCGGAAAAAATAGGCATGACGCCGTGCGCGCCGGGGGGGACCCGGCTGGCCATCTCTTCAAGCAGAGAATAGGTATCTATCCCGAGGCGGTCGGCGATCAGTTTCTCTTCGGCACAGAACGCATCCCGAAACCAGCGCATGGTCAGGCCGGTGAAAAAACTGATCGACTCCGTTTGTACCATGCCCGGAATGACGTGTGGGTTAATCCGCACATTCATGTTGGGATCGGTGGCCGGTGCCGGAAGATTCACTACCTGCTGCCAGAAGGTGCCGCCCAGTACTGCGGTTTGCGCAGGCTGCACCACGCCGAGGCCCAGGCAGCCGAGTTGCACGTCACCGCCGCCAACCACAACCGGTGTTCCGGTAGCCAGGCCGCAAAACTCTGCGGCAGTTGAGGTTACTTTTCCCAGCGGCGTTCCGGTTTCTTTCACCGGCGACAAGATATCGGCCCGCAGGCCGGCCATTTGCAGCAGACTGCGTTTCCAGTCGCGGGTTGCTAAATCCAGCAGGCCAGTGGTCCCGGCGTTAGACGGATCAACCGCCAGCTCGCCGCACAGCATATAAGCCATCCAGTCGCTTATCATCGTAACGGTAGATGCCCGACGATAAATATCCGGACGGTGGTGCGCCAGCCAGAGCAGACGTGGAATAGCGCTCAGGGCCAGCGTTTGCCCGGAGCAGCGATAAACATTTTCCTCAAACGTGTTGTCGTACAGTTCTTTTAGCTCGCTGACCTCACGTGCTGCCCGCGCATCGACATTCGCGCAGGCCCATATCGGTTCACCGTCGCCATCGTAAATCACAATCCCTTCGCGCATCGAACAGGCTGAAACGGCAATAACGGCCGTCGCCGGGATGGCCGCCAGGTGCAGCGCCTGGCGAATACACTGGCAGGCCAGCTGCCAGTTCTTGGCCAGATCAAATTCCATCGAACCCGGCACATCAGGTACCGCCAGATGCTGCCATTCCGCCTGACCAACAGCGACCTGGTTGCCGTGTAAATCGAAAATGACGGCTCTGACGCTGCCGGTTCCGGCGTCAAGGGCCATCAGATAGTGTCCTGATTCAGAGTGGGTACAGAGTCGAGCCATATTGTCGCCCTCGGCTATTTATCGTTCACCTGAACTCCTGTCAATTCGTGCTCCATATCGTAGGGGTAAGTGTTCTTTGATTTCGTTATTGTTCAATTAATTGCAGCATTCTGGCGGCGGTCGCCTGATCGGTGACCAGCGCATTGATGTAGCGGCCTTTCATCGCGGCGATAATGGCTTCTGCTTTCTCTTCGCCGCCGGCAACACCGATAATCGTAGGGATCGTGGCGAGCGATGTCAGGCTCAGACCGATCAACTCCTGGTGAATTTTGATCTCCGGGATCACCTTACCGTCGGCATCAAAAAAGTAACCGAGAATATCGCCCACCGCGCCTTTACGACCGATCATCAACTGTTCGCCGGTAGTGATATAGCCCGAGCGCAAAATCGTGGCGTCCTCTTTCTGGCTGACCGAACCGATGCCTACAACGGCCACATCTGCCGCCTGGGCCGTTAGCATGACGTCCCGGACGCTATTTTCATTGCGCAATGTGCAGGCAATATCTGCCGACGAGGCGCGCAACGGCGCGGGCATAATGCTGACGCTACAGGCGGCGTCCAGCTGACCGATACCGGTCATGTAAGGCCCGACACCGCCGGAGAGCGTCACCAGCCGGATACGCTGGGCAGAAATAAATCCGCTCAGCCGCTTGAGCGTCGTCATGGTCGCCTCGCCAAAGCCCACCGCCAGCAGTTGCTGAGGTTGCAGGGATTCCATCAGCATGTGTGAGGCACCAATCCCCAGCCGCATCCCAATATTGGCGTCGGGCAGGTCGGGTAATACCCGAATATGACGCAGTGAAAAACGGCTGCGCAGCGCGGCTTCGTACTGCAGACAGCCTTCAAACCGTGAGTTAATCTGCACGCGGATAATGCCCGACTGATGTCCTTTCTCCAGTAGCCGCGATACTTTAAGCCGTGTCAGCCCCAGCCGTTCGCTAATTTCACTTTGTGTCAGGCCGTCGTGGTAATAAAACCATGCAATGCGAGCGACCTGCTCCTCTTCACACATGCCGTAATCTGCTACCAGAGTGCCATCATTGGTTGTCATAATTTTGCTTCGCTCTGAACATTTTTAATTCATAAATACAATTGTTCAGTCATTCATAACACTCCGCTGTGACCCGCGCCACAAAAATTAATCATGACTGCACTTTTTGCGCCAGAAAATTCATTTATTCGCAAAATGTGATCTTTGTGATGTTTTTGTAACCAAATTGCTACTACTGTTTTGAACAATTAGTTTTCACAAAAACATTTGTTCAGTCCAGGTCTCAATGTTGATTGAGCGGAGGCAACATGCAACCCAGTCATTTTTCGGCCCCTCTACTGCTTTGCGCACGGGATATTCGCAAGCACTATTCTGGCGTCGATGTCCTGAAAGGCATCGACTTTACCCTGCACGCCGGAGAGGTACATGCGCTACTTGGCGGTAACGGTGCCGGAAAATCGACGCTGATGAAGATTATTGCCGGAATTGTGCCGCCCGATGGCGGTAGCCTGGAGATTGGCGGAACACGCTGTCACCACCTGTCGCCGCTAAAAGCTCATCAGCTGGGGATTTATCTGGTTCCTCAGGAGCCGCTGCTGTTTCCCAGCCTCTCCGTGCAGGAAAATATTCTGTTTGGTCTGCGGGGACGGCTGGCGTCGACGGAAAAAATGCAGCAGCTGCTGAACGCGCTGGGCTGCCAGCTCGATCCTGCCAGCATGGCCGGAACCCTGGATGTCGCAGATCGGCAAATGGTTGAGATTATGCGCGGGCTGATGCGTGATTCGCAGATTTTGATCCTCGATGAGCCTACTGCCTCGTTAACGCCTGCCGAGACTGAACGGCTGTTTTCGCGACTGCGGGAGCTGCTGAAAAAGGGCGTCGGCATCGTCTTTATCTCGCATAAACTGCCGGAAATTCGCCAGCTTGCCGATCGCATCAGCATTATGCGCGACGGGAAAATCGCGCTGGCCGGGAAAACCCGGGATTTGTCGACTCACGACATTATTCAGGCGATCACCCCGGTATCGGGCGGTGTCAATCTGTCTGCCAGCCAGAAGCTGTGGCTGGAACTGCCGGGCAGCCGTCCACAGAACGTACGTGGAGCATCAGTCTTGTCGCTGGATGATCTGACTGGCGAAGGATTTATGCATATCAGTCTGGAGGTGCGTGCCGGAGAAATTCTCGGCCTCGCCGGGCTGGTCGGCGCGGGGCGTACGGAGCTGGCGGAAACCCTGTATGGCATCCGACCGGTCCGCGGCGGGAGCGTCATGCTGAACGGAACAGACATCAGCGGATTATCCACGCGTCAGCGTTTGCAGCGCGGGCTGGTGTATTTACCGGAGGATCGCCAGTCTTCCGGCCTGCACCTGGATGCATCCCTGGCGTGGAATGTGTGTGCACTCACCCACAATCAGCGGGGGCTATGGGCCAATACCCGGCGTGATGATGCCATTCTGGAGCGCTACCACCGGGCGCTCAATATCAAACTGAATGATGCCGGACAGGCGGCGCGCACGTTATCCGGCGGTAATCAGCAAAAGGTATTGATTGCCAAATGCCTGGAGGCGTCGCCGCAACTGCTGATTGTCGATGAGCCAACCCGCGGTGTCGATGTGGCTGCCCGCAGCGATATTTATCAGCTGTTGCGCAGTATTGCTGAACAGAATGTGGCGGTGCTGTTTATTTCCTCCGACCTCGAAGAGATTGAGCAGATGGCGGATCGCGTTTACGTCATGCATCAGGGCGAGCTGGGTGGCCCTGCGCTGTGCGGCGATGACATTACCGTCGACACCATTATGCATGTTGCTTTTGGCGAGCATCATGCGAAGGAGGCTGCATGTTGAAATTTATTCAGAACAACCGGGAAGCGACGGCGTTGCTGGCAGTGGCCTGCCTGTTTGTGTTCCCCGGTGCGCTGGACAGCCACTACCTGAGTATGCAAACGCTGACCATGATTTTCAGCAGCGCGCAGATCCTGATGCTGCTGGCGGTAGGGGCTACCCTGGTGATGCTGACGCGCAATATTGACGTATCGGTGGGATCAACGGCTGGCATGTGTGCCGTGCTGCTCGGACTGATGCTCAACAACGGCTACAGTCTGCCCGTCGCCTGTCTCGCCGCGCTGTTGCTCGGCCTGGCGGCGGGATTCTTTAATGGCGTGCTGGTGGCATGGCTGAAGATCCCGGCGATTGTCGCCACCCTCGGGACGCTGGGATTGTACCGCGGCATCATGTTGCTGTGGACCGGCGGTAAATGGATTGAGGGATTACCCGCCAGCCTGAAACAGCTCTCCACACCGGTATTCCTCGGCGTGTCAGCCATCGGCTGGTTTACGCTCCTGGTAGTGCTGTTGATGGCCTGGATGCTGGCGAGAACGGCGTTTGGTCGGAACTTCTACGCCACCGGCGATAATTTACAGGGCGCACGCCAGCTGGGCGTGCGAACGGAAATGGTACGTATCGTGGCGTTTTCGCTGAACGGCTGTATGGCGGCGATGGCCGGTATCGTCTTTGCGTCACAAATTGGTTTTATTCCTAACCAGACCGGTACCGGGCTGGAAATGAAAGCCATTGCAGCCTGCGTACTGGGCGGTATTAGCTTACTCGGCGGCTCCGGCTCGGTGATCGGTGCCGTTCTCGGGGCCTATTTCCTCACTCAAATTGACAGCGTGCTGGTGCTGCTACGCATCCCTGCGTGGTGGAATGATTTTATTGCTGGTCTGGTCCTGCTGGGCGTGCTGGTGTTCGATGGTCGCCTGCGTCGGGCGTTACATAATAATCTTCGCCGTCAAAAGTATGCGCGCTTTATGCCTTCTGCTGCATCGCCGCGCAAACCTGCCCGTAAACCGGCGCATCACACCAAAAAGCGGGAGATTGCACAATGAATATATGGCGACGCTATAGCTGGGAGATAGCGCTGGCGGTATTACTGGTGCTGGAGATCCTGGCCTTCGGTCTGATTAATCCGCGAATGCTGGAGGTGAATGTGCTGATGTTCAGCACCAGCGATTTTATCTGTATCGGTATTGTCGCGCTGCCGCTGACCATGGTGATCGTCAGCGGTGGAATGGATATCTCATTTGGCGCAACCATCGGGCTGTGCGCCATCGCGCTGGGCGTTTTATTTCAGGCAGGCGTACCGCTGCCGCTGGCCATAGGTCTGACTCTGCTACTTGGGGCGTTATGTGGGCTGATCAACGCCGGACTGATTATTTATACCGGTATTAATCCGCTGGTGATCACCCTCGGCACGATGTATCTGTTTGGCGGCAGCGCGCTGTTGTTATCCGGAATGGCCGGTGCGACCGGATACGAGGGGATTGGCGGTTTCCCTGCTGCATTTACTGACTTTGCCAACCTTGCCCCGTTTGGCGTACCCGTACCGCTGATCGTCTTCCTGCTGTGTGGCCTTTTTTTCTGGCTACTGATGCATCGCACCCACCCAGGGCGCAATATTTTTCTTATCGGGCAGAGCGCTCGCGTGGCGCAATACAGCGCGCTGCCGGTGAACCGCACGCTCTGTACCCTCTATGCCATGACCGGCGTTGCCTCGGCTGTCGCGGCCGTCTTGCTGGTTTCTTATTTTGGTTCTGCCCGTTCCGATCTTGGTACGTCGTTCCTGATGCCGGCGATTACCGCCGTTGTACTGGGAGGCGCCAATATTTACGGCGGGTCCGGGTCGATGATCGGCACGGCCGTGGCGGTGCTGCTGGTCGGTTTTTTGCAGCAGGGCCTGCAAATGGCCGGCGTGCCGAATCAAATTTCCAGCGCGCTGTCCGGCGCATTATTAATCGTTGTCGTCGTCGGGCGGTCCATCAGCCTGCACCGTCATCAAATCGTTGAGTGGATTTCACGTCGCCGCCCCGCGCGGCAGGCCTGATATCGCGTTGAAATTACGGAGAGAAACATGGCAAGACACACTATCAACTCGCTTAGCTTACTCGTCGCACTTGGCCTCGCCTCAACGGCCATTACGGTGCAGGCGGCAGAGCGCATCGCCTTTATCCCGAAACTGGTGGGCGTCGGCTTCTTTACCAGCGGCGGCAATGGCGCAAAAGACGCCGGAAAAGCGCTGGGTATTGATGTGACCTACGATGGTCCAACGGAGCCGAGCGTATCTGGCCAGGTACAGCTGGTAAATAACTTCGTCAACCAGGGCTATAACGCGATCGTTATCTCGGCGGTTTCCCCCGACGGGCTGTGTCCGGCGTTAAAACGCGCCATGCAGCGCGGGGTGAAAGTACTCACCTGGGACTCTGACACCAAACCAGAATGCCGCTCTTATTACATCAATCAGGGCACGCCAAAACAGCTTGGCGGGATGCTGGTCGAGATGGCCGCGCAGCAGGTGACCAAAGAGAAAGCAAAAGTCGCATTCTTCTACTCCAGTCCGACTGTCACCGATCAGAACCAGTGGGTACAGGAAGCCAAAGCAAAAATTGCTAAAGAACATCCGGGCTGGGAAATCGTCACCACCCAGTTTGGCTATAACGATGCGACAAAGTCTCTGCAAACCGCGGAAGGGATCATCAAAGCCTGGAGCGATCTGGACGTCATTATTGCCCCGGATGCTAACGCGCTACCGGCGGCGGCGCAGGCAGCGGAAAACCTCAAGCGCGACGATATTGCCATTGTCGGCTTCAGCACGCCGAATGTGATGCGCCCCTATGTTAAGCGCGGCACGGTCAAAGCGTTTGGTCTGTGGGATGTCGTACAGCAGGGAAAAATTTCGGTGTATGTCGCCAGTGCGCTCCTGAAAAATACGCCGCTCAACGTCGGTGACAAGCTGGATATTCCGGGCGTTGGCCAGGTGGAGGTTTCACCGAATAGCGTGCAGGGCTACCGCTATGAAGCAAAAGGTAACGGCATCGTTCTGCTGCCTGAACGGGTGGTGTTCAACAAAGACAATATCGACAAATACGATTTTTGATCTCGCTCTGGAGTAAATAATGGCTGACTTAGATGACATCAAAGACGGTAAAGATTTTCATACGGATCAACCGCAAACCAACACGCCGTTTACCTTAAAAGGCTGCGGTGCGCTGGACTGGGGAATGCAATCCCGGCTGTCGCGTATTTTTAATCCGCACACTGGCAGAACGGTGATGCTGGCATTTGATCATGGTTACTTTCAGGGGCCGACCACCGGGCTGGAGCGCATCGATATCAACATTGCTCCGCTCTTTTCCCATGCGGATGTTCTGATGTGCACCCGGGGAATATTGCGCAGCGTCGTCCCGCCAGCAACAAATAAACCGGTGGTGTTACGGGCATCGGGGGCGAATTCGATTCTGACCGAATTGAGTAATGAAGCCGTGGCGGTAGCAATGGATGACGCCGTGCGCCTGAATAGCTGCGCTGTCGCCGCGCAGGTGTATATCGGCACCGAATATGAGCATCAGTCGATTAAAAATATTATTCAGTTAATTGATGCCGGATTACGCGTCGGAATGCCCACGATGGCAGTGACCGGGGTGGGCAAAGATATGGCTCGCGATCAGCGTTATTTTTCACTGGCCACCCGTATTGCTGCGGAAATAGGCGCGCAAATCATCAAAACATATTACGTCGATAAAGGCTTCGAGCGAATTGCCGCGGGCTGTCCGGTTCCCATCGTGATTGCCGGTGGGAAAAAACTGCCCGAGCGGGAGGCGCTGGAAATGTGCTGGCAGGCTATCGACCAGGGGGCGAGCGGTGTGGATATGGGACGAAACATTTTCCAGTCTGCCGATCCTGTCGCCATGATCAAAGCCGTTCATGCCGTCGTGCATAATAATGAAACGGCGGCTCGGGCCTATGAGCTTTTTCTTAGTGAAAAAGGATAAAGGTCGCGCCCTAATTGCGCTTACAGGAGGTGAATGATGCATGTCACACTGGTGGAAATTAACGTTCACGATGACAAAATCGAGCAGTTTGTCGAAGTCTTTCGCCAGAATCATGTGGGTTCTGTGCAGGAGGCGGGTAACTTGCGTTTTGATGTCCTGCAGGATCCTGACACACCAACCCGTTTTTATATTTATGAAGCCTATGTTGACGAGCAGGCTGTCGCACTGCATAAAACGACGCCGCACTATAAAACCTGCGTTGAGCAACTTGAGCCGCTCATGCGCGGACCGCGTAAAAAAACGGTCTTTCTTGGCCTGATGCCCTGACAGCCTAAAACGCCAGCATGGCATATGCATGCTGGCGTTATTCATTTCCCCTCTGCTGACGTCCTCTACCGTGTTGTATCTTCGAGTACATGACCTTTCATATCCTTTCGCAGATCGTTTTTTAAACAAAATTATGTGAGCACGATCAAAAGTTATAATAGTATACCTTTATATCTTTTGGCCCGTGGCTATACTCGCCCTGTAGCCATCGAAACCTTGTGCTAAGGCGGCTTATCTGTAAAAACGTTTTTATTTCATGATGTTAAATGTGTGCTTCTCACATGTTCTCGCCTTTAAACATAAAGGAATATCGACATGAAACTTTCTATCGTGGAAAAAATAGGCTTTGGCGCAGGCGATATGGCGATCAATATCGTGATTATCGCCATGCAACTGCTGCTGGCTTATTTCTACACTGACATTTACGGCCTTAACGCGGCGGATGTCGGCGTACTGTTTGTTATTGTGCGCATGATCGATGCCATTATCGATCCGGCGATGGGGATACTGACGGATAAGCTTAATACGCGCTGGGGACGTTATCGTCCATGGCTGGTGTGGTTCGCCATCCCCTTTGGTTTCGCTGTTTATCTGATGTTTATCACCCCGGATATGGCGTATATGGCGAAGCTCGCCTGGGCCTATGGCACCTATATTTTGATGACCCTGGTCTATACCGCCATCACCATACCTTACATTTCCATGATTGGCGTGATCACCAGCGATCCTGTTGAACGCTTAAGCGCCAACGGCTATCGCTTTGTTATGACCAAAATTGCGGCGTTCCTGGTGACCATTGTGGTGCCGATGCTGGCGGTTTGGCTGGGGCAGGGCAATAAGGCGCTGGGTTACCAGCTTTCAATGGGACTGATGGGCGCAATGGGCGCGCTACTGTTCATCTTCTGTTTCCTGACCACCCGTGAACGTAGCGAGCCAGAAATCACCTCATTGTCGGTGGGTAAACAGTTCAAATATTTACTGCGTAACGATCAGTGGATCATTCTGGGCATCGTCATCCTGCTGCTGATGTGTGGCTATGTTATTCGCGGCTCCGTGGCGGCTTATTACGCTAAGTATTATCTAAATGGGGGAGACAGTCTGATTTCGCCGTTCCTCGCAACCGGCGTAGCGGCCTCTATTCTGGCGATGATCGCCACGACCTGGGTGACGAAGTTCTGGGACAAAATCAAAATGTTCCGCTACACCCAGCTAATAACATTTGTGCTCAGTGCATTGATGTACTTTTTCGTCGGACAAGAAAACCTGATTCTGGCCTTCGTGTTTTATTTTCTAATCAACTTTTTCTGCGATATGCAAATGCCGGTGTTCTGGTCGTCTATCGCTGAAGCCGTGGATTACGGTGAGAAGAAAACCGGCCTGCGCGTGTCCGGCCTTGCCTTCGGCGGCATTCTCTTTTTCCAGAAATTTGGTATGGGCATCGCGGGCGGGATATTGGGCTTCTTACTTAGCTACTTCGGTTATCAGGCTGATGTCGAACAGAGTGCCCGATCGTTAATCGGTATTGCACTAATGATGACGCTGATCCCGGCAGTATTTCATCTGGTCGTCGGGCTGCTGATGAGAAAATATCTGATTAATAACGACTATTATCGCGATATTCAGCGTGAACTGGCGCAGCGTCAGGCCTGAGGAGTCACCTGTGAATACCATGAATAAAGTCTGGGCTATCGGCGATGCATCTGTTGATCTGGTCCCGGAAACGCATAACACCTATCTGAAATGTCCCGGCGGCGCGGCGGCGAATGTCGCCGTCTGCGTGGCGCGCCTGGGAGGACGCTGCGGGTTTATTGGGTGCCTCGGCGATGACGACGCGGGTCGATTTTTGCAGCAGGTGTTTCAGGATAACAGGGTTGATGTCACGGCCCTGAAACTGGATGCCGCCCTGACCAGCGCAGTGCTGATCGTGAATCTGGCCGCAGACGGTGAGCGCAGTTTTACCTATCTGGTCCATCCGGGGGCAGACACAGCGGTTACGCCGCAGGATCTGCCAATGTTTCAGGCGCATGAGTGGCTGTACTTCAGCTCTATTGGTCTGACCGATCTGCCCGCGCGCGATGCGTGTCTTGACGGTGCGAGAAAGATGCGTAAGGCCGGCGGTCACGTCCTGTTTGACGTTAATTTGCGCACATCAATGTGGCGGGACAGCGCTGAGATCCCGGCGCTCATCGCCCAATCCGCAGCGCTGGCCTCTGTCTGTAAAGTCTCGGCAGACGAGCTATGTCAACTCAGCGGCGCTCGCCGCTGGCAGGATGCACGCGGCTGGCTACGTAGTCTGGGATGCGAAACCACCATTATCTCGCTTGGACAGGAAGGCGCGCTGTTAATCAGCCCGGACGGCGAGCGCCACTTTCCGGCACCGTGCGTTGAGGTGGTCGACACCACCGGCGCGGGCGACGCCTTTGTCGGCGGTCTGCTGTTTACCCTTTCTCAGGCAAATAGCTGGAACGCAGCTTTACTGGCCGACGCCATCTCTACCGCGAATGCCTGCGGCGCGATGGCCGTGACGGCAAAAGGCGCAATGACCGCGCTGCCGTTTCCCGACCAGCTTCACACTTTTTTGTCCTGCCACGATCGTGAAATAAGGAGTCATCATGCACGTTGAACACAATAAATTACTGGGATGTCTGGTCGGGGCCGCTGCCGCCGATGCGATGGGTGCTGCGACAGAGGTCCGTACTCAGCAACAAATCAAAGATTACTTTGGCGGCTGGGTGACGACATTTCAGAAGCCCCCGGCCGATACCTTTGGACGCTGTAACGACGCAGGAATGTGTACGGATGATTTTATCCAGGCGAAATACATCATGGAGGCGCTGTTAAATCATCAGCGGATTGTCAGCGACGACGCCATGCGCGATGCTTTTCAGCACTGGCTGGATTATCCGTATTACGCCAACTTTACCGGTCCCACCACGCGCGCGGCCATGAAAGCCATCTTTAATGATAATCGCGCCTCATTGCAGGGTGAACTGGAAGGCGAAAAACAGTCGGTACAAATTATTAATAAAGGCAATGCCGAGGCAACAAACGGGGCGGCCATGAAGATTTGGCCTGCGGCAGTGCTGCATCCGGGTGATATCGACGCCGCTATCCAGTGTGCGCTGCAAATTTGCCGGTTTACGCATAATAATGTGCTGGCGATGTCCGGAGCGGCAGCGATGGCAGCCGCTACCAGCGAGGCGCTGCGCGCGCAAACCAGCGCTGACAGTATCATTGCCGCAGGTGTTTATGGTGCGCAGAGAGGATATATCCTCGCACAAGAGCAGGGCGCCATGATGGTGGCAGGGCCCTCGGTTGCCCGACGAATTGAGCTGGCGGTTAACATCGGTAAGCGTCATGCGCACTGGGAAACGGCCATTGTAGAAATCGCCGACATTATTGGTTCCGGCCTGCATGTCAGCGAGGCCGTACCGGCGGCGTTCGGTCTGTTCGCGTGTTGTCCGAATTCGGCGATTGATGCTATCATCTCCGCCGTTAATATCGGCAATGACACCGATACCGTTGCCACAATGGTGGGCGCGCTGTCCGGCGCATTCCACGGTGTAGATGCCCTTCCCGCCGATTATTTAACAACCGTAGATCGAATGAATCATTTCGATTTGGCAGAACTGGCCAGACGCATCGCAGGGTAGCACAGTCATCCTGCCGGGGACGGATCTCTCGTCCCCTGTCGGCT
>Ga0302347_1002448_pt1 | contig 18775 bp, 26 predicted proteins | sample PhyWR1_FD_202178 | JGI IMG/M metagenome (GOLD analysis project Ga0302347, IMG submission 202178) | Leaf surface microbial communities from wheat plants in UC Gill Tract Community Farm, Albany, California, United States - DLSL W.R1 (v2)... | ecosystem: Host-associated > Plants > Phyllosphere >...
GGAACCATTGGCATAGGGCAGGGCGCTGGTGACGAGGATCTTGCGTGGCTCGGACATGGGGCTCGGCTACTTGATGAAACGGAGGTCGGCCACTATAAAGCGCCGGCAAATTTATTTCACCCCGTGGCGTTGTTTCAGCATCCTGCAAACTGTCGAAAGCATGCCGTTACGTGGCCGGAACGGTTAGGATAGCCGCCTGTTTCAGTCAGTCTTTTTCGGGAGTAGCCCATGAGCGCCGTGAATCGCGCAGCGGTGGAAGCCGTTCTTCGCCAGTACACCGACCCCTATTTGAACCAGGACCCGGTGAGCGCCGGCTGTGTGCGAGCCATTGAGGTCCAGGGCGATCAAGTCTCGGTCCAGTTGGAGCTGGGCTACGCCGCCGGCCTGTTCAAGAACGGCTGGGCACAGATGCTGCAGATGGCCATAGAAGGTTTGGACGGCGTACGTTCGGCCAAGGTCGATATTCAATGTGTCATCGCCGCGCACAAGGCGCAGGCGCAGATTCCGGGCTTGGCCAACGTCAAGAATGTGGTTGCAGTGGCGTCCGGCAAGGGCGGGGTTGGCAAGTCTACTACGGCGGCCAACCTGGCCCTGGCCCTGGCCCGCGAAGGCGCACGTGTGGGCATCCTCGACGCCGATATCTACGGCCCGAGCCAAGGCGTGATGTTCGGTATCGCCGAAGGCACGCGGCCGAAGGTCAAGGATCAGAAGTGGTTCGTGCCTATCGAGTCCCTGGGCGTGGAAGTAATGTCCATGGCGTTCTTGACCGATGACAACACGCCAATGGTCTGGCGAGGGCCGATGGTTTCCGGCGCGTTGTTGCAACTGGTCACCCAGACAGCCTGGGGCGACCTGGACTACCTGGTCATCGATATGCCGCCCGGCACCGGTGATATCCAGCTGACCCTGGCGCAGAAGGTGCCGGTGGCGGGTTCAGTGATCGTTACCACACCTCAGGATCTGGCGCTGCTGGACGCGAAAAAAGGCGTGGAGATGTTCCGTAAGGTCAACATTCCGGTGCTGGGCGTCGTGGAAAACATGGCGGTGCATATCTGCTCCAATTGCGGTCATGCCGAGCATTTGTTTGGTGAAGGCGGCGGCGAGAAGCTGGCCACCCAGTATGGCGTCGAGCTATTGGCCTCGCTGCCGTTGTCGATGCTGATCCGCGAACAGGCTGATGGCGGCAAGCCTACGGTAATGGCTGAGCCTGATAGCCAAATCGCCATGATTTATCAGGAACTGGCCCGCCACGTGGGCGCGCGGATCGTGCTGCAGGAAGCGGCCATGCCATCCATGCCGACGATCACTGTCAGCGAGGATTGACGCGAGGAGGGGGCGATTACGCTTTTGCGCAATGTCTCATGTAAGCATTCGCTTACTTTTTCGTAAGCGAATGGTTTTTTTCCTCGCCCTGGGTGGCTAAAAAATGCGAAAGACTTTTCTATCTTATTGAAACATAACAATTATTTAGGGGTGTTCTGTTACGTCGGCGTGCTGGAGTGGATGTAGCATCCCGTTGAACTTCCCTTGGAACTCTCTAACATCAGTCCTGTGTCCACGGATTGACACGGCCATCAAGGAACGATGGTTAAAGGAATATCGCGGGATGCGATTCATCAGGATGATGAAAAGGAATAAAGGGACTAAGGAAAAAATGTGGGCGGGTCATACCGCCCCTTTTTTCGCCTGTAGAAAAGTAAAAGCAGGTCCAGGAAATGCAAAAAGGCCCGCAAGGGGCCTTTTGAGGAACGGTGAGGCTATCAGCGTTCGAGGTCGGCGAGTTTGCCGGTCTTGCCATCCCACTCTTCGGCGTCAGGCAGAGCGTCTTTCTTCTCGGTGATGTTGGGCCAGATATCGGCCAACTCAGCATTCAACGCGATGAAGTTTTCCATGCCGGCAGGCACCTCATCTTCAGAAAAAATCGCTTGGGCCGGGCATTCTGGTTCACACAGGGCGCAATCAATGCACTCGTCCGGGTGGATGACCAGGAAGTTCGGGCCTTCGTAAAAGCAGTCCACCGGACAGACTTCTACGCAGTCGGTGTACTTGCACTTGATGCAGTTGTCGGTGACGACGAAGGTCATTTCTAATTTTCTCCTCAGGCGGCGGCAGCGAAACCCTTAATGGCAGGGCTCGCGAGGTTCGGGAGCGATAGTCTGCAGGCCAGGCTAAAAGCCAGCAGCATCCCAAACCGCGCGAGAGTCTACCAGTTTGCAGGCCTGTGCGTTATATCCGAGTCTTCAGTGCATATAACATTTCGAGTGCTTTACGCGGCGTCAGATCGTCCAACTCCAGCTTGGCCAGTTCATCCAGCACGGGGTGGGGCAGGCTGGCGAAGAGATCGCTCTGATGTGGCGCGGCACTTTGTCGCTGAGTCTTGGCGGGACTGGCGACCGCAGTTTCGTGGGGTAACGCAGTGGTTTCCAGGCGACTGAGGTGTTCGCGGGCGCGGCTGATCACGTCGTTCGGCACACCGGCCAGTTGCGCAACAGCCAGGCCGTAGCTCTGACTGGCCGGCCCCGGCAATACATGGTGCAGAAACACGATACGCTCGTTGTGCTCGGTCGCGTTCAAGTGCACGTTGGCCACCAGCGGCTCGCTTTCCGGCAGTACGGTCAGCTCGAAATAGTGGGTGGCGAACAGCGTGTAGGCGCGTAAATGTGCCAAGCGCTCGGCGGCGGCCCAAGCCAGGGACAGCCCGTCGAAAGTGCTGGTGCCGCGACCGACTTCGTCCATCAGCACCAGGCTGCGTTCGGTGGCGTTATGCAGGATATTGGCGGTCTCGCTCATTTCCACCATAAAGGTCGAACGCCCACCGGCCAGGTCATCGCTGGAGCCGATCCGGGTGAAAATCCGGTCTACCAGGGACAGCTCGCAACTGGCCGCCGGCACAAAACTGCCGATATGCGCCAACAACACGATCAACGCCGTCTGGCGCATGTAGGTAGATTTACCGCCCATATTCGGACCGGTGATCACCAGCATGCGGGTATCGTCATCCAGCGACAGATCGTTGGCGACGAACGGCGTGGTCAGCACCTGCTCCACCACCGGGTGACGCCCCTGCACGATGCGCATGCATGGCTCGGTGACGAACCGCGGACAGTTGAGGTCAAGGTTGAGGGCGCGTTCGGCCAGGTTGCTCAACACGTCCAGTTCCGACAACGCGGCAGCCGTGTCTTGCAGCGGCGCCAGTTGGCCGATCAGGTCTTCGAGCAGCGCCTCATACAGCATCTTTTCCCGCGCCAAGGCACGGCTTTTGGCTGACAGTGCCTTGTCTTCGAACTCCTTAAGCTCCGGGGTGATAAAGCGTTCGGCACCTTTGAGCGTCTGGCGGCGCTGATAGTCGATCGGCGCCTGTTCGGCCTGTTTGCTGGGCAGCTCGATAAAGTAGCCATGCACGCGGTTGTAGCCGACCTTCAGATTGGCCAGGCCAGTGCGGGCTTTTTCGCGGGCTTCCAGATCGATAAGGAATTGCCCAGCGTTTTCGCTCAGGGCTTGCAGCTCGTCCAGTTCGCTGTCGTAACCGGTCTTCAGCACGCCACCGTCACGGATGATGGCCGGCGGGTTATCGATGATGGCTTTTTCCAGCAGCGCCGCCAGTTCCGGGTAGGTGCTGGTGGTCGCGGCCAGTTGTTGCAGGTGCGGTGCGTCCAGTTCCGTCATGGCTGCTTGCAACTGCGGCAGGGCGCCGAGCGCATCGCGCAGGCGCGCCAGGTCGCGCGGGCGCGCATTTCTCAGGCCGATCCGCGCCAGAATGCGCTCGATATCGCCAATTTCCTTGAGCTGCGGCTGCAGCTTTTCAAATCGGTAACCATCCAGCAGGCAGGTGATGGAGGATTGGCGCGCTTGCAGCACCTTCAGATCCCGCAGCGGACGGTTCAGCCAGCGGGTCAGCAGGCGGCTGCCCATGGCGGTCTGGCAACGGTCGACCACCGATTGCAAGGTGTTGTCGCGCCCGCCGGCCAGGTTGGTGTCCAGCTCCAGGTTGCGACGGCTGGCGCCATCGAGCACCACGGTATCGTCCAAGCGTTCGTGGCGCAGGCTGCGCAAGTGCGGCAGGGCGGTGCGCTGGGTTTCCTTGGCATAGCTGAGCAGGCAACCGGCGGCGCCGATGGCCAGGGTCAGGGTTTCGCAACCGAAGCCTTTAAGGTCTTGCACGGAGAATTGCTGGCACAGGCTCTTGAGCGCCGAGTCACGCTCGAAATCCCACGGCGCGCGACGTTTGGTCCCACGCCGTTTTTCCGCCGGCAAATCCTTGGGCCAATCGTCCGGGATCAGCAACTCCACGGGATTGATGCGCTCCAGCTCCGCCAGGAGGTTCTCCCAGCCCTTGATCTCCAGGACTGTGAAATTGCCGCTGGTGATATCCAGCACGGCCAGGCCGAACAAGCGCTCATCCCCCAGCACCGCCGCGATCAAGTTATCGCGACGCTCATCCAGCAGCGCTTCATCACTCACCGTACCCGGTGTAATGATGCGCACCACCTGACGTTCCACCGGGCCTTTGCTGGTGGCCGGATCGCCGATCTGCTCGCAGATCACCACAGACTCACCCAGCTTTACCAGCTTGGCCAGATAGCCTTCGAGGGAGTGGTAAGGAATCCCACACATCGGAATTGACTGCCCCGCCGACTGCCCGCGCGCGGTCAGCGTGATGTCCAGCAGCTTGGCAGCCTTCTTCGCGTCTTCGTAGAAGATCTCGTAGAAGTCGCCCATGCGGTAGAACATCAACTGATCAGGGTGCTGGTTTTTCAAGCGCCAGTACTGCTGCATCATCGGGGTGTGGGAGGACAGATCGGACGTGTTCTTACTCATCAGATAGTTAGCAAATTCGTTGAAAGGAGTGGGGCAAAGGTGGGGCGCTCGGCCCTGCTTATTGCAATGGCCGCAAGGTTAACATGTGAAGTCGGCGCTTCGCAGGTTGCAAACCGGTGTACAAAACGCAGAGACGCTGCCCCTGATACAGCGCGACCTGTGCATAAAATATGCAAATTAGCATTTGCCAAGCTGCAAAACACCCGGCACTATCGCCGTTATGCAAAAACGCAACGTTTCTATCGTATTAAGAGAATTGCTGGACCGCGACCGGATCTCCCCCACGGAGCTTCACCGGCGTACCGGTGTGCCTCAGTCCACGCTGTCTCGGATCCTCAGCGGCAAGATTGTCGATCCGTCTGACAAGCATATCTCCCGCATTGCCGAATACTTTGGCGTGAGCACCGACCAACTGCGCGGGCGCGTGGCCGTAGGCGCTGCGCGGGACGACGGGCGCGACCCGATGCATTCGGAACTCAAGGACATAAGCCTGTGGGACGACGACACCCCTATCAATGACGATGAGGTGTCGATCCCCTTTCTGCGCGAGGTTGAATTGGCTGCTGGATCAGGAAGATTCGTCATCGAGGAAAGCGAGAAAGCCAGCCTGCGTTTTGGAAAGCGCAGCTTGCGACACAACGGTGTGCAATTCGACCAGGCCAAGTGTGTGACGGTGCGCGGCAACAGCATGTTGCCAGTGCTACGCGATGGCGCCACCGTTGGGGTTAATGCGGGCAAGAGCGGCATCGGCGATATAGTCGATGGCGATCTGTATGCCATCAATCACAATGGCCAATTGCGGGTCAAACAGCTCTATCGCCTGCCATCCGGGATTCGTCTGCGCAGCTTCAACCGCGACGAGCATCCGGACGAGGACTACAGTTTCCAGGAAATCCAGGACGAGCAGATCAGTATCCTCGGCCATGTGTTCTGGTGGGGCATGTACGCGCGTTAACCCAATTCAGTAGGAAAAAACCCGCCAAGCAGCGGGTTTTTTTTCGCCTGCAAAAAGCCAGTAACCCCTTGAATCACCAAGCCAAAAATGCACATGAGCATATCCCGAGTGAAAATAAATGCATTTGCGCATTGACTGTATATGCATACATGCATATTCTTCATCTCAAGCCAGCCAACAAGGCCTGGTGGAGGCGGCAAGGATGCTGCCAAGGATGACAAGGAAGGCACGCAACATCGGCAAGGACGCCATCACAGCGATGGCAGGGATGCCAGGCAATACCGGCAAGGATGCCGACGCTCTTTAGTGACACCGCTTTACAAGAAACAGGCAGCGATGAACCGGCCTTAACGGTTCAGAGGGTTGGCAACTGACCCGGGTGTGCAGCGTAAAGCACCAGAAGCAGTTATCCGGCAGACAGGGATCGTGGTCGGAAAAACATTGAGGAAAGAACCGTACCGCGCCAGTAGCGCCGAAGGTTCGAGGACAGCATTACTGAAAAGCCCGGGCAACCGGGCTTTTTGGAATGCCTACCTATAAATGGATTTACCCGGAAAACCGGCATTCAGCCGGCATTGCTCAGCCAGGAGGCGTGACATGACAAACGAGCAGCAAGCGTTAGCGGAAATGCCTATCTGGCTGGTGATTGCACTGGCCTTGATCGGCGGGGTATCCGGCGAAATGTGGCGCGCCGACAAGGAGGGCGCCCGCGGTTGGTCGTTGATCCGGCGCCTGGCCTTGAGGTCTGGCGCGTGCATGGTGTGCGGGGTTTCGGCCCTGATGCTGTGTTACGCCGCCGGCATGTCGATCTGGACAGCCGGTGCCATCGGCTGCCTCACCGCCATGGCGGGGGCCGACGTAGCCATCGGTCTTTATGAACGCTGGGCGGCCAAGCGTATCGGGGTCAACCAGACACCGACTTCGCGGCCCGATCAGCAGTAATTGCTGCAAGGACGCGACCCTATGACACTTATCGAAAAACCTTCCCAACTGCCCATCGCGATCGCAGAAATGCTCAAGCTGGCGTTCCCGCACCTGCGGGTGGGCAATCACCAGGATTTCAACGGCGCCACGGATGCCAGCGGCATTTTGATCGGCGTGGAGCGTAACGGCCCCGGAATACGCGCCCTGGACGGGCGTAAGGCGCATGCCTTGTCGGTGTCTCTCAAAGTCACGGTTGCCAGCGGCGCGGCGCCCTTTGACGCCTGCGACTTGGCCAGCCAACTGATGGATCTGGCCCTGGACAACCGCTGGGGGCTGCCGGCCGAACAATGCGACCTGCCCATGGCCATTGTGGCAGCACCCTCCGTTCTGGGCTCCAGCGAAACGGACTACGACACCTGGACGGTGGCCTTCAGCCAAACGCTCTATCTGGGGCCGCCGCTGCTCGAAGATCCTGCGGGTAAACCGCTGTTTGCCTGCACCTGGGAAGTCTCGAACATCGACGATCCCGATCAATATCGACCTCTGCAGGAGTAGACCATGTTCGACGCGTTACTACGCATGCAACTGGGGCCGATCATCGAGCGGCTGGCGCAAATGGAGGCCCAGCTCGAAGACTTGTACCGCCGTGCCGACAGTTTTTGTCGGATTGGCGTATGTGAGGAAGTCGATGCCGCCAGCCACACATGCAAGGTTCGGCATGGCGATTTGCTCACCCCGGCCATTCATTTTTTCAACCCCAGCGCCGGTGCGCAGACGGAAACCCGCATCCCATCTGTGGGCGAGCAATGCCTGCTGCTCAACTATGCAGGTGGAGAAGGGGGGACGCAGTCCGTGGCCCTGTTCGGCCTCAACAGTAGTCAGTTTCCGCCTGTCTCCCGTGTGGCGACGTTGACGCGTCGCCTTTATCAGGACGGGACGCAAAGCGATTACGACGATGCCACTCACCTGTTCAATTGGCGCAACGGGCCCACCACCGTCACGGGCTCACGGGAGCAGGTCGTCGCCCAGGTCGGCGCCGCCAGCCTGGTACTGACGGCCGACAGCATCGCCCTGCAATTGGGGGCTACCGGTCTGCGGCTGGATGCTGGCGGGGTGCATTTAAGTGGCCCGGTGGTGGATCACCAGGGCCGTGTGATCAGCAGCGCATAAGGATTTGCCATGCTCGGAATCGATAGAAACACCGGGGCAGCCGTGGATGACTGGCTGCAGTTCGTACAGCGCGCCACCCGAGCGCTGACCACTCCCATAGGCACTCGCCAGAAGCGCCCGCTGTACGGCTCGATGATCCCGCAACTGCTTGGTCAGAACCTGGGCGACGACCTGCTGATCCTCGCCCAGAGCCATGCCGCGCAGGCGTTCTACAACACCCAGAATGGCATCGCGGATTTTCAACCCGAGGTCATCGTCGCCACGCGGCAAGGCGCTGGTTTGTTGCTGCGTTTTGCCGGCACCTGGAAAAACCGTCAACAAACCTTCGAGGTCGTGACATGAGCATGTTGATCCCCGGCCAGAACCAACTGGCGGAGCCGGCGCTTATCGCCGTGGAGGCTTTCGAGCCATTGTTGGCGGAATTCAAGGCGTTCGTCATCGATTACGTGGCCACCCGCGCGCCGCAAAGCGCGCCCAAACTCAAGGCCAGTCTGGACAATGAAAGCGAATTATTGACCCTGGCCCTGGAAGCGTTTTGCGTGCGCCTGCAAACCCATGAACGCAAGTACAACGCCCGTATCAAGCAGATGCTGGCGTGGTGGGCAACCGGCAGCAACTTGGATGCACGCCTTGCCGACATGGGGCTGGAGCGCCAAGTGCTCGACCCTGGCGACCCGGCCGCATTCCCGCCGGTACCACCCATTCTGGAAAGCGACGACGATGCCCGTCTGCGCTACTACCTGGCACCCCATGCACCGGCGGCAGGCTCGCGGATGCAGTATCGACGCGAGGTCTTCACCCTGGGTGAACGGCCGTCGGTCAAGGTGCAGAGCGCCACTCCCGGCGTGGTTACCGTCAGCTACACCTTCGACCCGGACGGCTACGCGGCCCAAGTCAAGGATGGCAATGCGCGGCGCACCGCTCCAGGCGAAGTCATGGTCACGGTACTGTCCAGGGAGGGCGACGGCAGCGCATCCGCCGAATTGCTTGACGGCGTGCGACGACATTTCGCACGGCCGGATGTAAGGCCGGAAACCGATCTGGTCAGCGTGCAGAGTGCGCGGATCCTGCCGTACAAAATCCGCGTGGTGGCCAAGATCAACGCCGGGCCGGATTCCGGGTTGACCCAAGTGGCGGCCCAACACCTGCTGCAAACCTACGCCGACTCCTGCCATCGCCTCGAAGGACGCGTCGACCCCAGTTGGATCGACTACGCCATTCACAGTGCGGGCGCGGCGCAGTTGCAGATTCTCGAACCTCTGGAACCGATCATCACCACAGCCTTCCAGGCCCCTTATTGCATCGGCGTCGAGGTGGAGGTGCGCACGCTATGAGTGAAAGCAAAGCGAGCCTGTTGCCGGCCAATAGCTCAGCACTGGAGAAAGCCCTGGACCTGGGCTTCGGCACCCTGCTGGACCGCGTCGTACCGCCGTTTCCCGCGCTGATGAACCCGCTGCAAACCCCCGTCGAATTTCTGCCGTATCTGGCCGCCGACCGGGGTGTCAGCGAATGGAATACCCAAGCCAGCGAAACGGAAAAACGCCTGACCGTGGGGCTTTCCTGGCAGATCCAGCGTCAAGCGGGCACGCCCAAGGCGTTGAACCATGCGGTGGAGTCTTTGGGTTTTACGCCCAATATCAGCGCCTGGTATCAGCAGCGGCCGCTAGGCCTGCCGTACACCTTTGATGTGCAGGCAATTGTGGGGCGCAGTTGGTCCAGCGGTGACCACAACCGGCTGATTCGGCGTATCAACGCGGCCAAGAGCGAGCGTGATCAGGCCACCATCACCATTGTCCACGAGACCTTGGGCGGCCTTTCGATCAGCAGCGCGCTCGACCCGCCGTTGAGTGACAGTGAGTTTTCCCTGCGGGGCGCTCTACCCGAAACAGTGCTGGGCGCCCGGCTTACCCAAACCGGCGCAGCCCTGCACTACACCATTAACGACTACGACCTCAGGGCGCAGCCATGACAGATGACATTACGCGCCTGGTGCGCTTCACCGCCAAGGGATTGGATGAAGTGCTGCAGGCAAAGAACCAGGGATTGAAAGGTGAAATCACCCACATTGGCGCCGGCACCGGCCGCTACAACCCGGACGGCAGCGAAGTGGCCTTGCGCGACGAACGCCAACGGGTCGCCATCGTGGATTACGAAGACCTGGGCAACCACCAACTCAGGATGGCCGCGCTGTTTGACGGCGACGGCGAATATGAAATTGGCGAGTTTGGCTTTTATCTCGCCAGTGGGACGCTGTTGGCGGTGTATTCCGTCGCAGGCAAGTTGCTGACGTATAAAGCGGCGGCGGCTCGGGTGCTGCAGAAGTTTACGCTGGATGTTTCGCCGTTGCCGGGGGATAGCGTGGTGATTGTGGTGGGCGCTGAAAGTCTCAACATTCTTCTCTCAGAAGAGTTGGCTTCACTTTCCGCAGCCTGCATTGACAATATGACGCGTGGTTTGAATGTCGTATTCCGCGTTATGGCGCTCGAGGCTAAAACGACTTAGCATCGATGTCGGCTTGGGATATTAAGAGGCGTCTAATGCGTTGATGTGAAGTATCTAGGGAAGGAAAAAATATGGAGTTCCAAATATGAGTACTGAACAGCAGCTAGTCGCAGTTGTAAGTGCGGCAAATAGATTGACAAATACAGTTGAGAATAAATTGGGTGAAATTGATAAGGCCCTTGCCGATGCTAGAGAAAAATACGAATCTCAGATTTCGGGCTTGACACGCAAAATTCCACGATTGGCAGTTACTAGAAACTTTCATATGGCACCTGATACCACGGGCGCCCTAATAGATGGGTGGTATGTTCATTCGCAAGTAACAGCGACAAAAACTCGGACAATTACTCAGTTATCTCAGTCGGCTGGACGCTCACAAGCTGACGTGGATTTCATGCGTCAAGTTCAGGCGGATGTCAGCGAGCAGTTCCCAGGCTTCGATATTTGGGCCGCTGAATATTGGCGAAATCCGATTAATGTCTGGCAGATGAAATGGTCGGAGGGAAGTGTCAGTCCTTGGTTGGCGTTTCCTTGCTCCATCGATACTGGGAGACTAAGCGGAGCAACGCCCGTTTCTCTCAATACACACATGACTGCCGCTGCTTTTGTGCGAGTCGTAGAGGGAGCTGTTGACGGGACTTGGACTACCGGAAACGAGAAAGGTAAGTGGCGCTGGTGTTCTTTAGGGATGGATCCCGCGGGCTTCTTTTCCCACTACATGCATGTTCATCCGATGCGGATCTCCAATTCAGGGTTGATCGAAGTTATGCTTGCTGGTGCCTGCACAGGTGTCGTTAATCACCCAGTTGACTGGGGAACAATGTTGGCTTTGGGATAAGGGGATCATTGATGAAACCAAAATTCTCGTTGGCGGAAATTCACCCACTAATTAAGTGGACCATAATCCGTAAGGCTCGGGATGCCGATTTGGCGGCCAGCGACTATGCCGCGATGCCTGATTATCCCATGGCAGATCAAGACCGCCCCGTCTTCTTGGCTTATCGCCAAGGGCTTCGCGATATCCCGGACCAAGGCAGCGACCCGGACGCGGTCGAGTGGCCCTCTAAACCCTCCTTTCTCAAATAACCTCACCGCGAAAGCGGTTTTTTTTCGCCTCCCCAAAGCCCCTCCTCAAGGGGCTTTGGCGTTCTCAACCCGGAGAAACCCACCTATGCCTACCCGCCAAACCTACACCGTCCTCATCCCATTCCCTACCGGAGGCGGCCATTGGTCCACCGTTGGCCAGGAACTGGAACTGCTGGACGTCGAAGCATCCGCCCTGCGCACCGCTGGCCGTCTGGAACTGACCAGCGTCCTTAACTCCACCCCGAAGAAGGCTGAATAACCATGGCTGAGGTTCTGAACTTCGAGCACAACGGTATCACCGTCAATGCCACCGAATCACCCGAGGCCATGGGTGGCCTGGGTGATAACGTCATCGGTCTGGTCGGCACCGCGCCGAACGCCCATGCGTCGATTCCAAAAAATGCGCCGTTTCGCATCAATAGCTTCACCACCCAGGCGCTGCTGGACACCACCGGTGCCGAGTCGGGCACGTTGTTCCACGCCGTCTACCAGATTCTCAAAGTGGTGAAGGTGCCGGTCTATGTGGTGATCGTCGAAGAGGGCGCCACTGCGGCCGATACGCTCAACAATGTGATCGGTGGTAACGACCCGGTCACCGGCCGCAAACTGGGCCTGGCCGCGCTCGCCGGCGTGCCTGAAGACCTGACCATCATCGGCGCCCCCGGCTTCACTGGCACCAAGGCCGTGGCCGGCGAGTTTGCCTCGTTCGGCAAGCGCATCAAGGCGCGTGTCGTGCTCGATGGCAAAGATGCCAGCGTCGCCGACCAAGTGGCCTATAGCGGCGAACTGGGCGGCGCCGACCTGGGTTTCGACCGCTGCCTGCTGGTGCACAACATGCCGTCGGTGTACTCCAAGGCGGCGAAGAAAAACGTGTTTCTGTCGCCGTCGTCTCTGGCGATCGCCGCGCTGGCCAAGGTCAAGCAGTGGGAGAGCCCGGGTAATCAGGTGACGTTCGCCGAGGACGTTTCCCGCGTGGTCGAGTACAACATCCTCGACACCTCCACCGAAGGCGACCTGCTCAACCGTTATGGCGTGAGCTACTACGCGCGCACCATCCTCGGCGGCTTTTCGTTGCTGGGTAACCGTTCCATCACCGGCAAATTCATCAGCTATGTCGGCCTGGAAGATGCCATCAGCCGCAAACTGGTCAAGGCCGGCCAGAAAGCCATGGCCAAGAACCTCACCAAGTCCTTCATGGATCAGGAGGTCAAGCGCATCAACGACTGGCTGCAAACCCTGGTCGCCGACGAAACCATTCCCGGCGCCAGCGTGTACCTGCACCCGGAGTTGAACAGTGTCGAAAAGTACAAAAACGGCACCTGGTTCATCGTCATCGACTATGGCCGCTACGCGCCCAACGAACACATGATTTATCAACTCAACGCCCGTGATGAAATCATCGAGCAGTTCCTGGAGGACGTTCTCTAATGTTTACCAACCGAGTCAGACAGGCCATTGCGGCCACCCTCCAAGGCCTGCCGTTGTCCGCGACGGTGGAAGAGTTCACTCCGCCGAAGATCGAGTTCGAGATGGAACCCATGTCCGGTGGGCGCTTTATCGCCGAGGAAATGGCCAAGAGCGGCAAGGTGCTCAATGCCACGCTGGTCCTCCAGGGTGCCGGTCCTGAAATCATGCTGGCGCTGGGCGTGCGCATGGGTGACGACATCCTGCTCAACGTACGTGAAGCCGGTCAGGACCAGGACGGCAAGACGTATTTCACCTACCACACCGTCGGCGGCAAGCTCAAATCCCTGGATGAAGCGAAGCTGAAGATGGGCGAGAAGGCGCTCACCACGCTGGAGTTGTCCTGCCGCACCTACAATCGTCTGGAAAACGGCATCCCGGTGATCGACATCGACGTGCGCACCCAGAAATTCGTGCTCAACGGCGTCGATATCCTGGGCGATGCGCGCCGCGCTGTGCTGATGCCTTAAACCCCTGGGGGCGGGTGCGCTCGCCCCTTGCTTGAACAAGGAATTGCCCCATGGCCTGGATGCCACCGCTGCATAGGTTGCTGTCTGCGATCACCGCCGATACCGGCGCGAAGATCGAGCAGGTGCAACTCAAACCGCTGTACTACGCCGCGCAAAAAGACGCGCTGGCCCGGGCCGGTGACGACGAGGACGATCAGTTCTTTGAACTGGCGAAACTCGCCACCGGCCTGTCGGAAAAAGAACTCGACCAGCTCAAACGCCCAGACTACGTGTCTATCGCTCAGTACGTACACGAGATGTCGACGCGACCTGCTTCATTCTTTCTCAACGAACCTCAGCAGTCGTCCCACGACCAGCCCATCCAACTGCTATTGCCCCTGGATGCAGCCGGCCGAACCCTGAATGAACTGCCCCTGGAAATGCCCGCCCTGCGCGCCACCAAAGTCATGAAAAAACTCGCCACCAACAAAGAACGCGCCGAGTTCATCACTGCCCATTGCACCGGCTTGATGATCCCGGATCTCGCGGGGTTGACCGTACCGGACTGGACGGAATTGCAGGAGCGCATCGACGATTTTTTAAATCAACCGGCGGACTTCTTTCGGAACGCGACATCGAGGTGATCCTCGATGTGGTGCCACTGGTTTACTCGGTAAACGAAGCGGAAATTCTCGACTGGGACGCCGCGAAAGCACTGCGCCGCTACGACATTGCGATCACTCGCCTTGGGGTTAAACAGGAGTAAAGCGAGATGCAAGAGACTCAATATGCGACCCGGCTCGCGGTGCAAGACAACCGCTGGATGCTCGGTGACGCGGATCTGGGCAGTGTGCTCGCACCGTTCTCTGCAAGCTTGGCCGCGCCTGAACGCGAGGCTCCATCACCGCAATCGACGCTCAGCTCGGCGCTGGTTACCGTCAGCGTGGACCTGAATGCGTTGACCCTGGAGCAGGTACGGTTGCGCGAGACGCTGGAGACGCTCAACACGACGTTGTTCATCACCGGCGCTGCCCTGACCGCCCCGGCCCTGAGCCCCGCGACCAGTGAGACGAAGAAAACGCCGGAAGAAAAAAAGCCTGCCGAATCCTCCGCCACCCAATTGCTCAAGTGGGCCGGTGAAGGCTTGGCGGATTCATTCAGAACCAAGGTTTCAGACAAGGTGCTTGAAGCGACCCTGGGCAAAATCCCCGGCATCGGTGCGGTATTTCAGGGGGCCGGCAAGGGCGGTGACGCTTGCTGCTCGGGTGTCAGCGAGGCGCTGCGGGGGCCTAAGCGTTATGGGCCCAACAAGTCATCTGGGAGGAGAGGGCCAGGCAAGCCCACGTTCATGAAGTCAAGGCGCAGTCCCCCCCGAACCTCTTTGAGTTTGTTCGCCACGGTGCGCAGCCTCTTCGAGAAGGTAAGCAAGGTATTCGAAGGTCCGCGCCTTGGGTTCAATGCCTCGACGATTGCTCCACGCGCAGCGGCCCCTTCGAGCCTGGCTGGCGCCGCGACCCGACTGGAGTCATCCGTCGTGCGCAGGCTGGGCCCGCTGAAGTACGTCGACACCGCGATGGCCGTCGCGCAAGGCGTGCGCCAGGGCGATGCCAAAGCCGTTGGCAGTGGCCTGAGCACCGCCGGTGGCGCCTGGGCTGGCGCATCGGCCGGGGCTGCACTTGGTACGCTGGTTTTTCCCGGTATCGGTACCGCCGTCGGTGGTGCAATCGGTGGCTTGCTGGGCAGCGAAGCGGGCAGTTGGCTCGGTGACAAACTGTTCAGTTCAAGTGATCGCTTGCCCGCGCCCAATGCCTTGAGCAAGGAACTCAACAGTGCTCGCACCGACAACATCCAGGTCACGATCTCGCCGAGCATCCAGATCACTGGCGTCAACCCCGCCGATGCCCAGCAAGTGGTCAACCAAGTGCTCCAGGCCCTGCAATTCCAATGCATGCCCATGGTGACCGATTCCCTCGGTATTCGACGCAACGCGGCATTGGCCGACCCCGGAGGTGATTGATGCGACAACAGATGGTATTGGGCGATTTTATCTTTGGCCTCTCACGAGGTTTTGCCTACGCCACGCTCACCCACAGCAGTTACGGGGGCTGGAGCAACCTGGAAATCATTGCCAGCAAGCCGCAGTCCCGTCAGAGCGGTCAGGCTCTGGAGAAACTTACGTTCGGCGGCACGGCAATGTACGCCGTAGGTATGCAGCGCCTGGACGAGTTGCGCGCCTTGCAGAATGCCCGGGCACCGCTGCCGCTGGTCGACGGGATCGGCCGGAACTGGGGGCTGTGGCGCATCAATTCCGTGGTGGAAAACCAAAGCCATGTGATCGACGACGGCACCGCCATGGTCATGTCTTGGAGCCTTGAATTGGAGGAGTTCGTCAATGCGTAGAGTGCGAAGTATTGCCGGGGATTCGGTCAACCTGCTGCTGTACCGCGAGTTGGGGCGCTGTGACGACGCTGCTGAAGAAACCCTCTGGCGCCTGAACCCCGAACTGGCCGAGCACGGGCCGGTATTGCCGGCGGGCGTGTGGGTGGTGGTGCCGGAGTTGCACGCCCGGCCAGCGGCATTGCGGCCGATTTCGGCCTGGGATTGAGGAGGCCATATGACACAGGGATTCACCCCGGTCGTTGAGTTCTACGGTGCCAATGCGGCATTGCTCAATCAACGTTTGATGCACTGGAGCCATACCGATGCCGCCGGTATCCAGACCGACCGACTGGAACTCACGCTCAATACCGAGGGCCTGGAAGGGTTGCCGAGCTTGAGCGGCAAGATTGGTCTACGGGTCGGCTATCAGGAGTCGGGCCTGGTGGAGAAGGGCGAATTCGTCATCACACAGCGAACACCGGTGCTGTTTCCGATGCGCCTGATGATCGTCGCCACCGCCGCACCTTTCAGTGCCGCGGACCCCAGCCATTACCGGCAGCGCCGCTCCGCCAGTTACGGCCCCACCACCCTGGGCGCGCTGTTTCGTCAGTTAGTCAGCCGGCATGGCTATTCACCCCGGGTGGCACCGGCGCTGGAAGGCATTCCGATTCCCCATATCGATCAATCCAACGAAAGCGACATGGCGTTTATCACGCGCCTGGCCAATCGCTATAGCGCCGTCACAAAACCGATCAACGAACTGTATGTGTTGGCGGAAGCCGGCAAGGTCCACTCGCTTTCCGGGCAACCTCTGCCGGAGGTGACGTTATCCGTGACCCAGAACAACCGACCCGGTGACCAAGCGTTCATCACAGCCAGGCTCGACGAGCAATCGCGCTCTAAGTACATGGGGTGCCGTGTGACCTGGTGGGATGCGGCTGGCGGCAAACAGCACGTCGTGCAAGTCGGCATTGCGCCGTTCAAAACCTTGCGCCAACGCTGCCAGAACGAAGCCGAAGCCCGCGCTGTGGCCGAAGGCGAACTGCGGCGCGTGGGCCGTGAAGGTTTGAAATTACAGGTCGATTGTCCAGGCAACCCGCTGCTCGCCGCTGAAGGGTTGCTGCTGCTGGATCAGAGCTGGCCGTCCTATATGCAAGGGCGCTGGTCGATCACCCAAGTGACCCATGTGGGTGACCCGACGACGGGGTATCGCAGTTCGATTGTGGCGGGCGGATTGTCGATCTAGACCTTCTTACAGAGTAGAAACCATGCCGATTACGCTTGCCCAGCTTGTCCACGTCATGCCAGCAGCCCGCCTCGTAGCGGGTGTTTTTTTGCCCGCCATAAATGCTGCGATGGAACGGTACGCTATCGACACCCCCCAACGCATCGCTGCCTTTCTCGCTCAGATCGCTCACGAATCCGGCGAGCTGCAATACCTGCGCGAATTGGGCAGCCACCAATACCTGAGCAAATACGACACCGGCACCTTGGCTGCGCGCCTGGGCAATACGCCCGAAGCGGATGGTGACGGTCAGAAGTATCGGGGCAGGGGGCTCATCCAGGTTACCGGCCGTCGAAACTATATGACGTGCAGTCGGGCGCTATTCGGCGACGATCGCCTGTTGGCACAGCCTGAACTGCTTGAGCAGCCCCGGTGGGCGTGTGAGTCGGCGGCTTGGTATTGGGCAAGCAATGGTCTGAACGCGTTGGCCGACAAGGATCAATTCACCACGATTACGCGCCGCATCAATGGTGGGCTCAATGGCCTGGAGCAGCGCATGCAGCTGTGGGCGCGGGCGAAGGCGGTGTTATGCGGTTCTTAACGTCCTACCGTTTGCTCGGCTATTTCCTGCTGGTGGCGATGGCGGCGGGGCTGGCCTGGCAGGTGCAGGTCTGGCGGTATGAGGCGCAGATCCAACGGTTGGCGGCGATACATGCCCGGGAGCTCGATCAACAAACCCAGTTGGCCGTGCGTCAACAACAGGCCGAACACGACAAGCGACTGGCCCTGGAGCAGAAGCTCAGCGCCAACGATCAACAACACGCGCAGGAGTTAAGCGATGCACAACGTCATCAGGCTGCTTTGCGTGATCGCCTGGCCACTGCTGATGTGCGGTTGTCAGTCCTTCTCGACACCCGCGACCCCGCCAACGGTTGTGCAGTGCCAGCCTCCACCACCGCCAGCGGCCTGGTTCATGCAGCCCCGCGAGCCCGACTTGACCCGGCGCATGCTCAGCGAATTATCGCCATCACCGACGACGGCGATAACGCCCTGATTGCCTTACGAGCGTGCCAGGCCTACGTGCGAACCATCGCCCGTTAGCATCTTGATGCCGCCGGTGGCTTGCGTGCGCGATCGGCTCCTGTAGGGTAGGCGAACGCCCGCCCACTCCAGGAGACGACCGTGAACGAGATCACTCAACTTGCCGCTGAACTGGGCCGCCGCCTGCAGGTGCTCAATGCACATGTCACCACGGCAGAGTCCTGTACCGGTGGCGGCATTGCCGAGGCTATTACGCGGATTCCCGGCAGTTCGGCCTGGTTCGAGGCCGGTTATGTCACCTACTCCAACCGGCAGAAGACTCGACAGTTGAATGTTCCCGACGAGCTGTTTGCCAAAGTAGGGGCCGTGAGTCCGGAAGTCGTGGAGGCGATGGTGCGCGGCGCCCAGGAGAAAAGCCTGGCGCGATTCGCCGTGGCGGTCAGCGGCGTGGCGGGGCCGGATGGTGGTTCGCCGGAAAAACCGGTGGGGACCGTTTGGCTGGCGTTCGGCGTGGGGGATGAGGTTACGGCGCAGCGCGAGCACTTCAAGGGCAACCGTGACGAGGTCCGCCGACAAACGGTCAAGGCCGCGCTAGAGGGCTTGTTGCGACGAGCTGCAGTAGAAATAGAAAAACAGGGGTAGGCGTTCTCCGATCTTTGTGGAACAATACTGTCTACTTATACAGGTGTTGGCCGTCAGGCCTTATTGATTACGTGAGGACTTTAATGGACGACAACAAGAAGAAAGCCTTGGCTGCGGCCC
>Ga0302347_1002452_pt1 | contig 18745 bp, 17 predicted proteins | sample PhyWR1_FD_202178 | JGI IMG/M metagenome (GOLD analysis project Ga0302347, IMG submission 202178) | Leaf surface microbial communities from wheat plants in UC Gill Tract Community Farm, Albany, California, United States - DLSL W.R1 (v2)... | ecosystem: Host-associated > Plants > Phyllosphere >...
GAAGGCCCGCGCTTCAAGAAAGTCGTCAGCACCCTGGCCGATATCGAAGCGCTGCCGATCCCCGATCCGCACAAAGACCTTGGCTACGTGATGGACGCCGTGAGCACCATCCGCCGCGAGCTGAACGGCCGCGTGCCGTTGATCGGCTTCTCCGGCAGCCCATGGACCCTGGCCACCTACATGGTCGAAGGCGGCTCGTCGAAAGACTTCCGCAAGACCAAGGCCATGCTCTACGACAACCCGCAAGCCATGCACCTGCTGCTGGACAAGCTCGCGCAGTCGGTCACCAGCTACCTCAACGGCCAGATCATGGCCGGCGCGCAAGCCGTGCAGATCTTCGACACCTGGGGCGGCAACCTGTCGGCGGCGGCGTACCAGGAATTCTCCCTGGCCTACATGCGCAAGATCGTCAGCGGCCTGATCCGCGAACACGAAGGCCGCAAAGTGCCGGTGATCATGTTCACCAAGGGCGGCGGCCTGTGGCTGGAAAGCATTGCCGACGCCGGTGCCGACGCACTGGGCCTGGACTGGACCTGTGATTTGGGCGAAGCCCGTCGTCGCGTCGGCAACCAGGTCGCGCTGCAAGGCAACATGGACCCGACCGTGCTGTACGCCAAGCCGGAAGCGATCCGCACCGAAGTTGGCCGTATCCTCGCCAGCTACGGCAAGGGCAGCGGGCACGTGTTCAACCTCGGCCATGGCATCACCCCGGAAGTGAACCCGGAGCATGCGGGTGCGTTTCTGCGCGCGGTGCACGAACTCTCCGCGCAATACCACGAGTAACACGCAGAGCAAAAATGTGGGAGGGGGCTTGCCCCCGATGGCGGAGTGTCAGTCACCAGATTCATTGACTGACACACTGCCATCGGGGGCAAGCCCCCTCCCACATTTAAAACAAAACTCCGTCAGGCCTTCACATGCCCCAACGGCGGCAACTTCGCCAGCTTCAATGCCACCAGCAACGCCCCGATCAACAACGCCACAATAAACGCCCCTATCCCGTTCCACCCGGCAAAGTGCCAGAAGAACCCACCCGCCGTCCCCGCAATACTCGACCCCACGTAGTAGCAGAACAGGTACAACGACGACGCCTGCCCCTTGGCCTTCACCGCGCGGCGGCCGATCCAGCTGCTGGCCACCGAGTGGGCGCCGAAGAAGCCGAAGGTGAAGATCAGCATGCCCGGCACCACCAGCCATAGTGGGGTGAACAGGGTCAGCATCATGCCAGCGAGCATCAGCACGATGGTCGCCCACAGCACGCGACGGCGCCCGAGGCGGTCGGCCAGGGAGCCGATTTTCGCCGAGCTGTAGATGCCCGACAGATACACCAACGACAGCAGGCCGACCACGGCCTGGCTCAGGTCATACGGGTCGGCCAGCAGGCGGTAGCCGATGTAGTTGAACATCGTCACGAACGCGCCCATCAGCAGGAACGCTTCAAGGAACAGCCACGGCAGGCCGGCGTCCTTGAAGTGCATGACAAAGCCGTCCACCAGGCTGCGCGGCTTGAGGCTGCTGGCGCGGAAGTTGCGCGATTCGGGGAGGATCTTCCAGAACACCGTGGCCGCGATCAGCGCCAGGGCGCCGATGATCAGCGTTGCGGTGTGCCAACTGACGAAGTCGATCAGCACGCCCATGATCAGCCGCCCGCTCATGCCGCCAATCGCGTTGCCGCCGATGTACAGGCCCATGGCCAGGCCGATGTGCTGCGGGTGGATCTCTTCGCTCAGATAGGTCATCGCCACCGCAGCCAGGCCGCTGAGGGAAAGCCCCACCAGCGCGCGCATCAGCAGGATGCCTTCCCAGGACGGCATCAGGCCGCTGGCGATGGTGGCCAGGGCCGCGCAGAACAGCGCGGCGACCATCACCGGCTTGCGCCCCAGGGTGTCGGAAATCGGCCCGGTGATCAGCAGGCCCAGGGCCAACATCGCGGTGGCCACCGACAGGATCAGGCTGCTCTGCGCAGCATTGATGGAAAACTCATGGGACAGCGCCGGCATCATCGGCTGCACGCAATACAGCAGGGCAAAGGTGGCAAAACCGCCGGAGAACAGCGCCAGCACCGTGCGCATGAACATCGGCGTGCCTTTTTCGATGTACTGCTCGTTGAGTTGCGCCACGACTTCATCGAGGGCGGTGGGCGGGACGTCTTGAGCGAGTGGAGCGACAGCAGATTTCACGGGGACCTCGGGGAGGGAAAGCCGGCCAGGGCGGGCAATGCAAAAAAGAATATAGCTGCCTAATGATTCTTTCCAATATATTGTTCGACCTGTTTGAGAGCTTTTACGACCTAATGAGGTTTGCATGGAATTGCGTCATCTGCGGTACTTCATCGCCGTCGCCGAAGAACTGCATTTTGGCCGCGCCGCACAGGTGCTGGGCATCTCGCAACCGCCCCTGAGCCAGCAGATCCAGGCGCTGGAGCAGGAAGTCGGCGCGCGCTTGTTTGAGCGCACCAATCGTCGGGTGGAGCTGAGCGAGGCGGGGCGGTTGTTCCTGCATGAGGCGCGGCTGGTGCTGGCCCAGGTCGACAAGGCCGCCGATGTGGCGCGCCGCGCGCAATTGGGTGAGCTGGGCGAATTGAAGATCGGCTTCACCTCGTCGGCACCGTTCAACTCCAGCATCCCGCAGGCGATCTTCGCGTTTCGCCAGGCCTTCCCGGCCGTGCACCTGAACCTGCAAGAGATGAGCAGCACCGAGGTCGCCGAGTCGCTGGTGGACGAATCGATCCAGGTAGGCCTGATGCGCCCGCTGCCGTTGCCGGACTCGTTGAGTGTTATCGAGTTGATGCGCGAACCGCTGGTTGCCGTGCTGAACGCCGGCCACCCGCTGGTGGAAGGCAGCGAGCGCGGCTTGCACCTGGCGCAACTGGCGGACGAACCTTTTGTGTTTTTCCCACGTACCTACGGCAGCGGCCTGTACGCCCAACTGCTCAACCTGTGCCGTGACGCCGGCTTCAGCCCGCACGTTGCCCAGGAAGCCGGGGAGGCGATGACCATCATCGGCCTGGTGGCGGCGGGGCTGGGGGTGTCGGTGTTGCCGGCGTCTTACCAGCGCATACGCATCGACGGCGTGGTCTACCGTACCCTGCTCGATCAGGAGGCGGTGACGGCCGTGTGGCTGGTACAACGCAAAGGCGCGCAAACGCCGATGGCGAAGGCGTTTGTGGAGCTTTTAGTGGCGAATGGGGCTGATGTGGGTAGCTAGCTTGTTGTGGTAAGTGAGCTTGTGCGGCGAGCGAGCTCGCTCGCCACAGGTACTGCTCCGCTCAATTCTGTGGCGAAGTATTCGCTTCATTCACACCGTAGTTGCGCAGGCCCGCGAGGATGTCGCGGTCGAGCATGCTCACCCAGCGGTTGTAGTTGCGGTGAATCTTGCCGTCCTTGTAGCCCAGGTCGCGGCTGTCGCGGTAGGTGATGGCGTAGCCGGTGCGGGTGTAGTGGATGTCGATGGCGGCATAGAACTGGTTGCGCACGGTGATTTCGGCTTGCACCAGTTGCGGGCTCAGGCGTTGCACGGTCCATTCGCGTTTTTGCAGGGCGGCGACGATCACCTGTTTGACTTTCTCTTCGCTGGCCTGGGTGTTGGCAGGCAGGTCGTGCTGGGTGTTGAGTATCGGTTTGCTGGTGCAACCGGCCGTGGTCAGCAGGGCCAGGGTGATCAGGGTAGCGCGTAGCAAGGAAGACATTCCGTATTCTCCAATCGATTAAAAAGTCAGGACCAGCGGCGGAAGATCAGCGACGTGTTGACGCCGCCAAAGGCAAAGTTGTTGTTCATCACATAGTCGTTGTGCATCTCGCGGAACCCGCCTTGAAGGTAATCCAGCTCGCCGCATTGCGGGTCGACGGCATGCAGGTTGAAGGTGTGCACGTACTGGTCGCGGTTCATCATCTCGATGCTGAACCACGACTCCAGCGCACCGCACGCGCCCAAGGTGTGGCCGAGGAAGCTTTTCTGCGAGCTGATGGGCATGCGGCTGCCGAACAGGCTGCTGGTGGCCAGGGTTTCGGCAATGTCGCCCTGGTCGGTGGCAGTACCGTGGCCATTCACGTAGCCGATGGCGGAGGGCTCCAGCCCGGCATCTTCGAGTGCCAGCTCCATGGCACGGCGCATGGTTTTCTGCTCCGGGCGGGTGGTGTGCTGGCCGTCGGCGTTGCTGCCAAAGCCGACCAGCTCGGCATGGATATGCGCACCGCGCGCCAGGGCGTGCTCCAGTTCTTCGAGGACCAGCATGCCGCCGCCTTCGCCGATCACCAGTCCATCGCGGCCGCTGTCGTAGGGGCGCGGGCTGGTTTGCGGGGCGTCGTTTTTCAGGCTGGTGGCGTACAGCGCGTCGAACACCATGGCCTCGGTAGGGCACAGCTCTTCGGCGCCACCGGCGAGCATCAGCGGCAGGCGGCCGAACTTGATCGCCTCGTAGGCATAACCGATGCCCTGGCTGCCGCTGGTGCAGGCGCTGGACGTGGGAATCAGCCGCCCGGTGAGGCCAAAGAAGATGCTGATATTCGCCGCCGTGGTGTGCGGCATCATGCGCACGTAGGAGTTGGCATTCAGCCCCTCGGCCACCGAGTTCAGCAGCATATTGCCGAACGCCTTGATCTCGTCCGTGCTGCCGGTAGACGAGCCGCAGGCCACGCCCATGCGCCCGTCCTTGATCGATTCGTCGCCGAGCAGGCCAGCGTCCGCCAGCGCCTGCTCCGCCGCCCACACCGCCAGGCGCGACACCCGGCCCATGCTGCGCAGTTGCTTGCGCGTCCAGTGCGCGGGCACCACAAAATCGTCGATGGGCCCGGCCAGGCGCGTGTTCAGTTCGGTGAAACGGTCCCACTCGTCCATGCGGCGGATACCGCTGCGGTTGGCGCGAAAATTGGCCGCGATGGTCTCCCAATCGCCGCCCAGGGAGGTCATGCCGGCCATGCCGGTGACGACTACACGTTTCATCAGCACAGGCCCCCGTTCACGGCTAACACCTGGCGCGTGATATAGCCGGCTTCGGCCGACATCAGGAAATTCACCGCGCCGGCGACTTCTTCCGGCGTGCCCATGCGCTGCGCGGGGATCATCTTCATCAACTCTTCCACCGGTACGTTCTCATCCAGCATCGCCGTGTCGATCAAGCCGGGGGCCACGCAGTTGACGGTGATCTTGCGCTTGCCCAGCTCGATGGCCAGGGCCTTGGCCGCGCCGATCAGGCCGGCCTTGGAGGCGCTGTAGTTGACCTGGCCACGGTTGCCGATCAACCCGGAAACCGAAGTGATGCACACGATACGCCCGGCGGCGCGACGCCGGATCATCGGCATCATCACCGGGTGCAGCACGTTGTAGAAACCATCCAGGTTGGTGCGCATCACCACGTCCCAATCGTCTTCGGACAGGGCCGGGAAGGCGCCGTCGCGGGTCAGGCCGGCGTTGAGCACCACGCCGTAGTAGGCGCCATGCTGCTCTACGTCGGCTTCAAGGATTTCCTTGCAGCTGGCGCGATCCGCGACGTCGAATTGCAGCACGCGGGCCTGGCGACCCAAGGCTTGAATTTCAACCTGCACCGCGTCGGCTTCGGCGCGGCCACTGCGGCAATGCAGCACGATGTCGTGGCCGGCCTGGGCCAGTCGCAGGGCAATGGCGCGGCCGATGCCACGGCTGGAGCCGGTGACCAGTACGGATTCAGTCATGGCGTTTCGTCCTTCGATTCATCTAAATAGTTGGCCGCCTGGGGCGGTCGAAATACGTTCAAGCGCGCACTGGCGTGGATACCGCTGCCGGTAAGGTGGCATTCGAACACACCCATGCCGTTGTCGTCTTCCAGGGAGCGCAGGCCGTGGATCGTCAGCTCGGTGCCGGCCGGGAAATGGTCCACGTTGCACTCGAACTTGCGTGTGCCGAGCAGGAAGCCCAACTCCACCGCTGCGCCGTGCTGGCGCGCGCGACAACCGGCGTAGGCAGCGACGCTTTGCGCCATCAGCTCGATGCCGACCCAGGCCGGCAGGCCGCCATCGGGGCGGTTGAACAGGCCGCCGGGCTTGACGGTGACGCGGGTGTGAATCTGCTCTTCATCGAACGACAGCACCTGGTCGATCAGGATCATGTCGCCCGCATGGGGCAGCAGTTCGGCGAGTGGCCAAGCGATCATGGGGCCTCTCCAATAATCAGGCTGACGTTATTGCCGCCGAAGGCAAACGAGTTGCTCATCAGGCAGCGTTGCTCCAGAGACTGCCCGGCCTGTGCCCACTGCAAGGCGGGCAGCGCCGGGTCGGCCTGGCCGTCCCACACGTGTGGCGGTACCCGGCCGTGGGTCAGGCTCAGCCAGCAGAACGCCGCTTCCAGCGCACCGGCGGCGCCCAGGGTGTGGCCGCTCATGGGTTTGGTCGACGAGCACGCCACACCGCTTGGGAACAGGTTGGCGACGGCCTGGCTTTCCATGGCGTCGTTGTGTTGGGTCGCGGTGCCGTGCAGGTTCAAATAACCGATCTGCTCGGGCGCAAGTTTGGCACTGGCCAGCGCCTTGCGCATCGCCTGCAACGCGCCTTTGCCGCTCGGCTCGGGGGCGGAGATGTGGTGCGCATCGCAACTGGCGCCGCTGCCCAGCAGGGCCACTGCTGCCGGCGTTTTTGTCATCAGAAACAGCACCGCCGCTTCGCCGATATTGATGCCGTTACGGTTCACCGAAAACGGATTGCAGCGCTGGTTGGACACCGCCTCCAACGCGCTGAAGCCATTGAGCGTGAGCTTGCACAGGCTGTCGACGCCGCCGCAGATCACCGCGTCGCACACGCCCAGATCCAACAGGCGCTGGGCGCTCATCAGCGCCCGGGCGCTGGAGGTGCAGGCGGTGGAAATCACATAGGCCGGGCCGCTCAGTTGCAGCCAGTCGGCGAGGAAATTCGCCGGGGCGCTGAGTTCCTGTTGCTGGTAGTCGTAGTCGCCGGGGAACTGGCTGTCGCGCAGGTAGTGGGCGATGCCACGGCTGGCTTCGTCGATGCCCGAGGTGCTGGTGCCCAGCACGACGCCGACCCGTGACGCGCCATAGGTGCCGATTGCCTGGCGGATCTCGCCTTCGATCTGCAACGCGGCTTCCAGCAGCAACTGGTTATTGCGGCTGCTTTGCTGGCCGAGTTCCGGCGGGATCGTCGCCAATTCGCCGTGCACGCCACCCACCGGCAGCACCCGCTCCGGCACCCAGCCGCTTTCGGCGCGCATGCCGGAACAGTCACCGGCAAACAGGCTGCGGCTGACGTCGGCCTGGCCCCGGCCGAGGGCGCAGATCACGCCCAGGGCATTCAGATAAGCCGTCATCGCGCGACCCCCAACGGCGTGATCCGGTAGCTCAACGGCTGGCCGGCCATGTTCACGCTGAACACCTGGGAGGACTGATACACGATCTGCCAATGCCCCGGCAGCGTGCGCGTCAGGTCGCGCGCCTGGGCGTTGGGGTACAGCGCGCGCAGGTCATCCGCCGAGGCCAGGGCAAACAGCAACGCGGCAAACAGCTCGCGTGCCTGGGGGTTGGGCGGCAGCAAGCCGTCGGCCTGCCACTGCCCATCGACCAACTTTTGCCGCGCCTGGGGGATGCCCAGCGGGTCCATCATCGACCAGCGGATGCCGTCGCCTTCGCGCTGGATCACCAGCAGCCAGTCCTGGCTCTGGCCATCCGCCTGGCGCTGCACATGCAGTTGCATTGGCAGGGCCAGGGTCGGGATTTTATCGGGCAGCGGCGCCTGGCTGGCGCAGGCGCTCAGCAGCATCAGGCAGCCGATCAGCAGCGCACGCATCATGGTGCAACGCTCGCCAGCGGCTTGCGCGCCACGCAATTGACCAGGGTTTCCTCACGCTGGCCCACCGGCGGCGCCTTGCGCAGGCCCCAGCGTTCCAGCAGGCCGAAATCGCTGGAACGGCTCCACCACAAATACGGGTACGAGACGTTCTTCGCGCCGAACTCGAAGCCCTGCTCGCGCAGCATCTCCAAGTACTCCTCGGCACTTTTTTGCACATGCATCGGGTGGCGGAACAGCCAGCGGATCACCCAGGTGTCGATATAAGCTTCGGTGGACTCGGCAAACAGCAGGTAACCGCCCGGCTTGAGCACGCGGTAGAACTCCTTCAACGCGCGTTGCTGTTCAACCAGATGGTGAAAGGTCTGGTGGCAGAACAGGATATCGACGCTGGCGTCCGCGACTTGCAGGGTGGCGCAGTCGCTGCCGATCAGCTCCACGGCCAGGCCCTGGTGCGCGGCTTCGGCCTTGCTCAGCTCCAGGCTGTGGGGGTCGGCGTCCAGGCCGATCAGGCGTGCCGGGGCGAACACCTGTTGCAGGTACTGGAACGACTTGCCCTGGCCGCAGCCGGCGTCCAGCAATACCGGCGCCTCGGGCAGCGGGTCGGTGAACAGGCTGCGCAGGTCATTGATCGCCACGCGCAGCACGTGGTGCTGCCAGGTGTGGCTGCGCAGGAACCAGAAGCCGAACTTGGTTTCTTCGACGTAGTTCTTACTTAAAAACTGAGTGCTCACGCTGCATCCCCTGCACAGATTTCCGACAACATCCGCAACCGCCGCTTGGGCTCACTGACAAACGGGTTGCGCTCGTCCCACGCGTAACCGGCGAGGATCGAGCTGATCATGCGACGAATCTCGGGCGAGCTGCCCGGGTGGAAAATCACATCCTGGAAGGTGCCCGCGTACCAGCCCTCGACGTAGCAGCGAAAGGTGTCGACGCCGCGCTTGAGCGGCTCGGCGAACTCGGTTTGCCAGTCTACGGTCTCGCCGATGAGCTGACGGTGCAGCAGGCCGGCGGCCATGCTCGCCGAGCGCATGGCGATGGTCACGCCCGAGGAGAACACTGGGTCGAGAAACTCGGCCGCATTGCCCAGCAGCGCAAAGCCCGGGCCGTGCAGGGTTTTGACGTTGGCCGAGTAGCCGCCGATGGTGCGCGCGGGGGTGTCCCACACGGCGTTTTGCAGCACGCCGGCCAGGCTCGGGGTTTCGGCGATAAAACCGCGCAGGCAGGCGTCGAGGTCGCTGTCGCGGCCGTCGAAATGCTCCTTGGCCGCGACCACGCCCACCGAGCAACGGCCGTTGCTGAACGGGATGGTCCAGAACCAGATATCGCGTTTAGTCGGGTGGGTGGTGACGAGGATCTTGGTGCGGTCAAAACCTGGGTGTTCGATACGGTCTTCAACGTGGGTGAACACCGCCTGGCGCACCGGAAAGTTCGACGGCGCTTCCAGGTCCAGCAGGCGCGGCAGCACACGGCCGTAACCGCTGGCGTCGAGCACGAACTTGGCCTTGAGGTGGTACTCGCTGCCGTTCTCGCGGCGCACATGCAGGTAGCGGCAGGGGCCGGAAAAATCCACGCCGACGATGGTTTCGCCATAGCGGATCTCCACGCCTTGCAGCGCGGCCTGGTCGGCCAGCAGCTTGTCGAATTCGCCGCGCTGCACCTGGAAGGTGGTCGGCTTGCCATTGCTGAACGTGTCGCTGAAATCAAACGCGCTGTAGCGCTCGCCCCAGGCAAACGCGGCGCCGGTTTTCACCTGGAAGCCGGCGGCCTGCACGGCGTCGAGCATGCCGGCTTCTTCGATAAAGTCGATGCAGTGCGACAGCAGGCTTTCGCCGATGGAAAACCGCGGGAAATGCTGGCGCTCAATGATCAATACATCATGCCCGTTGCGCTTTAACAGCGCCGCGGCGATGGCACCGGACGGGCCGGCCCCGATCACCACGACCTGGCGACGTTCCATTTCAACTGTGGGCACGAGGGCTCCTTGCCGCAAGGGCGATAATCACATTCATAAGGCATGCTTCTGTTGGCCGGCCCAGGGCGCCAGCATAAAGCTGAACGCCAGGCCCAGGCTGACCGAAAGACCGAAATTACTCACCGCCGGGGTGCTGGACACCGCCAGCAGGCCGAACGACAACCAAGTGGTCAGCGCGGCCAGAAGGGTTCCCAACAGGCTGACGGCAGGGCCGCCGATCTGCTCGCGCATCAAGATCGCATAGTCGACGCTGATGGCCGTGACCAGCAGCAGCCCGAACAGGCTGAACAGGGTCAGCGGCTGGCCCAGCCAACCGAGGCTGGCCAGGCTGCACAGCGCGGCCAGCAGCGGCAGGGCGACGATGCGCAAGGCACCGCCGAAGCCAAAGGGCAGGATCAGCAACAGCACAATCAGCACGCACGACATCAACTTCAATTCGGCCGCGCTGATCTGCGTGTCGGCAAACACCCGGTTCAAATCGCCGAGGCGATCCACCAGTTGCACGCCGGGCAAATCCAGCGCCTGCACGCGCAGCAGCGCCGGGTTGTTCAAGCCTTGCAGGCTGACCATCGCCGCCACGCCGCCGTCCACTGGGCCGAGCCACAGCGTGCGCCAGGGTTCGGCCAGCGGGCCAACCAGCGCGGCGTCGATGTCTTCGGTGGGCAGCGCCTGCAACTGCGCGACTTCGGCTTGCAGGGCGCTGGCGGGCACGCCGAGGTCCAGCAGCGGTTGCCAGTGGCGTGGCAGGGTGTTGAGCGCATCGCGCAGTTGTTGCTGTTCGGCGGGCAGGTTGACCAGTTGGTTGAGCGCCAGGTAGCCCTGCAGCTTGTCCATGTTCACCAGTTGATCCAGACGCTGGGCCAATGCGGCCTGGCGTTCGAGCAATTGCTGCTGGTTGTCGGCGCGCACCAGAAAGAACTGACTGGTGGGCTGGAACCCGGTGATGCGGGCCACGGCCTGGGCCTCTTGCAGCAATTGCGGCGGGGCGCCGATCCATTGGCGGATATCGTTTTTGCTGTTCAGCTGCCACAGGCCGCCGGCGCAAAACAGCAGCACCAGCGCCAGCAGCGCCACGCTTGGCACGCGCTTGAGCAGCGCCGCACGTATCTGCCACAAGCCTTCGGCGATGCGCAGCGGCCATTGCGCCGGGCGCAGTTCCACGCCCTTGAGCAGCGCGGGCAACAGGCACACGGCGGACAGGTACGCGCCGACCAGACCTGCGGCGGAGAACACCGCGATTTGCGTCAAGGCGGGGAACGGCGTCCAGGCCAGCGCCAGGTAGCCGATGCAACTGGTGGCCAGGCTCAGGCTCAACCCCGGCAGGGTCAGGCGCAACGCCGGCCAGCTGCGCCAGGGCTGCATGCTCCAGCTTTTCGACAGGTAGTGCAGCGGGTAATCCACCGCCACGCCAATCAGGCTGGAGCCCAGCACCAAGGTCATCACATGCATATGGCCAAACAGCGCCACACAGGCCACCGCGCCAAACAGCATGCCCACCAGCACCGGCACAAACGCCAGCAGCACGCGCCAGCGGCGGAATGCGAGCAACAGCAGCAACAGGATGCCAACTGTGGCGCCGCCGCCGACCCAGGTGATTTCTCGCGTGGCCTGCTGCTGGCCGTTGGCCGCGTAGAGCAAACCGCTGGCCGCGAGCAGTTGCGCGCCGTGCTCACTGGCTTGCGCGCGGCTGGCTTGGAGCAGTTCCGCCACTTGCAGCGGCAATTTCATGTCGAAGGCATTGCCGGTGGTGCGCGCACGCAGCAGCACCCAGCTTTTGCCGTCGGCATCGGCGATCAACGCGCCGCTGCCGATATCCAGCTGCACCGAGCCGTGCTGCGGCTGGCTGCTCTGGATGCGCCCGGTGAGGCCCAGCCAGTCGTCCTGGCTCGGTACCAGGCTGAAGCCGGTGAACGGGTCGAACAGTGCTTGCACGCGTTGCTGGATAAACGCGTCGGGCTGCTCGATCAGTTGCTCGCGGTCCTTGGCCGAGAGCATCGCCAGGCGGCCGCGCAGCAGTTGTTCACGCAGGGCCGGCAGGTCGGCTTGCAGGTTCCACTGGACCTTTTCAAACAGGCCGCTGGCCTGCCAGCGCTCGCCCAGTTGTTGCGCCACGGCCACCGCTTGCTGGCGGTCGGTGTGCCCGACCAATACCAGCATCTCGCGGTTGAGTGGCTCCTGCATGCGCTGCTCGGCTTGCAGCTCCAGGGCGTCCGGGGTGTTGCCCGGCACCAGTTCCATCAGGTTGGCCGACAGCGGCGCGCCATGGCGCCATTGCCAGCCGGCCAGGGCCAGCACGGCCACCAGCAGGATCAGAAACAGGCGCGGCAGCAGGCGCTCACTGGGCAAAGTCGTGTTGCTCCGTTGCGCTCAGCGCTTGGCTGGCTGTGCTGTCCTGCATGCGCAGCACAGTGCTGTCGCCTTGGGTTTCCAGCAACTCGATTTTTTGCACCAGCTCGCCACCGTCGATGTTGATCTGGGTGAACACCTGTTTGAGCAACAGCGAGCGCGGAATCAGCGTGAGCTTCCACTGTGTGGCCTCACCTTGCAGTTGCAGCTCGAAATCACGTTGCAAGCCGCTGCTGTCGCCCTGCAGCACGGCGAGGAACAGGCGATTCTGCTCGGCGCCGGCGCTCTTGTTCGGCAGCAGTTGCCAGCCCGTGGCGTCACGCCGGGCGATGCCCTGCGCGCTGATGCGGTAGTCCTGTTGCAGCGGGGTTTTCAGCAGCCACAGCAGGCCGTGGTCTTTGGCGAGTACGAAGGTGCCTTTGCTGACCAGCGGCTGGGGCAGGGCGCGCAGGTGTTTTTCCTGGATGAAGCTGCCGTGGATCACTGAGGGCTTTGCAAGCTGGTCACTGAGTTGTTGCAGGTCGAAGGCGTGGGCGCTGAAGCTCAGCAACAACATGATCAATGTGGCAGCGAGCTTGCTCGCGAAGCGCAGTGTCAGGCGGATCGCGTTATCGTTGACGACCATCGGGGGCAAGCCCCCTCCCACAGGGGATCTCATTTCAGGCCTCTCTCTACGGCGTCGGTGAAGACTTTGGGGGAGGCCAGCTGCATCTCGCGGCTGGCGATTTCCACGGCGACTTGCACGGTGGTGGCGCGGGTCAGGCGTTCGCCGCTGGCGAGGTCGGTGATCAGGTAGTTGACCTTCAAGCGGTTCTCCCATTCCACCAGGCTGGCACGCACGTTGATGGTCTGGCCAAACACCGCGCCGCGCACGTAGCGCAGTTGCATGTCGATCACCGGCCAGGCGTAGCCGGCTTCGAGCATCGCCGTGTAGTTGTGCCCGAGCTTGTCCAGCAAGGCGCAGCGCGCGACTTCCAGGTACTTCACGTAGTGCCCGTGCCACACCACGTTCATGGTGTCGACGTCGAAAAACGGTACGAGGATTTCGGTGTCGCAGTGCAACACGCCGGGGCTACGCATGCAGCCTCCAGTGTTGCTCGGCGATGCGCTTGAGGCACAGGCGCAGTTCGCCTTCCAACGCGCGGTCTTCGATCACCGGCGGGAAGTCCTCGGCCAGTTCGGCGTGCATGGCGGCCAATGCCGGAGGCAGTGGGCGCGCGTCGTCGGCCTGGGCGCGCAGCCACACGCCCTGGTTGGCGGCGAGCAGGGTGGCGGCGGCGACCTGTTCGGTCAGCTCCAGCACGCGGATCGCATCACGGGCGGCGATGGTGCCCATGCTCACTTTGTCTTGGTTGTGGCACTCGGTGGAGCGCGAGAACACGCTGGCCGGCATGGTGTTTTTCAGCGCTTCGGCGGTCCAGGCGCTGGTGCCGATCTGCACGGCCTTGAAGCCGTGGTTGATCATCGCGCGGTCAGCCGGGGCGCCCGACAAGTTGCTCGGCAGGCCGTGGTTGTAGCGCACGTCTACCAGCAGCGCGAGCTGGCGGTCGAGCAGGTCGGCGACGTTGGCCACCAGGGTCTTGAGGCTGTCCATGGCAAAGGCGATATGCCCGCCGTAGAAGTGCCCGCCGTGCAGCACGCGCTCTTCCTCGGCGTCGATGATCGGGTTGTCGTTGGCGCTGTTCAGCTCGATTTCGATAAACGAACGCAGCCAGTTCAGGCTGTCGGCCAACACACCGAGCACGTGGGGCGCGCAGCGCAGCGAGTAGCGGTCTTGCAGGCGATGCAGCGGCGCCGTTGGTGCATCGATCGCCAGGTCCTTGCGCAGCCAGGCGGCCACTTGCATCTGCCCCGGGTGCGGCTTGGCGGCGAACAGGCGCTCGTCGAAGTGCTCCGGGTTGCCTTGCAGCGCCACCACGTTGAGCGCGGTGATGCGCGTGGCCAGTTGCAGCAGGTAGTCGGCGCGGGCGAAGGCCAGGCAGGCGAGGCCAGTCATCACCGCGGTGCCGTTCATCAGCGCCAGGGCTTCTTTGGGGCGCAATACCAGCGGGTCCCAGCCCAGCTCGCGGTGCACATCGGCGGCGTCGCGGCGTTCGCCACGGAACATGACTTCGCGCTCGCCGGACAGGGTCGCAGCCACGTAGGACAGCGGCGTCAGGTCACCGCTGGCGCCCACCGAGCCTTCTTCCGGGATCAGCGGCAGCACGTCGTGTTCAAGGAACGCGTGCAGGCGCTCCAGCAGCTCCACACGCACCCCGGACACGCCGTGGCACAGCGACTGCAAGCGCGCGGCCAGCACGGCGCGGGTGGCTTGGGCGTCGAGCAGTTTGCCCAGGCCGCAGCCGTGGAAGGTGTACAGGTGACGCGGCAACGCCTCGACATGCTGCAACGGCACCGCCACCACGCACGAATCGCCGTAGCCGGTGGTAACGCCGTAGATCACGCCTTCCTTGTCCAGCAGCGAGTCGAGGAATTGCGCGCCTTTGGCGATGCGCTGGCGATAGGCGGCGTCGCCTTGCAGCTGGGTAGGCGCCTGACGGTTGGCCAGGGCCAGCACGTCTTCGATGCGCAGGGGGCGTTCGCCAAAGGTTACCGGCTCAAGATGCGTCGTCATCGGTCTTCCAGAAAGGATAAAAGTTGAACCATTGTTGGGGCGCTTCCAGGCAGAACTGGCCCAGGCGTGCGGCGTAGCGCGCGGTCCACAGGGCGATGACCGGCTCGCGGGTGCTGCGCTTCCATTCGATCAATTCGGCGAACGGCTCGATGCTCAGGCGGTAGCGGCCGTCGTGCTTGAGGCACATCAGCAGGTTCACCGGGCATTTGAGCAGGCCGGCCAGCAGCCATGGGCCTTGGGGGAAGGCGGCGTCATGCCCGAGGAAATCCACGCGCACCGTGCGCCCGCCATGCAGCGGCACGCGGTCGCCGGCAATCGCCAGCCACTCGCCGTCGTCCAGGCGCTGGCTGAGCAGCAGCATGGTGGCCGGGTCCAGCTCGCTGACCTGGATCAGGCGCAAATGCGTCGCGCCGGCTTCGCCGAGCAGGCGGTTGAAGCGTTCGGCGTGCTTGGTGTGCACCAGCACGTTCATGGTCACTTGCTCGCCGATCTCGGCCAGCGCGCGGCACACTTCGAGGTTGCCCAGGTGCGCGCCCACCAGCATCTGCCCGCGTTCGCCGCGCAGCTGCCCGCGCAATTGCGCCGGGTCGTTGATCTCGATCTGTTCCAGGCGCAGCTTGCCGTTCCACACGTCGAGCTTGTCGAGCAAGGCGTCGGCAAACGCCATGAACTGGCCGAAGACGCGGCGGTGGGTGGGGCGCAGTTCGTCGCGCCCGCTCCAGTCGGCCAGGCGTTGCTGGTATTGCCAGGCGCTCTGGCGCGCGGTGCGGCCGAACAGGAAAAAGTACAACACGATGCCGTACAGCAGCGGGCTCAGCAGGCGGCGGCCGAGGACCTTGGCGGCGACGGCGGTGAATTTCATCAACCAGAAGCTGCCACGCTCCTCGCGGTCGGCCCAGTGTTTGCTGCTGTCACTCATGCCTGCCACCGTCGCCATAGGATCATGGGCGCGCGCACCAACATGCCGAAAAACAGCCGGGTGTGCATGGCGGAAATACGCACGTTGTCGCGGAACAAACGAAAGTGCGACAAGCCATCGGCCGGGTAATGCACCTGGGTCGGCAGCCAGCGCATCGGCTGGTTGCGCCAGGCCAGGCGTACCAGGATGTCGGAGTCGAAATCCATGCGCGTGCCGATATAGGCCGAGTCCATCAGCGCCAGCACCGGTGCCAGCGGGTACACGCGAAAGCCGCACATCGAGTCGCGAATCTGCAGCGACAGCGTGTTGATCCACACCCACACGTGGGTCAGGTAGCGCGCGTACAGGCGGCCCTTGGGCACGCTGTCGTCGTATTCGGGGTAGCCGCAGATGATTGCGTTGGGGTGCCTGCGCGAGGTGTCGATAAAGGTCTCGACTTCACGCAGGTCGTGCTGGCCGTCGGCGTCGACTTGCAGGGCGTGGGTGTAGCCCAGGCGCGCCGCTTCGCGGAAACCGGCCATGACGGCGCCGCCTTTGCCCTGGTTGTTGGGCAAGGTCAGCAGGGTGACGTTTTCCAGTGTGGCCAATTGCGCCAGCACGGCTGCGCACGCCGAGCTGCTACCGTCGTCGACCAACAGGCACGGCAGGCCGCTGTTCAACAGGCTGCTGACCACGGCGGGCACGGCGGCTTCGTGGTTGTAGACGGGGATCAGGGCGCAGGGGTTATACATGGGCGGTTTCCAGCTGAATCCGGCCACTGGAACAGGCCGCGACGCCATTGCGATAGGCGAAATACAGCTTGCCGCGCTCCGCGTCGAAGCGCAGGTGCAGTTCGATCGCATCGCCGGGGCGCACCAGTTGCTGGAACTTGAGTACTTCCATGCCGGCGAAGGTGCTCGGCAGGTCGAGCAGTTGCTGGCCGAGGTTGAACGCCCACTCCACCTGCACCACGCCAGGCAGCACGGGGGTGACCGGAAAATGCCCGCTGAAATACGCCAGGTCTGGCGGCACACTCAGTTGCAAGGTCCATTCGCCATCGGCTTCGACCTGCTCCAGCACCTCCGGCGCTTTCGGCCGTGGCGCCAGCAGCAAGGCTTCGACGTCAGCCTGGGGCAGCTTGCCCTGGCTGTTCAGCGGCAGCTGGCGCAGCACACGCCAGCGACGCGGCAGCGCCAGGGCTTCGCAATGTTGGCTCAGGTGCTGGCGCAGGGTTTGGGTGAGGCTGCGCCGCCCTTGGTTGCGCAGGGCATGCAGGCCTTCGGCGCTGAGTACCACCAGGGCGCCGAGGGAGGCGCGGTTTTCCTGCACCACACCCAGGCGCGTCTCAGCGACCCACGGGTGGGCCATCAGCGCCTGCTCTAGCATGGGCAGGGAGATGCGTTTTTCTTCCAGCTTGACGATGCGGTCCAGGCGCCCGAGCAGCTCGAAGCGGCCGTCGGCGTGGATGCGCGCCGCGTCGGCGGTCTGTTCGATATGCCCGGCGGGCAGGTACGGCGAAGCAATGCGCAAGGCACCGTCGGCGTCCTGGCTCAATTGCACGTCGGGGAACGGCTGCCAGGGTTGCGCGCCTTGGCGCCAGGCGATACCGCCGGTTTCCGAGCTGCCTAGGATCTCGGTCGGCCACTGTTGCAAGCGCTCGTACAGGCCGCCAGCGGCTTCCACCGGCAAGGCGCCGCCGGAGGAGAACACCCGTGATACCTGGCTTAGCGCGGGCCAGTCGAGGTTATCGCCCATGCGCTTGAGCAGCGCCGGGCTCGCCACCCAGGCGAACTGCGCGTGCTCGCGGCTGGCGCGCTGCAGGTCTTCGGGGAACGCCAGTTGTTTGCGCACGAAGGTGCGACCGGCGCACAACGGCCACAACACGCGAAACAGCAAACCGTAGATGTGCTGGGTGGCGACGCTGCCGATGATGCAGGCGTCTTTGAGGTCGGCGCCCCATAGGGCTTCCAGCGCCTCAACTTCGTTGGCCAGTTGGCGCAGGGTCTTGTCGATGCGCTTGGGCTCGCCGCTGGAGCCGGAGGTGCACAGGCTCAATTGGCAGGCGTCGAGGTCAAGGGCGGCAGGGTTCAAGGGCTTTTGGTACAACGCGTCGAGATCGGCGGCGTCTACCAGCCAGGCGTCGACAGACTCGTTCCAGCGCTGGCGGGTCTGGGGTTGCAGGTCGGCGGGCAGCAACACGCCGACCCCGGCCCGCCAGGCGCCCAGCAGGGCAATCGCCAGCAAACCGGCGTCTTCCAGGTGCACGGCCACGCGCCGGATGCCACGCGCTTGCAGGCCTGCAGCCAGGCTCAGGGAGTGTGCCCACAGTTGGGCGTGATTCATGGCAGGGTCGGTGGTAACCCGACGCTGTTCCAGCGGCTCAAGCAGCAAGTGCTCAAGTTTCAACCCATTCATACGCGGCCTCGAACCCTTTGTCGTACCAGCCATTCCACGGCAAACAACAGCCCCATCAGCCCGTAGGCGATCAGGCCGTTGTACAACGTCCACCAACTCAGCGGCGCCCACAGGGTGAGGGCGGCGGCGAGCAGGCCATTACACAGAAAAAACACACTCCACACCACGGTGACCTGGCGCGTGTACACAATCGCGTGCGGTGGCAGCACCGGGTCGGTCATGCGCGCCAGGCGCTCGACCATCGGCGGGCCATATTTGAGGCTCAAGCCAAACAGCGACAGCATGAACGCACTGACGAGGCTCGGGTACCAGCGCAGCAAGTGCGGGTTGTCGAACCAGGCCAGCAACAGGCAAAACACGATCACCGCCAGCGCCATCCAGCGACTGCCGGGGCGCCGTGCGCCGGTGAGCGCGCGCAACAGCCACAGGCTGCCCAGCAACAAGCCGAATTGCCAGGGCGCAAAGTGCTCGGTGCCGTAATACACCGCAAAGGGGTACAGCAGCCCCGCCAGCAACAGGCCGAGGCCGATCAGCCGGCTCATGCGACAGGCGTGACCAGACGGTACACCGCCTCAACCACGTCGTTGACGGTGCGCACCGCCTTGAACTCTTCGGCGGCGATCTTCTTGCCGGTCTGGCGCTTGATATGGTCGATCAGGTCGACGGCATCGATGCTGTCGATTTCCAGGTCCTGGTACAGGTTGGCGTCAAGGGTGACGCGCTCCGGC
>Ga0302347_1002455_pt1 | contig 18722 bp, 11 predicted proteins | sample PhyWR1_FD_202178 | JGI IMG/M metagenome (GOLD analysis project Ga0302347, IMG submission 202178) | Leaf surface microbial communities from wheat plants in UC Gill Tract Community Farm, Albany, California, United States - DLSL W.R1 (v2)... | ecosystem: Host-associated > Plants > Phyllosphere >...
CCATCGAGCTTGCCCTGCAGCACGACCGCACACTGGCGCAACTGCCTCGCCCGGTCAGCCGTGAGGCCATCACCTTTCGTCAAGGCGTGCGCCGCGCGAATGCTGCCAGCATCGTCAGAAACAACATTGAGCTTGCCAACTATGCAAGACGGCAGATGCAGCCTCAGATCGAACAGTTCGCCGCGCTGAGCATTGAACGAATCCAGGCAAGCGACCTGATCAATCACGCCGTGCGACGTAAAGCCCTGAGCCTCAAGATTCGCGAAACGCTCGATGAAGTGGAACAGTGCGCACAGACGGCCAACACCTGGCATCAGAAAATCCTCCACGAACGGGACTTCACGTTCACCGAGACCGATCCCGGCGTCCTGAGTGCCTACAAGGCCCTGGACACCGACCTCACTGAGCTCAATACCCAGTTCGGCACCGATTATCGTCGTCACCTCACACTCAGTTTCAGTCTGGAGAGTTTCAATCGCTACGACGGCATCAGTGAGGTGTCGTGGTTCTATCTGTTCCAGCAAACCCTCAAGAGCCATGTCAATATTTCCCGCGCGCTCACCCTTCACTTCCTGCTGAACCGTTCTCCCGCCACTCGCGCTCAACGCCTGGCCATACTGGAGGCCTGCATTCAGGACTACCAGAGCTTCAGTCGCGATCTGACAACCTGGAACCTCGGTTACCCGCAGCATTTCGATCAGCCTCGTCTGGCCACACTGCTCGATGACGTGGAAAAAATGCTCGAGCTGGCGCGCAACGATATGGGTATCAAGCCCAGCGCTGCCCGAGACCCCAAACTCAAAGTCTTTACCACCGAAGAAAACCGATTGCTGGTGGGCACCGAAACGATCAACCCGCAGACCAGTGCCCGCCAATATATCGTCGAGGCACCCGCAGGCCCGGTTGAAACCTGGCAACTCGATGCACACTCCAATCGCGCCCGCCTTGCCGCCCCCGAGCAACCGACGCCGCCCCCCCGAAGTCAGCCTTGCGCGCTCGACGCTGGTCAGTGAAGCCCAGACCCGGCTCGGTGCTGTGGACAACTACCAGAGCAAGGTGCAGAGCTATGCGCAGCAGAATATGAGCCCCGTGAACCTGGAACACATGCTGGTCAGCGAAGCCGCCGAGTTGAACGTGCGCGCCAATCGCATCGAGCGTGTGGCCCCTGATGAAGCCGTCATCGGCCAACTGCGCAGCAAGGCCGATGAGTTGACCGTGGCCGGCCGACAACTGCGCGTCCAACAGTCGATGAGCAGCAAACAGCCGACCGGTGGTTTCCTCGATTACCTGCTTTCGCCCCACAAGGATGATCGACCAGCGATCCGCCTGAGCAAACTGGGAGAGCGTGCCGTCAACGGGAAGCGCCAGGACGGTCGCAGCGATTTTTTCCAGGAGTACGCCGTACACGACCTGACCCAGCCCGGTGAACCGGTGCTGTGGTATGTCCATGCACATTACGACTCAGCCAAAGCGCCGTTCGACAGCGTGGTCAAAGCGCATTTGAAACTGCCGGAACAACGACGCCTGGGGCTGGAATGGCAAAAACAACAGCCCGGCCACACGCCGATCTGGCGCGGCGACATCAGCCGCGCACTGTTTCTCGAACATTTCAAAAACCTGTAAGCATGGCGCGGTCGACACCCATGAGAACATGAGACAAACTCACGCGATCTGATCGTGTCTCAAATTGTTTTCATGGAGAGCCCGTGCTCGAAATCCGTCATCTCAAGACCCTGCACGCCCTGCGTGAAGCCGACAGCCTGGTGGAAGCCGCCGAACGCCTGCACCTGACGCAATCGGCGCTGTCGCACCAGTTCAAGGAGTTGGAAGAGCGCCTGGGCATGCAGCTTTTTGTGCGCAAGACCAAGCCGCTGCGCTTCACCAGCGCCGGCCTGCGCCTGCTGCAATTGGCCGACGCCACCCTGCCGCTGTTGCGCGGCGCCGAACGCGATATCGCACGGTTGGCCGGTGGCACCGCCGGGCGCTTGCACATGGCCATCGAGTGCCACAGCTGTTTTCAGTGGCTGATGCCGACCATTGACCAATTCCGCGATGCATGGCCGGAAGTCGAGCTGGACCTGGCCTCGGGCTTTGCCTTCGCACCGCTGCCGGCGCTGGCCCGCGGTGACCTGGACCTGGTGGTGACGTCCGACCCGCTGGAGCTGCCGGGCATCACCTATGTGCCGCTGTTCACCTACGAAGCCATGCTGGCAGTGGCCAACCAGCACGCGTTGGCCGGCAAGTCGTACATCGTGCCCGACGACCTGCTCAGCGAAACCCTGATCACCTACCCGGTGGAGCGCGACCGGCTGGACATCTTCACGCGCTTTCTGGAACCCGCCGATGTAGAGCCTGCGCAAGTGCGCACCTCGGAGCTGACGGTGATGATGATGCAACTGGTCGCCAGCGGCCGTGGCGTATGCGGCATGCCCCATTGGGCACTGCATGAGTACAGCTCGCGCGGCTACGTGAAGGCCAAGCGCCTGGGCGAGAAAGGCCTGTTTGCCACGCTGTATGCGGGGGTGCGCACCGACATGCTGGACGCGCCGTATATGCGCGATTTTCTGCTGACGGCCAAGGACACGTCGTTTTCAACATTGGATGGCGTGAGCGCCGTGCGCTGAACCATCACATCGGCCACTGCCTCAGTCGGACTCGAGTTCGCGCCACATGTGGACCTTGTCGAAATACTCCACACCCACCCGCACCGCCAGCGGCTCCAGGCCGTACTGGATAAAGCCGCAGCGCTGGTATAACGCAAACGCTGCGTCATTGCCGGCGGTGACGGTCAGCTGGATCACCTTGAGACGCGGGTGCCGGCGCGCTTCGGCCAGCGCCGCCTCCACCAACTGACGGCCCAGGCCCTGCTGCTGATACGCCTCGGTGACGTACATGCCAAACAGGGTCGCCTTGTGCCGCGCCTTCTCCCGGGGCTCGAACGCCAGGCCGACGATGCCCGCGAGCGTGTCCCCGGCAAACGCGCCGAGCAGCCGATCCAGCGGGTTGTCGAGGCGTTTTTGCCACCAGCTCAGGGGCATCGCCGCACGCTCGGCAACACTGGAGGTAAATGCCTGGGGATAAGCGTCATACGCCTGCAGCATCAACGTGCGATAGGTCTCGGCGTCATGGGCCTGCAGCGGGCGCAGGATCATGCGGGACGCGCGGCGCGATAAAACGGCAGAATCAGGTCTCGGGTCAATGGCGCCAACTGCAGGCCACCATCGCCAGCCGGATCGATCCAGCGGATTTCCTCGATTTCCGCAGCGGGCGTTACGGCCACATCGATGTTTACTTGGAACAGCTCGGCCTCAACGGTGAAGCCCGGCTCGTTGGCGGCGGGTGCCGAGAAGTGACCAAGGTAGACGGCGGCGTCGGGATCGATGCGCAGGTTCAATTCTTCAAGCAGCTCCCGCGCCAGGGCCTGTGCGGGTTGTTCACCCGCGTCGATCTTGCCGCCCGGTTGCATGAAGGCCTGGGTGCCACGCTTGCGCACCAGCAGGGTCTGGCCGTCACTGCCGATCAGCAGGGCGGCGGCAATGCGAATGGTTGAGGTCATGGACAAGCTGCCTTGAATGCAAAGGCGCAAGGATCACATGGTCCAAGGCTTTATCGCAAATTCAGGGGGGCTTTCTGCCTGAGCGGGCTTGCCCCAATGCTGTTCAGTTAGGCGCAGATTCCCTGTGGCGAGCAGGCTTGCCCTGCGTTGGGCTGCGCAGCAGCCCCAAAACCAGGCGCTGAGCCGTATCAGGTACACCGCGTTTTGCTGGATTGGGGGCGCTTCGCACCCCAACGCGGGGCAAGCCCGCTCGCCACAATAAGCCCACACATTTTCCTTACCGGCCGCATTTCCTCAATCGGGCTCAGCCTTGATGAATACGCTGTACCGCGCACCCTCCATCGTCTCGAACGCAATCAACTTGTCCACCAACGGCAAATTGAGCGACTTGCCCGCATTGAGCAGCAACATGCCGTTGTCCGCATTGAGGTTGCGTGCCAGCACCATGCCCTCTTCCAGCTCGCGGGTGCCCAGCACCCTGACGCCGGGATCGCCCAGGGTCACGTCATTGAGGTAGGTGGCGCAGACCCGCACGAAGTCTTCCACCAGGTTCGGATCGTAGAGCCGCCCGGCGTATTTGCGGATGTACAGCAACGCTTCGTCACTGTTCATCTGGCGTTCCAGGATCAGGCCCTTTTGCAGTTCGATAAAGTCCACCGCCAGCTTGAGCAGGCGCGAACCTGCAGGGATCGCATCGCCCTTGAGGTGGTCGGGAAAGCCGCTGCCGTCCCAGCGTTCCTGATGATGGCGGATCAACCGCGCCGCATCTTTCATCGGCTCCAGGGTCATCAGCAGCGACTCGCTCTGGCCGGGATAGGCCCGATAGCGTTCGCGGTCGCTGCCGTGCAGCAGGTCCGAGGGCGCGGCGGTCATGCTGTCGCTCCAACTCAGCTTGCCGATGTTGTAGAGCGCGGCGGCCATGGTCAGGTCGCGGTTGCTGGCGCTGTCAACGCCGTGGGACACGCACCAGGTGCGCACCAGTTCGATGATCTGCCGGTTGGTCTGCTTGGCGCGCGGCAGGCGCAGGTTGGCCAGCAGCGAAAACACCTCGGTGCCGGTGGCGTAGCTGTGCTTGAGTTCTTCGTAGGCCAGGTCGAGCATGTCGGCGGTTTGCTGCAACTCACTGGTGCGCGCCGCCACGCGTTTTTCCAGGGAGGCGTTGAGCTGTTTGAGTTCGTCGTTCTGCTGCTGGATCAACTGCTCCAGGCGCGCGCGTTCACGCTCGGAATGCTGGTGGGCCAGGGATTGGCGCAGGGCCAGCAGCAGCTCTTCATCCTTCCAGGGTTTACTCAGGTAGCGGTAGATCTCGCCTTCGTTGATGGCTTTGACGATCAGGGTCAGGTCGGTTTCGCCGGTCAACAGGATACGCACGGTGTGCGGGTACGCCTGGTGGATATGCGCCAGCAATGAGGCGCCGTCCATGTCCGGCAGGCGCGCGGCGCTCATGACCAGGTCGACGGGATGGCGAGCGAGAATGGCCAGCGCCTCGACGGCACAGGTCGCGCTGTGCAGCAAAAACGGCTCAAGGCGCAGCAACTGCGTGAGGCGTTGCAGCACGTCGGGATGGGCATCGATCAACAGCACCACCGGGCGCTCGGCATCGGTGAACGTAACGGACTCTCCCATGGAATACCTCGGATCGTCGGTGTGCGCTCCTTACGGTCTGGGCAACTGCCTCCTGGCGGATATCAAGAGTTTAGTTGGGTTTTCCTGAAGCGAATCCAGCGAGGCGAAGCGCCTGAGACATTCAGTAATATCCAGACTTTGCAATTGCTTACAAATACCGCCAACCTGCGCCCGCCCGACGCACGGCGTGCACCACCCTGCCGCGCGCCTGCCCCTACAAACCATTTGTTCATAGAGCCCGCTGCCATGCTGAACGGACGCGACCCGCGCATCGATTTTTTTCGGGGCCTGGCGTTGATCTTCATTTTCTGGGATCACGTCCCCCACAATCCCCTCGGTCAAATCACCTTGCGCAACCTCGGCTTCAGCGACGCCGCCGAAGTGTTCGTGTTCCTTGCCGGCTATGCCTCGGTGCTGGCATACGGCAAGGTGCTGCAGCGCGAAGGTTACTGGATGGCTGCGTTGAAAATCCTGCGGCGCACCTGGGTGCTCTACGTGGTGCATATCTTTTTGCTGGCGATGCTGATGGGCATCGTGTTTTTTGCCAACAGCCATGTGGAAACCCGCGATCTGGTGGCGGAGATGGGCCTGACGCATTTCGTCACCCACCCGCAACAGGCGCTCACCGATGAATTGCTGCTGCGCTTCAAGCCCAACCTGATGGACCCGTTGCCGCTGTATATCGTGCTGCTGGCAGGCCTGTCGCTGGTGCTGCCGTTGTTGCTGCGCTACACCGGAGCGGTGGTCGCGGTGTCATTGACGGTGTACCTGTTGGCGCCCCACCTGGGCTGGAACCTGCGCGCGATCGCCGACGGCGTGTGGTACTTCAACCCGGTCACCTGGCAGTTGCTGTTTGTATTGGGCGGTGCCGCAGCGATTCATGCCAGCCGGCCGCGTCCAGTGCAAACCCGGACGCTGGCCAGACAACCGTTGTTCGTGTTGGCGGCGTTTTACACACTGGTCGCGGCGGTGATCACGCTCGCCTGGCGCTGGCCTGACCTCCATGATGCGTTGATGCCGGCGGCCCTCAGCGAACGGCTGTACCCGCTGAGCAAGACCGACCTTTCACCGGCGCGCCTGCTGCACTTCCTGGCACTTGCCTATGTCACCGCCAAACTGTTGCCGGGGGAGGCCTGGACGCATAACTGGCTGGCACAGCAGACCTGTCGCATGGGCCGGTATTCGCTGGAGGTGTTCTGCCTCGGCGTGCTGCTGGCGCCGTTGGCCGATATGGTCAATGCGCTGGCCGGCGATGCCGTGCACGTGCAGATTGGCAGCGCCCTGGCGGGGGCCGCCTTGATGGGCGCGCTCGCCGCCTGGCTGGAATTCAACAAGCGTTTGAGCCAGAGGCCCCAGTCGGTTCCCGCCTAACAAAAAAGCCCCGATCACGGGGCTTTTTGTTGTGCAAGGGTCGTCAGATGGCCGAGCGCATCGCCCTGCTGGTCGGTTGCAGCTTGAACACATAGAACAACACAGTCAGCACCACGAGAAATGCCGGGCCCACGTACAGTGCGATGCGCGTGTCCGGGAAGTACGCCATCAGGCCCACCACCAGCACCAGAAACGCCAGCGCCAGGTACGAGCTGAGCGGAAACAGCCACATGCGGTACTGGAGGCCGTCGCGCTCGGCAGGGCTCAGGCCCCGGCGAAACCTGAGCTGCGCCAGCAGAATCATCACCCAGGTCCAGATCGCGCCGAACGTGGCGATGGACGTCACCCACACAAACACTTTTTCCGGTACCAGGTAGTTGAGCAGCACGCCCAGCAGCAGCGCGCCAATCGACAACAGCAGCGCCTTGCGCGGCACGCCGTTGCTGGACGTGCTGGCAAAAGCCGCCGGGGCCTGGCCGTTCTGCGCCAGGCTGTAGAGCATGCGCCCGGTACTGAAAATGCCGCCGTTGCACGACGACAGCGCGGCGGTGATCACCACGAAGTTGATGATCCCGGCGGCGGTCTTGATGCCAAGACGCTCGAACGTCATCACGAACGGGCTGCCCTGGGTGCCGATTTCATTCCACGGGTAGATCGACAGGATCACGAACAGCGCGCCGACGTAAAACAGCAGAATGCGCCAGAACACCGAGCCGATGGCATTGGGGATGGTCTTTTGCGGGTTCTTCGCTTCACCGGCGGTAAGGCCGATCATCTCTACGCCCAGGTAGGCGAACATCACCATCTGCAACGACATCAACACGCCCTGCACGCCGTTGGGCAGGAAGCCGCCGTGGGCCCACAGGTTGGAGATCCCCAGCGCCACACCGTCATTGCCAAAGCCGAAGGCGATGATGCCGACGCCGCCGATCACCATGGCAATGATGGTGACGATCTTGATCAGCGCGAACCAGAACTCGAACTCGCCGAACGCCTTGACCGCGATCAGGTTGATGGTGCCCATGCTCACCAGCGCCGCCAGCGTCCAGATCCAGCGTGGCACGTCGGGAAACCACACGCCCATGTACACCGCCACCGCCGTGATCTCCGCCACGCAGGTCACCAGCCACAAAAACCAGTAGTTCCAGCCGGTGAGAAAACCCGCCAGCGGGCCGAGGTAGTCCTGGGCATACCGGCTGAACGAACCGGCGACGGGGTTGTGCACCGCCATTTCGCCAAGTGCGCGCATGATCACCAGGATCGCCAGGCCGCCGATGATGTAGGCCAGCATGATCGCCGGGCCGGCCATTTCGATGGCCTTGGCCGAGCCGAGAAACAGGCCGACACCGATGCAGGCACCGAGGGCCATCAGGCGAATGTGCCGTTCGCCCAGTTCACGTTTGAGCGGGCCGTCCGGGACGGTCTCGCCAGGGGGCAGGGGGTTGCCGACAGGCATAAAGGTACAACCTCATTTTGTTATTGGATTGAGCCAACGGGCGTTACACCGCAACACCGATGGGGCATGCAGTATAAAAACCCGAACGAAGGAATTTTCACTCTATAAGCGACAGAATTCAGCGATAAATCCGGATAAAAAAGCATTCTACGAGACAGAGTTACCTGTTTCAAAGCCTGAACCCTGTGCTCATGCCTTTTCGACCCGGCACGATGGCAAGCCCTGATGCCGTTCAGTCAAGGAAAATGTGTGGGCTTATTGTGGCGAGCGGGCTTGCCCCGCGTTGGGGTGCGAAGCGCCCTCAATCCAGCAAAACGCGGTGTACCTGATACGGCTCTGCGCCTGGTTTTAGGGCTGCTGCGCAGCCCAACGCAGGACAAGCCTGCTCGCCACAGGGAATCTGCGCTTGACTGAACGGCATTGGGGCAAGCCCGCCCGCCACAGAAGCAGGGCCTGCCAAAGAGTAATTTTTCACACCGCGCCACCAGCGACTACGCTTCATCCAAGTCCGATCAATCTGAGGGAATGGATCAATCGACCATGGGCGCGTTATGGCAAACCGATTCGAAAAAAGCTGCGGTACTCGACGACAGCACGGATCAGCCGCCATTGCCGAAAGGCCATCGTTCGCGCAAGCGATGGTGGTGGCTGGTGTTGTTGGTCGCACTGCTGGCAGTGTCTTGGGCCGCCGTCAGGGAGATGCACAGCTCGCGTCTGCAAGCGGCACACTTGAGCCCGTTCGCCGCCTCACTGAGCTATCGCGTGGAGCCCGGTGCCAGCGACGCGATGGTGTACCCCGGCGCCGGTCCGTTTGATCAGCGCCTGGGTTACAGCGCCCTCGACGAATTCCTGCCGCGCCTGCTCAAGCGCAACTACCTGATCGAGGCCCAGGCGCGTTTCTCGACGGCGTTGATGACGTATGCCCAACGTGGCTTTTATGTGCCCTACGCCGAGAAAGCACAGGCCGGCCTGAGCCTCACCGACTGCCGCGCGGCGCCGCTGTACAGCTTCAGCTACCCACAACAGTTGTATGAACGCTTTGGCGCGATCCCGCCGTTGATGGTGCACAGCCTGCTGTTTATCGAAGACCGCGACCTGCTCGACCCCGCACATCCCACCGCCAACCCGGCGGTGGACTGGCCGCGCTTTGCCAGGGCGGCCTGGTCACAGGTCGCCAGGCTGCTGCACCTGCCCGGGCAAACGGCCGGCGGCAGCACCCTCGCCACCCAGCTGGAAAAGTATCGCCACTCGCCCGACGGCCTCACCGCATCGGGCAGCGAGAAACTGCGCCAGATGCTGTCCGCCAGCGTCAGGGCCTACCAACCGGGGGCCGATACCCTGGGCAGCCGCCAGAACATCGTGCGCGACTACCTCAACACCGTGCCGCTCTCGGCCGTGCCGGGGCACGGTGAGGTGCACGGCATGGCGGAAGGATTGCGCGTGTGGTTCGGCGCCGATTTCAACCAAGTCAATGCGCTGCTGGCCGACGATGCGCCTCAAGACCTCGCGCCAAAAGGCGTGGCCCTGCGCCAGGTGCTGTCGCTGATGATTGCCCAACGGCGCCCGTCGTACTACCTGAACAAGGGCCGTGACGAACTGGCGCACTTGACCGACAGCCACCTGCGCCTGTTGGCACAGAGCCAGGTGATCGACCCGGCGCTGGCCGACGCCGCACTCGCAGGCGCTGTCACCTACCGCGACTGGCAACAGCAACCAACGCTGCAGCCAGTGGAAACCAACAAGGCCATCACCGTCGCGCGCAGCCGCCTGGCCAGTCTGCTCGACCGCCCGCTGTATGACCTGGACCGCCTCGACCTGGCCGCCACCAGCACCCTGCAATATGACCTGCAAACCCGGACCACCGACTACCTCAAGCGGCTGGCAGACCCGGCCTTCGCCGGGCAAATCGGCCTGCTCGGCCCGCGCCTGCTCACGGCCCAAAGCACGCCCCAGGTGCGCTACAGCTTTACCCTGTTCGAACTGACCCCAGGTGGCGCGCGCGTGCGCGTGCAGACCGACAACACCGACCAGCCCTTCGACATCAACCAGAGCAGCAAGCTGGAGCTGGGCTCCACCGCCAAGCTGCGGGTGCTGACCACCTACCTGCAGATCATCAGCCAATTGCACGAGCGCTATGCCGCACAACCGGCCGCGACGCTGAAAAAAGTCGCGGCCGCCGAACAGGATGTGTTGTCGCGCTGGGCCCTGGATTATCTGATACGCAACCCCGACCGCACGCTGTCGAAGATGCTCGACGCCGCGCTCGACCGCACCTATTCGGCCAACCCCGGCGAAGCGTTCTTCACTGGCGGCGGCCTGCACCGCTTTCACAATTTTCGCAGCGAAGACAACGGCCGCAACCCGACCCTGCGCGACGCTCTGCGCGAGTCGATCAACCTGCCGTTCATTCGCCTGATGCGCGACCTGGTGCGCTACACCACCTACGCCGGCGCCGACAACAGTGCGCGCCTGCTCAAGGACGACAGCGACCCGCGCCGCCAGGAATACCTGGCCCGCTTTGCCGACCGCGAAGGCAGCGCGTTCCTGCTCAAGTTCTGGAAAAAATACCGCAACAAGGATACCCAGGCGCGCCTCGACACCTTCATGGACAGCCTGCACCCCACCGCCATCCGCCTGGCCGCCGTGCACCGCTACCTGCTGCCCCGGGCCAGTCAGAGCAGCTTCAACAGCTTTGTGCGCGCGCACCTCAAAACCGGCGGCACCCTCAGCGACCAACGCCTGGCCAAGCTTTACCAGAGCTACGGCCCCGGCGCTTACGACCTGCCCGACCAGGGCTACATCGCCAAGGTGCACCCATTGGACCTGTGGCTGCTCGGTTACCTGCTCAACCACCCGGACGCAACCTTCAACGACGCGGTCAAGGCCAGCGAATTCGAGCGCCAGGAAGTTTACAGCTGGCTGTTCAAAAGCCGTCACCAGAGCGCCCGCGACAGCCGTATCCGCACCATGCTCGAGATCGAAGCCTTCCTGGAGATTCACCAGCGCTGGCAAGCCGTGGGCTACCCGTTCGATCATCTGGTGCCGTCGCTGGCCACCGCCATCGGCAGTTCCGGCGACCGCCCCGCCGCCCTCGCCGACCTGATGGGTATCATCCTCAACGACGGCATGCGCCTGCCGGTGGTGCGTATCGACAGCCTGACCTTTGCCGCCGACACCCCGTACGAAACACACCTGGTCAGCGACCCGAACCGCGCCCGGCGGGTACTGCCCAGTGAAGTCGCCACCGCCTTGCGCGGCGCGCTGTCGCAAGTGGTGGACGCCGGCACCGCCAAACGCGTGGCGGGCAGTTTCACATTGGCGGACGGCACGCCGCTGTCGATGGGCGGCAAGACCGGCACCGGCGATAACCGCCTCCAGGCCACGGGCTCGGGCGGGCGCCTGATCAGCTCCAAAGCCATCAACCGTACGGCGACGTTCGTGTTCTACATCGGCGAACACCACTTCGGCACGCTCACCGCCTTCGTGCCGGGCGCCTCGGCCGAGCGCTTCACCTTCACCTCGGCCTTGCCGGTGCAGGTGCTAAAAGGCATGGCACCGATCCTCACGCCGTACTTGCAACCCGGCGCGAACACGCTGTGTGCGGCGCGCTGAAAAAGGGTGGCATCCGGGTAGTGTTCAGCGCTGAATTATTGACCTTTAGGCACGCGTAACCGACTAATTTTCAAGCTTATTTCAGGCGCCTCGACTGCATAGACTCAAGGATTCCACTGGTCTATTCAGGTTCACATCATGCCTACTGATTTACCCGCCACGCCCTTCCAGGGCCGCCATGTCGAGCTGATCCAAAACGCTTTGCCCGATTGGATCAAGGGCACCACGCCGGCCCGCATTCAAGCCCTTCAGCGCGATGGCCTGGGAACGCCGGTGCCCTACCCCAGGGCCACGCCCGCGCAGCATCAAGCACTCAAGACCGCCGTTGCCGAGCATTGGCAGGCCCAGACGGCGCTGGATAAACGTCTCGGCCCGCTGAACGACCTGCGCGCCTTCGCCGAATCACTGCTCAAGGGCGCATTGCTGCCCCACTACGGCGACGTGGACATGCGCAACACCTCGCTGCGCGTCTATATGAACGCGCCGGTCGCCTGGTGGGCGATCAACCTCAAGGGCGGCGTACACAGCAAGACCCTGTCATTGCTGGACATGGCCCTGCATAACTTCGCCGCTGGCGACCGCTTCGTCGACCACGCCTTCATGGGGCCGGAAGATGCCCGGGGCCAGCGTCAGATCCTCTCGATCCGGCATCAGAGCACCGGGCAAAAACTCACGGTCGATCACTTCAAGGCGATCTGCCGCACCCTGGATATCGGCGGGCGTTACCAGGCCGAACTGAGGACTGTTCTGGGCTTCGATCAACCGGCAGTGGCCGGTGTGGTGCGCGCTGAAGTGGTCAGCCAGCTCAAGGCGGACCTGCGCAGCAGCGCGCACCTGGGCCTGCACAGCGAGCATTTGCCGGCCGATGCGCATCAAGCGCTTCTGGGCTTTATCGACAACCCGGTCAACCTCACACTCGATGGCCTGCGTTTGGGCTGCTACTCGCTGAGCGTGGCCGGCAGCCCACTGGCCGGGGTCATGCTGTTCACCACCGACCCGGAGCAGCGCCAAGCCCAAGGGCGCGTCATCGCCTGGGTGCCCCAGGACCCCGAACACCCGCTCAAGCAATACGCCTCGCCCAAGGCCTTTGTCGAAACGCTGACGCGCCAGTTACGCGATGGGCCTGACTACCTATTTTTCAGCCAATTCGTGGCACATGCCGAGCGCGGTGCCTTCTTTGCGCAGGTGAAAGCGGGTAGCAACCTGAAATTCAGCCTGCTGGACATCACCCAGGACACCGCCCACCGCGCGGACGACCCGAAGAAGGACACTCCCTGGCACTACCTGTACCGGGTCAAGCTGAACAAGATCGTCAATGACGCCCGCGAACTGGCGGTGTCGACTGCCTATGTCGACCGCCTGGCGCGTCGGGCCTGGTGGGACAACCTGGAAAAGATCCTCTCGGATGTGCTCAACGCGGCGCTGTTGGTGGTCACGCCGTTCGTGCCGGTGCTGGGCCAGATGATGATGGTGTACAGCGTGTATCAACTGTGTGACGAGGTCTTCGAGGGGTTGCTCGATTGGGCCCAGGGCCGTGGCACGCAAGCCGCCGAGCACTTGCTGGGGGTGGCGGAAAACCTGGCGCAGTTCGCGGTGTTCGCTGGCGCCGGCAAGGTCGGCGCAGTGCTGCGCCCCAAGCTCTCCGCGTTTGTCGAGGGCATGCACCCAATCGAGGCGCAAGACGGCGCGCGCAAGTTATGGAACCCGGACCTGCAACCCTATGCCCACCCGGCTGACCGGCAAGCCGAGGACCTGCGCCCGTTGCAGGACCGTCACTATAAAATCCGCCACGACCCCGCAACCGACGAGCATCGCCTGGTGCACCCCACGCGCCCGGACGCCTACCAGCCACGCGTCGTGCTCGCCGACGACGGCGCCTTCGTGCACGAAGGCGAACAGCCGCAGCGCTGGGACAGCCAGACCCTGATGCGGCGCCTGGGCCCGCGTGTGCAGGGCTTGAGCGACCCGCAGCTGCAAGCACTGCGCATCGCCAGCGGCACCGACGAAGGCACGCTGCGCAGCCTGTACCGCTACAACGAGCCCGTGCCGCCCCTGCTGGCCGCGAGTCTTGATCGCCTGCAAGCCCAGGTGTTTCCCGACGCTGTCAGCCGCAAGGTGCGTGCCGGTGAACCACTGCCAAACGGGCCCTCGACGGAGTGGTTCCCACAGCTCCTCACCGAGCTGCCGGGTTGGCCCCGGGACAAGGCGCTCAGCGTGTACCTGGACAGCGACCCCGACGGGGCGGCGCTCACGTTCGGCCATGCGAACGCCGCCGAGGCCGATACGCTGACGCTCAGCCAGAGCGAGGCGCTGTCCGGCAAGCTGCCGGAGCACGCGCTCGCGTTCCTCGACGACAGCGCGACCCGCACCTTGCTGGGGGATGATGTGGCACCGGAACACCAGGTGCAGACCCTGCGTGACCAGTTGGCTGACCAGGTCATGCGCAACGCTCCCGAGATCAGCGACAAGGTGTACCAGACCCGGGAACTCACCGACGACCCCAGCCTTGCGACCTTGCGCGAACCTTTTGACTACCTGGATTCAAATGCTGCACGCACCCTGCTCGCCAGCGCCACCCAGGCCGAGCGCGAGGCCCTTGCCCAGCGGCAACTGCCACTGCGCTTGCGCAATCAGGCGCGGGAATTGGCCTTTGCCAACGAATCGGCGCTGGCCTACCAAGGGTTTGATCGGCCCTCGCCGTTGCCGCCGGCGTCCGAGCGACTGGCCCTCAATGCCCTCAAGGTCTACAGCGACACCTTTGGCAAGCTGCGCCTGGAGATTCGCGAACACTCCGCCAGCGGTGAGGTGTCGTGTGCGGTCGGGCCACTGTCGGCCGACACCACGCGCGTGCTGATTCGCAACGCCCGCGGTTATCTGTTCGTCGATCCCGCCAACCCGCACGCCGCCAGCCGTACCACGCTTTACCAGGCGATCCTGCAAGCACTGCCGGCCACGCAGCGCAACGCCCTGGGCTTTCAGTTGGGCGAAGGCGGTGCGCTCAAACAGTGGATCAAGCAACGCGTGGAGTCCCTGGCCGAGCGTCGCGTGGTACTTGCCGAACCACCGGTGCCGGTGATCCAGACGCGCGAAACCAGCCAGTTGTTGGGCGGCCCGGTGCTCAGTCGCTGCCCGGGCGCCACCGCGCTGACCCGGCTTGAATATGCGCGGCAAACCTTGCAGCTGCTGTTTCCGAGCATGACCGAAGAGCGCTTGACCCTGTTTCTGGAGGAGATCCCCGAGTTTGACCTGGTCGACACGCTCCAGGCCCTGGAGGCGGAGAAGCAACTGCTGCATGTCGAGCTGCAAAGCTGGAAGAACACAGTGACCATTGGCGGCGAGAGCGAGAACCCTTATCAGGACAACCGATACGCCAAAAAGCTCATCGCCCAATTGCTGGAACGCTGCTGGGCGGATCGATTCGCCGAGTACACCGACGGCTGGGGCCATGTGCAGCACGGCACCGTGCTGCGCTTCGACCTGTTGACCCGCGACCTGCTGAGCCTGCCGCCCAGGCTGCCCACCCTGAGTGCCAGCTTCGAGCACGTCACGGTGCTGGAGGCCACCGGTTGCGAGTTCGGCGATGCCCACAGTGACTTTCTCAAGCACCTGCCCTCCTTGCGCGGGCTCAACCTGGCCAACAACCGTCTCACACAGTTGCCCGAGGCGTTGCAGAACATGCGTTTCATGCGCGACCTGAAACTCTCGGGCAATCGCCTGGCGCTCAGCGGCAACGAGCTCGCGCAGCTGAAAACCCTCAAGCACCTCAAGAGCCTGGACCTGAGCAAAAACCCTTTGCAACAGGCGCCGGACGTCAGTTGGATGCCCGGGCTGCGCACGCTGCGCCTCGCGGGTACACAGGTGGACAGCTGGCCCGCCGGGCTGTTTGCGCAGCCGCGCACCGATGAGTTTCTTCTCGACCTGCGTGGCACGCGCATCAACCACCTGCCCGACGTCGCACAGGGTTCAGCCCACGCCAGGCTCGTGGCACGCACACGCCTTGACCGCGCCACCCTCACCGATGAGGCGCGCCAACGCTACGAAACCTACCGTACCGACGCCGGCCTGGACCCCAACCGCACCTATGAGCCGCGCGGTGCCAACGCCTTCTGGCTCGAAGGCCTGGAGGCCGCCAAACGCAGCGAGTCGGATGCCCTATGGAAAGCCCTGGAGCGCGAGCAGGGTTCCCAGGTTTTTTTCGAAGTGATCGATGCGTTGCAGATCAAGCGACCGTTCGCCAATGAAGCGGACCAAGGCCGCTACACCGCCAACCGCCCACTGCTCAACCAGCAGGTCTGGCGCATGCTGCTGGCAGCCTATGAAGACAGCGCATTACGCGAGCGGCTGTTCAAGATGGCCAGTTTCCCCGGCCTGTGCCCGGATGCCGGGGCGCAGATTTTCAATGAAATGGGCATCGAAGTGCTGGTCAGCGAAGCCTACCGCGACGCGCCCAACGGCGCCGAACTTGAAGCGCGCCTGGTCACCCTGGCCAGGGGCAGCGCGCGGCTCAAGCAACTGGCCAAAGTCGTCGGCCAGGACATCGCCTTGCGCCTGAAACCCAAGGCGCAAGGCGGCCAGGGCCAGCGGTTCAGCTCGGACGTGCTCAACGGCGAGCCCGGCGAGATCGATGAAGTGGATGTGCACCTCGCCTATCAGACGTCGCTGGCCGCGCGGCTCGACCTGCCCTGGTTGAGCGATCACATGCTGTATCGGGCAACCGCCAATGTCTCCTCCAAACGCATCGAAAAAGCCTTTACTGCCGTAACGGCGCTCGGCGAAGGCGACGGCCTGGTCAACCAGATGTTGCTTGAGCCTTGGTGGGAACAACACTTGCGCACTGCCTACGAAAGCCAATGCAGCGACAACGAGCACGAATTTGGCGAGCGCTTTCTGGCCCTGGATGACTTGCAGACCGAGCAGGCGCAATGGGCCAGCGCCGACACCCTGGAAGCCGCCGAACGCAATCGCCTGCGCGAGCGCCTCAAGACCCTGGCCGATGCCGCCCAAGTGCCCGAAAGCGTGGTGTTCGCCGACGCGCCCATGAGCGATGACGTGTACAACCGCTTGCTCAACGACCTGGGCTACAACCAACAGGAATGGATGCGCCGCCTCACGCGCACAGCGTTGACAGCAGCTGCCAACCGGACCAATCGCACGCGATGAGCGATCAGATCGCAGAGTCCCAGACCACCGTTACGTCACCGTTGTAGGTGCTGCCGGGTTGTTCGAGCATTTGCGCCACGCTGTCGGCCTGGACCTCGAAGTGCAGCGTGCTGGGCTTGCGGTCGATGTAGCGGCTGGGCTGGAACAACTCGGTGCCACTGCCGTCCAGGCGCAACGGCAAGCGATTGACCAAGCGCCCGCCAGCATCGCTCAAGCCCGGGGGCAAGGTCACCGCCACGTCCAGCGGCACTTGGTGGCCGGCCGCATTGCGCACGCTGCAGGTGTTGCCCATCGGCGCGCCGCATTCCAGGGTCATCTTGAATTGCGAGCTGGCCCACAGGTTGACGGTCTGGTCGCGGAACAGGCGCGTGGGTTTGCGCCCGTTCTGCAACCAGCCCTGCCAACCGCCCTGGGGTTCGAGTTGCACGCGGTTGCCGCCGGGGGGGACTTCGACCTTGAGAATATGGTCAACATCCAGGACAAAATTCAAGGTGACGGTGTTGCCAACGGGCAGTACTCGGTCACCGAAATCGAAGTCCAGTCCTGGACCAATGGTGTAGGTCTGGCTGCCCCGATAGATGCCGGCTGGCGTCGACAGCGGATTGGGCGTGCGCAATTCGTAACCGAATGATAGATAACGAAAGTGCAACTCAGGCAGGTCAAACTGGGCCTGCGTGGCGCAGGCACCTGCGTTCTCAGGTACCAACCAGAACCACACAACGTAGTAACTGGTGCCATTGAGGCCGCCCGTAGGAATGCACGGCGTTGGAGCATTATGCCAACGGCCGGTGTTCCACAACTCGTTGTAGCCCCCGCCCCCGGTGATGACCTGCACATCGCCGCCATGGTCCGCCCGACCGCCAATCCCCGAGATACGCACGTCCAATTGCGCACTGTCGCCCTGTTCATTGGTCACCGTGACGTTGCGCCATTCCGAGGGCACCTTCAAGTAAGCCCCCTGCCGAGGATCAGTGTGTTTGGCCGGAACGGGACCGCCTGTGGTTTGCGGCAAGCCAAACGGCAAAGACAGACTGAAAAAGCCTCGAGGATTACAGAATGCATGAAACCATTCGCAGTACCCCGTACTCGGCGTCGTATTCTTGAAACGATTGACCATTGGGTTCGTCGGATCGGGCCGAAACTCGGCGGTGACGTCGACAGTGTTCGCCTGTGCTACGCCGAAAAAACCCACAAGTACCGAACAACAAAGCAAGTGTTTCACGTCTAAAACTCCCATCAGAAGCTCCCCGATACCAGCGCATCGAACACCATATGCACCGTGCCGAAATAGCGCCCAGGCTGGTAGTCCTCTGGCGGCTTGACTGCCGCGATTTCCAGGCCTACCCGTATGCCTGGTTTGGCATCGATACTCGAGACAACTTGCGCCTGCTCCAGACTCAAGGGCACCTGATTGAACGTCACTTGCAAGTCGATTCGATCAGTACCGTTAGATAGAAAAGCCTCGCTGTCGAGACGCGCGGCAATGGCACCGCCGATGTTTTTCACCTCGAAGGGTGCCCTCAGGGAGCTCATTTGCGAAGTGACCGGGTTGTAAACCAAGTGTTGTTCGCGCTGGACCAACAGCGGGTCCACCGGCAACACATAAAAATCCGCAGTGGGAATCGTCACGAACACCTCGAATGTCTCGCGTTCGACCGCTGCCCAGGCCAGGGGCACGAACAGCAAGCAAACCGTGGATAAAGCGGTACAGGCCAGTGTTTTGAACATGGTGGTTTTCCTGTGCGGCGATTCAGCCTTCGATCTCAATGGTTTTTTTCGCGCTGCCTTCGATCAGGTTGAAGCGGTACACGCGACCCGGCTGTTTATCGAATGTGAAGGAGCGTCCGGCCATGATGTGGTGCTTGATCGTAGGCCGGCAGTCCTGGGGGTTGCCGACGGCGCAATCCTTGAACTCATCGACCACCACCACGCTGTTGCCCT
>Ga0302347_1002456_pt1 | contig 18719 bp, 14 predicted proteins | sample PhyWR1_FD_202178 | JGI IMG/M metagenome (GOLD analysis project Ga0302347, IMG submission 202178) | Leaf surface microbial communities from wheat plants in UC Gill Tract Community Farm, Albany, California, United States - DLSL W.R1 (v2)... | ecosystem: Host-associated > Plants > Phyllosphere >...
TGTTTCGGCGCGGAACGGGCGGATCATCTGCGAGTGGCAGCCCACGCAGCCGTTGGCGATGTAGACGTCGCGGCCTTCCAGTTCAAGGGCGGTGCGCGGCTTCATGCCTTCGACCGGCTTGTTGGTCACGTCCTGGAAGAACAGCGGGACGATTTGGGTCAAGCCGCCGATGCTCACGGCGATGACCATGAAGAAGGCCAGCAGGCCGATATTCTTCTCGACTACTTCATGCTTCATCAGTGGGCTCCCACAACGGCGATCTTGGCGGCGGCTTCAGCTTTTACAGGGTCCGAGGCCCGCACGGTGCGGAACACGTTGTAGGCCATGAACAGCATGCCGGCGGCAAAGAATGCACCCCCCAGGGCACGAACGATGTAGCCCGGGTGGCTGGCTTGCAGCGCTTCGACGAAGGAGTAGGTGAGGGTGCCGTCATCGTTGATCGCACGCCACATCAGGCCCTGGGTGATGCCGTTGACCCACATCGAAGCGATGTAGAGCACGGTGCCAATGGTGGCCAGCCAGAAGTGCGTGTTGATCAGCCCGACGCTGTGCATCTGCTCGCGGCCGAACAGTTTGGGGATCATGTGGTACAGCGCGCCGATGGAGATCATCGCCACCCAACCGAGGGCGCCGGCGTGAACGTGGCCGATGGTCCAGTCGGTGTAGTGGGAGAGCGAGTTGACGGTCTTGATCGCCATCATCGGACCTTCGAAGGTCGACATGCCGTAGAACGCCAGGGACACCACCAGGAACCGCAGGATCGGGTCGGTGCGTAATTTATGCCAGGCGCCCGAGAGGGTCATCATGCCGTTGATCATGCCGCCCCAGCTTGGCGCCAGCAGGATGATCGACATGGCCATGCCCAGGGATTGCGCCCAGTCCGGCAGCGCGGTGTAGTGCAGGTGGTGCGGACCGGCCCAGATATACAGGGTGATCAGCGCCCAGAAGTGCACGATGGACAGGCGATAGGAGTAGATAGGGCGTTCGGCCTGTTTCGGCACGAAGTAATACATCATCCCCAGGAACCCGGTGGTGAGGAAAAAGCCTACGGCGTTATGCCCGTACCACCACTGGATCATTGCGTCCGTCGCGCCCGAGTAAGCCGAATAGGACTTGAACAGGCTGACCGGCAACGACGCGTGGTTGACGATGTGCAGCATCGCCGTCACCAGGATGAACGCGCCGTAGAACCAGTTGCCCACATAAATGTGCTTGGTCTTGCGCTTGATGATGGTGCCGAAGAACACCGCAGCGTAGGTCACCCAGACCACGGCCAGCAAAATGGCGATGGGCCATTCCAGCTCGGCGTATTCCTTGGTGGTGGTGTAACCCAACGGCAGGGTGACGATGGCGCCGATGATGACCGCTTGCCAGCCCCAGAAGGTAAAAGCGGCGAGGCCATCGGAGATCAGTCGCGTCTGGCAGGTTCGCTGCACGACATAGTAAGAGGTGGCAAACAATGCACATCCGCCGAAGGCGAAAATCACCAGGTTGGTGTGCAGCGGGCGCAGGCGACCGAAGGTCGTCCAGGGCAGGTCGAAATTCAATTCCGGCCAGACCAGTTGCGAGGCGATGAAGACCCCGAGCCCCATGCCAAGGATCCCCCAGACCACCGTCATGATGGCGAACTGGCGGACTACCTTATAGTTATAAGCAGTCGGACTGATTGCTGTGCTCATTCTAAGGTTCCACGGTTTAGGTTTTTTTATAGGTAAAAATCGGCCGCAAGTATGTAGAAAGCGAGGGGTCATTGCAACGCAATGACTGACCTGTATCAATGCGTTCCACGCCAGATTCTGCGCCCTTTCCATGTTTGGCGTAAGGACAAAATCCGAAATGGAAAGCTGATCAAGTGGACAGGAAATTTTGCAGGTCGCAACGTGACTCGTCGCGTACACCAGGATCGGTCCACTGTGCAAGCAAGCGTAGACCCGAATGGGAGGAGGGGAAAGGTTTGCTTTAGACGGGTGCGACACTTGGTCGCGTAGGGCGGTCGGTGTGGGAGCGAGCAAGCCCGCTCCTACAGACGAAGCAGCGGCCGCCCCGGGCGGGGCGGCCTTGAGTGGTTATTGCGCTTGGCTTTCTGGCTTTGCGCCATCAGCGTTGTGGGACAGGCTGTACACGTAAGCCGCCAGCAGGTGCACTTTGTCATTGCCTTGCAGGGCTTCCTGCGCTGGCATCTGGCCTTGACGGCCGTGACGGATGGTCTGCTGCAATTGCGCCAGGCCGGTGCCGTAGATGAAGCCGGCGGGTTCGGTCAGGTTAGGCGCGCCCATGGCTTCCACACCGTGGCCTTGCGGGCCGTGGCAGGCAACGCAAGTGGTGTTGAAGGTGGCCTGGCCAGCGGCCAGATCGACGGTGCTATCGGCCGGCAGCGGCAACTTGGCCAGGTCGTGGCGCACATAGGCCGCGACGTTTTTCACGCCGTCTTCGCCCAGTACTTCACCCCAGGCCGGCATCGCCGCGTGGCGACCGTTCATGATGGTGGTCTTGATCGCCTCGGCAGAGCCGCCCCAGCGCCACAGGTTGTCGGCCAGGTTTGGGAAGCCGTATGCGCCCTTGGCATCCGAGCCGTGGCACACGGCGCAGTTGGAGGCGAACAGGCGGCCACCCATTTTCAGCGCTTGTGGGTCTTTGGCTACTTCTTCCACGGGCATGGCCGCGAATTTGGCGTAGATCGGCCCAAATTTCGCATCGGCCTTGGCCATTTCCTTTTCCCATTCCTTGGCCTGGGTCCAACCGCCTTCATAGCCCGGCAGCACGCCTTTCCAGTTGCCCAGGCCCGGATAGAGGATCAGGTAGCCGACCGCGAACACCAAGGTGCCGACGAACAGCATGAACCACCACTGGGGCAGGGGGTTGTCGTATTCCTCGATGCCATCGAAGGCGTGGCCCATGGTCTGGTCGACACTGCCCTTGGTCTCGCCCTTGCGGGTGGAGATCAACAGCCAGGTCAGCCCGATCAGGCTGCCGATGGTCAGTACGCAGATCCATGTACTCCAAAATAGGGTCATGGCCGAGTGCTCCTTATTGCAGGCTCTTCTTGAGCGTCGGATGGGGGGGCGGTGGGCTCGTCGGCGAACGGCAGCAGGCGCGCCTGCTCGAATTCCGCATTGCGCCGATTGTTGAACACCCACAGCGACAAGCCGATAAAGGCGATGGCGACCACCAGCGTGCCGAGGCCGCGGATGGTGCCCGCATCGAATTCAAATCCCATGGCTCACCTCTTGCTCTTGATGGCAGTGCCGAGCACTTGCAGGTACGAGACCAGTGCGTCCATCTCGGTCTTGCCCTTGAGGCTGGCCACGGCGCCCTTGATGTCGTCGTCGGTGTACGGCACCCCGAGGGTGCGCATTACGTTCAACTTGGTCTCGGTGTGGCTGCTGTCGACCGGGGCCGTGACGAGCCACGGGTAGGCCGGCATTTTCGACTCAGGCACCACGTTGCGCGGGTTGTACAAGTGCGCACGGTGCCAGTCGTCGGAGTAACGTGCGCCGACGCGCGCCAGGTCCGGGCCGGTGCGCTTGGAGCCCCACAGGAACGGGTGGTCCCACACGCTTTCGCCGGCGACCGAGTAGTGGCCGTAGCGTTCGGTTTCGGCGCGGAACGGGCGGATCATCTGCGAGTGACATTGCACGCAGCCTTCGCGGATGTAGAGGTCACGTCCTGGAAGAACAGCGGGACGATCTGGGTCAGGCCGCCGATGCTCACGGCGAGCACCATCAGCAGCATCATCAGGCCGACGTTCTTTTCAATCGTTTCGTGTTTCATCACTGACTCCTCAGGCCATCTGCGCGACAGGGGCGGCTTCGACAGGTTGTGCCGAGCGCACGGTGCGCCATGTGTTGTAAGCCATCAGCAACATGCCGCTGAGGAACACCGCGCCGCCCACCAGCCGCACGATGAAGCCTGGGTGGCTGGCCACCAGGGTCTCGACGAAGGAGTAGGTCAAGGTGCCGTCGTCGTTGATCGCACGCCACATCAGGCCCTGAGCGATGCCGTTGACCCACATCGAAGCGATGTAGAGCACGGTGCCGATGGTGGCCAGCCAGAAGTGCGCGTTGATCAGGCCAAGGCTGTACATCTGCTCGCGGCCGAAGACTTTCGGGATCATGTGATACAGCGCGCCGATGGAGATCATCGCCACCCAACCGAGGGCGCCGGCGTGAACGTGGCCGATGGTCCAGTCGGTGTAGTGGGAAAGCGAGTTGACGGTCTTGATCGCCATCATCGGACCTTCGAAGGTCGACATGCCGTAGAACGCCAGGGACACCACCAGGAAGCGCAGGATCGGGTCGCTGCGCAATTTATGCCAGGCGCCCGAGAGGGTCATCATGCCGTTGATCATGCCGCCCCAGCTTGGCGCCAGCAGAACCAGCGACATCACCATGCCCAGGGACTGTGCCCAGTCCGGCAGTGCGGTGTAGTGCAGGTGGTGCGGACCGGCCCAGATGTACAGGGTGATCAGCGCCCAGAAGTGCACGATGGACAGGCGATAGGAGTACACCGGACGCTCGGCTTGCTTGGGCACGAAGTAATACATCATGCCGAGGAAACCGGCGGTGAGGAAAAAGCCTACCGCGTTGTGCCCATACCACCACTGCACCATGGCATCCGTCGCACCGCCGTACAGCGAGTAGGACTTGGTCAGGCTGACCGGGATTTCCAGGTTGTTGACGATATGCAGGATGGCCACGGTGATGATGAACGCACCGAAGAACCAGTTACCGACGTAGATGTGCTTGGTGTTGCGCTTGGCCACGGTGCCGAAGAACACAATGGCGTAGGCCACCCAGACGATGGTGATCAAGATGTCGATCGGCCATTCCAGCTCGGCGTATTCCTTGGAACTGGTGTAGCCCAGCGGCAAGGTGATTGCGGCGAGCAGGATCACCAGTTGCCAGCCCCAGAAGCAGAACGCAGCGAGCTTCGGCGCGAACAGCTGGGTCTGGCAGGTGCGCTGCACCGAGTAGAAGGAGCTGGCGAATAGCGCACAGCCACCGAACGCGAAGATCACCGCGTTGGTATGCAGTGGGCGTAAACGGCCAAAGCTGGTCCAGGGCAAATCGAAGTTGAGCGCGGGCCAAACCAATTGGGCGGCGAGAAAAACCCCGAGCCCCATGCCGACGATGCCCCACACCACCGTCATAATGGCGAATTGGCGGACCACCTTGTAGTTATAGGCGGTACTTAATGTAGTGTTCATGGTTCCCCATCCACGGTTCAACCCAAGCCGAGCGGCACTTGGGCTGGAGTTATAGGCAGACTAAATAGCGAGGCAAGCATGGGCAAAGAGCACAAGGCCAGTATTGACGGGGATCAATGGGCGCAGTGTGCGCGGGAACATGGCTGGTTGTGGGATGTCGCGTCCAACGCGCCTTCGGGCGGGCCGATCACGCTTATCCTGGCCCACGGCGCCGGCGCGCCAATGGACTCGACCTTTATGAACGACATGGCTGCACGCCTTGCCGCACAAGGCGTGAACGTCTTGCGTTTCGAGTTTCCCTATATGGCTCAGCGCCGGCTCGACGGCGGCAAACGCCCACCCAACCCGGTACCGAAACTGCTGCAGGCCTGGCGTGAGGTGTATGCCGAGGTGCGGCGTCATGTCGCTGGGTCTGTGGCCATCGGTGGCAAGTCCATGGGCGGGCGCATGGCCAGTCTGGTGGCCGACGAACTGGGCGCCGATGGGTTGGTGTGCCTGGGGTATCCGTTTTATGCGGTGGGCAAGCCGCAGAAGCCTCGGGTCGAACATTTGGCCGAGCTGAAGACCCCGGCCTTGATCGTGCAAGGTGAGCGCGATGCCCTGGGCAATCGGGCCGCGGTGGAGCGTTATGCGCTATCGCCGAGCATCGAGGTGATGTGGCTGGAGGCGGGGGACCATGACTTGAAGCCATTGAAGGCTTCGGGGTTTACGCATGAGCAGCATTTGGAGGCTGCGACCGTGCAGGTGGCTGAGTTTCTCAGCGCCTGTTAGGGCCAATCGGGAGCAAGCCCCCTCCCACATTCGACCGCATTCCAAGGGATGTACGCGGTTAACTGTGGGAGGGGGCTTGCTCCCGATAGCGGTCTATCGGTTGAAACGTTCGACCAAGGAATACTGGCTATTAGCTGTGTGGGTCAGGTCTTCACTCAGTTGTGCCGAGTTCAACGCCTGTTCAGAGGTTTGATCGGCCAGCAGTGCAATGGTGCTGATATTGCGGCTGATCTCCTCAGCCACCGAGCTTTGCTCCTCGGTCGCGGCGGCGATCTGGCTGGTCATATCGGTGATGTGCGCCACCGCTTCGCTGATGCCCACCAGCGCCTGATCCGCTTCCATTACCCGTGCCACGCCTTCTTCGGCCTGGCGATGCCCGGCATCCATGGTCTGCACGGCCGCGCTGGCGGTTTGTTGCAGCTTGGCGATCAAGGTATGGATCTGCCCGGTAGACTCGGCGGTACGTTGCGCCAGTTGGCGAACCTCGTCGGCCACTACGGCAAAGCCTCGACCCATTTCACCGGCACGCGCCGCTTCAATGGCGGCGTTCAGCGCCAGCAGGTTGGTCTGGTCGGCAATGCCTTTGATCACATCGACCACGCCACCGATTTCATCGCTGTCCTTGGCCAGTTGGGTCACGGTGACACCGGTTTCACCCACGGCGGTGGACAAGCGCTGAATTGCCTCGCGGGTTTCCCCGGCGATATCGCGGCCGCGACCGGTCAGGCGATTGGCTTCCTGCGTGGCATCGGCGGTGCGCTGCACGTGGCTGGCCACTTCCTGGGTGGTCGCGGCCATCTGGTTGACGGCGGTGGCCACTTGCTCGGTTTCGACGCGCTGGCGTTCCAGGCTGCTGGAGCTGTTATGCGCCAGGGTATTGGACTGCGACGCCTGATCGTTGAGGTGCTCGGCAGTGTCCTGCAAGCGGGTCAGACACGTCCTCAGACGCGCCTCCTGGCTGAGGATCGACATCTCCAGACGCGCCTGGGCGCCACGGCTGTCGGTGTACATCTGCGCGATCAACGGGTCGGACGTGGTCTGCTCGGCCAGGCGCAGCAGGCGCTTGAGGCCGCGCTGTTGCCAGCTCAGGCCCAGCAGGCCCAAAGGCACCGACAGCGCCGCGGCCAAGGCAAAACCCCAGTGGGAGTTAAGCCAGGCCCCGATCATAAAGCTCAACTGGCTCACCAGAATAAAAGGCACCCAGTCCTGTAGCACCGGTAGCCACTTGTCGCGCCGTGGAATCGCCGACTTGCCCTGGTTGATGCGTTGGTAGAGCGCTTCGGCCCGGCGGATCTGCTCGGCGGTGGGTTTGACCCGCACCGATTCGTAGCCGACCACCTGGTTGCCATCGAAAATCGGCGTTACATAGGCGTTCACCCAGTAATGATCGCCGGTCTTGCAGCGGTTCTTGACAATGCCCATCCATGGCAAGCCTTGTTTGAGCGTCGTCCACATGTGCGCGAACACTGCCGCCGGAACATCCGGGTGACGTACCAGGTTGTGCGGGGCGCGCAGCAGTTCTTCACGGCTGAACCCACTGATCTCGACAAACGCGTCGTTGCAGTAAGTGATCACGCCCTTGGCATCCGTGGTGGAGATCAACCGTTGCTGAGCGGGGAAGGTACGTTCGCGCTGGGTAACGGGCTGGTTATTACGCATGATTGTTCAATCCGCAAGGCTTTCAGGGGGTATCGACCGGCACGGGGGTTTATTTAACTTATTTTTGCAACAATCAACCGGCCAGCATCGGATACGTAAACAAGCCGAAGTGAAGCAGGTTCAAGCCAAAGTGCGTGGCAATCGCCGCCCCCAGGCCGCCAAACCGGTATGCCAAGCCGTAACCGACCCCGGCAATGCTTGCCAGCAGCACCCAGTGCCACCCCGCCCCCAGGTGCACAAGGCCAAATAGCAGCGACGCCAACAACAGCGCGAGGTTGTCGCCATAGGGCAGGTGCTTGAAGCGCCGGCTCAAGCCGCCTTGAATGTAGCCACGGAACAGCGCTTCTTCCACCAGCGTGACCAACAGCAGATTATTGAGCACCCACAGCCACGCCGGATCCGGCCATTTCGGTGCCCAATTGATGATGCCAAGCAGCGCCGCGCCGCCCAGTGCCGCGATGGCGGTGAGGGTCAAGGCCAGGGCGGTGACACAGATCGACAGGCGCAACGCGCGCCGCGCCACGATCCAGGGGCAGGCCAGCAGCAGCCAGAAGCCGATCAGAGGTTTGTCCTGATTCAGGTACATCGAGAACGGCACTGCATCGGGGGTGAAGCGTTGCGGGTCGATCCCGCGGCCGTTATAGAAGCCCGGCAACCAATGCATCGCCAGGCCCAGCGCCAATACGATAAACAAGCCGTGGCCCAGGTAGCGCGCCCAGGGTGTGTGTTGTTGGCGCACGGCATAGCCGGCGACCAGCAGCAGGGCGACTGACACCAACGCCAGTGCACCCAATTGTCCGTAAACCAGGGCCATTACATAGCCGATGGAAAGCAGTGCCAGGTACAGCCAGGGCAGGGTCAGCATGGGGGGAATCCTTGAAAATACCGGGCGGCAGTATAACGACCGTCCCTGGCTCCCCGCATGAAACCTGCCTACAAGGTCTTGGCCAGTTTCCCTACCCGTAATACCAGCCATAGCGCGCCCGCGATCAACACCCCACCATATAGATGAGCCATGGACAGCGGCTCATCCAGCAATAAGGCGCCCCACAGCACGCCAAACGGCGGGATCAGGAATGTGGTGGTCATCGAGCGCACCGGTCCGATGGCCGTCAACAAGCGGAAGTACAACACGTAGGCAAACGCCGTACACACCAACCCGAGCCCCAGCAGCGATGCCCAGACCTGCCAACCGCCCCAACTGGCCGGTGGCTGATATAGGGCACTGACGGCGAAGAATGGCAGTAGAAACAAGGTCGCGCCGAGCATGCTGCCTAGAGCGGCGAGGCGGCTGTCCAGGCCGCCGCGTCGATCCAGCCAGCGGCGTGCCAGGAACCCGGCAAAGCCATAGCAGGTGGTGGCCAGCAGGCAGGCGAGGGCACCCATCAGCAGGGGCAGGTCGAATGCCACCGGCCCGGCGCGGGTCAGCACGGCCACGCCCAGCAGGCCCAGGCACACGCCGGCGATTTTCGAGGGGGTCAGGCGTTCGCTGAAGAACAACCCGCCGATCAACACGCCCATCAGCGGCGTGGTGGCGTTGAAAATCGCCGAATAGCCGGCCGGCAGCACTTGGGCGGCCACCGAGTACATGGTGGCGGGGATCCCGGAATTGATCACCCCCAGCAGCAGGACGGTTCTGAATTTACCCTGGAAATCCCATTTCACCCGCATCACGGCCAGCATCACCAGCAAGCCGGCGGCGGCGATCGATACGCGGAAGAACGCGGTGGGCAGCGTACCTATTTCCGGCGCAATGATGCGCATAAACAAGAAACTCGCGCCCCAGATAGCGGCCAGTCCCAGCAGGTAGAGGGTGTCGACAGGTCTCACGGAAAACTTCCTACGCGAATAAGCCGGCGAGTGTTGCCCAGCGCCCTGCGCGACACAATCCCTGATTACACGACGAAGCGCAGCACCATGCCATTGAGGTCCACCGCCAGGCGCGACAGCTCTTGGCTGGCGGCCGATGTCTGGGTGGCACCGGCGGCGGTCTGGGTGGACAGGTCGCGGATATTGACCAGGCTGCGGTCGACCTCGCGCGCCACCAGCGCCTGCTGCTCGGCGGCGCTGGCGATCACCAGATTGCGCTGGCTGATCTGCGAAATGGCGGCGGTGATCTTTTCCAGCGCGCTGCCGGCGCTGTTGGCCCGCTGCAGAGTCTGGCCGGCGTGCTCGGCGCTGCTGTTGAGTGCGTCAACGGTGGCTTGGGTGCCTTGCTGGATGCCGCTGATCATCTGCTCGATTTCTTCGGTGGAGTCCTGGGTGCGCTGCGCCAATGAACGCACCTCATCGGCGACCACCGCAAAGCCCCGCCCGGCCTCGCCTGCGCGCGCCGCTTCAATCGCCGCATTCAGCGCCAGCAAGTTGGTCTGCCCGGCAATGCCCCGTATCACCTCAAGCACCTTGCTGATGTCCTGGGCCTGTAGCGCCAAGCCCTCGGCTTTATTCGAGGCGCCGAGCACTTCGTCCACTAGGTTCTGGATTGAGCTGATGGTTTCACTGATCTGGTAGTGGCCATGTTTGCTGTCTTCGTCGGAGGCCTGGGACGCCTCGGCGCTGGACACCGCATTGCCCGCTACCTCGTCGACGGCCGCGCTCATTTGGTTGACGGCGGTCGCGGCTTGCTCGATTTCGTCGTTCTGGGCCTGCAAGCCGCGTGTGCTCTGATCCATCACCGAGCTCATCTCCTCGGCGGCCGAGGCCAGTTGCCGGGCCGATTCGCTGATTCCACGAATGGTGCCCTGCAACTGTGCTTGCATACTGGCCAGGGCGGTCAGTAGCTGAGCTGCTTCGTCCTTGCCGCTGACGGTGATGGGCTGGCTCAGGTCGCCGTTGGCGATGGTGCGGGCCACCCCCAGCGCCTGGCCGATCGGCACGGTGATGCTGCGGGTGAGCAACCACGCCAGCAGGAGGGTAGCGATCAGTGCGACCACGATAATCAGGCCGACCACCCACTGCGCGCTCCCATACAGCTGCGCGGCCGAATCGGCAGCGGCTTCGACGCCGTTCTGGTTGAACACAATCAAGTTTTCCAGGCTCTGGCTCAGCACGCCGCCCTGGGGCGCGAGGCGACCGACTAGCAAGTCGAGGGCTTCCTGCTGTTGGTCCTGGTCCACCAGCGCGATCATTTGCGCGACGATGGCGAGGTAGGTGGTTACGTGGCCTTTGAGGGTCTTGAGCAGGTCGCGTTCGGCGTCGTTGCTCAGCAGGGCTTCATGCCGGTCGAGCAGCTTTTGCAGTTCATCGCTGGTGCGGCTGATCACTGCTCTGCTGGTGTCACGCACGCGAGATTCGTCGGTGCTTACCAGGCGCAGGGACTCCAAGCGGATAGTGGCCACCAGGGCCGCACTGTCGTGAATGTTCTCGATGCTGGGCATCCACGTTTGCTCAATCACCAGCGCGCTTTCACGCAGCTTGGCCATCTGGCCCAGGCCAAACAGCCCCACCATCACCAGCAAACTGGCCAACGCGGCAAAACTCAGACCGGCGCGCATACCGATTCTCATGTTCCTCAATGACATCTCAATGCTCCTTGGACGATTAGAACCTCTTCCCGCATCGGCCTATGGCCTTGTCAGGGTGGGAAAGGGCGCGCTGTATATCAAAGTGCCATCAAGGTGGTAATCAGGGTTTCCCTTAGTTGGATCCAAAATCGAATTTTGTGTCGGGGGCTGGCGATAGGCGCCTTTTTCTTGGATTCAAGCGCCAAGCCACGCTGTGAGAGGCTCAGGCGAATGACGCGTTGCACGTTTCTAGTACGTTAGTTGACCATCCGGTCGACTTATAAAAATTGCAAATTAATGTACAAAGTTGACAAGGTTGTAGAACGGCGCGGCGAAAATCCTTCTTCTCCTGGGTTCCCGCACTGGCTAAGCTCAGGGCTTCCCGATGCCCGTTCGAGGTTTCCCGCATGTCGCAGCCCACGCCCGCCCTTGCCATCGCCCGCACCATCCTTGAGGGCTTCGATGACTACCGCGAACACTTTCGCCAGATCACCGATGGTGCGCGCGAGCGTTTCGAAAAGGCCCAATGGCAGCTGGGCCAAGCGGCATCGGCGGCGCGGATCAACCTGTATGAAGAAAAGGTCGGCGAAGTCACTACGCGGCTGCGCGCGGGGTTCGAGGCCGCCGATTTGCTGGACATCGACCTATGGCCTTTGGTGAAAAGCGCCTATATCGGCCTGATCGACCTGCGTTTCGACGATGAATTGTCCGAGACCTGGTACAACTCGATCTTCTGCGGCCTGTTCAGCCACGACCTGATCAGCGACGGCTGTATGTTTATTCACACCACCCGGCCCAGTCTGCGTCGCGCGCGGGCGGCGCAAACCCGTGTCTACGCGCCGGCCGGGCAGATTGCCGAGATGCTCGCGCAGATCGTCGAGGACTACCGCTTCAGCGAGCCCTACGCCGACCTGGCGGCCGACTTGCGCCGGCTCGAAGCCCAACTGCGGGAAAACCTGCCGGACTGGGTGTGCAAAGACCCGGACCTCAAAGTCGAGCTGTTTTCCTCGGTGCTCTACCGCAATAAAGGGGCCTACCTGGTCGGGCGCATCTATACCCGCGACGAGCAATGGCCGCTGGTTATTCCGCTGCTGCACCGCGAAGGGCAGGGTATCCGCATTGATGCGCTGATCACCGATGAGGCCGAGGTGTCGATCATCTTCTCGTTCACCCGTTCCTACTTCATGGTGGATGTGCCGGTGCCGGCGGAGTTCATCGGGTTTCTCAAGCGCATCCTGCCGGGCAAGCACATTGCCGAGTTGTACACGTCCATCGGTTTCTATAAGCACGGCAAGTCGGAGTTCTACCGCGCGCTGATCAACCACCTGGCTACCACGGACGACCGGTTCATCATGGCCCCCGGCGTGCGCGGCATGGTCATGAGCGTGTTCACCCTGCCGGGCTTCAACACCGTGTTCAAGATCATCAAGGACCGTTTCTCACCGTCGAAAAACGTCAACCGCGCCACCGTGATCGAAAAGTACCGCCTGGTTAAAAGCGTCGACCGTGTGGGGCGCATGGCCGATACCCAGGAATTCGCCGATTTTCGCTTTCCCTTGAGCAAGTTCGACCCCGATTGCCTGGCCGAACTGCTGGACGTGGCCGCCGGGACTGTCGAAGTCGAAGGCGACACCGTGCTGATCCGCCACTGCTGGACCGAACGGCGCATGACCCCACTCAACCTCTACCTGGAAAACGCCAACCCCGCACAGGTACGCGAAGCCCTGGAAGATTACGGCCTGGCCATTAAACAGTTGGCGGCGGCGAATATCTTCCCCGGTGACATGCTGCTCAAGAACTTCGGCGTAACCCGTCACGGCCGCGTGGTGTTTTACGACTACGACGAAATCTGCTTTCTCACCGAGGCCAACTTCCGCCACATTCCCGCCCCGCGTACACCCGAGGATGAAATGGCCTCCGAGCCCTGGTACTCCATCGGCCCGCTGGACGTGTTCCCGGAGGAATTCCCGCCGTTCCTGTTTGCCGACATCGGCCAGCGCAAGCTATTCAACGAACTGCATGGCGAGTTGTACAACGCGGATTATTGGAAGGGCCTGCAGGAGGCGATTCGGGCGGGGAAGGTGATTGATGTGTTTCCGTATCGACGCAAGTGAGGAGAGGTGTCTTGAACCGCTCAGTGACTGTGGTTTAGCGCACCCTGAAGTGTTCCCACTGAATAAAGCTACTGGCAATTATAAAAATGCCAGTAGCAAGGTGATGCAAGTTATAAGTCGATATATCTAACGGTTCGCTTGAGTTTACTTCAGAAATGGTACGTCTTTGTTAGTTTCCAGTACCCTGTCGCTCCAGTTAGTCAAACGATTTCTGTCCACTTCGTTGGACGAACTGCTCTGGCCTTTAGCCGTTGCCTGGTAGAGGTCATTCATCGACTCTTTATATGCGTTGTCGACATTCTTGGTCGAATACCCTTTGTCCTGTAGTTCAATTTTTCTCTGTAGCAAACCTATAGGCTTGTCAACATGACTTTGACCGAATTTGGACGTAGGGAAGTCGGTGGGGAGACTTTTTAAAGTTTCTATGGTTTTCCACGAACTGGAGGACGATGCCGAGGCGCCTTGTGGCATGCTGTCGGGCGTGCGTTGGTGCTTTTCCGCAAATGAATGTCCATAGCCTCCGACACGAGATGAAGACATGCGATCTATAGGCATAAAAACTCCGATGACTGTTGTTGGTAACTGGTAAATAATGCGTCGAATAAAGTTTCGAGATTGCATCAGTGCATTAGTGTTTTTTCAAAAAAAGCACAAAGTGCTTATTTATTTAACTAAATAAAACGCTGTGTTTTTAATGGGGTATTAAAAGTATTGAATGGAAAAGGTGAGTCTTCTTGGCTTTCGTTTATTAATGGTCACTCATGAAGTTCACGCCTCGATTGGCCTGGCTTATAGAGTGATACTGCGAGATTCTATTCGCCGTCAGGTTGGTGGCCGGTGTGGATGGAGCACGGCTATTACTGGCCGAAGGTTGGGTACCTGTTGCTTGTGCATAGCTCGGAGGGTGCTCATAGGGCGGCGGGTTCCGAGGATTTGTTGCTTCGGCGTAGGAGGGCGGGTTGTGTGAGCGCGTAGTGGACGGACTTAGCGGCATGGAAACTCCGGTTCACGTTGAAAAATGAAGGTTGGCCAGAGGTGTCTGGAAGGTTCATTGAACCGTTCGCATGCCATCTATCCCATCGGACTTCTGCCATTAAGACGACAGAGTGATCTACTCAGTGGCGTAGTAAATATCGTCGTCGGCGGTAAGTCAGCGCAGTCGTAATTGACTGACCGTCTCCATACTGGTCGAAATCTGCGACAATCCCGCCCTCTCTGATGACTTACGCTGCGCAGGCCTCACCTGCCTCACCCAAAAGACCCTTGCCGCCCTGATGACTGACCAAGCGCCCACTATCGACCAACTGCTCAGAAACCTCGATCACGCCATGCTCGCCGACCGCCACCGCTTGCGCCGGCAGTTGCTTGAGCTGCGCAAGAAACCCGACGAGGAAAAGTTGGCGCAGTGGGTCGCGCGCATGCAGGCCTCTTGCGCCCAGGTGACGGCGCGGCGCGCCAGCCTGCCAGTGATCCGCTATGACGACAGCCTGCCCATCGCCGCCAAGCGCGATGAGATCAAGGCCGCGCTGAGCAAGCACCAGGTGTTGATCATTGCCGGCGAAACCGGCTCGGGTAAGACCACCCAGTTGCCGAAGATCTGCCTGGAAATCGGTCGCGGCCAGTACGGCCTGATCGGCCATACCCAGCCACGCCGGATTGCCGCGCGCAGCGTGGCCAGCCGCGTCGCCGAAGAACTGGCCACGCCCCTCGGCGCGCTGGTCGGTTACCAGGTCCGTTTCGAAGACCAGAGCGACGCCAACACCCTGATCAAGTTGATGACCGACGGCATCCTGCTGGCGGAAACCCAGAACGACCGTTATCTGGAACGCTACGACACGATCATCGTCGACGAAGCCCACGAACGCAGCCTGAACATCGACTTCCTGCTCGGCTACCTCAAGACCCTGTTGCCGCGTCGCCCGGACCTCAAAGTGATCATCACTTCGGCCACCATCGACCTGGAGCGCTTCTCCAAGCACTTCGACGATGCGCCCATTGTGGAGGTCTCGGGTCGTACGTTCCCGGTGGAGACGTGGTACCGCCCGCTGACCCTGGAGCAGGACGAGGAGGGCAACCGTGTCGAGGACGACCTCACCGTCGACCAGGCGATCCTCGCCACCCTCGATGAAATCGCCGCCTACGAGCGCAGCGAACGGCGTAGCCCCGGCGACGTATTGGTGTTCCTGCCGGGCGAGCGCGAGATTCGCGACGCCGCCGACATGCTGCGCAAGGCCCAGCTCAAGCACACCGAGATTCTGCCGTTGTATGCGCGCCTGTCGCCCGCCGAGCAGCAGCGGATCTTCCAATCCCATCCGGGCCGTCGCGTGGTGCTGGCGACCAACGTCGCGGAGACCTCGCTGACGGTGCCGGGCATTCGCTATGTGATCGACAGCGGCACGGCGCGCATCAGTCGCTACAGCTACCGCGCCAAGGTGCAGCGCCTGCCCATCGAAGCGATTTCCCAGGCCAGCGCCAACCAGCGTAAGGGCCGCTGCGGCCGGGTTGAGCCGGGCATCTGCGTGCGTTTGTACAGCGAAGAGGATTTTATCGGCCGTCCGGAATTCACCGACCCGGAAATCCTGCGCACCAACCTCGCCGCCGTGATCCTGCAAATGCTGCACCTGCGCCTGGGCGAAATCACCGACTTCCCGTTTATCGAACCGCCGGACGGCAAGGCCATCAGTGACGGTTTCAATCTGCTGCAAGAGCTGTCGGCGGTGGACCGAAACAGCCAGTTGACCCCACTGGGCCGCCAGTTGGCGCGCCTGCCCGTGGACCCACGTATGGGCCGCATGCTGCTGGAAGCGGCCAAGCTCGGCAGTTTGCAGGAAGTGCTGATCGTCGCCAGCGCCATGTCGATCCAGGACCCGCGCGAGCGCCCACCGGAGCGCCAACAGGCCGCCGACCAGGCCCACGCGCAGTGGAAAGACCCGGATTCGGACTTCGCCGGCTTGGTCAATCTGTGGCGCGGCTTTGAAGAGCAGCGTCAGGAACTGACCGCCAGCCCGCTGCGCAACTGGTGCCGCAAAAACTTCCTCAACTATTTGCGCCTGCGCGAGTGGCGCGATTCCCATCGGCAGTTGAGCCTGATTTGCCGCGATATGCAGTTGGCCATCAATAAAGACCCGGCGGACTACCCGAAACTGCACAAAGCCGTGCTGTCCGGCCTGCTCAGCCAGATCGGCCAGAAGACCGAAGACGGCGATTACCTGGGGGCGCGTCAGCGGCGCTTCTGGATCCACCCGTCCTCGGGCATCGGCAAAAAGCGCCCGCAATGGCTGATGACCGCCGAACTGGTGGAAACCACCAAGCTGTATGCGCGCATGGTGGCCAAGATCGACGCCGACTGGATCGAGCCGCTGGCCGGGCACTTGATCAAGAAGAACCACTTCGAGCCCCATTGGGAGAAGAAGCGCGGCCAGGTCGTGGCATTTGAGCAAATCACCCTGTTCGGGCTGATTGTGGTCGGCCGCCGGCCGGTCCATTACGGCCCGGTCGACCCGGTCGTCTCACGGGAATTGTTTATCCGCGAAGGTCTGGTGCGCGGCGAGATTCAGTCCCGCGCCAGGTGCCTCAGCGCCAACCAGCGCTTGCTGGAGCAGCTCGACGAACTGGAAGCCAAGGCCCGCCGTCGCGATATCCTGGCCGACGAAGAAACCCTGTACGCCTTCTACGACGCGCGCTTGCCGGCGGAAATCCACCAGACCGCGACCTTCGATAGCTGGTACAAGATCAACAGCCAGAAAGATCCGCAATTGCTGATCATGCGCGAGGAGGACGTGCTGGCCCGCGAGGCCAGTGAAGTCACCGCCGCGCATTACCCCGACACCTTGCACTTGGGCGATCTGGCCCTGGCCTTGAGTTACCACTTCGAACCCAACCACCCGCGCGACGGTGTGACCTTGCGCGTACCGGCGCCGCTGTTGCCGGCGTTGCCCGCCGAGCGCCTGGAATGGCTGGTGCCAGGGTTGATCGAAGCCAAGTGCATCGCGCTGGTGCGCAACCTGCCCAAAGCGTTGCGCAAGAACTTTGTGCCGGTGCCGGACTTCGTCAAGGCCGCGCTGCAACGTATCGAGTTCGGCCAGGGCTCGCTGCCCCAGGCGCTGGGGCGCGAACTGCTGCGCATGACCGGTGCGCGGGTCAGTGACGAAGCCTGGGCCGAAGCGGCGCAGCAGGTGGAAAACCACCTGAAGATGAATCTGGAGGTGGTCGACGGCCAGGGCAAGTTCCTCGGCGAAGGCCGCGACCTGGCCGAACTGACCGCACGCTTCGCCGAAGCCAGCCAAGCCGCGCTCGCCGTGCCGCAGACCGCGAAAAGCCAGCAACCGGTGGAGGCCAAGGTGTTCGCGGCGGTGGCCGAGAAGACCCAGCAGAACATCGCCGGGCTGTCCATGACGGTGTACCCGGCGCTGGTGGAAGAGAACGGCACGGTCAAGGAAGGGCGTTTCTCAACCGCCGCCGAGGCCGAGTTCCAGCACCGTCGCGCTTTGCAGCGCCTGTTGATGCAGCAACTGGCGGAACCGGCGAAATTCCTGCGTGGCAAGTTGCCCGGTCTTACCGAACTGGGGCTGATGTACCGCGAACTGGGGCGTATCGATGCGCTGGTCGAAGACATCCTGTTGGCCAGCCTCGACAGCTGTGTGTTGGAAGGTGAAGCCAGCCTGCCGCGCGACGGCGCCGGCCTGGCGGCCCTGGCCGAGCGCAAGCGCAGCGGCTGGACCGAACACGCCGAGCGCCTGGCGCGCCTGACCCTGGATGTGCTGAAACTCTGGCACGGCCTGCAAAAGCGCTTTAAAGGCAAGATCGACCTGGCCCAGGCCGTGGCGTTGAACGACATCAAGCAGCAACTGAGCAACCTGGTGTACCCAGGCTTCGTACGTGAAACGCCGGCGCAATGGTTCAAGGAACTGCCGCGCTATCTCAAGGCCATCGAATTGCGTCTGGAGAAGCTGCCGAGCCAGGTACAGAAAGATCGAGTGTGGAGCGGTGAACTCAGCGGCCTGTGGACGCAGTACCAGAACCGCCTGAACAAACACACCCAAGAAGGCAAGCGCGACCCGCAACTGGAGCTGTACCGCTGGTGGCTGGAGGAGTACCGCGTGTCACTGTTTGCCCAACAGCTTGGAACCAAGGTGCCGATTTCCGACAAGCGATTGAGCAAGCAGTGGAGCCTGGTTGAGGCCTGATCGCTTTTTCGGTCAGCCAGGCAGGCAGATTAAAATAGGAGAGGGGGGCGTGGCGCCTCTCCTATTGAAACCCGCTGGCAGATGGCGCCAAATCCCGGTGTTTGTGGCAAACTTCGCCGCTATAAATGCCGGGATCGTCGCAGAAGTCTGCGGCGCGATGGAATAAAGCGATGCCAGTTTGGTGTCCGCGGTGCGGAATCGGACTACTTACAGTTTGGTACGACGGTACCAATATCTTCTGCCTGACAGATTTAGAGGAACGACCGTGCATAACGTCGTC